>Ga0224505_10002527_pt1 | contig 10679 bp, 7 predicted proteins | sample SF_Jan12_sed_USG_FD_169102 | JGI IMG/M metagenome (GOLD analysis project Ga0224505, IMG submission 169102) | Sediment microbial communities from San Francisco Bay, California, United States - SF_Jan12_sed_USGS_4_1 | ecosystem: Environmental > Aquatic > Marine > Sediment | place: USA: California...
CCCAAGGCGCTCACGCTCGGATTGGGAGCCGGGCTGCCACTTCGTGAGTTCATGTTCCGTTTCGACTACGCCATGGTTCCCCTTACCATCATCAACGGGAACCACGGGGACAGAGCCAACAAGTTTACGCTGTCGCTGGGCTGGACGCCGCAGCAGGCTGTCCACAGTAACTGACCGCCAGTGGAGATGACTCCGACTGGGTGAGACAGCAAGCGCGCCGCGGGGTAGTGGCGTGGTTGAAAGCGGCGCAAATGGCGCTTGGCGACGCGGGTGCTTTCGCGAATAATGAACCTTCTTACCAGGAGGTTCTTGGGACGTGTCGACAGCCCAACCACACGATCGCGCTACCGAGGATACCGGCCGTCGCCGGTGGGGGAGACCGCGCCGGCTGGGGCGGTTCTGGCGGCGGCTCTCGGACGGTCTCGAGGTCCAGCAACTGTGGGACCAGTTCCGCTCCGAGGCGCGCACGAGCTACGAGCTCTACCGGGTCGACGTCGACGGGGAAGACCTGGGCAGGATACGCGGCCCGCGCGGGTGGATGCGGGTTGCGCATGCGTGGTTCTGGGCGATCGCGATGAAGCTTTCGCCGGCGCGGCGCGTGCTGCTCGTGCTGGCGGTGGTGCTCGGCATCATGGGCGAGTGGCACTTCATCGTCCGCGACTACGATCTCGATCTCAACTTCCGGGGCGTCGGGTTTCTGCTGCTGTTCGTCGTCCTCGTGCTCGAGCTCGCGGACCGCGTCACCATGAAGCGCGATCTCCAGATCGCTCGCGAGATCCAGCGCTGGCTGGTCCCGGAAGAACCGCCACGCGTGCCAGGACTCGACATCGCCTTTACCACCCGTCCCGCCAACACGGTCTCGGGCGACTACTACGACGCATTCCTCTTGGATGATGCCGGCAACCGCCTGCTGCTGGTGGTGGCGGACGTGGCGGGGAAGAGCGTACCGGCGGCGCTCCTGATGGCGTCCTTCCAGGCGTGCCTTCACTCGTGCGCGCGGGACTGCGGCGACATGCCGATGCTCGCCGAGCGGCTGAACGAGTTTGCGTGCACGCGCAGCCTGGGCGGACAGCGCTTCACGACGGTGTTCCTCGCCGAACTCGACCTTACGACGATGGTGCTGCGCTACGTCAATGCCGGGCACGAGCACCCGGTGCTGCGGCGCAGCGACGGCGGGACCGAACGCCTTGAAGACGGGGGACTGCCGTTTGGCATCGACCCGGAACAACGCTACCAGTCCGGCAGCACGACGCTGGTGCCTGGGGATCTCCTGTTCGTCTTCTCGGACGGGCTCGCAGAGGCGGTGGACGCGGGCGATCACGAATTCGGCGACGCGCGCGTGGTGGACGCCGTCCGCGGGTTGAGCGACACGCACACGGACGCGGCCATCCGCTCGCTCATCGCGCGCGTCGATGCGTTCGTCGGCGGCACCCGCCAGAGCGACGACATCACCTGCCTCGCCCTGCACGTCGAGTAGGGCGGACACCGTCCAGCGTCACCTTGACGCGCGCGGCCCGCGCATGCTCCAATAGTCTGCAGCCAACACCAACGATGCGACATGCGAGGATTCACCCTGGCCGAAAGGAACCTTCGATGCGCCGCTCGATCTTCGGTGCCTCCACGTCCCGGCTTCTCGTTCTTCCCCTTACGATCCTTGCGTTTTACGGCTGCGGCGACTCGTCGAGTCCCACGGCGCCCCCGGCGGTTCCTCCGCCGGCCGGAACACCCACGTCCCCCGGCTGGACGCTGATCAGTCCGACGGCCGGAGGCGTGACAACGATCAACCAGGTGCGCTTCGCGTCGCCGACGCGCGCGTTCGCGGTGGGCCGGTTTGGCACACTCCTGCGCTCGGACAACGCCGGGGTGACGTGGGCGCGGCTTCGACCCAACTGGGACGGAGACCTCTATGCCCTCGAGTTCTACGACACGAAACACGGCGTCGCGGTTGGAGACGGGATGATCATCCTTGCCACCCACGATGGTGGCGAGACCTGGGTGCGTTCGGGCCCGATGGAAGGCAACCGATCGTTGAGCGATGTCGCGTTCGTCAACCGGGACACCGTCGTGGCCGTCGGCTCCGAGCTGACCGATCCTCTGTTTGCGGTCAGCGAGGACGGTGGTGACGCCTGGTCGCTCGTGGCGACCGGTCTCAGCGGTATCCGGTTTTCCAGCGTGGCCGTGTCCGGCGCGAGGGTGCTGGCGCTTGAGGCCGGTAGCGCGACCATGCACGAGGCGACGGAACTGGGCCGCCAGTGGACGACGCGATCGCTCCCGCAGCCCTGCGACTACCTCGGGTTCGCGGACGACACGACGGGCGTTCTGGTTGCGTCGAGTTCGGCCTCCTATCGAACCATCAATGGTGGGGTCACGTGGTCATTTATCTCCCTCCTGACGGCCTACGGCGAGCCGGTATTCCAGAACCCGAGCCGTGGCGTCATCGTCGATTTCGCGAACGTCTCGGTGACGCAGGACGCCGGGGTTACGTGGCAGTCCACGCCGTTGAGCGAACAGATCACGACGGGACAGTTCGGCGACGACGCCCACGGCGTGTTCTTCGCGCCCATCAGCACCAATACGCCGAACCAATTTGTCGACGCGTACTACACGACGTCGAACGGGGGCGCATCGTTGACGCCGCACCCCACGCGGCCGCTCGATCAGCCCACCTTCGTGGATTTCGTGAGCCCGAGCGTGGGGTTCGTCGCCCTCGGCGGGCGCGACGCCGACATTTCCGAAGTGGCGGTCACGAGGGACGGCGGGGACACTTGGGCCAGTGTCACTCTCGATTCGAGCCTTATCGCTCTGGGACCCTTTGCGCTGAGCGAATCCAGGGCGTGGGCCATGGGAATCCGGCGGATCTTCAACCCGATCACGGCCGTTCACCGGACGGACGATGGCGGCAACACCTGGCCGGTGCGCGCCGTCCTCGACGGCTGGTACTCCGCCGTGTACTTCGCCGACGCGAACCGCGGCTTCGCGATCGGCCGGGACCTGGATGAGCACACCAGCGTACTCGCGACGGTGGACGGCGGAACCATCTGGTCGACCGTGTTCACCGGGACCGACGACGGGAATGACGGCTTTGCCGGTGTGTCGCGATTCAGCTTTGCTCCCGGCGGCCAGGTGGGTGTCGGTTGGACGGAGGCAGCGGTGCTCGTCACCCGCGACGGCGGTGTCACGTGGTTGCCCATCGACGTGCCCAGCCGGCAGATCGTCGTGCTGAGCGATAAGACGTGGGTTGCGCCGGGGTTCCGCAGTGTCGATTCCGGTTACAGCTGGCAACCCCAGGACACCGAACGCGGGGTCGGCTTCTACGATTCCCAGAACGGCGTGGCGATCTCGGCTACGGGACGGACCCTCTTCACGCGCGACGGGGGTGTCACCTGGAACGATGGAGACTTCCTCCCGACCCTTCCCATGAAGGTCAAGGGAATCGATATGCCCGCCGCGAGCACGGCCTACATCGTCTACGAGTGCGGTGTTCGATGCGCGGACAACGTGCTGGCAAAAACGACCACGGCCGGACGCTGACCGCCAACCGCGCGTCGTGCGGCTACATCACCAGGACCAGTTTGTGGGTGACCTGCCGGCCATCCGTCCGTAGCCGGCACAGGTACACGCCGCTCGCCACCCGCCAACTGCTACATCGCCGAGAGCCCGCGTCTGTTGCACCGGCGCTACTGGAAGCGGCTGAAGCAGCAGATCATGGACCCGGGCACGGACTACTCGCACCAACAGACGGTTACCTACGGGAGTTCGACCACGAACACCGTGAGCCAGTCCTTCTCCCAGACGATCGGCGTCGAGACGACCGCGGGGGGCAGCTGGGGCGCGTTTTCCGCAGAGGTGAAGGTGAGCTACTCGCAGACGAAGACGCGGGAGGAAGTGAATTCCGTCACCTTCAGCGAGGAGAGTTCGTTCACGGACACGTACTCGGTGACTTCCGACCCGGATAAGACGATTGTCTACGGGCTGTGGCAGCTGGTGGACGTGTTTGTGCTGACCGACGCAAAGGGCAACCGATTCACCAGTCGAACGCGCTGAATCACGTGGAGATGGAGGAAATCGCCTCGATCGAATTCCTGAACAGGGATGTGGTCTATCAGAAGGTCACGAAGTTCGATCCCCCTCCGTACAGCGGCCTGGCAACGCAGTAGGTTTCATCTGCCGAGCGCCAACAGACGCTCGTTCGCTGCAATTACTTCCGGCAGGTCGGGGTCTGCGCGCCACCAGCCTTCCAGGAAGCTGCGGTACTCCGCCGCGGCCGCATCGGTTGCGCCGCGCTCATCCAGAATGCGGGCAAGATGATAGCGGGCGATGCGGTGGCCGGGGTGGTGCTCAATGACATCGCGCACTTCCGCTTCGGCTTCGTCAAGGCGCTGCTCCATCTGGAAGGCCTCCGCGCGCATCAGGCGGTAGTCGATGTCCGTGAATGCCCAGATCTTCCCGTAACGCACGGCGAGTTCGAGTTGCTCGATGGCCAGCCCGGCGTCTCCCTCCGCCAGTGCCAGCCTGGCCGCCGAAAAATAGTGGTTCGCGAACAACATCATGGTCTCCCGGCCGCGCGCCTCGTCTTCGGTTAGAATCTGCCGCGCCTCGCCAAGACGGCCCACGGCGATGAGCGAGCGGATCTCGCCATCCGGGCGATTGTACTTGGAAACGTTGGGGTCGCGGGTCCAGCCCTCGGTCGTGCGACACCTGACGATGTAGTCCAGCGCTTCCCCGTGACGGCCGATGCGGCTGAGAAGGTTGCACATGTTCACGTCGCGTCTCACCGCGTCGACCTCGGTCGCGCTCTGGTTCGCCTCCGTCAGCAGCGCCAGCGCGTCGCGATACCGCCCGGCCCGGAGGTAGTAGCTGACAACCCCGCTCTCCGTGTTGACCCTCATTCGGTATCGCTCGCGTGGTGTCAGGCCGCTGTTCCCGGCATACGCTTCCGCCAGTTCGATCGCCTGCTCGAGGTCGCCGCGGACGTACGCGATTGTAATCAGTCTGTTCTCCAATTCCAGCGGCCGGGGATCCACCCGCATGCCTTGCTCGAGGGCGGCCAATGCACTGTCCGGCTTGCCGAGCACCATGTAGTTGTCCGCCAGCATGTCCCATGCATCAAACGAGTCGTCGATTGCGATTCTTCGCCGTGATACTGGAATCGCCTCGTCGGCGCGTCCGGTGGCAGTCAACCCGCCGGCGGTCATCTCGAGGAAGAAGAGATCGTCCGGGTAGAGCGCGAGCCCTGTGACTGCATATTCAAGGGCTTCGCTCCAGTGCCAGTACCACCACTTGGCAATGGACATCTCCTTGAGTGCATCGTGGTCGTCCGGCCATCGATCCAGCATTTCAGCGTACGTCTTCATGGCGTCCGCGCCATTCAAGGCAAGTCGGTCGCGCCACGCCTCCACGCGCAACCGGTCGCGCAGGCTGAGGCGCTCGCGATGACGCCACGCCAGGTCGGCGGACGCATGGGCCGCCGGCTGTCTGCCCAGCTCGTTGAATGCCTGGCTCTGCTGGTACCCCGCGAGTGCGAACGTGGTGTCGATGTCGAGTGCCCGGTCCAGTACGGTCACCGCATCGGTGTACCGGTTCTCCAGGTACAGTTTCTGGCCTTGCATGTAGAGTTCGTACGCGTCGGCGGACGACGTGGTCATGGCGGGCAGCCTGCGCGCGATCGGCGCCCGGGTGCCGCTGTGGGCCGCGATATCCGGGAGCGTCTGTGCGATCACGGAGTCGACGGCGGCCATGAGGTCAGGGGCGGCCATCCGGCCGTGCTTCAACGAGCGGCGGCTTGCTGTCTCCGACAGACTCCAGCTCACGATGCGCTCATCGCCGGACGCGGTGATCTCCGAGGTGAGCACCAGGGTTGCCCCGGCCTCACGGGCGAGGTCGATGGCGTCGTGACGGCCCTTCGCCGCGGCGCGTTTGCGGATTCCGGAGACATGCTGCGCGCTGAGCACGCGGCACGGGCTGTTCTCCGCGAGACCCGTCTGCAGGAGTGTTTCCAGCGTGGCCGCCCGCGCGGAGTCCGCTCCCGGGACCGTCCATGCCGCCAGCACGGGTGCGGCGACGGGGACGATGGCACGATCGCGGGTTGCAATGTAGGCCGCCGCGCTCACCGTGGCCACACCGATTGCGGCGTACATGGCGATTCTGCGTGGCCGGCGCGAGTGGCCTGGGCGGGTGAGATCCAGCAGTGCGACCTCGAGTTCCGCCGCGAACTCACCCGCCGTGCGCGGCCGCTTGTGCGGATCGGAATCGAGCGCGCTGAGCACGGCACTGTCGGCACGGGCCGGCAGGCCCGGGTTCAGAACGCCGGGAGGCCTCGGTGGAGGGGGATCCTGCGACGAGAGTGATGGTCCACCTGTTTCCGTGGTCTCGGTTGGCGGAAAGGGATACCGCCCGGTCAGCATCTCGTAGAGAACCACGCCCAGCGCAAAGATGTCGGAGCGCTCGTCCGGCGCAGCGCCCTTGCGCACTTCGGGTGCGATGTAGTACGGCGTTCCTCCGCGCCGCCCCGCACTCCGCGCCGCCCCGGCAGAGGCAGCGAGACCGAAGTCGAGCAGGATACCGCGTCCGGCGGGGGTGATCATGACGTTGCTGGCCGAGACGTCGCGGTGCAGCACGCGCCGCTCGTGCGCATGTTCGAGCGCCCGCGCCACGTCAATGGCGACGCGCAGCGCCGTCGCGGCGGGCATCGGTCCCGCCGCCCGGTGTTGCGCCACGGTCTGTCCCTCCACGAGGCGCAGCGCGATGAATGACTTTCCCTCCGCCTCGCCGAAGTCGTAGATTGTTGCGACGTGCGCGTGGTCGAGCGAGGAGGCCGCCCGCGCCTCGCTCAGGAAGCGTTCGCGGGCCATCTGCGACCGTGCCAGCGGGGCGGGCAGGAACTTGATGGCCACGGGACGGTCGAGCACGGGGTCATGGGCGCGCCACACGATACCCATGCCGCCGCGGCCCAGTTCATCGATCACATTGAAGCGACCGACGTTCCTGCCGCAAAGCGACTCCTCGTCCGCCGTGGAGCGAATATGCTTCAGAGGGGATGCGCCGATCTCCGACGCACTCTCGAGTGCATGCTCGAGCAGGGAACTCGCCTCGGTGAAGAGCTCCAGGTCTTCACCGCACTTCATCCTGAGATAGGCAAGCCGGTCGCCGGCCGGAAACTCGAAAGCTTCGGCCAGCAACTCGGAGGCACGACGATAGCGTTCGGGGTTCATTTGGGATGAGTAATGATTGTACGCCGCGCCCGGGCGCACCGGCCATGTCAAACTGCCCGGGCCGATCAGTCGGTATCATCCCCGGCCGGCGGACTTCCTGGAGAGGTGGTTGCCTGTTGTGAACGCTCCGGATCGTTGGCCAGCAGTTCATGAACGAGCGCGCGGAGCGCTCGATCGTCCCCGGAATGACGCTCTATGAAGCCGTCGCGCTGTTCCGGGGGGAGTGCGCACGCCTTGTGAAACAAGTCGCATGCTGCCCGGTAAAGCTTTGCGTTCATTCGGCCCTCCACCCCGCCATGGAGAGCGGCAAAGTGGCCGGTCGCGGGCAGCGTAAACCGGTCCTGGTTGGTCTCGGTCGCCCGGTTTGGGCAGATGACACCCCGACCCTCCCACCGCTGCCCCCCGGAGATGCGTTTCGCGCTAGCACCATTGTAAGGGCGTGCGCCGCACGCCATCCCCTCAGACAACCCTGGCGGGCACCCGCCCGCGAAAGGAGCCCGAGCCATGAGACGATGGTGCGTCCTGCTTTTCTCAATGTTGCTGCTTTCCTACGGTTGTGCGAGCGACGATCCGGTGCAGGTAACCGCCGACTCCGATGATACCGTTGATCTGACGAGATTCGAACGACTGGAGCGCCTGGCCGCAAAGCCGGACCAGGGGGTCGCAGAACTCATCGGCGCCACCGCGCCGGTGGTGGTGCCGGCCGGCTCGGTCGATGCCCTGCAGGCGGCCATCGTCGCGGCCGGTACGCACGGCATCGTGCTGCTGGAGTCCGGGCTGCACACCGAGTCCCAGGGTGTCCTGATCGGAACGTCGGTTTCGATCATTGGAGAATCCGGCGCGGTACTGGAGATCGACTCCGACGCCGATCCGTTCGACTACACGCTCGATCCCGCTCTGCACATCAAGAACACCGCGAACGTGATGATCTGGGGGCTGGCAATCCGGCCCACGGGGACGGTGGGCGGTGTCGCGGTTCTCGTGGAGCGTTCGCCGAACGTCACCGTTGGCTTCAACCAGATCGACGCACACCAGAACGCGATTGTCCTGCACCACGGGGACCGCGCGGTCATCTGGGGCAACCGTGTGAGAGTCACCGATGGCTTCTTCGCCGGCGAACTGCTGGAGGCCGATGGCATTCTCGCGCTCAACGGGGATGACGTGGCGGTGGTTGGCAACGACGTGAGCAACGGCCTGTTCGGAATTTTCGCCAGCGACGAGAAAGGCCTCCTGATGGGCAACACCACCTACGAGAACTACATCGGCGTGATCCTCTGCAAAGCCCCGCCAGCCTCGTTCCAGCTTCCCGGCGGCGAGATCTGGGGCTCGGAGCAGAGTGCCACCCGGTGGAAGGTGTTCGGGAACAACTCCGCGGATAACTTCACGGTGGGCTACCTGGTGATCGACGGAGCCAACAAGAACAGTCTGTGGGCCAACGACGGGTCCGGCAACGGAACCTACGACATCGAGCTCATGGGCGAGTCGATGCGCTTCGGCTTCTGCACGCCCACCAGTTTCGACAACTCGGTCAAGGCGGTGGGCCGCTACCGGCACATCACCATCAAGGACTGCGGTGTGGGGAACACGGTGATGGGTGGCATGCAGGTCGATCCCTCGGTGGACCCGTGCGAGGGGCCGTGCCCGGCAAGCGCACTCTCGGGGGCACCCGACGTGCAGCCGCGCCTGGCGACGATCGCCCGTCGTCGCTGAACCAGCGTTCCGGCCTCGCGGGCCCGCCGTCAAACGGCGGGCCCGCCCGGACCCTCAGGCTCGCGGTGACAGGTTGCTTCCTGCGTCCGTGGCGTGATACTGTTCTGCGCAGAGACTCGAACAGCCCAGCCATGCACGCCGACGAACCCAAACCCACCCCGAACCCGCCCGCGCCCGTCGACGCGTCCCTCGACGGGTTCTTTGCCGCCTGCTACGACGAGGTGAGGGGCATCGCCCGCCGGATTCTCTCCAAGGAGAATCGCGCGCATACCCTGCAGACCACCGACCTCGTCCACGAGGTGTACGCCCGCCTGAAGAACACCCAGTCCCTCGCCATCAACGATCAGACGCATTTCATGGCGCTGGCCGCCCGCACCGTTCGCCGCCATCTGGTCGACGAGGCCAAGAAGCGCCGGGCGGAGAAGCGCGGCGGAAAGATGATTCGCGTGACGCTGGTGACCGACGCGGTCGGGGGCTACGAACCCTTCCAGCCGGAACTGCTCGCCCTGGGAAAGGCCATGGAGGAACTGGAGCGGCTCCACCCTCGCCAGGCGTGGGCGATAGACATGCGCTTCATTGCCGGGCAGACGGTTGAGCAGGTGGCGAAGGAACTGGGCGTTTCGGAGAAGACCGTGAAGAACGACACCCGCGTGGCGCTGGCGTTTCTGCGCCGGGAAGTCGCCGGCCGCGGGCCGGAAGAACGTTAGGCCCCGGGCCGGTCTGGCCCTTGAATTCCGTCACTTTCCGCCCGGACGCGAGACGGTTGGGGGATTGTCGGGATGAAGATTCCCGACGTGTGCGCCGGGAAGTCGCTTGCACCGCAAGACTTCTCAGCGCGAAATGATGCCCGCGCCGAGCAGGGCATAAATGACCGACCCGGGTATCGACCCGAGGAAGACGCTCAGCAGATGGACGCGCAGGGGAACACCGTACACGCCCGCCAGCGCGGTGGCCAGGCTTCCGCCGGCCCAGGGGAGCATGCGCAGGATGACCAGCGACATTAGGTCCGTGCGCGCAAAGCGACGCGCCCAGGCGGGCATCGCACTCACCCGCTTCTGAATGCCCACCTCTCGCTCGCCCCTGCGAAACACGTAATACATTCCGGTGCCACCCGCGAGTCCGGCGCCAAGGTTCAACGCCACCGCGAGTGCCAGCGGAAAGAGCATACCGTTTACCACCGGAATCACGCTGGACCCCATCGGGGTCGCGATGGTCATCGTCTGCAATGTCAGCGCGGCCAGGGGAGCCATGACGCCGAACGCACGCACGGCGCCGGCCGGGTCGCTCTGGGAGTTCATCCACAGCCTGCCGGCGATGCCCACTGCTCCCACCGCGACGAGTGTCCAGAAGAACGAGGAACGGACGGTCTGCGATAACGCGCTCCGGAGCGTTCGTTCTGCAGGCCGCTTCATGCCACGATTCTGAAGGGGGCGGGCCTCGTGGTCAAGCCTGGCACAACGAGATGCTCCTTGTCGGCCCGGCCGTGATGGCGAATAATGAGCCTTCCATCCGCAGGAGGTTCACCCGACGTGTCCACAGTCCCGCCGCAAGAGATCCGTACGCCCGACGCCGGCTCCCGCTGGACGCGCGGACCGCGTCACCTCGGGCGCTTCTGGCGGCGTCTCTCCGACGGACTCGAAGTCCAGCAACTGTGGGATCAGTTCCGCTCCGAGGCCCGCACCAGCTACGAACTCTACCGGTTGGACGTCGACGAAGAAGACCTGGGGAAGATCCGTGGCGTGCGCGGGTGGACGCGGG
>Ga0224505_10002528_pt1 | contig 10678 bp, 16 predicted proteins | sample SF_Jan12_sed_USG_FD_169102 | JGI IMG/M metagenome (GOLD analysis project Ga0224505, IMG submission 169102) | Sediment microbial communities from San Francisco Bay, California, United States - SF_Jan12_sed_USGS_4_1 | ecosystem: Environmental > Aquatic > Marine > Sediment | place: USA: California...
CCGAGAGGAGGAGGCGTGCGACGCGTCGTGATCATGGGTGCCGGAGGGCGCGACTTCCACGACTTCAACGTCGTCTTCAGGGACGACCCCGGTGTGCGTGTGGTCGCCTTCACAGCGGCCCAGATCCCCGGGATCGACGACCGCACGTACCCCGCCTCGCTCGCCGGCCCCGCGTACCCGGACGGGATCCCGATCCACCCCGAGGCGGAGCTGGAGCACGTCGTCGTCGACCACGGCGTCGACGAGGTCGTGCTCTCCTACTCCGACCTCTCCCACGAGGACGTGATGCACCGCGCCTCGCGCGCGCTCGCCACCGGCGCCGACTTTCGGCTGCTGGGGCCGCGCGCGACCATGCTCAAGGCGTCGCGCCCGGTGATCGCCGTCACCGCCGTCCGCACGGGCTGCGGCAAGAGCCAGACGAGCAGGCACATCGGCTCGCTGCTCCGCCGGAGCGGCCTGCGGGTCGCGCTCGTCCGGCACCCGATGCCGTACGGCGACCTGGACGCGATGCGGGTGCAGCGCTTCGCCTCCGTGGCCGACATCGACGCCTCGCACGCCACCGTCGAGGAGCGGGAGGAGTACGAAGCGCCGGTGGCGCTGGGCCTCGTCGTGCTCGCGGGCGTGGACACGGCTGCCGTGCTCGAGCGGGCGGCCGAGGAGACCGACGTGATCGTCTGGGACGGCGGCAACAACGACCTGCCGTTCGTCGAGCCCGACCTCTGGATCACGGTCGCCGACCCGCTGCGCGCCGGGCACGAGCTCACCTTTCACCCGGGCGAGGTCAACCTGAGGCGCGCACATGCGGTTGTCGTCAACAAGGTCGACAGCGCCCTGCCGGAGGACGTGGCCGAGGTCGTCGAGCACGTCCGGGCCGTCAACCCGCATGCGACGATCGTCACCGCGGAGTCGCCGGTGACGCTCGAGCCCGGGCCGCCGCTCGAGAGCCGGCGGGTGCTCGTGGTCGAGGACGGCCCCACGCTGACGCACGGCGGCATGGCCTTCGGCGCCGGCACCGTGGCGGCCCGAGCCGCACGGGCGGGCGAGCTGATCGACCCGCGGCCCTATGCCGTCGGCTCGATTGCGGAGGCGTTCGCGCGCTACCCGCACATCGGGTCGGTGCTGCCGGCGATGGGCTACTCCGACGCGCAGCTCCGGGAGCTGCAGCAGACGATCGAGGCGACGCCGGCCGACGTCGTCGTCACCGGCACCCCGATCGACCTGGCGCGGCTCGTCACCACCACCCACCCCTGGCGACGCGCGCGCTACGAGCTCCGCGAGGTGGGCCGCCCGACCCTCCACGAGGTGATCGCGCCGATCGAGCGGCTCGCCCACGAGGAGACGACGGTGGCCACCGGCTGAGGCGATGTGAACGGCGTCGGCACACCCGCGGTCCCGCCCCACTTCCTGCGCGCCTCCGACCTGACGGCCGACGGCCTGCTCGCCCTGCTCTCTCTCGCCGGCCGGATGAAGGCCCGACCGCACGGGTTCGTCGAGGCGCTCCGCGGAGACACGGTGGTCTGCTACTTCGAGAAGCCGTCGACGCGCACCCGCGTCTCGTTCGCGGCGGCCGCGGAGCGTCTCGGCATGCTGCCGCTCCTGCTGCGCCCCGACGAGCTGCAGCTGGGCCGCGGCGAGACGCTGGCGGACACGGCGCGCACGCTCTCCGGCTATGCGGCCGCGATCGTCGTGCGCACGTACGCGCAGGCGACGGTCGACGGCCTCGCGGCCGCCGCCAGCGTCCCGGTGGTCAACGCGCTCACGGACGAGCACCACCCGTGCCAGGCACTGGCCGACCTGCTCACGCTCCACGAGCGCTTCGGCCGCCTCGACGGGCTCAGGGTCGCGTTCGTGGGCGACTTCAACAACGTCGCCACGTCGCTGGCCGAGTCGGGGGCCCTTGCGGGGCTCGAGGTCGTCGTCGCCTGCCCGCCCGGCCTCGAGCGAGCGGTGGCGGGAGCGCTGGTCGTCCACGACCCTGCCGAGGCGGTGGCGGGCGCCCACGCCGTCTACACCGACGTCTGGGTCTCGATGGGCGACGAGGCGGAGCGCGAGGCGAGGGTGGCGGCGCTCACCCCCTATCGCGTCGACGAGGCGCTGCTCGCGCGCGCCCGCCCGGACGCCGTCTTCATGCACTGCCTGCCGGCGCACCGCGAGGAGGAGGTCACCGCCGCGGTGATCGACGGCCCGCGCTCGATCGTCTGGCAGCAGGCCGAGAACCGGCTGCCCACCGAGGAGGCGCTGCTGCTCGCGCTCGTCACCCGCCGCTTCGACGTGGAAGCGGACGAGGCGCCGGGGCCTACTCGCGCATGAAGCCCTGACGGGCCGCGGAGACGAGCGCGACCGCCTCCGGGAAGAGCACCCGCATCGCGTCGCGCAGCGCGAGTGCCTGCTCGTCCGGGCCGCCGCTGACGTCGACGCGGCGGAGCGCCGCCGCGGTCAGCTCGACCGCCGTGTTCAGCGTCAGGGTCGCGAACTGCTCGCGTTGCGCCTCCTTGACGCTCTCCGTCTGCTGCTCGGCGAACTCGCGCAGGCCCCGCAGGATCTCCTCGGGATCGCCGCCGAACGGGAAGAAGCCTCCGCCCTCCACGCCCTCAGCCTACTCCAGCGCGGCCCGGTAGCCGGCCTCCACCTCGCGCCACAGCGCGTCGACGGCGCCCTGCGCGCCCCGCATCGCGGTGGTGAAGGGCGACCCGTCGGCGTGGTCGTAGAGCGACGCCTCCAGGCGTCGCGCGGCCGCGCCGATCGCGTCCAGGCGCGAGGGCGTGGCGACCTGAGGCGGAGCGCCGAGCAGGCGCTGCAGCTCGGCGGCCGCGCGCTCGGCATCGTCGATCCCCGGGGGCGCCTCCACGATCCGCAGCTGCACGAGCTGGGCCCTCAGCTCGTCGAGGTCGCCGGGGAACGCCGACTCCTCCGCGATCTCGCAGAGCGCCGCGATCGCGACCGCGTCCCGCACGCGATCGCGCGACGTCACGACCGCGCCCCGCTCGTCGAGTGCGAGCCACCCGCGGTCGTCGTCGCCCTCGGCGAGGGCGCAGACGTAGACCCGGTCGCCCGGAGACGCCTCCGCGGTGAGGATCCCGACCACGTGCCCGGCCGCCGTCCCCGCCTCGACCGCGAATGCGGCGATGCGCTCCAGCTCGTCCGCCAGGGCCACCGTGCCAGGATAGAGCGCGGTGTCGGAGACCCGTCGCCACGCACTCGAGCTGTTCGCGCCCCTCGGGCCGACGTACGGTCGCGTCGGCGCCGTGCTCTCGCTCGGGCAGGACCCGCGCTGGCGGCGATACCTCGTCTCGCGCCTCCCCGCCGACGGCGGCGCCGTGCTCGACGTCGCCACCGGCACGGGCCTCGTCGCGGAGCAGCTGTTGTCGCGCGGGCACCCCGTCGTCGCGCTCGACCAGAGCGGCGAGATGCTCGCCGTCGCACGGCGCCGCCTCGGCGACCGCGTCGAGCTGGTGCAGGCGTCGGCCGAGGCGCTCCCGTTCCCCGACGGGTCGTTCGACCATCTCACGGTCACGTACCTGCTGCGCTACGTCGACGACCCCGGCGCCACACTCAGCGAGCTCGCCCGCGTCGTCCGCCCCGGCGGCGTGATCGCGATGCTGGAGTTCGGCGTCCCCCGGGGAGTCTGGCGCCCGCTCTGGGACGTGTACGTCGGCGTGGCCCTGCCGCTGGCGGGCCGCGCGCTCTCGCCCGGCTGGCACGCGGTGGGGCGCTTCCTCGGCCCGTCGATCCGGGGCTTCTGGCAGCGGGTGCCGGAGCCGTGCCTGCTCGAGCTGTGGTCGGCTGCGGGGATCAGGGAGCCGCAGCTACGACGGCTCTCGCTCGGCGGCGGCGTGGTCGTCTGGGGGACGCGCGCGTGAGCGTCGACCGCCCGGCCTTCTACGCCCTGCGGTCGGGCGGCTGGCGCGACTATGCCACGCTGCTGCACCTGCCCTACACGGCCTGGCACCTTTCCTACGTGGTGGTCGGGGGCTGCCTGGCGGCGACCGTGTCCTGGCCGCGCCTCGGGCTGACCGTGCTCGCGTTCGCGCTCGCGATGGGTGTCGGCGCGCACGCGCTCGACGAGCTCAACGGGCGTCCTCTCGGCACCGCGATCCCGGGGCCGGTGCTCGTCGCGCTCGCCGTCGCGTCGGTCGCCGCCGCCTGCGCGATCGGCGTGGCCGTCGCCTTCGGCGTCACGCTCTGGATCTTCGCGCTCGTGGGCGTCGGCGCGTTCCTCGTCCCGGCGTACAACCTCGAGCTCTTCGGGGGGCGGCTGCACACCGACCTCTGGTTCGCGCTCGCGTGGGGCGGGTTCCCCGTCGTCACCGGAGCGGTTGCGGTCGGCGGGACGCTGCCGCCGGCCGCAGTGCTCGCCGCCGCCTGGGCGACGACGCTCTCGCTGGCGCAGCGACGCCTGTCGACGCCGGTGCGCCGGGCGCGCCGACACACGACTGCAGTGGCGGGCGAGGCGCGGCTCGCGGACGGGACTGTCGAGCCGATCACGCGCGACACGCTGATCGCCGCTCCCGAGGCCGCGCTGCGACTGCTCGCCTGGTCGACGGTGCTCCTGGCCGCGGCGCTCGCCGTGTGGCGGGCGTAGGCCGCGCTCGGGCCCCGCACGGCACTCCGAGCTAGCATCGGCGCATGCCGATCTGGGTGCTCGGGGTCGTCGCCGGCGTGTCGGTCGTCGTGATCGCCGCGCTCACGGTGGCCCTCCGACGCGCGCGGGCCGCGGCCGCGGACGGTCAGCGCCTCGCCGAGGCCGCCCGCACGCAGCTGCGGGTGGTCGTCGCCGAGGAGACGGCGGCCCACAAGGAGGAGATCCGCCACCTTCTCGCCCGGGAGCGGGCGGAGTCGGCGTCGCTGCTGATCGCCGAGGAGCGCCGCCTGGCCGAGGAGCACCGCGCCGAGCTCGTCGACCGGGAGCGACGCGCGAGCGATGCGCTGGCGCACGCGCTCGCGGCGGAGGAGCGGCGGCTGGAGGAGCGGCTGCGCGGGTTCACGGAGGATCTCGAGCGGGCGCAGTCGCACATCGAGGCGCAGCTCCGGCGCGTCGAGCAGAGCAGCAAGGAGGCGATCGCAGAGGTGGCCGCGCGCATCGAGGCGGAGGCGTCGGAGCTCGGGAGCGCGGCCGACGAGCAGCGGCGCACCGTGCACCGTCTGCGCGAGGACCTGCAGCGCGCGGCGGGCCAGTCGGTGCAGGAGGCACTCGACGAGCTCGAGACGCAGTCGCTCGAGCGGCGCCGCGCGATCGAGGAGATCACCGAGCGGCTGCGCGCGAGAGAGGCCGCGGTCGCCGAGTCCATCGAGCGCGCCGAGACCGACGTGCGCGCCCGGCTGGACGTCGTGCTCGTGGAGTGGGAGCGCCGCCAGACGGAGCGGCTGCAACGTGTCACCGAGCGGGAGGTCGAGCGCCACGGCCAGATCGCGGCGCTCGCCTTCGACGAGCGCATGCGCGAAGTCAGGGAGGCGGCCTCGACGCAGCTCCGCCGGGAGCTCGACCGCGCAGTCGAGGCCCTCGGCCGCGAGGAGCTCGCCCAGCGCCTCGATGCCGGCCGCTAGGGCGGCGCCGAAGCCGACGCACCTTGTAACTGATCGTCACAAGGCCTGGCTCGACACGGCAACGCCGGCCGCGCCAACCTCTACGGGAAGGGATCGTCTCAGGAACCACGAATCTCCGTGGGCACACGATGGCCGAGACGACCGAGACCGACACCGAGCTCGCCCCTCCCTTCGACGTCGCCGGTGAGCGCGCGAAGGTCGAGAGCTGGCGCCTCCACGTCCTGATCGAGGCCGGGTACCCGCTCCACCTCGCGGAGCGCCTCGCGGCGAGCGAGGCCGACCTCCACGTGTGCGTCGACCTGCTCGCACAGGGCTGCACGGCGGCCACCGCCGCGGAGATCCTCCTCTAGTCGCCCGCGAGCGGCCCTCGGCCCCGTCCCGAACGCCCTTTACATAGGCTCCACGCCGGAGCGATGGCGAAGATCGAGCCGATCGTCTACGGCGACCGACGGGTCTATCCCGTGGCCGCGTTCAACCACGGCCTTGCGGGGTACATCGCCCGGCTGCCGACGGTGTGGGTCGAGGGCGAGGTGACCGAGCTGCGCCGCGCCGACACGTGGGCGAACGTCTTCCTGACGCTCAAGGACGCCCGCAGCGGCGCCTGCCTGCCGGTGACGATTCCGCGCGCGCGCTTCGACGCGCTCGAGCTCGGGCTCGTCGACGGCGAGCGCGTCCACGTGGAGGGGCGGCCGGAGCTGTTCGAGGCGCGCGGATCACTCTCCTTCCGGGCGCGGACGATCGAGCGCTTCGGCGAGGGCGAGCACGCGGCGGCCCTCGCCCGCCTGCGCCGCGTGCTGGAGGCGGAGGGCCTCTTCGCGCCCGCGCGGAAGCGCAGGCTTCCGCGGTTCCCGCGCGCCGTGGGCCTGCTCACCGGCACCGACGCAGCCGCGCGCGGCGACCTCGTGACGGCGATCTCGACGCGGTACCCACCCGCCTGGCTCGTCGTCCACGAGACGCGGGTCCAGGGCCGTGGCGCGGCACGGAGGATCGTCGAGGGGCTACGGCTGCTCGCGGAGCACCCGGCCGTCGACGTCGTGGTCGTGGCCCGCGGCGGGGGTGGCTTCGAGGACCTGCTGCCGTTCAGCGAGGAAGCGGTCGTCCGGGCCGTCGCGAGCTGCCCCGTCCCCGTGGTGTCGGCCGTCGGGCACGAGCAGGACGAGCCGCTCTGCGACCTCGCGGCCGACGTGCGCGCCTCGACGCCGACGGCGGCCGCTCGACTCGTCGTGCCCGACCTCGACGAGCTCCTCTCGGGCCTCGGTCAGTCGCGACGGCGCCTCGCCGCCGGCACGCGCCAGGCGCTCGCCCGCGACCGGGGGCGGCTCGAGCGGACAGGGGAGCGCCTGCGTGCAGCCCCGCGACTCCTGCTGGAGCGCCGCCGCGCGACGCTGCTCGCCACGGGTGGGCGCCTGCGCACGCTCTCGCCCGTCGCCACGCTCGGCCGCGGCTACGCGATCGTCCGCTCGGGTGGGGCGATCGTCCGCGAGGCCGCGTCGCTGTCCCCCGGAGACGGGGTCGCGGTCGAGCTGGCGGCCGGCAGCTTCGACGCGCGAGTGGACGAGGTGCGCCCGTGAGCGACGAGCCTCGCTTCGAGGAGGCCCACGCGCAGCTGGACGCGATCGTGGCGCGCCTGGAGTCCGGCGACGTCCCCCTCGACGAGGCGCTCGACCTGTGGCGCCGGGGCGAGGAGCTGTACCGGCTCTGCGTAGAGCTGCTGACCGCCGCGGAGGGCCGCGTCGAGGAGCTCGAGACCGGACCGGATGACAACCGGCCCGGGACCCTGTAGAAATCGCCTGCATGGCGAAGCCCTCCGCCGACCTGATCCGCGGCATCCCGCTGTTCTCCGACCTCAGCGAGTCGGACGCGGAGCAGCTCGCGTCCGACTTCGTGGAGCGGAAGTTCGCGGCCGGCCAGGCGATCGCCACCGAAGGCGAGGGTGGGCTCAACTTCTTCGTCGTCGACTCGGGCGAGGCCACGGTCTCGGTGGGCGGCAGGGAGGTGGCGAAGCTCACCGCGGGCGACCCGTTCGGAGAGATCGCGCTCGTGGACAAGTCGGCGCGGAGCGCCACCGTGACGGCCGACACCGACATGCGTGTGTGGGGGCTGCCGATCTGGAGCTTCCGCCCGTTCGTCGAGACCCGGCCGGTGGTGCTCTGGAAGCTGCTCGAGATCCTCGCCGACCGGCTCCGGACGGCGCAGGCCCGCGGCTAGCGGCGCGACGCCACACGGCATGGCGGTAACGCCCGACGCCGAGCTCGTCGCCCGCTGTCGCGAGGGCGACGCGGAGGCGTGGCACGAGCTCGTCGACCGGTTCTCTCGTTACGTCTTCGCCATCGTCGGCCAGGGGTACGGCCTTCGCGGCGATGACGCGGAGGACGTGTTCCAGGAGGTCTTCTCCCGGGTCTTCGAGCGCCTCGACACCCTCCGCTCCGACGATGCCGTCCGCCCGTGGATCGCGCAGCTCGCTCGGCGCTGCGCGGTCGACCGGCTGCGGTCCGCCAGCCGGGAGCTCCCGGTCGAGGACGTGCCCGAGGAGCGGTACGAGGAGACGATCGCCCTCCTCGACGAGGCCATGGCGGTGCGCGAGGCGCTGGCCGAGCTCACGCCCGAGTGCGCCGAGATCCTCGACCGCTTCTTCGCGCGCGACGAGAGCTACCGCACGATCGGCGAGGCGCTCGACCTTCCCGCCGGCACGATCGCCAGCCGCATCTCCCGGTGCCTGGCGAAGCTCCGCGAGCGCCTGGAGGGAAGAAATCGCTCCTCCGACCCGTCCAGTGTGCGGGTGACGTGATGACGAGATACGACGAGGAGAGAATCGCCGGGCTGCTGCGAGCGCTGCCTGCCGTGCCCCAGGGATGGGTGCAGGCGGCGCAGGAGCTGCCGCTGGCCCGGTACGAGCTCGACTCGATCGTGGAGCGCGCAGCACGCGACGCGGCCTTTCGGGACGCCCTCCTGGCGGACCTCGAGGCTGCGCTGCGCGCCGAAGGCGTCGAGCCATCGACGCCCGTCGTCGCCCACCTGCGCAGGCGTCTGGAGCAGTGACCCGTCCCTCGACCGCCGGGACCGCAGTCCCGTCCGAGCAGCAAACTCTCGCCGCACTGCTCGACGCGCTCGAGGCGCCTGCGCCCTCCCCCTGCGGTGGCTCCGCCGCCGCGGTGGGAGCGGCGATGGGGGCTGCGCTCGTGGCGCTCGTGGCACGCTCGTCGCCCACGTGGGAGGAGGCCGGCGGCGTCGCGGCCCAGGCGTCGGCGCTGCGGGCGAGGCTCACCGAGCTGGCGGACGAGGACGTGCGCGCCTTCGGCGCCGCGCTCGAGGCGATGGCCGTCGCACGCGGGTCCGGCGGCGCCCGCGACCACCTGGTCGGCGTGGCGCTGGAGCACGCGGCAGAGGTCCCGCTCGCGATCGCTGCGGCGGCGGCCGACGTCGCCGAGCTCGCCGCGCTGGCTGCGACCGAGGGCAAGGCCTCGGTTCGCGCCGACGCCGTCGCCGGCGCGCTGCTCGCGGAGGCGGCGGCGGTCGCCGCGGCGCACCTCGTCGAGGTCAACCTGGCGATGCTGCCCGACGACGAGCGCGTGCTGGTGGCCGCCGCTCACGTGGAGGCAGCTGGTCGCGCGCGGGAGCGGGCGCTCGGCGGCGGATCGTGACCGAGCGGCTGCTGCCCGCGTGGAGCCTGCGCGCGGAGGAGGTCGACGGGATCGAGCCCGCGCCGGTCTGGAGCGACCGCGTCACACGCGAGTGGGCACTCGGCGGATCGACCGGCGAGGGCGTGGACGTCTGCATCCTCGACAGCGGCGTCGACGGCGACCACCCGCTGGTGGGCGGGCTCTCGAGTGCCGTTGCGGTGGAGCCACCGGAGGAGGAGGGAGCCGAGCCGCGGATCGTCCCCGACGAGCTCGGCGACGTCTGCGGCCACGGGACGGCCTGTGCCGGCATCGTTCGCAGCCTCGCGCCGGACTGCCGCCTGCACTCCGTGAGGGTGCTCGGCGCGGGCAACGCGGGCTCGGGCGACCTCATCCTCACCGGTCTGCGGCACGCGATCGAGCAGGGTCACCGGGTCGTCAACCTCAGCCTCTCCACCACGAAGCGCCGCTTCGCGGAGCTGCTGCACGACCTGGCCGACGCGGCGTACTTCAAGCGCACCGTGCTCGTCGCCTCGGCGCACAACATGCCGGTGGAGAGCTACCCGTGGCGGTTCGCCTCGGTGATCTCCGTCGGCAGCCACGAGGGCGAAGACTCGCTCGCGTGGTACGCGAACCCCGATCCGCCGGTCGAGTTCTTCGCCCGCGGGGTCGAGCTCGACGTCGCCTGGACGGGCGGCGGCACGCTGCGCTGCACCGGCAACAGCTTCGCGGCGCCGCACATCGCCGGCATCGCCGCGCTCGTGCTGGCGCGCCATCCCGAGCTGACCCCGTTCCAGCTCAAGAGCGTCCTCTACCTGACGGCCACGAACGCGGGAGGCACCACATGACCGAGAGCGCGTACCGGGCCGTGGCGGCGGCCGGCATGCTGGCGACCGAGGAGTCTCACCGCCGGCTGCTGCAGTCGATCGTCGGCGTGGCCCGCGCCATCTTCAAGGCAAAGGCGGCGTCAGTGTTCCTGTTCGACGAGGACGCGGACGAGCTGGTGTTCGAGGCGGTGTCCGGCGAGGGCGAGGGCGACCTGGTGGGGATGCGAATGCCGTCGAGCACGGGCATCGCCGGCTGGGTGCTCGTCACCCGGCAGCCGCTCGTCGTCGACGACCTGAGCGCGGACCCGCGCCATGCACGCCAGGCGGCCGAGGCGACCGGCTACGTCCCGAACGCGCTCGTGGCGGTGCCCTTGCTCACCGACGAGCGCGCGATCGGCGTGCTCAACGTGCTCGACCGCGCCGAGGTCGACCGGCCGTTCTCGCTGGCGGAGATGGAGCTGCTCACGCTGTTCGCCGACCAGGCGGCGATCGGCCTCGACCTCCTGCGTGCCGGACGCAAGGCGCGCTCCGTGGCCGAGGGCGGCGACGACGAGCGCGCCGCCGTGGTCGCCCGGCTCGCGGAGCTGCTCGGCGAGGACGACGACGGCGCCGGGCTGCGCCTGCTGGAAGCGCTCGAGCGCGTGCTCCGCGGGCGGGGCTAGACGGGCTCGACACGCCCGGGACGCGCGA
>Ga0224505_10002529_pt1 | contig 10675 bp, 9 predicted proteins | sample SF_Jan12_sed_USG_FD_169102 | JGI IMG/M metagenome (GOLD analysis project Ga0224505, IMG submission 169102) | Sediment microbial communities from San Francisco Bay, California, United States - SF_Jan12_sed_USGS_4_1 | ecosystem: Environmental > Aquatic > Marine > Sediment | place: USA: California...
GATATGCCGGCGAAACTCCCCCGGCACCTCCGGGTCGTCCACCCGGGTCTCGCCGCCGGTCAGATCCCCGGCGGTTTTGATCACCGTCTGCAGGCGCTGGTCATTGCGGGGGTGGGTGGCGTACAGCCCGTGATAGCTGCCCACCGGCCTGCCGGTGGCCTTTGCTTTAACCCGCTGGTACTGCTCCTGGTCCTTCAGCACGCCGATCACTTCCAGCAGCGCGTCCGGGTCATAGCCCGCGTTGTACATGTATTTCGCCCCGAGGCCGTCCGCCTCCAGCTCGTGCTCCCGGCCGTAGCCCCGCACCAGTTCGGTGCCATACATATTGGAGGCGTCTGCGAGTTCGCCGCTGCCGGTAAGGATATAAGCCGTGGTCGCCACCACCTTGTTGGCGACGCTGGCGGTCTTCTGGCGGGCGGCGTGGTTCGCCGTGACGTGGCCGATTTCGTGGGCCATCACCCCCGCCAGCTCCGCCTCGTTGTCCAGGTAGGCCAGCAGGCCCCGGTTGACATAAATGAACCCACCGGGAGTGGCGAAGGCATTGATGTCCGGGCTGTCGATCACGGTGAAGGTAAAGGTATCGTTGGGGGCGTCGCTGGCCCTGACCAGGCGCTGGCCCACGCTATTGATATAGGCCGCCAGCGTCGGGTCGTCGTAATAGGAGCCGTCGGCCTTCAGTTTCTGGTACATCTCGTCGCCGACCGAGACATCCCGGCCGTTGACGACCACGCTGCCGTTGCCACCGCCGGAGGTGGGTTTGTCGGCGCAACCGCCGGCCAGTGCCAGGGCGGCGAACGCTGCGGCCAGCAGCGCATTGTTCCGGGACATGCTTTTCTCTCCGCTAGGAGTTGCTGGACAGGAACTGCAGCAACTGGTCGCCGATCCCGTCACAGGCCGTACCCTGCACCGGGGCGATGATGGGGATGGGTATGACCACCGCCGGCATATAGGACTGGCCGGTAGCGGTCGTGCTGATGCGCCCCACCTCCGCGTGTTCGCTGAAGTCCCAGATGGTGGCCTCGTAATTGGCATCGCTGCTCCAGGTGCCGAAGCCGAAACAGCCGCCGCCCCCCGGGCCCACCGCACAGGTCATGGAGCCGGCCGAATCCCCGCGCACGGTCGAGCCGTCCAGCCAGACCATGTACTGGGTATTCATCGCTGCCAGGCGCTTGGCCACCACCGGCTGGTTCTGCATCAGGCGCTCGAGGTCGGCGATCTGCAGCGGTGCGGTGCGGGGCTCGAACCAGGGATAGAACTCATTGACGAATTCCAGCTCGCCGATCACATGTATGGTCTTGTCGCCGCTGGCGATGTGGTCGCCCACGCATTCGACGAAATCCGGCTCCGTGTCGTAGTCGCTGGCGTGGCGCCTGCCCAGTATCACCACGGTGGCATTGCCGATGCCGTGCTCGGGCTTGTTGAAAACCATCTGGTCCACGGTTGAGGTGACACAGCCCGAAACCAGGCAGGTCACCGCGCCCAGCAGCAGGGCGCGAAGCGCAGCAGTTATCATAAAGTCGCCTCCCGATTGGTATTGAGCATCTCGTCCAGCCACGCCTGCACTCCCGGCACCCGGGTGAAGTTGCTGGCGAAATTGGCACCGGCATCCCGCAATGTCATCACCGCCGCCAGGTTGACCGCGGCCTGGTCGCTCTGCAGGAACGCGGTCGGTGTCTTGCCGTAGGCCGGCATGGTCCAGTCGGCGATGGGTGTGCCACCGGTGGTCACCAGCTGCAGGTGGTAGCGGATCCAGACTTCATAGACCTTGACGTTGGTCTGGGTCGGCAGCGCGTATTGCAATTCCGCCACCTCCGGGATGAACACCGCGTCGACCGAAGGGTTCATCTGGCCGGGGCCGGGCCGCCCGGCCATGGGGACGACCCGGGTAAACATGCCGGCCAGCAGGGTATTCCACATCTGTACCTGGGCCTGCCCGGTTTTTACCAGCCAGCTGGACTCCGTCCTGCTCTTGGCCTCGTCGAAGAATTCGTGATTGGTGAATTCCGGGGAGTACCAAACGCCGATGGTCAGCGGCAGTTTTTCCATGGTCGGCGCGGGAAAGTCACCCTTGACCACCACTTCCGCCGGGCCGCATCCCGCCAGCAGGGCCAGCAGGAAGCTTCCCGCCAGCCAGAGCAGGCGGCCGAAATCAGGGGCGGATGCCGTTGAGCCCGACAAAAGTGCCTCCATTGCGATAGGTCAGCTCCCGCAACAATGCGGCGAAGCGGATGATGTTGGGGTGCTGTTTATTCGGTTCCATGACGAAATATACAGGAAATGCGACCGCATGGATGCGTACCAGGCGCTCGCCATTTTCGTTGGACTGGTTGAGGCGGTCTACCGTGTCGATCACCCGGCCGATGGAGTCGCCGCTGAAATCGTCCCCGAACACATAGATACTGATTTTCTGGCCCGGCTTGTGGAAGGCGCGGATGGCGGCCTCGATCCCCTCCACCGGGCTGGAGTTACTGAACACGGCCCAGTTGCGCAGGTTCTCGATGATGACCTTCCTGCGCCCGGGAGTGTCCGGTATCCACTGGCCGCGGTAGCGGCTGAACATATAGGTGCCCATGTCGTTCATCACCTGGATGCCCTTGACCGTGGGGTAGATACTGAGGGTGGCCTGCAGCTCCTCCAGCATCCGCTCCCAGGCGTAGGAGAACATCGAGCCGGAGGTGTCGATCACGAAGATGATGTACTCGCTGTCTACCGGGATGCCCCCGATCAGGTTGTTCTGCGACTTGTGCTGGGAGCCCAGCAGGCGCTTCTGTTCCTCCGACAGTTTTTGCCTGGCGATGGCCAGCTGCTCGCTCACCACGTCGTTGGTATTGGTCTGCACCTGGATACTGTCGTAGCGGGAGCGGGCGCTGGCCAGCTGCCCTCGCAGGATGGCGATGCGCTCCTGGAATTTCGACAGCTGTTCCTGCTTGGCGTTGAGGTCGCGGTTCAGTACCCGGCTCTCGCCGCGCAGCTCAAACAGCTGTTCCTGCAGCGCGGCGATCACACCCTTCAGGTTGGTGGTGGCGGCTTCGATGATCTGTGGCTGGACCGTCTTGGTGATCATCAACAGCAGGATGATCGCGCCGAAACCGCAGCAGATCACGTCGAGGAAGGACAGGGAGAATTCCGCCGTTGTCCGTACCTTGCGCCGCGCCATCAGGGCCAGTCCTTTGAGGGAGCCATGAAGGAGCCCCCGCTGACCACTGCCAGCTGCCAGAATTCCGAGGCAGCCAGCGGGTCGCCCTCCATGGGCCCGAGGATGATATTCACCGGCACATTGCGCGGCAGCCTGCGCACCGCCTCACGGTACAGGCGCTGGCGTTCGTCGCCACTGACCTTGTTGCCCCGGGGCGGGCTGGCGCCCTGGGTGGGCAGGCCATCGGTGATCAGGAAGATATTATCCGGCACCGGCGACAGTTGCTGCAGGCTGGCGAAGGCGTTTTCCAGGCTGGTGCCGCCGGAGGGTACGATCTTGCGCAACTGCGCCGAGAGCTTTTCCAGCTGGGGCTGGTCGGCGACATCGAGCCACTTGCCCGCGGTATTTTCCAGCGCCGGCGCCGCCTTGGTATTGAAGGTGATCACCTGGTACTTGCTGCCCGGTGGCAACTGGGCGGTGAGCCAGTCCACGGTGGACAGGGCCCGGGTCCACTTGTCCGCCTTGCGCTGGGTGGCCGGGTCCATGTTGCGCAGGCGGATGATGTTGACCAGTTTGTCCGCGAGCATACTCGAGGAAATGTCGAGCAGGATGGCGATGTTGCGCCCCCCGAGGTTGAGGCCGGTCAGGTACTGCCGGTTGCCCTCGCCGACGAAGGTGCGGGCGCTGTTGCCACTGTCTTTCTCCGCGGACTGGCGCAGCTTTTTCACCTCCTCTTCCAGCGAGCGGATCTCGGCCTTGAGGGACTCGATGTCGGTGCGCTCGGTAAAGCCGTCTTTTTTCAGGCCGGCGATCATGGCCTCGTAATTGGCGATATCGTCGGTGATCCGGGTGGCCTGGCCCTGGGCCTCCACCGTCTGCTCATCGACCTCCGACAGGGTGTTGTGCAGCTTGACCAGGCCCGCCTGGCCGTCCCTGACATCCTCCTCCAGCATGCTGACTTCCGACAGCAGGTCGCGGTTGAGGTCCTTGCTCTCGGTCTTGATCGAGTGGTCGATCACCAGGAACACCAGTATCACCGCCCCGAAGCCGCAGGACATGATGTCCAGGAAGCTGAGGTTGAACGTGGTGAACTCGCGTTTTTTTCTCGCCATGGCTCTCGGTCGCTAGGACGCGACCTCGATCAGTAACAGGTCCGGGCCGGTGCCGGCGCGAATGGTATCGCCGCCACCCAGCACCTGGTCGGGCTGGCAGCTGGAACCGTTGACCAACAGCCCCGCGGTGGCGCCCCGCAAGCGCCAGCCCGCGGCGCTGTGCTCGAGATGCCAGCCCTGGCCGAGAGTGCTGCCGGCCGCCGCCAGCGGCAGGGCGCGGTGACCCTGCAGCAGGTGGGTCGCAGCCGGGCGGGGCGGGGTTGCCGCGACGGCGGAAACGGTTGCAGCGGGAGCGGCGACCGGCCCGGGCGCCAGCGCGGGCAGGGCGGTGACGAAGCTCAGGGCCCGCTCCCGCTGCACCAGTTGCTCCAGGTGGTGTTCCAGGGCCGTGCGCACGCAGTCCGCCGCGAGCACCTCGAAGCCGGGCAGCTGCGCCGCCAGCCCCGGCAGCAGGCCCGCCACCGGGTCGGCGATCACCCGGTCTCCGGGTTGCGCTGCGCCAATGGCCTCCCGCGCGCTGCTGAACAGGCGCTGGCCAGCCGCGAGCAGCTCGCCGCGGTTGATCCCGGCGCGGTAGCCGCTGACCTCGATATTGGTCTCATTGTCGCGGCCCAGCGCGCGCAGGGCGTCGGGCAGCGCGTCGTACAGCTGTTGTTCGGTGATCGCCTTGCGGCGCGGGTCGAAACGGGTCTGGCGGATAAATGCGGTCGCTATGATCTCCACCAGTTTCTCCTGCAACTGCAGCAGGCCGGCGCCGGGCAGTGGCAGGGAGCGCACCAGTTCGACCTTGCCATCGCGCTGGGCCAGTTCACTGATGACCGCCTGGTGCAGCTGGATCTCCAGGTGGAACAGGCGCCCGGCGGCGCCGTGCAGGCTGCCCAGGGCGACACTGCGATGCACCAGCCCGACCGCGGCGAAGGGGCACTGCTGCACAATGCCCAGCAGCAGCGCCAGCTGGTCCCGCTGCATGCTGCCGGACACGGCCATCAGCACCTCCGCGGGCTGCCCTCCCTCCCGGTGCAGCTCCTTGAGCTGGGCGTGGACCAGGTCGCCGGTGTGGCGGGCGGGGCCCAGGGCCGGCTGCAGGGTTTCAGTGCTCAGCTGCCACCAGTAGCGGGTGTTGATATCCCGGGGCTGCAGGCGGGCGGCGGCCCGGGCGGGGTTGCCGAAGCGGTATTGCTGGTCTACCAGCAGGGCGTAACCGGGGCTCTGCAGGTGGGTGCTGCCGTGCCACAGCTGCAGGTTGCTGTCATTGATGTCGAGCAGTGCGATTGCCATCTGGAGGGGCCTTTTAATGGACTACCAGGAAGCGCAGCAGGCGTTTGTCGCAGTAGCGCTGGCAGTCCAGCACCAGGCGCTCCTGGGTCAGCTGCAGCTGGTGCAGGCAGAACATGAGGACGATGCTCAGCACCAGCGCCACGAAGGTACTGTTGAACGCGACGCCCAGGCTCACCGTCACGCCGGATATGTCGCCCTCCACCGCCTTGTACGCCTGCCCGAGCGCGTCGCCGATACCGCGCACGGTGCCGATAAACCCGATAGAGGGGATGGCCCAGGCGATATAGCGCACCATGGACAGCTCCGAGTCCAGCCGGTCCGACTCGACCTCGCAGCTCTCCTTGATAGTGTCGGATACCGCCTGGATGCTGCAGGTGGTGGCGAAGCGCTGCAGCGCCGACAGCAGGGTGCGGGGCAGCAGGTAGTCCTGCTCCCGCTCCGGCAGCGCCTCCAGCGAGCGGCTGTACTCCCGGGCGTCCTCGGGCAACACGCTGGTGCCCTCGGGGATGTCCAGCAGGCGGCGGTCCAGCAACTGCTGCTCGTGCACGCCGCGGCGGGCCTTGTAGAACATGATGGCCAGGGCCCAGATCAGCAGGATAAAACAGGATTCCTGCTCGTAGTCCTTGAGGACCACGGCCATGCTGCGTTCCGGCACGTACTCCGTGCCCGCCGCCTGCAGCGCCGCCTCTTTCTTGATGTGGGCGTCCGCGGCCGGGCGCACCAGCCCCACGTAGATCGTATGCACCACGATGACCGCGATCAGCAGCGCGAACAGCTGGAAGATGAATTCGGATGACAGCTTTTGCTTCATGGTTAGATCCTATATGTCTACCGGGAAGGAGACAGGCAGGTCCTCGGAAATTTCTTCCGAGGCCCGATAGTCCGATGGTGACCTGCCGGCTTTCGCCGGTGTGCCGCTGGCGGTATCACCGCTGGGGGCGCTTTTCCCGGGGGCGGCAGGCGCTTGCCCCTTCGCGGGCTGCTGGCCGGAGGGTGCAGCCCCGGCCTCATCCGCTGCCGGTTGCGCCAGTGCGACGCCCGCGGCCAGCAACAGGGCCGCCACGGCCGGGGCCAGGATTCTCGTCCCGATCATTTGTCACTCCGCATAGCGCGCCAACCGGAATCCTACGTCATCGCGCCCCGCTTGCCCATAATCGCGGTAAGACAGTCGCAATTCGGCGATTTTACTGTGGCTCCAGCTGGCGCCGCGAATCACGTAGTTGTCGCCGCTCTGGCCACCCAGGGGGTCCACTTCCGTGGCCCCGTTGGCGGAGGGGATGCTGTAGACGTCGTGCACCCACTCCGAGACGTTGCCGCCGATGTCGAAAAGCCGGTTCTGGTTGGGTTTGTAGGAACCCACCGGGGCGCTCACCACGTTGCCATCGGTGTAGCTGCCCAGCGCCCGGCCGGTGACGTAGGCCGAGCTGTTGTCCGCGTAGTTTTCCAGCGAGTTCGCAGGTGGCGGGAAGGCGTCGCCCCAGGGGAACTTGAGCAGGGCGGTGCCGTTGGCGCGGGCGGCCCACGCCCATTCCGCCTCGCTGGGCAGGCGGTAGCCGGTGGCGGCGGGGTTATAGCCGGTGATGATGCCGTTGTTCTCCTTGTAGAACAGGGGCAACCCCTCGCGCTTGCTCAGCCAGTTGCAGAAGGCGGCGGCCTGTTGCCAGCTCACCTGGACTGCGGGTTGCTGGTCCCGGTTGAGGCTGTTGCCGTCGACCTGGCCGGAGTTGTGGCCGCTGTCGAACTGGCGGAACTGGGCGTTGGTCACTTCTGTGGTCTGCAGGTAGAAAGTCCGGTGCAGGGAGACCGGGTGCATCACCTCGTTGGCGCGGCGCCCGGGTTCCCGGCGCGAAGCGCCCATCGTGAAGTCCGCCAGCGGCGAATCCGCGGGAGAGAACAGCAGCAGGGTCTGCCCCAGGGCGGTGGTGAGTTCCGGCTTGATGCTGGCCTGGCGGGTCTCCTGGGCAGTCAGCAGTTTCGCCTCCACCAGTTGTTGCAGGCCCGGGCGCGGGGTGACCCGGTGGCGCTGGGTGGCATAACCGGGCAGGCTGACTTCCACCGAGTGCTCAAACGCCGGCAGCGACAGGGTTTGGCTACCCGTGCCCCGGACCTTGCCATCCACCTTCAGCACGGCATTGGCGGGGCTGATATTGAAACGCACCTCCCCGAGCTGGGCGGCGAGAGTCACGGTCTGGCTGTCGTGCCCGGCGGCGGGCAGCTGCACGGTGCCGGTATGGCGCCGGTAGCCGGGCTTGAACACCGCGAGCCGGTGGGCCTTGCCCGGGCTCAGCTCCAGGGTGAGGGGCGTCTGGCCGTGGAACTCGCCGTCGAGGGTCACGTTGGCCCCGCTGGGCACACTGCCCAGTTCCAGCACGCCCGCGGCGGGCTGCAGCACGATGGTTTCCAGTTGCAGGGGCTGGCCCGGCGTGATGGCCAGCGCCTGCTGGGCATCGGCGTACGCCGGCAGCTGCAGGATCAGTTGTCGCTCGCCCCCCATCAGTTGCAGCGTTGCCGGGGTGGTGCCCAGCGCCTCGCCGTCCACCAGGATGCTGGCGCCGGCGGGCTTGCTGTCGACGCTGACGTCAGCCCAGCCCGGCGCCAGCTCGAGGCTGAGCTGCTGGCGGATGTTGCGGCCGGTGACGTCCAGTTCCTGCGTCTGCGGCAGGTAGCGCTCTGCCGCGACCGCAACGGTATGTTTGCCCGCCTCCACAGGCAGATCCTGCAGCGGGGTGTGGCCGGCGTCCTGGCCATCGATCTGTACGCTCGCCCCCGGGGGAGTGCTGTCGATGCTCACCAGGCCCGGCAGTAATTGCAGCTCCAGCTGCAGGCTCTGGCTGTCGCGATCATCGACCGTGACGGAGGTCTCCAGCGGGTGGTAGCCCTCGGCGCTGGCGTGCACTGTGTAGGTGCCCGGTCGCAGCAGGTAGCGGTTGCCGAACGGCAGTGCGATACCGTCAAGGGAGACCTGCGCCGGCGTTGCCGCGACCACCACCACCTGCAGCGAGCGGGCGCTCAGCAGGAACAGCATCACCAGGCCGAAGACCAGGGCGCAGGCGGCCAACAGCCAGCGGCCGGTATGCACCTGCCGCGGCGGCTTTTGCTCCGCGCTGCCCAGTGGCTGGAACGCGCTGGGTTCGATGGCGCCGGCGGGCCCGCTGTCCCGGATTGCCACTAGATTGCCTCCGTGCAGGCGATGGTGAGGGCCGGCGGTGGCTTGTCGGGTGTCACCGTGAAATCCAGCCGCACGTCGCGGTAGCCGACGCGGCTGCCGACCGCGGTATAGGTGCCGGGCCTGAGGCTCAGCTCGCGCTGGTCGAACTTGCCCAGCTTGGCCACCTTGTAAACCACTACCTCGGTCTGCTGGTCGGAGCGCAGGGCGACCGTGATCGGGGTGTTCGCCTGTTGCAGCAGCTGTTCCAGCTGGCTGATCTGCCGCTCCAGTACCGGGCCGCGGGGGCTGATCTTGCGCGCCATTTGCAGCATCTGCTCCGCCGCCTGGGCCACCGCCACGTCCCCCAGGCGCAGGGGGTCAGCGATCGCGGCGCGAAACTGCTTGTCCAGCCGCGCCCGGTTGCGGCTGCGCTCGAGTCCCTCGCGGGCGAACAGCACGTTGGGATCGATTTTCTGCGCCTGCTCGTAGGCGCCGACCGCCTGCTGCCACTGCTCCGCCTGTTCGCCCCGGGAGCCGTCGGCCTGCAGGCTGGCCAGGCGATGGGCGGTGGCGGCGGTCTCCACTTCCTGCAGGGCGCTGGCCGCCTCGCTGGAGCCGGACTGCAGCGCCGCCGCCTGGCGGAACGCCTTGCGGGCGGTGTCGAACTGGTTGGCGTCGAGGGCCGCGTAGCCGGCGCTCATCGCCTCGTTGAACTGCTGGTCCCGGTAGGCGGCGGTGACGCGCGCCAGTTCGGTGCTGCTGCGCTGGTGGCGGGCGTCCAGGGCCACCGCCTGCTTCAGCAGCGCGATCGCGCCGGCCATGTCGCCGCCCCGCTCCGCGGTCGCGGCGCGCTCCAGCAGGTCCAGCAGCTGCGGCAGCGCCTCCACCCGGTGGCGCAGGGTGGCGGCCTCGGCATTGCCCGGTTCGATGGCATCCGCCTTGTCCAGGGCGGCGGTGGCCTGGGCCAGGTCGCCGTTCTCCAGCGCCTCATTGGCCAGGGCCAGCTGCCGGGCCAGTTCCGCGGGGATGCCCGCCTCCAGCGCCTGCAACCGGGCGAGCCCCTCCTCGTAGCGGGCTTTTGCCGCCGCGTAGTCCCGGGTCCGGTACAGTTCGTCGCCGGCGGTGGCCAGGGCGGCCACGGCGGCGAACTGCTCGGCGGCCCAGGCCTTTACCCCGCGCGCCTCCAGCCCTTCCTGTACTTCCAGTAACCGGGCCAGCACGTCCTGCGCCTCCTTGCGCAGTTTTGCCGCCTGGGCATCCGACCAGGGCGATACGTCCGGCCCCGCCGGTTCCTGTGCCGCCTCGCCGGTGGCCGCGGCCGGTTGCGCGCTGCCGGCCGGGCTTGCGGGCGCCGTATCCGCTGAGGCGGGCTCGGGCCCAGGGGTGTTGACCCGGTTCGGCAGCCAGAAAATCACCAGCAGCGCCAGCAGCAGCAGGCCGCCCAGGGCCGGCAATACCCAGCCGGGCGTGCCCTCGCGGCGCTTGCCGGCGGCGGCAGCCGGCGCTGCGGCAGGCGCCGGCTGCGCCACATCAAAAGGCGTGGGCTGTAATTGCTCGTTGTGGGATGACATGCGGTGGTGGAGCCTTGTCGGTTTGGGAATCAGTGTGCCTGGTCAGGGGTCAGAGTTTACCAGTTGTAGCGTCGTTGTCTGCCGGAGGTTGCAATGCGCCCACCTCCGCCTGGTAAATATCCGCGAGCAGTTCGCGCCACTGGGCGTACTGGTCTTCAACATTGCCGTGCAGCGTGACGGTGCGATCCTCCAGCTCGATCACCTGCGGCGTGATCTCCGCCTCCAGCGACTGGCCCAGTTCCTCCAGTGCCTGCACGTGGATCTGGGCCTCGTTGCGCTTGTCCAGGCCGCTCTTGAGCATGTAGCCGCCGCCGATGACAGCCACCTGGCCGGCCACCTGGGAAGTCGAGCTGTCCCCGGTGGTCGCCATCGCGATGCCGGCAATCAGGGCGAGACCGCCTGCGATCAGCTGGCGGGTGCTCTCGGACTG
>Ga0224505_10002530_pt1 | contig 10672 bp, 10 predicted proteins | sample SF_Jan12_sed_USG_FD_169102 | JGI IMG/M metagenome (GOLD analysis project Ga0224505, IMG submission 169102) | Sediment microbial communities from San Francisco Bay, California, United States - SF_Jan12_sed_USGS_4_1 | ecosystem: Environmental > Aquatic > Marine > Sediment | place: USA: California...
CCGGAGGGCGGCGTTCGACGCGATAAGTCACTCCGACGTGCTGTGTTGCCTGCCCGGCAAAGCCGAGATGCTGGCGGAGTGCCGGCGCGTGGCCGGCGACGGCGCCCGGATGCTGTTTTCCGTCATCTATGCCCCGCCGGGGTTGTCGGACGACGCCTACCGGGAGGCTGTCGAGGTCGGGCCGCCGTTCGTCGATACGCCGTCGCCATATGCGGAGATGCTGGCGGACACCGGCTGGCGGCTCGAAAACCTCACCGACGTAACGAGCGATTACCTGCAGTCCCTGCGGCGGCTGGTTCGAGAGTTCGAGCAAAGCGACGCGCTGGCCGAGGTCCTCGGCCGCGAGGCGATCACCGAGTCGATCCGCCATCGTGAGTCGCAGATAGGCGTGATCGAGCGCGGGCTTCTGGTTCGGGAGGTCTTCCTGGCGTCCGCCGCCTGAGCCGCGACTGGAACAGCGACTCGACACCTGTCTTGCAAAGGAGCCGACCGCAACGGCGCATCGGCTGCCGGGAGTCGTGTCCGGACCGCCGCAGTGGTCGAGGAATTTGTACTATGCGGCGAGTTCCGGCTTCGGCAGGCCGAACAGGTCGTGCATGCCCGGGTGACGCCCGAGACCGTCGTAGAGATCGAGACCGCGCTCGATCCAGTCCCTGAGTGGCTCGTCGTCGAACAGCGGAGGCACCCTGGCAACCGAGCCGCACCAGAGAAAGGCGGACAGGATGCAGTAGTCCGCATAGTTCGGCGCCGGGCCACCCAGCCAGGGACTGTCGGCAAGCATCGCGCGCAGCGGTTCCGGCACAGTGGGCAGGCGCTCCTCCCGGCCCGCCTGCGTTTCCTCTATCGTCCTGCCGCCCAGGAACAGTCTCTCGCGGCTCTCCCGCACGTAGGCGCGATCGCGCGGCATCGACAGGTCGTGGTAGTCCTTGATGTAGCAGTAGAACCAGGGACGGATGATCGTCGCCCACATCCAGTTGTCGACGAAGCGCGTGAGTATCCTCTGGCTCGGCCCCTCGTATAGCATCGGCCGGTCAGGGTAGGTCTCGTCCAGGTAGACCGCGATGTCCCAGCTATCCCTGACCCAGTGGCCGTCGTCGACGATTACCGGTACGCGGTCCGAAAACCCGTTGGTGATTTCCCGGATGCCGGTGAAGCCGTTAGGGACTATGTCGATGTCGAAACCCTTGTGCTTCAGCGCGTACTTGATGCGCCAGACGAACGGGCTGATCGTGCAACCGGTTTCCAGTTGCAGGTCGAACAGGCGGATGCTGTTGTTGCTGGCCATGGCGTGATCAGGCGTCTTCTTTCGGACGCAGGTTCTCCCGCTTGATCTTGTCGAACATCTCCCTGCAGGCAGGCCGCTCGTTTATGCGCGCGATCCAGGCGACCAGGCCGGGCGTATCCTTCTCGTTCACGAGCTCCGGGTATCCGAACTGCATGCCGTTGGCGATCGCGAAGTTGCAGATGTCGGCCAGCGTGTATTCGTTCTCGACCAGGTACTCGCGCCTGGACAGCGTTTCCTCGAGCCTTCGCACGGATACGCCGATCTTGCGCATCTCCTCGTCGAGCAGGTCCTGCGGGAAGCCCTCGCGCGCCCGCCGCCATTTCACCTGCTGCTCGGGAATCGGGATTTTCTTCAGGTGCGCCTCGAAATCCTCGTCGGACATCGACTGTGCGAGCGGCTTGACGACCCGGTGCCAGCCGATCGTGGAGACGCACCAGCAGAAATACTCGTCGACCCACTTGGTCCAGACACGCATCTGCGCGGCTTTGTACGGATCTTTCGGCCGCAGCGGTACCTGGTCGGGGAACACGTCTTCGAGGTATTCGCAGATGACCGTCGATTCGGTAATGATCTTGCCGTCGTGATCGAGCGCCGGTACCTGGCCCCTGGGGTTGATTTTCTTGAACCAGTCCGAGTGCTGCTCGAACTTCTTCGGATCCACGAATCGATGATTCCAGTCCAGACCCTTCTCGAACAGTGCGAGCAGCGGCTTCAGCGAGTTCGCACCCGGCCCGAAGCTGTAAAGTGTCATCATGTTGCAGGTCTCCTGGTGCCCCGGTCTGACGTACCGGGTCTGACGGGGATTTTCCGGCAGTCGGGGCCGGGTTACTAACGAACGGGGGAAGAAATCATCCGTCATGAAGGAAATGCCGTGCCGGTTGTTTGCGCCCGCCTGCCAAGAGTACCTGCGAGCTTTGGCCCGGCCTGCGAAGCGGCTGAGGACCAGGCGCGGGGGCGCCGTCTACCTGCTGCCGGTCTGCACCGCCCAGAGCGCCGCGTAGATGCCGCCGCGCTCCAGCAGTTCCGGGTGCGTGCCGCTGTCGACGATGCGGCCCCTGTCCATCACGTAAATCCGGTCCGCTTTGACGATTGTCGACAGCCTGTGCGCGATGATCAGCATCGTGCAGGAGTGCGAAATCCGCTGCATGGAGCGCTGGATCGCGGCCTCCGTGTCGTTATCGACCGAGGACGTGGCCTCGTCGAGTATCAGGATCGGCGGGGCCTTCAGCAGTGCGCGCGCAATCGACAGCCGCTGCCGCTGGCCGCCGGAGAGTTTCTGGCCCCGCTCGCCGACTATCGTGTCGTAACCCTGCGGCAGCCGGTCGATGAATTCGCTCGCCTCGGCCGCCAGCGCCGCGGCCCGCACATCCTCCGGCGTGGCCGCCGGGCTCCCGTAAGCGATGTTCTGGGCAATGGTTCCCTGGAACAGGAATACGTCCTGGCTCACGAGCCCGACCTGGCGCCGGAGACTGTCGAGGCTCACGGTGTCGATCGGCTCACCATCGATAAGAATCTTTCCGGCGTCGGGCTCGTAGAAGCGCAGTAACAGCTTCAGGAGCGTGCTCTTGCCGGATCCTGTCTGGCCGACGAAAGCGACCGTACTCCCGGCCTCGATCACCAGGTTGATGTCGTGCAACACCGGGTCGCCGGTCGCATAGGCGAAGTCGACGTGCCGGAACTCGATGCTGCCGCGGACCCGCTCGAGATTTTTTGCTGCGTCGCTATCCAGGATCGACACAGGTGTCGCGATCAGGTCGAGAATACGCCGCGACGAAGCCATCGCGCGCTCGTAAAGGTCGACGGTCTCCGCCAGGCTGGTGAGGGGCCAGAGCAGGCGCTGGGTCAGGAACACGAGGACACCGTAGGCTCCTACGTTGAGCGTGCCTTCCAGGGTCATCCAGCCGCCCAGCAGGAAGGTCGCGATGAACCCGGCGAGGATCGCCATGCGTATGATCGGTATGAACGCGGAACTGATCGCGATGGCCCTGCGGTTCGCCACCAGGTAAGCCTCGCTGTCCATGCGTACCCGCTCGGCCTCGTATTCCTCCGTCACGAAACTCCTGATCGTCGTAATGCCGGAAATGTTCGAGGACAGCCTCGCGCCCAGGTTTCCCACTCGCTCGCGTACGTCTGCATAGAGCGGCTGGGCGCGGCGCTGAAAGTAGAAGGCCCCGAGGACGATAGCCGGGATCGGCGTGAAGGCGAGCAGGGCAATGAGCGGCGACACGCTGAAAAATACGGCGCCCACGGCGACCACCGTCGTGACGACCTGCAGCAGGTCATTGGCGCCGCCATTGAGGAAGCGCTCCAGCTGGTTGACGTCATCGTTCAGGATGGTGACGAGGTTGCCCGTGCTTCGGTCCTCGAAATAGGCAAGGTCGAGCTCCTGCACGTGCGCATAGGCGTCGAGCCGCATCGAATGCTGCAGGTCCTGGGCGAGATTCCGCCACAGCACCAGGTACAGGTATTCGAACAACGACTCGAATGCCCAGACCAGGAACGTGATTCCCGCGAGCAGGCCCAGTTGCCACTTCGGGTCGGGAATGCCGAGCTCGGCGACGAACGACGCCTTGCCCCGTACGACGACGTCTATGGCGATGCCGATGAGTATCTCCGGCATCACGTCGAACAGCTTGTTCAGGACCGAGCAGACCGAAGCCAGGACGATCCTGCGCCGGAAGCCGCGGGCGTATCGCAGCAAGCGCAACAGGGCGGCAAAAGAGGACTGGGCGGCGGTCGTCACGATGCTTGGGCGCGCGGCGTTCGGTGAGGATAACGGCTGGTGATTCTAGCGCGTTGCCCGTCCTCGGCGCGCCGTCTCCGGATCGCTGACGAAGCAGCCGCCGGCTGCCGCGTGCCCGGGTTCGTCCGGGGCCTGTCAACCACCGGGGTCGTGCCGCGTTACTGCAACTGCCGCTGCGGAAAGCGGTCATAATTGCCGATCGTTGTACGAGGAAACCAAACGATGAAACTGCCTGTTTTCTGCCTGCGCCGCGCCACGCTTCTCGGGCTCGCCCTGCTGCTGCCGCTCGGCCTGCAGGCGCAGACGCTGTCCGATCTCCAGCAGATGAGCCCTGCAGAGCGAAAGGCTTACTGGGAATCCCTGTCCGACGAAGAACGCGAGGCCAGGCGCGAGCAACTTCGCGCGGAGCGCGACGCCATGAGCGAAGAGGAACGCGCAGCGTTTCGCGAGCAGATGCGGGCTCAGCGGCAGTCCATGTCCGAGGAAGAACGCGAGGCCCAGCGGGCCGAGCGCCAGGCCCGCCGGGAGGCGCAAAAGGCGGAATGGGCCAAGCTGTCGGACGAGGAGCGCCGGGCCAGGCGCGAGGAGATGCGCCTGCGTCGCGAGGAGCACCGCGCGGAGTGGGAATCGATGTCCGAGGAGGAGAAGGCCGAGATTCGCAAACTGCAGGGGCGGCCGGAGGGCGGCCGCCGCTGAACCAGCGCCGGCAATCTCAGGCTTTTTTCTCGGGCCGGTTCACGAAATAGATGCCGGCCGCTACCAGCACCAGCGCGGCCAGCAGCATCGATGTCAAGGGCTCGTCCAGCACGAGCCAGCCCGCGAGCACGCCGAAGATGGGCGTCAGGAACGTGAACGAAGCCAGCTTCGGCGCCGGGTAATGGCGGATCAGCCAGAACCAGGCGAGATAGGTTATCGCGGCTACCCAGACCGTCTGGTAGACGAGGCTCGACAGCGCGAGCGACGAGAGCCGGACGATACCGGCCTCCCCGAGCAGCAGGGACCCGACAGGCAGGACGACGGCCGACACGCCGAGCTGGTAGAGCAGAGTCTTCGCGGCGGATGCGTGTGCGAGCGGGCCGGCCTTGATCACCACGGTCGTTGCTCCCCAGAAAACGGCGGCCAGGATCAACATCGAGTCGCCAATCAGCATCCGCCGCGACGGCAAGGTGAACGATTCACCGAAAGCCAGCACGATCCCGGCGAAGGCCAGCACGAGCCCGGCCACCTGGGGCGCTCGCAGTCTTTCTCCAGGAACGAACCACTGCGTGCCGATCGCGACTACGAACGGCGACATGTAGACGAATATCACGGCCCGCGATGCATGCGTGAAATCGAGGCCCCAGTAGATCAGCAGGAACTCGATCGCGAACAGCAGGCCGGCGGCGAGGCCCCACCAGAGCGTCCCGTCCCGGCCGAAGATTGCCTGTCCGCGCGACAGCATCCACAACGCAATCAGTATCGTCGAGCCGATCGAGCGGATTGCCGCCTGCATGACAGGCGATATGTCCGGCATCGTCAGCTTGATCGCGACCTGTTGACCACCCCAGCTCAGGCACAGCACGAGCAGCGTGACGATAGCGAGCGTGTCCAGGTGGCTCTTTCGTTCCATGCCGGATGGCACCGTGCCCGTTCTTCTTGTCGAGGGCGCGATGTTACGCCCGCGGACGAGGGTTCGCGACCCGGCCGGGTAGCTCGCGAACGCGATCCCGGAATCGCAACGTTCGCCGCTGCGGCGCGCCGAGCCGGGGGGTCCTGGCTGTACTTGACTCGGTATCACCCGCCACGGATATTCGGTCGCAGATTCGCGGCTGTGGATTCGCGACCTGCCACCGGATTGCAGCTATTGCCCGACAGGAGACACCCCGATGACCGATAGCACCCTGACGCGCCGCGACGTCCTGGCGGCAATTCCGGGCCTGGGCCTGGCCGCGCTGCCCGCGTCAGGTGCATTCGCACAGGAGGAGATGCCGCGGCGGCGCATACCGGGCACCGACGAATCGCTGCCCGTCATCGGGCTCGGCTCGAGCAAACCGGTCACGCAGATTGCCGAACGCGGACCTGAGCCATTGGCAAACGTCCTCAGGACGCTCGTCGATAACGGCGGGAGCGTCGTGGATACCTGGCCGCGTAATCCGGACAACGATGCGGCCTTCGGGGAGGTGATAAGCCGGCCCGAGCTGCGCGACGAACTGTTCATCGCGAGCAAGATCGACCGCAGCGGCAGGGAAGAGGGCGCCCGCCAGTTCCGCGACACTTTGCGCCTCTATCGCCGGGACGCCATCGACCTGCTACAGGTATTCAGCCTTACCGACCTCGACACGCAGTGGAAAAACCTGCAGGACTTCCGCGAGCAGGGCACCGTCCGCTACCTGGGCGTGACGGTAGCGACGAAGGATCTGTATGAGCCGCTGGCGCGCTTCGTCGAAAAGGAAAAGCCGGATTTCGTCCAGGTCAATTACTCCATCAGCGAGCGCGAGGCAGAGGAGCGCATGCTGCCGCTCATGCAGGATCGCGGCATCGCGGTCATCGTCAACCGGCCATTCATGAACGGGGACCTGTTCGCGGCCCTGGGCGACCGGCCGGTGCCGGAATGGGCGGCCGAATTCCACTGCCGGACCTGGGCCGAGTTTTCGCTGAAATACATCCTGCCGCACCCGGCGATTACCTGCGTGCTGACGGAAACGAGCAATCCCGCGCACATGCGTGAAAATGCCCGCGCGGCTTTCGGCCGCCTCCCGGACGCGGCGCAGCGCCGGCGCATGGCCGAGTTGATCGACACCGTGTAATCAGATCGGGGCCATTGCATCCCCGAGTCATCGTCGCTGCTGCTGGCCTGAGGTATGGGCGAGGCAGGCCGCGAACTCTCAGGCCGGTATGCCGGCAACCTCGATCTCCGCCTCGAGGTGCACACGGGCCGACATGGAGTTCGTGACCAGGCAGGAATGCTCCGCTTTCTCGAGCAGCCGGCGGGCCTTGTCTTCGGACACACCCGCCGGGATCGCGAGCTTCGCCCGGACCCGGAAGTCGGTGAACCGGGTGACCTTGTCGACCCGGTCGAGTTCGCCGACTACGTCGCAGTCGAGCGACGTCCACTCGAATCGGGAAGCGCGGGCGATCGCGCGGAAGGAAAGAATAAAGCAATCGGCGACCGCGGCGACCAGCAGGGTTTCCGGCGACCAGAGGTTGCCGGGCCCGCCGAACTCGGCGGGCCCGGCGGATGCGATGCCCTCGAGGCCCGGGCTGTCGAGCGCGACATTGCCCTCGGTCCCGGCGGACGCCGTAACGGCGTAATGATGGGGTAAATCCTGCATTGGCCCGTCTCCTGTGCCTTCAGTCTAGCAGGGTGTTGAAAAACACCCTGCTGGCGCGAGACACGGATGTCTCACCCGCGGTTCAAGCACGTAAGTGCTTGAACCGTCGGGAGCGAGTCCGGACATGCGCCGGACTCGCGACGCTGAAAAAGGTCTGGACGACCTTTTTGCCAACATGCTGCCAGGGTCGATCCGGGGCCGGCCGCCAACAATACGTAATTGACGAAGAACCGTCAGGGAACCGTCAGCCGCCGGTCAGGCATCCCTCAAGACGCTTGCGCGGGCCCGCCGCATGCTGCGATTTCGGAAAAAAGGAGGATCGGTCATGAACAGGATAGTTGAATTGGGCCTCGTCTTTGCATTGCTCTGTCTGCCCATTCCGGCGCTGTCGCAGGATCGGGTCGAGCCGGGCTGGTACGTCGGCGGCGGCGCGAGCCTGAACGACGTGTACTCGTACGACGATTACTGTTGGGGCTGCTACGGCTCGTCCGAATACGGTGACGGCGACATCGGGTTCACGCTGACGGGCGGGTACCGGATCAACGACTTCCTTGCCGTCGAGGGCTCCTATTTCGGCGAGAGTTCGATGCACTGGGACCAGGACGCGGTCCTGGTGGACGCACCGCCGGGTATCTATAACGTGGACGCCGACGTAACGCTCAGCTCGTTCCAGGTCAACGTCCTCGGCATACTCGCCGGACAGTTCTGGGAAGGGTACCTGCGAGCCGGCCTGGCGTTGTGGGATGCGCAGAGCGACCAGCGCCTGCTGCGATTCGGGACCGGCGAGGTCCTGACACGCGTCGTCGACGCCAGCGGCGAAGACCTGGTGATCGGGATCGGCGTCGGCCGGCGCTTCGGCAGCAACTGGCAGGTCCGCCTGGACTATGCGTATTACCCTGTCGAGGACGACCTCCTGGCGCTCGAGGGTAACGCCGAGCGGGCTTACACGGATTTCATGACCGTGCAGCTGATCCACCGATTCGGACCCCGGCGCGACTGAAAACCCCGGGCGGCGGTTCGGTCAGGGTGCGCGCGGCCCGTCGAGTTCGGCAATGGTCTTAATCGACGGCGGCCGGGTTCGCCGCAGCTCGGCGCTGACCGCCTCGACCTCGCCGAGAACCCGCAGGAAGTTGTTGCGGGCGAGCGCCTCGAGGTCCTCGTCGCTCCAGCCACGGCGGATCAGCTCGGCGAACAGCCGCGGGTAGGTCGAGACGTCCTCGAGGCCCTCCGGAAATTCCTCGGGCGCCACGCCGTAATAGTCGGCGCCGATCCCGATGTGCGCCACGCCCGCCACCTTCGCGAGGTGCTCGACATGGTCGGCGACATCGGCAATGGTCGCGCGTATCGGCTCGCCGTGCTCTTCCCTGTAAGCCTTTTCGATCGCCGCCCAGCCGTCGCCGGTCGGGTCTTCCTTCAGGAGCGGGATCAGCCCGTCGCCCCACTTGCGGATTTCCTCGTTGACGAACTCCGGGTAGAAATTGACCATGACGATGCCGCCGTTCCCGGCGAGCCGCGTCAACACGCTGTCCGGGACGTTCCGGGCGTGGTCGGTCACGCCGCGCGCCGAGGAGTGCGAAAAGATCACCGGCGCCTCGGACACGTCCAGCGCGTCGTTCATCGTGTCCGCCGAGACGTGTGACAGGTCGACCATCATCCCGAGGCGGTTCATCTCGCGAACCACTTCCCTGCCGAATTCGGTCAGACCCTCGTGCCGCGCGTCGTCGGTAGCCGAATCCGCCCAGTCGTGCGAATGAAAGTGCGTCAGCGTCATGTATCGAACGCCGAGGGCGTAATAGCTGCGCAGGGCGCCTAGCGAGTTCGCTATCGTGTGGCCACCTTCCATGCCGAGCAGCGATGCGATGCGACCTTCCCTGCGCGCCGCTTCGATGTCGGCCACGCTGACGGCGAAGGCCAGGTCGTCGGGGTACGCGGCAATGATCCGTCTCGCGATGTCGATCTGTTCCAGCTGCTGGCGCATCGCGTCCAGCGGCGACAGCGCGCTGGGGACGTATACGGACCACACCTGTGTCCCGACCATGCCCTCGCGCAGCCGCGGGATATCGGTGTCGAACGCCGCCCGGGCGGAGATGTCGTTTGCCGACACGTCGCCGCCGAACTTGTCGCGGATGACGTCCGGCAGGTCGTTGTGACCGTCAACGAGCGGCGCATTGCGCAGTACTTCGCGAGCATGCTGCAGGGCGGCGTCTTCATCCTGCGCCCACGCAGCGGTCAGGAATACAATCGAGAACAGCAGGATCGGCGCCCGCGTCTTCATCGTACTGGTCATGGTCGATCTCTCCTGCTCAGGCCGGCAAAGCGCGGGCCGCGCCGACGGCAAATGTGCGAATCAGTCCAGCCAGCCGAGTTTCAGCTGGCGCTCGTGCGCCGTGATCGCGTTGCGCATCAGCATGGCGACCGTCACCGGTCCCACGCCGCCGGGCACCGGCGTGACCCAGCTCGCGACCTCCATCACCTCGTCGGTCGCGACGTCGCCGACGATGCGGGTGTTGCCGTCCTCGTCGGTGATCTGGTTTATGCCGATGTCGATGACGGCCGCACCGGGCTTCACCATGTTGCCACGCAGCAGGCCGGGCTTGCCGACCGCTACCAGGACGGCGTCGGCGCGGCGCGAGTGAACGGCGACCGAGCGCGTCATGTGATGACACACCGTCACGGTCGCGCCCTCCGCCATCAGCATCATGGCCGCGGGTTTGCCGACGATCTCGGAGTGCCCGACCATGACGACCTCGAGCCCGTTCAGGGTCAGGCCGGTTTCACGAATCAGCTCGACCGAGGCCGCCGCGGTGCAGGGCGCCAGCGCGAGGTCGTTGTAGACGATGTTGCCGATCGACGCCGGGTTCATGCCCTCGACGTCCTTCAGCGGGTGCACGGCCGACTGCAGCGAGCGAATGTTGATGTTGCCGGAGACCGGCCGCTGCAGGATCACGCCGACGACGCTGGGGTCGTCGTTCATTGCCACGATCCGCGCCTTGCAGTCGGCCTGGGTCAGTTGCTCCGGCCACTTCTGTTCCTCGAACGGGATGCCGACGCGGGCCGCAGCGCGAGCCTGGTTCCTTATATATACGGCGACCTCGGGATGTTCGCCGATGCTGATCGAGACGAGCCGCCCGACGGGGTGAACCTCCCTGGCTTGCTGCACTCGCTCCGCGACCTCAGCGAGGATCCGGTCGCGTACCGGCGCTCCCTTGAGCAGTTGGTGTTCCTGCATGTTCGTATCCGCCTCGTTGCCTCCCGCCGGCGGTCCGAAGCGCCCGTGGGGGTCGGCAATTTAGCACGTCTCGCGCCGGTTTCGAGCCGAGGCGTGGCGCCGCG
>Ga0224505_10002531_pt1 | contig 10668 bp, 4 predicted proteins | sample SF_Jan12_sed_USG_FD_169102 | JGI IMG/M metagenome (GOLD analysis project Ga0224505, IMG submission 169102) | Sediment microbial communities from San Francisco Bay, California, United States - SF_Jan12_sed_USGS_4_1 | ecosystem: Environmental > Aquatic > Marine > Sediment | place: USA: California...
GTTGGCCACCACTGGCATGAGGCCGACCTCGGCATTCTGCTTCTCGACCAGGTCCTCGCCCGCCCTGCCGCGGACCTCGCGGCTGAAGAAGAGCTTCAGTCCGCTGTCGAGGGTGTTCCACGACATCGAATACTCCGGACCGAGCAGTTCGGCGCTGAGCCGGAGGCCGGCACCCACGAAGCTCCACGAGGTGGTCGCCTCGCCCATCACGGTGTAACCGTCGCTGGTCTCGAACTCGATGGTGACGGCGGCAAAGTCTTCGGCGGGCTGGCGCGCGTAGTCGACTTTGCTTCCCATCGCCGCCTTCAGGCGCTTCACGTACTCCGGCCGGCTCCACTTGAGACTCGCGATCCGGGCGGTAATCGACACTGGCCGCACCGTCGAGAGCGGCTCACCGGGCCGGGTCAGCAGGTGCCGCACCACCAGCGCCGAGTGACACATCATGTCGTTCAGCACCCCGCCACCCTGCAGCCGCCCCTGCCAGAACCAGGGCATGTGCGGGCCGCTGTGTTCCTCGGCGGCGCGGGCCAGGAAGGGACGCCCGGTGAGAGCCGCGCCCCGGGCCCAGAGCAGGCTCCGGCCGGTCTCCACCTGGGGGGCGAACAGCTGGTTCTCGAGGTAGCCGTGGCGCAGGCGGACCTTCTTCACCATGGCGGTGACCGCCCGGGCCTCCTCGACGGTGCGGGCCAGCGGCTTTTCGCAGGCGATACCGCGGAGTTTCCCGCGGCCGCGCGCGATGGTATCGGTCAGCTCCTCGACATTTTCGATCCGGGCCTGGTTGGGGCCGCAGAGCCAGATCGCGTCGATCGCCGGGTCGGCCACCATCTGGGCGATGGACCGGAACGGCTGGCAGGCGCCGACGTCGAGGCCGCGGGCGTATCTCGCCGCGCTCTCCGCGTTGGCGCGGTTGGGGCTCCAGACGCCGCGGACCTCAGAGTCCCGCACCGCGCGGAAGGCCTGCATGTGGAAGCGGGCGTTGAAGCCGGAGCCGATGAAGCCGATGCCGAGCGGGGCGGATGACATGGGGGGCCGCTGGTCGGGGTAAGAGGTCGGTGGTGCGCCGTCGGCCGCGAAACTATACCGCCCGCGCGAAATGCCCGCGAGTGTACTCTCGCCCGGTGATGGCCCGGGTGAGGGAGGAGTCCGGAGTGTGGCCCCGGCCCAGCTCATCGAGCATCCGGCGGTATGCTGCGGTGATCTCGGCGGCCGGATCGCCAGGGACGTTGAAGACCAGCCGGTAATTCCTGAATCCATGTCGCCAGAGCGCCGGCAGGTACTCCGCGCCGTCCACCGGCCGCGAGTGGAGCAGGCGGTTGCGGCAGGCGGAGTCGGTGGCGATGGGGAAGACGTACCCGGCCGGGTCGGTGAGCTCGGTGTTGGGGTGCTCCTGCACGCAGAGGTCGCGGCAGGTGGCCGGCTTCCGCTCGAAGGCCGCCGAGAGCACGCAATGCTCCAGCGTCATCCCCTCGGGCCGGCCGTAGACGAAGACCTCGAATCCGTCGCCCTTCCAGGGCGCCGCCACCTGCGCCATCTCGCCACCGGTGAGCTCGATCGAGAGCACGATGCGGCTCGCCCCCAGCCGGAAGATCTCGGCCGCGCTGTGCTGGTTGAAGCAGTTGACCGCGTAGTCCGCCACCACGTCGCGACCCTGTGAAGAGAGTTCCGCGACCAGTCCCAGGTGACCGCTCACCAGCGGAGTCCCGAGCGCGAGCCACTTGTCCACCACCTTTCGCTCCGGCGGCCGGACAATGGTCGGGGTACGGATCCGGAATGCCGTTCCGCGTGCGGCGAGCTCGGCGGCGAGGGCCTTCACGCGGCTCACCGGCGGGGTGGGGTGGCGGAGGAAGAGGTCGAGCGAGATCTCGTCGGCGCCGGCATCTGCGGCGCGGCGGGCGTCGTCGAGGGTGAAGACCTCGGCGATGAGATGGGGCAGGGGCGGCGCTCCAGTTCTGCCCCCCGATGGCGAATCCCGGAGTAGGGGCGGAGCTATAGCTCCGCCCCTACCCAGGGCTCCGTTTATGGCCGAGATCCGCGCGTCCTGTCGTGCGGCCGAACGCGCCGTGCGCCTTCCGGCCAACTCCGCGATCGCCCGCTGCCGCAGGTCGTTGAGGCTGCTTACCGGAAGAAACAGACCGGGTGCGAGCCCGGCATCATCAACCGCACCCAGTTCGAACGGCGTCTCGCCGAGGCGACCGAGCTGCTCGCCGAGCTTGGCCTGGTCGAGCGAGCGCTTCTCGGCGGGGGTGAGCAGGACGTCGCTCGTCACCTGCACCGTGTCACCGTCCGCGGTGGCGCGGAGGGTGAGCGGCAGCCCCACCGCCCCGATCACCACGAAGTCCACCGGTGACTTCGGTGGCCGGGATGCCTCTTCGAGCGAGGCGTAGCTCTCCCGAGCCTGCTCGAGCAGCGCCGCCTGGGAGGATCGCACCACCACCCAGTCTATCGGGACCACGGCGCCGGCCTGGATGGCCTGCACCAGGCGGGGGCCGCGCCGTTTCGCGGTGCGCACCCGGTGGACGCTGAACCCGGTGTTGCCGTGCGCCGCGCCGTCGGGATGCTCGAAGCCGAGCCCGTCGCCCACGGCGACAGCCTCCGACACCTCGATCAGGAGTTCCCCTCCCTCGTGCCCGATCACCCGGCCGAGCACCGCGCCGCGGTTGTCGGGCTGGTCGCGGGTGATGTAGCCGCGGCCGGCTCGGCCGCCGTACATCCCGCCGGTGAATCCCCGCGAGAAGATCTGCACCAGCGGCTGAACCTCCTGCGTCGGCGGGGGCGCCCAGGCGTCCTCGTGCAGCCGGTCCAGCCAGGTGCGGTAGGTGCGGGTGACGGTGGCGACGAACTCGGGCTTCTTCTTGCGGCCCTCGATCTTCAGGCACCCGATGCCCGCGTCGGCGAGGGCGGGGAGGTGCTCGTAGGCCGCGAGGTCACGGGCGGAGATGAGGTAGCCACGGTCGAGCTCCTCGCCGGTCACCGCGTTGGTGAGGAGATAGTCCTTGCGGCACGACTGGGCGCAGGAACCACGGTTCGCGCTCCGCTCCGAGATCATCCCCGACATGAAGCACTGGCCGGAGTACGAGATGCAGAGCGCGCCGTGGATGAAGCTCTCCAGCCCCAGTCCCGGCACGGTGTCGTGAATGGCGCGGATGTCCTCGACGGTGTTCTCGCGGGCCAGCACGACACGATCAATGCCCAGCCCCCGAAGCACGCGGGCGCCGGCGGGGTCGTGCACCGTCATCTGGGTGGAGCCGTGAATCTCGAGGGCGGGGTACAAGCGCTGAATCAGGCGGACGGCGCCGAGATCCTGAACGATGGCGGCGTCGATGCCCAGGTCCACGCACTCGCCCAGGTGGATCAGCGCATCGCGGAGCTCGGCGGGCTTGAACAGGATGTTGAAGGTGAGGTAGACCCTGGCTCCGTGGGCGTGGGCGATGCGACAGGCCTCCCCGACTTCCTCCAGCGTGAGCTGGGCCCCCTCGTCGCGGGCGTTGAACCGCTCGGCGCCGAGATACACCGCGTTCGCCCCGTTGGCGACGGCGGCACGGACAGCGTCGAGTGTGCCGGCGGGGGCGAGGAGCTCGGGGATGGGGCGTGGCATTGAGGGTTGGTTCACTATGCAGGAAACATGGTCGGATCGGTGCGGGGATGCCAAGCGCCGGTCGGAAGGGGATGCGGCGAAACAGTTCGCTCGGCGTCCAATTGATCCGCTTGCCATGTCTCGCATGCCCGACATTGTCCGGGCCAGCGGCATCACGCCCTGTCGAACTCGCGTCGCAGCACCCAGTGGCCGCCAGGTTGTCGGAGGTGGGGCGGGTGTGGCGGAACTGGCAGACGCAGCACATCGACAATGTGTGGGACGCAAGTCCATGGGGGTTCGAGTCCCCCCGCCCGCACCCTGGCAGCCTTGACAGGCGGTGAGAAGTTTCCCAAGTTGTGGCTACATTGTCGATGTGCTGCGCCGCTCGTCGGCGTGACACCAGGAGCCGCCCGGATTCCGGGCGGCTCTTTCTTGCCCTACCGCTTCCCCTCCCCATACGTCAGCGCCGCCAGCTCGGCCAACACGCTGTCACGCGGTGGGGATGAGCGGCGGTTCGGTCGGAGGGCTCAGCCGTCAAGCTTCAAGATGGGACGTCGCGACAATTCTCGCGAGCAAGGCTGGGAGCCGCGCCGAATACCGGCACTACCAGAAATACAGGTAGAGCGCCGCCACCGCCGCGACCACCCCGCCCCCGAACCACCCCGCGTGCAGCGCCGGCTCGAGCGCGATTCCCTCCTTGACCGGGAGAATCACGGGGGCGGGCAGGGGCCGCAGAATCGTCACCGCCGCCATGTAGAGCACCACGACGATGAAGGTGATCGCCATGTGATGCAGGAAGGCGACTCCAGGCAGGAACCAGAGCAGCAGGCCGTACACCGGGATGCCGAGCAGCATCGCCCCCTTCGCGGCCAGCGCCGGCGTCCTGGGCGAGATCATCCCCACCACGAAGGCCGCCACGATCCCCGGCGAGATGAACCCCCAGAACATCTGGATGTACTGGAATACACTTCCGGCCCGGCCCACCAGCGGCGCCCAGAGACAGCCGAGCAGGAACAGGGCGAGCGTCGCCCAGCGTCCCACCCGGAGCAGTTCGGCCGCCTCTGCCTTGGGGCGCCAGTGGCGCTGGTAGATGTCGAGGCTGAAGATCGTGGCGGCCGAGTTGAGCAGCGACTCGAAGGTGCTGAGCACTGCTCCGAAGAGCGCCGCGAGGATCACGCCCAGGAGTCCCGCGGGGATCAACTCCCGGATGAGCACTGGGTAGGCCTGGTCGGGAGTGTCGATGAGGCCGGGGAAGAGGTGCACCGCCATGATCCCCGGCATCACTATGAGGAAAGGAATCGTGACCTTGATCGCCGCCGCGAAGAGCGCCCCGCGCTGACCCTCGGCCAGGCTCCGCGCCGCCAGGGCGCGCTGGGTGATGAACTGGTTGAGCCCCCAGTAGAAGGTGTTGGGGATCCACAGCCCCCCGATGAACACCGCCAGCCACGGCATCTCGGGATGGTTCCACGGCAGCACGGTGTGCAGGCGGTCACCGGCGAGCGCCGTGAACCGGCTCCACCCGCCGATCGCCTCGAGCGAGAGGGTGAAGGTGAGCAGTCCGCCGAAGAGGAGCGCGGTCCCCTGGATCAGCTCGGTCCACACCACGGCCCGAAGCCCACCATAGGTCACGTAGGCGCCGGAGAGCGCCCCGATGATCCAGATCCCCTTGATTACGTCGAGCCCGATCACCGCCTCGAGCGCGAGGGCACCGCTGTACAGCACCGTCGCAAGCGCGACGAAGATGTAGGCCAGCATCATGAACAGCGCCATGATGCTCCGCGCGGCCCCGTCGTAGCGGTATTCCAGGTATTCCGGCATGGTGAAGATGCCGGCGCGGAGGAAGCGGGGCAGGAAGAACAAGGCGACCACCACCAGCGTCACCGCTGCCATCCACTCGTAGCTCGCGATCGCCAGACCCAGCTCGTAGCCGCGTCCCGCCAGCCCGACGAAGTGCTCGGTGGAGATGTTCGAGGCAATGAGCGAGATGCCGATCAGCCACCAGCTGAGCTCGCGTCCGGCGAGGAAATAGTCCTCGGTCGCCTCGCGTTTCCTGCGCGACGCGGCGATGGACACGGCGAACACCAGCACCAGGAACCCGACGAAACTGGCGATGTCGATCGGTGAAAGACCCATGGCGGCACGCCGGGCTGGGGGAGCCCCATCTTGCCGCCCGAACAGTCGGGGCGCAACCTTTGACCCCCATGAGATCTGCGATTGTACTCGCCGCGGCCTGCCTGGTTCCCGCGATCGCCTCCGCCCAGACCGCCGCCGAGCCGCCCAACGCTCCGGCGATCGTCGAGGTGAGAGACAGCCTCGTGGTGCTTCGGTACCAGGGGAAGACGCTGTTCGAGGGGAGGGTCGCGGCCACGGGGGGCACGGTGTCGCTGATCTCATTCAACGACTCAAGCGCGGGCCGGGTGACCCAGGTGCTCAAGTGGACCGCAACCGGCAGGGGCCGGGTGACGGTCGTTGGGGTCGTACGGGGGTCCCCCGAGGCGTTCGCCGCCGAGTCGGAGCCACGTGAGGATGGATTGCCGGTTGTGCGTCACGCCGTCGGCTCGGTGACGAACCGGCTCAACCGGGCGGTCTACGACCGGCGCGCCGACTGGGTGCTGTCGGTGGATGTGCCGGCGCAGGTGCAACTGGTGCCCACGGTCAATCCGGACAGCGCCGTGGCCGTCAAGATCACCGCGAGCGGTGGCGAGGTGTCGCTCCGGTTCCGGCCACGGTTCTACCAGCGTCACCGCGGCCTGACCCGGTACCGGCCGTGGGAGTACCAGCCCTGGCGGGAGTCGGTGGCGGGATGGACCTCGTGGTATGCCTTCTTCGCCAAGGTCACCGAGCAGGACATCCGCCGGACCGCCGACGTGATGGGCGAGGTGCTGCGGCCCTTCGGGTACCGCTACCTGCAGATCGACGACGGTTATCAGCAGCTTCCCATCGGCCTGCCTGATCACTGGCTCACGGCCAACGACAAGTTCCCGGGCGGGCTGGCGGCGCTGCGCCACTACATCAGCGGTCGCGGTCTCGAACCGGGGATCTGGACCAACGTCAGCTTCCAGGACCGGGCGGCGGCGGAGGCGCATCCTGACTGGTTCGTGAAGACCGAGGATGGCAAGCCCGCCTGGGGGAACTGGGTCGGTTACGTGATGGACGGCAGCGCCGCCGGCACGATGGACACCCTGGTGACGCCGGTCTATCGCGGGCTTCGGCAGATGGGGTGGAGCTACTTCAAGCTCGACGCGCTCAGGCACCTCCGCTACGAGGGCTACAACAGCTACGCCGACTACTTCACTGAGAAGGGACTGAACCGCGAGGAGGTCTTCCGCGGCTTCGTCAGGCAGGTGCGCGAGGCGATCGGGCGCGGCGGCTACCTGCTCGCCTGCTGGGGAATCCGGCCGGAGCTGATCGGCCTGGTGGATGGCATGCGGGTGGGCGACGACGGCTTCGGCTACGGTTCGTTCGCCCAGTACAACTCCTTCAACAACGTCGTCTGGCGGAACGACCCCGACCACATCGAGCTGGGCCAGCCCGACGGCTACCGCGCCGCGACCCTCACCTCGCTCACCGGCTCGGTGCTGATGCTCACCGACAAGCCCGAGGTGTATCTCACCGACCGGGTCGAGGCGGCCAAGCGCACCGCGCCGGTGCTGTTCACCCGGCCGGGGCAGGTGTTCGACGTGGACCCATTGCGGTCGTCACTGCTGGCGGGGGCGGCCAGCGAATTGAGCGGCTCCGGGCCACGGCCATTCGACGCCGACCAGCGCGAGGTCGTGCCGCTCTACCAGCTCGACATTGCGCGGCCGTTCGAGCAGTGGACGGTGCTGGCCCGGACCCGCGACGAGCCCACCGTGATCCCGCTGTCCGAACTCGGCCTCGTGCCCGGCACCGACTACGTCGCCTTCGAGTTCTGGACCCGGCAGTCGCTCGGCGTCGTGCGCGACACGCTCCGACTCGCCCCGATCGATCCGCGGTTGCTGGTGCAGGTGGTCTGTCTCCGGCAGCGAGTCGAGCATCCGCAGGTGATGGCCACCAGTCGTCATGTGACCTGCGGTGGCCCCGACCTGCAGGAGGTTTCGTGGGGAAAGAACCAGTTGAGTGGAGCGAGCGAGCTGGTCGCCGGCGATCCCTACGAGCTCTACCTGACCGAGCCCGAGGGATATCGCTTCGATGGCATCGACGCCGCGATAGCGCGGGTACGCGAGAACCGGCTGGATGGAGGAACGCGGATCATCCGGCTGGAGAGCGAGCAGGGCGGGGAAGTGCGCTGGAAAGTGCGATACCGGGTGGGGGAGTAACTGAATCGGGAGGCCCAGCCCGGAGACGCGGGGGGTTACTCCACGACGTAGTCGTACTCCACTTCATGGTACGCCACCCCATTGTGGCGATCGAATCGTTTCCGCAGATCTTCCAGTGTCCCGGCGCAGAGCTTGAGAAACACCGCGCTCGACACCGTGACGCCCACCGCGATCCGGTCGGTGCGGTGCAGCCGCATGCCCGGGCGGCCCCGGTCGCCCCACTGGGCGTGCGGCACCAGTTCGTTCCCGATTTCGATCTTGCCCACCACGACCTCGTCGCGCCGGGTCTCGTGCTGTTCCCGCCTTGGGAGGAGCCCGAACAGGCTCCGCCAGCGGGGCTCGGCTCGGACCGCCACCTCGGTCGAATCCACTAGCATGAACCGGACGGTGTGGTCGCGCACCCACTTCACGCTGAGGAACGACTGGTCATTGGCACGGGCGGTGTTGTCCAGCGTCGATTCGAAGCTTCGCGACGGGAGTCCCTGCCGGAGCCTCGCCAGGAGCTCGGCTTGATAGGTCCGGGCGACCGCCCGGGTGGTAGCGGTGGCGCGCTGGGACTCCAGCATCCGGAGCTGCTCCTCCGGCTCGGGGTACCGGGTCGCGAGCGCATCCCGGATGCGTTCCTCGGGGATATCGAGTGAGGCGGCGATCTCGTACACCGTGGCGATGTCAGCCAGGGGATCGCTGCCGTTGGCCAGCAGTCGCGACAGCGACGTCTCGTAGAAGGCCTTCTGGTGCAGCAGGCCGGCATCGGTGACGATCTGCAGCAACTCGTCGAGCGAGATCAGCCGGTCCTTCCGGCCACCGGGGGAGGCGGGTCCAGTCATGGCGCCAAGATGTCGCGCGGGACAGCCAGTCGCCAGATGACTCCCGCGGGGCGGCCCGATGCCGCATCTTCCTACCCCATGACCGACACCAGCGCCTTCCCGCTCCCCTCCGACCTCTGGGGGGAGAAAGCCTCCGCCTCCACCGACCCGCTCGACGGACTGGTCCACCTCTCCAACCTGCTCGGCCGCGAATCCCGGCTGGTGCAACCCGGCGGCGGCAACACCTCCATCAAGGTGAAGCTTCCGGGCCCGGATGGCGGCGAGGTGGACGCGCTGCTGGTGAAGGGAAGCGGCACCGATCTCCGCACCATCGGCCGCGAGGGCTTCACTCGGCTCTCCCTCCCTCGCCTCGCGCCGCTCCGTGACGCGACCCCAATGAGCGATACGGAGATGATGAAGTTCATGGCCGGCTGCATGCTGGCCGACGGGCCGGCGCCGAGTGTCGAGACCCCGCTCCATTCGCTGCTGCCCTACCGGGTGATCGCACACACCCACGACGTCGCGACCATGAGCCTCACCAATGTGAGCGACGCCACCGCCGAACGGCTGGTCGGGGAGCTGTTCGAGGGGAAGATCGTCTACGTCCCCTACACGCGGCCCGGCTTCCCGCTGGCGCATGCGGTGAGCGGCATGGCGGGCCGGATCCCGTCCAACGCCATCGGCATGACGCTGGCCCACCACGGGCTGGTGATCTTCGGCGACGACGTCAGGCAGTGCTACGACCGGATGCTGCAGGCGGTCGCGAAGATCGAGGAGTACCTCGCCGCCAGCCGCCGGGGCCGGCAGATCCTCGGCGCCGCCACCCGCGCCATCCCGCCCGAGAAGGAGCGCCTCCGCCTGGCCGAGATCGTCCTCCCCGCGGTGCGCGGCGCCCTGGGCAGCGCCGAGCGGGTGGTTCTCCACTTCGACGGCGCCGACGACATGCTGGCGACCCTGGCGCACGAGCGGGTACCCGAAGTTGTCCGGCGTGGCATGGCAACGCCCGAGCACCTGCTCCGCGCCGGGCGGCTGCCGCTCTGGCTCGACCTCGAGCCCAGCGCATCCCCTGATGCGCTGGCGCGGGAGGTACAGAGTCAGATCGCGGCTCAGCGGTCGGAGTACGAGGCGTACCACGCCCGACATGCCGCGGCGGGAGAGAATCCGCTCGACGACTGGGCCAAGGTGATCCTCGCCCCCGGGCTCGGCGTCATCACCGCCTTCAGCGACAAGAAGAACGCCGTCACCGCCAACCTCTGCTACCGCGCCACCCTCGAGGCGATCACCAACGCCGAGGCGATCGGCGGGTTCCAGTTCATCCCCGAGGCCGACGTCTTCGAGTTCGAGCACTGGCCATTGGAGCGGCGGAAGATCGAGGAGACCCTGGCGAAGGAGCGGGCCACGAAGCTCCTGCCTCGTCATGTCGTGGTGGTGATCGGCGGCGGGAGCGGAATCGGAAAGGCGTCGGCCGAGCGGTTCGCATCCGAGGGGGCGCACGTGGTGGTGGCGGACCTCGATGAGGGCGTCGCGAGCGGGGTCGCCAAGGAGATCGCGGTGCGGTTCCCCGGGCGCGTCATCGGCGTGGCGGCCGATGTGCGGGACGACGCCAGCCTCGACGCGCTCTTCCGCCGGACGGTGCTCGAGTTCGGCGGGCTCGATTGCCTGTTCTACACCGCCGGCGCGCCGCCGCGCTTCGCGCCGATCACCGAGATCCGGCGCGAAGACCTGCAGCGCCAGCTCGAGGTGCACTACATCGGCGCGGTGCAGGCCATCGGTCGCGCCGCGACGGTGATGCGGCGGCAGGGGCTGGGCGGCTCCATCGTGGCCTCGGTGTCGAAGGCGGCGGTGGTGCCGGGCAAGGAGGCGTTGGCCTACGGCGGCAGCAAGGCTGCGCTGCTGCAGGCGCTCCGGGTGGCGGCGGTGGAACTGGGGCCCGACAACATCCGGGTCAACGCCATCAACGCCGACCAGGTCGAGACACCGCTGTTTCTCA
>Ga0224505_10002533_pt1 | contig 10663 bp, 12 predicted proteins | sample SF_Jan12_sed_USG_FD_169102 | JGI IMG/M metagenome (GOLD analysis project Ga0224505, IMG submission 169102) | Sediment microbial communities from San Francisco Bay, California, United States - SF_Jan12_sed_USGS_4_1 | ecosystem: Environmental > Aquatic > Marine > Sediment | place: USA: California...
CGGGCCCCGCCCGGCGCGGCCTCACTCCACCTCGACGTGGATCCTCTGCTTGGCCGCGCGCAGCGGGCCGCCCTCGCGCCCGGCCCGTACGGCCAGGATCTCGGCGAGGATCGAGAGCGCCGTCTCCTCCTGCGTGTCGGCGCCGATGTCGAGGCCGCACGGGCCCTGGATGCGGTCGAGCGCCTCCCCGGCGACGCCGGCCTCGAGCAGCCGCTCGCGGCGCCGCTCCTGATTGCGCCGCGAGCCGAGCGCGCCGATGTAGAACGCCTCCGTCTCGAGCGCGCCGATCAGGGCAGGCTCGTCGAACTTGTCGTCGTGGGTGAGCACCACGATCGCCGTCTGGTGGTCCGGGGCCACCTCGACGATCGCGTCCTGCGGCCACTTCGCGATCAGCCGGTCTGCCGAGGGAATGCGCTCCGGGGTGAGGAAGGTGGCGCGGGCGTCGCCCACGATCGCCGTCCACCCGAGCAGCTTCGCGCCGCGGCACAGCGCCTCCGCGGTGTCGACGGCGCCGTACACGAAGAGGCGAGGCGGCGGCCCGTACCACTCGGCGAACACGCGCGTCCCGCCCTCCAGCTCGAGCAGCCGGTTGCGGCCGCGCCGCACCAGCTCGGGGAACTGCGCGAGCGCCTCGTCGGGGACGCCCCCGCCGACCGTCTCACCGTCCTCGATCACCAGCGCCTTCGCGCCCGTGCCGTCGCCCTCGACGACGGTGAACAGGACGCCGCGCCCGGCGGCCGCATGCAGCTCGTGCAGGCGGCGGACGAGGGTCAATCGACCTTCTCCACGAAGACGTCGATCTCGCCGCCGCAGGGCAGGCCGACGCTCCACGCCATGTCGTCGGTGATGCCGTAGTGCAGGAGCTTCGGCTCGCCGCTCCGCAGCACCTCCATCGCGTTCTCGTACACGTCGCTCTCGACGCACCCGCCGGACACGGAGCCGCACATCTTCCCCGACTCCGAGACGGCGAGGCTCGTGCCCACCGGCCGCGGTGCCGAGCGGCGCGTGGCGACGACGGTGGCGACCACGACCTGCTCGCCGTCCTCGCGCCAGCGCTCGACCTCGTCCAGGATCTCCTTCATGCAGCGTGCCTCCTTTCGATACCGGCGAGCACCGCCGCCAGCTCCTCGAGACTCCTCAGATTATGGCCGGGCAGGAACCGGTCGACGAAGGGGAGCGCCGCGCGCATCCCGCCGGCGAGCGGCTGGTACTCCGGGTTGCCCTTCAGCGGGTTGACCCAGACGACGGCGTACGCGGCCCGGGCCAGCCGGGCCATCTCCCGCCCCACGAGATCGGGGTCGTCGCGCTCCCAGCCGTCCGACACGATCACCACGACCGCGCCACGGGTCAGCGCTCGGCGGCCGTAGACGTCGTTGAACTGCTTGAGGGAGGCCCCGATCCGCGTGCCCGCGCCCCAGTCGACGACGGCCTCGGTGCAGCGGTCGATCGCAGTCTCCGGGTCGCGCGTGGCCAGGTCGGGCGTGAGCCGCGACAGCCGGGTTCCGAACGCGAACGCCTCCACCCCGCGGCCGGACCCCACCACCGCGTGCAGGAAGAGCAGGAGCGCACGCGAGTACGCGTCCATCGAGCCGGAGACGTCGCAGAGCACGACCAGCTTGCGCGGCACCTCCTTGCGCGAGCGGTAGGCGCGCTCGAGCGGCTCTCCCCCCGTGCGCAACGACCGGCGCACGAGCCGCCGCATGTCGATCAGGTTCCCCCGCGGGTCGGCCTGCCGCCGCCGCGACGAGCGGCGCGGGCGCAAGCGGGCGATCGCCTGCATCAGCCGGCGTATCCGCCGGAACTCCTCCGGGGTCATCTCGGCGAAGTCCTTCTCGCGGAGCAGCTCGTGGGCCGACGCGCCGAGCTCGATCGGGTCGCCGTCCGCCTGCTCGTCGGCTCCCTCCTCGAGCCGGTCGACGGGCACCGCGACCGCGCGGGCCGCGGGCTGCGTCACGCCCGACGAGCGCGCCGGCGGCATCACGGGCGCCCGGAGGAACCAGGCGAGGAACGCACGGTCGAACAGGTCGAGCTCGTCGTGACGCGAGACGAGCGTCTGTCGCAGGGAGAAGTAGACGTCCTCCTGGCGGGTGAGGTCGACGGCGTCGAGCGCGCGCAGGGCATCGATCGTGCGGCCCGGGCCGACCTCGAGCCCGACCTCGCGGAGCACGCGCCCGAAGGTGACCACGTGCCGGACGATGGCGTCGCCGCGCTCGGGCATGCGGTCTAGTGCGATCCCGCCTTCGCGGCGTCGACGAGCTGTTGCAGCGTCTCGTCGCGGATCGCCTCGATGTCCTCGCGGTACTTGAGCACCGAGCCGAGCGTCTGCTGCACGACGTCGGCGTCGATCTCCTGCCGGCCGAGCGCGTTCAGTGCCATCGCCCAGTCGATCGTCTCCGCCACGCCCGGCGGCTTCGAGAGGTCGAGCCCGCGGAGCTCGCGGACGAACGCCGCCGCCTCGGCGGCGAGCCGCTCGGGGATCCCGGGCACGCGCAGCCTGACGATGTCGATCTCCCGCTCGATCGACGGGTGCCCGATCCAGTGGAAGAGCGCCCGCCGCTTGAGCGCGTCGTGGAGCTCGCGGGTGCGGTTCGAGGTGAGCACGACGGCCGGGCGCCGTCGCGCACGGATCGTGCCGATCTCCGGGATCGTGATCTGGAAGTCCGAGAGCACCTCGAGCAGGAACGCCTCGAACTCCTCGTCGGCCCGGTCGATCTCGTCGATCAACAGGACGACCGGCTCCTCCGAGTCGATCGCCTCGAGCAGGGGCCGCCGGATGAGGAACTCGGCACCGAACAGCTCGTCCTCGGAGACCGTCCCCTCCTGCGCCGCGCGGATGTGCAGCAGCTGGCGCGAGTAGTTCCACTCGTAGACGGCGTGGGCGACGTCCAGGCCCTCGTAGCACTGGAGCCGGATCAGCCTCGCGCCGAGCGCGGTGGCGAGCGACTTGGCGGCCTCTGTCTTGCCGACCCCGGCCTCGCCTTCCAGTAGCAGCGGCTTCTCCAGCGCGAGCGCGAGGAAGAGCGCCGTCGAGAGCCCCCGGTCGGGCAGGTAGTCGGCATCGCGCAGGGCGGCCTCGAGCTCGTCGATGGTGCGGAAGCTCACCGACGCAGCGTAGCCGCGGTGGCGGGAGCCGCGCGTCCCGCCTCGAGCCGTAGCCGCTTCGGTGCCAGCGGCCGCGACGCCCCCCGCGCCGCGCTCGAGGAGGGGGCCTCGGTGCGACCACCCACGCCCGCGCCCTGCCGATCGCCTGACGTCGGCGCGGCGACGGGTCATACTCGACGGACAAGACATATCGAGCGAGGAGATCGGAAAGGACGGCGACATGGCCTACGAGATCAAGATGCTCGACCTGATCGACATCGAGCTGGAAGCGAGCTTCCTCGTGCTCGGGCGCGGGATGGGGACGACCGCACGAGTGAAGACCTGGGGCTACCTGATCATGGGGCCCGGCACCGACCCGATCATCGTCGACACCGGCGCCTCGCATCCGGAGATCATGGAGCGCCTGGGGATGAAGGGGATCGTGACGAAGGAGATGACGATCCGGCGCCAGCTGGCCCGGTTCGGGGTGAAGATCAACGACGTGCGCTGGATCCTCCACACCCATCATCACATCGACCACGCAGGCCAGGACGCGCAGTTCTCGTTCAAGCAGACGGTGATCACGAACCGGCGCGAGCTCGAGTACTCGGCGTCGGGGATCATGGGCGGGCAGTACCCGCCGGAGTACGTCAAGCACCACATCGACCGCCTGCACCGGCCGGGGGCGATGCGCCTGCTCGACCTCGAGCTCTCCGGGCCCGACGAGATCGCTCCCGGGATCGTGTGCGAGGCCGCCGGCGGCCACACCGAGGGCTCGATGAACATCCTGGTCGAGACCGCGGAGGGCACCGCCTGCATCTGCGGCGACGTGATCTACGACCTGCAGAACCAGGTGATCGACCCGATCTACCAGGTGCTCGACCACGAGCCCCAGTCGACCGGCAACCAGGGCACGTCGAAGCGGCAGGAGCGGGCGGCGGTGAAGAAGGCGCTCAACTCGGGGACGTTCGTGCTGCCCATCCACGACTGGCCGGCCCGTGTGGAGCACGGCCGGGTCGTCTCGCGGTTCGTCGGCGACTCGGTGCCCGGGCCCGAGCTGCCGGTGCAGCACCGGACGGTCAACGAGACGCAGAAGCCCGGTGCCGGCGCCGAGATGTGGACGCCGCCGCTGGCCGCTGCCCCTTGACGATCTAGTCTCCCCGCATCGCCGAGATCACGTATCTGGAGGCCGTGCGCGCCGCCCTCGCGGACGCGCTCCGCGAGGACGAGCGCGTGTTCCTGCTCGGCGAGGACATCGGCGCGTTCGGCGGCGCGTTCGGTGTCACGAAGGGGCTGCAGGAGGAGTTCGGCGAGCAGCGCGTGCTCGACACGCCGATCGCCGAGGAGGGCTTCGTGGGGGCGGCGATCGGCGCCGCCTGGATGGGCGAGCGGCCCGTGGTCGAGCTGCAGTTCGCCGACTTCGTCGCCTGCCCCTTCGACATGATCGTCACCGTCGGCGCCAAGACCCACTGGCGCAGCGGGCAGGCGATCCCGCTCGTGATCCGCATGCCGTCCGGCGGTGGCGTGCGGGGCGGGCCGTTCCACGCCGGCTCGCCGGAGGGGTGGTTCGTGGGCCAGCCGGGCCTGAAGGTCGTCTGCCCCGGGAGCGTCGAGGACGCGTACGGCCTGCTGCGCGCGGCGATCGACGACCCCGACCCGGTGCTCGTCTTCGAGCACAAGCGGCTGTACCGGAGCCTCAAGGCGCCGGCACCGGAGCGCGGGCACCGCACCCCGCTGGGACGGGCGCGGGTCGCGCGCGAGGGTGAGGAGGCGAGCGTCGTCACGTACGGCTCCGGCGTGGAGACCGCGCTGCGGGCCGTCGACGCGCTCGGGGCCGACGTCGAGGTGCTCGACCTGCGCACGGTCTGGCCGCTCGACGGCGCCGCCGTACTGGGCTCGTTGGCGAGAACGTCGCGCCTGCTGGTGCTGCAGGAGGCGCCGCGCTCGAGCGGCGTCGCCGGCCTCGTGCTCTCCCTCGTCGCCCGCGAGGGCTTCGAGCTGCTCGACGCGCCGCCCGCGCTCCACGCCCCGCCCGACACGCCGATCCCCTTCGCCCCGGAGCTCGAGGACGCGTACCTGCCGTCGCCCGAGTCGACAGCCCGGGCGCTCGAGGAGCTCCTTGCCTACTGACGACGCGACACAGCCCTGCGCCGACGTCCCGCTGGTGACGACGGATGAGCGGGTCGCGCTCTTCCGGCTTGTGCTGCTGCAACGGCTGTTCGAGGAGCGCGCGCTCGCGCTCTACCGACAGGGGCGCATCGCCGGGTCGTTCTACGACGGGCGCGGGCAGGAGGCGGTCGCCGCCGCTGCGGGGCTCGCGCTCGGCCCCGACGACGTCGTCTGCCCGCTGAACCGTGAGCTGGCCACCCACTTCGCCAAGGGAGTGACGGTCGCCGAGGCGTTCCGCAACTTCCTCGGCAGGGGCGACTCGCCGACCCGCGGCCGCGACGGGAACATGCACTTCGGCGTGCCCGAGCGCGGCGTGTTCCCGCTGGTCTCGATGCTCGGCGACCTCGTGCCCGTGACCGTCGGCGCCGCGCTCGCCTTCAAGCGGCGTGACGAGCCCCGCGTGGCCATGACCTTCCTCGGCGAAGGCGCGTTCTCGGTCGGCGACACGCACGAGGGCCTCAACCTCGCGGGCGTCTGGCAGGTGCCGGCGGTGTTCGTCCTGCAGCGCAACCAGTTCGCGTACTCGACGCCGGTCGAGCGCCAGATGCTCAACACGAGCCTCGCCGAGCGCGTCTACGGGGGCTGGTCGATCCCGTGCGAGACGGTCGACGGCACGGACGCCGTCGCTGCCTTCGACACGATCCGGGCGGCGGTGGAGCGGGCACGGGCCGGGCTCGGCCCGCAGGCCGTGGAGGCGGTGACGCTGCGGATCCACGGGCACGCCGCACACGACGGCGCCGCGTACGTGCCGCAGGAGCTCCGCGAGGCCTATGCCGACCGCGACCCGGTGGAGCGGCTCGCCGCCCGGCTGGCCCTCGACGGCGCCTCGTCGGCCCAGCTCGACCAGCTGCGCACCGAAGCGGCGGCAGCGATCGCCTGGGGCCTCGAGGAAGCGGAGGCCTCCCCCGCTCCCGACCCGTCCACGCTCGAGGACGGTGTCTGGGCCGCTCCCCTCCACGGGCTCTAGACTCGACGCCACCGCCCGTGCGCGTGGACGGGCCCGACCGAGGAGGCGACCGATGCCCGTGATCGAGGTCAAGCTCTACGACCGCCGCGTCACCGACGAGTCCGTGCCGAAGATGATCTCCGCCCTCACCGACGCGCTCGCCGAGTCGAGCGGCGCGGCGAAGGAGCACATCCAGGTGATCATCCAGGGCGTCTCGCCCAAGCACTGGGGGATCGCAGGCGAGCAGCAGCAGTAGCCGCCGAGCCGTCCGCGAGGCGGCCGGATCACCGATCATCGATTGTTCTCGCACCTGCTGCGCCGCCGGGTTTAGACTCGGGGGCGCAACGGTACGACGCTGAACGCTCAGGGAAGGAACGGTCAATGACGCAAGCCACTGAGGTCCTCGTCCCGACCTCGCCGGACGAGGCGGCCGCCGCCTTCGGGGACGGATCGGGCGTGACGGTGATCGGGGGCGGCACGATCGTGATGCCCGAGATCACCTACGGCCGCCTGAAGGTCGGCAAGGCGCTCCTGCTCGGGAAGGCCGGGCTCTCCGGCGTCAGCCGGAACGGCGGAACGGTCACGATCGGGGCGGCGACGCCGATCGCCGACCTGGTCGACCTGCCGCCGCCGCTCGGCCCGTGCGCCGCGAACGTCGCCGACGGCGAGATCCGCGCGCAGGCCACGCTCGGCGGGAACGTGTGCGCCGGCCCCGGGCCGGATGCCCCGCGCGGCGACCTGCAGGGCCCGCTGCTCGCGCTCGACGCGACCGCCCGCTCCACGGGCCCCGGCGGCGAGCGGAGCGAGCCCCTCGAGAGCTTCCTCGACGACCGGGCGGGCCGGCTGCTGCTGGACGTCTCGTTCGGCGAGCCCGCCGCGGGCGCGTTCGCCGCGCTCGACTACCCGCACACCCACGAGTACACGGTGCTCGCCGTCTCCGGGGCCCGCGGCGCTGACGGCGCCGTCCGCCTCGCCGCGACCGGCCTCGCCGACCATGCGCGCACGCTCTCCGGCGATCCCGACGCGGCCGCGTCCGAGGTCCGCCTCGGCGACGACGCGCTCGCGTCCGGCTGGTACCGGCAGCAGGTGCTGCCGGTGCTCGTGCGCCGCGTGCTCGCCGACCTCGAGGAGGCAAGGTGATCATCGCGCGTCACGGCCGCGAGGCGGCCGCTTCAGGGATGAGCCGCCGGAGGCGGATCCGAGCGGCGGGAATCCGCAGCGGCGGATTCCCGCCTTGTGCGACGAGGGAGGCGTCATGAACCTCACCGTCAACGGCGTCGCGCACGAGGTGGAGAGCGGGCCGCTGACGTCGCTGCTCGACGTGTTGCGCGAGGAGCTCGCGATCACGAGCCCCAAGGCGGGCTGCGAGCAGGGCGGCTGCGGGGCCTGCACGGTGCTCGTCGACGGCGTCGCCCGCCGCTCCTGCCTGACGCCCGTGGCGTCGGTGCAGGGGACCGAGATCACGACCGTCGAGGGCCTGGGCTCCCCCAGCGACCTGTCGCCGCTGCAGCAGGCGTTCACGCACCACTACGCGGCGCAGTGCGGCTTCTGCACCTCGGGGATGATGCTCGCCGCGCAGGCGTACATCGACGGGGGCGGCAGCGACGGCCACGAGGCGATCCAGGAGGCGATCGCCGGGCACGTCTGCCGCTGCACCGGCTACGTGAAGATCATCGACGCGATCGCCGCGGTAGCCCGCGGCGACGAGTTCGACCTCACCGTGACGGCGTCCAGCGCCGGCATGGTCAACCTGGGAGGTGCCGTATGAAGGCCGTCGGGGCACGTCTCCCGCGCTACGACGGCGTCGCGCACGTCACCGGGCGCACGGTGTTCGTCGACGACGTCCGCGTGCCCGGGACGCTCTGGGTGAAGGCCCTGCGCTCCCCCGTCCACCACGCGGACATCACCCGCCTCGACACGTCGGCGGCGGAGACGATGAAGGGCGTCCACGCCGTCGTCACGTGGCAGGACGTCCCGCTTCTCGAGTACGGGCACTTGTCCGCACTCGGCATCCCGGCCGACGAGCCGCTGCTGGCGAAGGACGAGGTCCGCTACAAGGGCCAGCCGATCGCGATCGTCGCGGCGGAAGACGAGGAGACGGCCATGGCCGCGGTCGCGGCGATGAAGCTCGACCTGCAGGAGAAGCCGGCGCTGTTCGACGTCCGCAAGGCGTTCGACGCGGACGCGCCGGTCGTGCACCAGTGGGGCAACTGGTACCCGCACTTCGAGGCGGAGATGGACCGCCGCCAGATCCGCAAGGGTGACATCGATCGGGCGTTCGCTGACGCCGACGTGATCGTGCAGGGCGTCTATCGCCCCGCCGCGATCGAGCACGTGCCCGTGGAGACGCAGTCGTGCCAGGTGGTGCCGGAGGCCAACGGCCGGCTCACGATCTACTCGTGCACGCAGGCGCTCTACTTCTCGCTCGGCGTCGTCGCCGCGCACCTGCAGGTGCCCCTGAACAGGCTGAAGGTCGTCGGCGGCACGGTCGGCGGCGGCTTCGGCGGCAAGGTGGACACGGCGACCGAGACGATGTGCTGCCTGCTCGCGCAGAAGTCCGGCCGGCCCGTGCGCTGGCGGTGGACGCGCGAGGAGGAGTTCCTCTGCTCGTCGACGCGGGCGCCGTGGCACATGGAGATCGCCGACGCGGTGACGGAGGACGGCTGGATCCTGGGCCGCAAGATGCTCACGCTCCACGACTCCGGCGCGTACGCGCGCTTCTCGCCGTACGGCCTCACCAAGCACTCGTTCCACCACACGGGCGCCTACACGATCCCGAACCTCCATTTCGACGGCTACGTCGTGTTCACGAACCGCGTGCCCACGACGGCGATGCGCGGCTTCGGCGTCACCTCGGTGTCGTTCGCCACCGAGACGCACGTGAGCCGCATCGCGGAGGTGCTCGGCGTCGACCCGTGGGAGATCCGCCTCAAGAACGCGAACCGGATCGGTGACACCTCGCCCAACGGGGTCGCCTATGCGGACCCGTCGACGGTGCCGGTGGTGAAGGCGCTCGCGGACGGGGTCGGCGCGAAGCTGGCGCCGAATCTCCAGGCCATGACCCCCGCCGCGCGCGAGGGCGACCTGCTGCCGGAGCACCTGGTGGCGCAGATCGGCAATCCGGAGGATCACTGATGGCAGTCCATAGAGGCCGCGGGATCGCGGCGATCGAGTACCCGACGGGCATGAACCAGAACGGCGACCCGTCTCAGGCGTGGATCAAGGTGAAGCCGGACGGCCGCATCGACGTCTTCGCCGGCACGTCGGACATCGGCAACGGCTCCAAGACGATCCAGTCGCAGATCGTCGCCGAGACGATCGGCGTGCCCTACGACTGGGTCACGTACGACAACTCGAACACCGACTCGTCGCCGGTCTGCACCGGCACCTTCGCCTCGCGCGCGACCTTCGTCGCGGGCAAGGCGGTGGAGAAGGCGGCGCTCAAGGTGCGCGAGAAGATCCTCGAGATCGCGGGCAAGGAGCTCGAGATCGACCCCTCCGACCTCGAGATCGTGGACGGCGAGGTGGTGGCGAAGGGCGCCCCGCAGAAGAAGATCGGCGTCCCCGACGTGGCCGCCGCCGCGACCTGGGGCCACGGCGAGCTGATCACCGGCACCGGCGCGCAGCTGAAGCCGTACGCGACGATCGTCGACCCGGAGACGGGGCGCGTCGACCTGCCGCCGCACTCCGCCATCTCGTACGCCTCGTGCGCGGCGGAGGTGGAGGTCGACGACGAGACCGGCGTCGTCCGGGTGCTGCACCTCTGGCAGTGCTACGACGTGGGCCGCGCGATCAACCCGACGCTCGTCGAGGGCCAGATCGAGGGCGGCGCGGTGCAGGGGCTCGGGCTCGGCGTGCTCGAGAACTGTTACCCGTACTACCCGTCGGCGGAGCACCGCGGGGGCCAGTTCGGCTCGTACCTCGCCCCTGGCGCCGAGAACCTCCCGCAGATCGACACGATCATCATCGAGAACCCGTCCAGCGACGGCCCGTACGGAGCCAAGGGGATCGGCGAGATGGCGAACAACGGCCAGCCGCCGGCGATCGCCGCCGCTGTCTACGACGCGGTCGGCGTGTGGGTCACGGAGCTGCCGATCACGCCGGAGAAGGTGCTGCGGGCGCTCGCCGCGAAGGCGGAGCCGCGGCGAGCGGGCAAGCTCGTCGTCTTCGACGAGGAGCTCTCGGTGAACGCCGTCTCGGACGGGGGCATCCGCTTCGAGGTGCCCGCATGAGAGGAGGCGAACGGCGGGGTGAGGCTGAAGCCTCACCCCCGGGGTCAGGCTTCAGCCTGACCCCGCCCTTCGGCCGGGCCACGCCGCTGACGACCGCATGAGCGCGTTCCGGACGTGGAACGGCGTCGAGCCGTGGCGGATCTTCCCCACGGTCGAACTGCACGCGATCGCGGGCGACCAGGTCTTCCTCGGCCGGGTCGCGTACGAGCCCGGGACGACAGTGCAGCGACACAGC
>Ga0224505_10002534_pt1 | contig 10663 bp, 12 predicted proteins | sample SF_Jan12_sed_USG_FD_169102 | JGI IMG/M metagenome (GOLD analysis project Ga0224505, IMG submission 169102) | Sediment microbial communities from San Francisco Bay, California, United States - SF_Jan12_sed_USGS_4_1 | ecosystem: Environmental > Aquatic > Marine > Sediment | place: USA: California...
CGTCACCGACGCCGACAGCAAGGCCGAGTACGACAAGTTCAAGGCCCAGTCCACCGGCACCGAGTACCGCGCTCGCCACATCCTGGTCGAGAAGGAAGACGAGGCGAAGGCGCTGCTCGCGCAGTTGAAGGGCGGCGCCAAGTTCGACGATCTGGCCAAGAAGCACAGCAAGGACACCGGCTCGGCGCAGAACGGCGGCGACCTCGACTTCGCCAAGCCCGAAGCCTACGTTCCCGAATTCGGAAAGGCGATGGCCGCGCTCAAGAAGGGCGAGACGACGGCCGAGCCCGTGAAGAGCCAGTTCGGCTACCACATCATCAAGCTCGAGGACACGCGCGAGGCCCAGTTCCCGCCGTTCGAGGAAGTCAAGGGCCAGATCGCCCAGCGCCTGGAGCAGCAGAAGCTGCAGCAGTACCAGGAGACGCTGCGCAAGCAGGCCAAGACCGATTTCAAGTTCTCGCAGTAACCCCCGCCAGGCGCCGCCGCTCAGTACAGCGGCGGTGCGAACGCCGACGGCTGGAAATCGCTCGCGCCGTCGCGGCCCTCGTCGAGGTCCTGTATGGTGTCGATGTCGATCAGCACGCCCGGGTCGTCGACGTCCACCGCCTGCGCCGGATAGCGCGCCACGATGCGCCGCGCGCCCTCGTCGCCGGTGAGCGCGATCAGTTCCGAATACAGCTCTGCGTCGAATCCCACCGGGTGGCCTCGGCGGCCCTTGTACTGGGCATAGGCGATCGGCCCCGACAGCAGCGCCTTGGCCACCGCGTGCAGTGTCGCGGGCCGCACCCGCGGCATGTCTGCCGGCAGAATGAGCCAGCCTGGCGCGTCGGCACGCGCAGCCACACCCGAGGCGATCGAGTCGCCCATGCCGCGGCCGCTCACCGGCGCCGCCGCAGGCACCACCACGATGTCGCGCGCGGCCACCTGCTCGGCGGCCAAGGGCGCCAGGGTGGATGTCGTCACCACCACGACCGGCATGCGGCTCTCGATCGCATGGCGCAACGTCAGCGCCAGGATCGGCGTGGGCTTGCCCTCGTCGTCGCGCACCGGCTGGACCAGCTTGTGGTGCGCGCCGACGAACCGGCTGCCGAGGCCGGCGGCCAGCACGATGACGGTGGGTGGCGCTTGCATCGGGGCGCTGTCGCTTTCTCTTCGTGACTCCCTCAAGAATCGTCGCGTCGGACCTCGTGCGGCACCGGGATGTGTACCTAGGGTCAATCACGTAAGCACAACTGACGATGCCGGCGCGCTTATGCTTTGCCCGATGAACACACCCAGCCCCGACATCGCCGCGCTGCGCAAGAACTATGGGCGCGCCGAGCTCGATGAGGCCGCGTCGCACGAACGGCCCTTGCAGCAGTTCGACGACTGGCTGCGCGAGGCGATCGCGGCGCAATTGCCCGAGCCCAATGCGATGACGCTGGCCACCGTCGGGGCCGATGGGCGGCCGTCGACGCGCGTGGTGCTGATCAAGGGATATGACGAGCGTGGCCTCGTGTGGTACACGAACTACGAGAGCCGCAAAGGCCGCGAACTCGCGGCGCACCCGCAGGCGGCATTGCAGTTCCATTGGGTCGAACTCGAGCGCGTCGTGCGCATCGAGGGCCGCGTCGAGAAGACGAGCGCCGAGGAGAGCGACGCCTACTACGTCACGCGCCCGCTCGACTCGCGCATCGGTGCCTGGGCGTCGCCGCAGAGTGAAGTGATCAGCTCTCGCGCGGTGCTGGTGGCCAATGCCGCCAAGGCCGCCGCCCGCCACGGCCTGCACCCGCCGCGGCCGACGCACTGGGGCGGTTACCGCCTGGTGCCCGACACGTGGGAGTTCTGGCAGGGCCGCAAGAGCCGGCTGCACGACCGGTTGCGCTACCGGCTCGACGCCGGTGCTTGGGTTCGCGAGCGCCTGGCTCCTTGACCGGTGGCCGGCCAAGCGCGGGAAGGAAATCCGATGCGCAGACCCCTGCATGCCTGCTTGCTCTGGTTGTTGCTCGCCTCCGGCCCCGCCGCCGCGGCCGAGCGCGATTTCGTCGTCGTCATCCACCAGCAAGCGGCCGGCCAGATGAAGGTCACATCGGCCGATGACGGCCATGTCAGCACCGACCTCAGCTATCGCGACAACGGCCGCGGGCCGGACATCCGCGAGCGCTTCGTCATTGGCGCACTGGGCGCGCCGGTCGAGTACCAGGGCGAAGGCCGCGCGACCTTCGGGGCCGAGATCCGCGAGGCCTTCAAGGTCGAGGCGGGCCGGCTGCGCTGGACCTCGCGGGTCGACCGAGGCGACGAGGCGGTCGAGCCCGGCACGCTGTTCCTGCCGATCGAAGGCACGTTCGCCTACAGCGGGGAGGTCGTCCGTTCGCTGCTGCGTCGCCCCGGCGGCCGCGCGCCGGTGGTCGGCGGCCACCAGCTCTCGGTCGAGCAGGTCGCACACGCCAGCGTCGATGGGCCCGACGGGGTGGTGGCGCTGGTGCTGGTGGCGCTGACGGGGGCCGACACCACGCCCTGGTACCTGTGGCACACCGAAGATGACGAGCACCGCCTGTTCGCCGTCACCTGGCCCGGCTTCGCGGTGATCGCCAAGGGCTACGAAAGCGCGATCGACACCCTGGTGACCCGCGTGACGCAGGCACAGGACGAGTGGCTGGTTGCGATGCAAAAGCGCACTGCGCGGCCGTTGCCGGGACTGACGCTGATCCGCGGTGTGCGCTGGTTCGATGCGCCGGCGGCACGCATGCGCGGCCCTTCCGATGTGTTTCTTCGAGACGGCCGCATCGCCGCGGTCGCCGCGCCGGGCGCCCTCGATGCGAAGCCCGACCAGGTGATCGACGGCGGCGGCCGCTCGCTGCTGCCCGGCCTGTTCGACATGCACGTGCACGCCTGGGGCGGCGACGGCCCGATGCACCTGGCTTCCGGGGTCACGTCGGTGCGCGACATGGGCGGCGACAATGCCGAACTGCAGCGCCTGCAGGCCCGCCTGGCAAACGGCGACGTGCCCGGCCCGCGCCTGTACACCGCAGGATTCATCGAGGGCAAGAGCCCGTACTCGGCGCGCAACGGCTTCGTGGTCGACTCGCTCGACGCCGGGCGGCAGGCGGTCGACTGGTACGCGGCGCGCGGCTACCGCCATATCAAGCTGTACAACTCGATCAAGCCCGAGTGGGTGCGCCCGCTGACCGCGCAGGCGAGGGCGCGCGGCCTGAAGGTGGCTGGCCACGTGCCGGCGTTCATGCTCGCCGAGCAGGCCGTGCGCGAAGGCTACGACGAGCTCACGCACATCAACCAGGTGATGCTGAACTTCGTCTCGCGGCCGGGCGACGACTCGCGCACGCTGCTGCGTTTCACCCGGATCGGCGACGACGCGCACCGGCTGGACGTGAACGGTCCGCGCGTTCGCAGCTTCATCGACCTGCTGCGCCGGCGCCGCACCACGGTTGACCCGACGCTGGTGGCGTTCGAGGGCATGTACACGCAGCAGCAGGGGCAACCGAATCCGAGCCTGCTCGCGATGACCGACCACCTGCCCGTGACATGGCGCCGAAGCCTGCGCGTGGCCGAGATGGACCTCGAAGGGCCCAAGCTCCAGACCTACCGCGCGTCGTGGCAACGCATGCTCGAACTCACGTTGGCGATGCACCGTGCCGGCGTGCCATTGGTGGCGGGCACCGACGGCCTATCCGGCATCGGCCTGCACCGGGAACTCGAGCTCTACGTGCAGGCCGGCATTCCCGAGGCGCAGGCGCTGCGCATCGGCACCTGGAACGGTGCCCGCGACGCCGGCGCCGACGGCTACGCCGGCAGCATCGCGCGCGGCAAGGCTGCCGACCTGGTGCTCGTCGAGGGCGACCCCACGCAACGCATCGCCGACATCCGCCGCGCCAGCCTGGTCATCAAGGGCGGCGTGGCCTATTCGCCGGCGCAGCTTTTCGAGGCTCTGGGCTTCAAGCCGGTGGTCGAGGCCGCGCGCATCGACACCGCGGTGGCCCGGCCCTGAGCCCCGCGCCGGCGCCGCCTCAGGCCGCGGTCTTCCTGACGCGCGCAGCGAAGGTCTTCTTGAACTTCTCCACCTTCGGCGCGACCACGAAGACGCAGTAGCCCTGCTCCGGGTTGCGCGCGAAGTAATGCTGGTGGTAGGCCTCGGCCTTGCTGTAGTTGGCCAGCGGCTTCAACTCCGTCACGACGCGCCCCTTGTGCTCGGCGTTCGCCTCGGCCCACACCGTGCGCGCGATGCGCTCGTGCTCGGCGTTGTCCCAGTAGATGCCCGAGCGGTATTGCGTGCCCATGTCGTTGCCCTGCCGATTGAGCGTGGTCGGGTCATGGATGTGGAAGAAGATCTCCAACACTTCGCGCAGCGTAATTCGATCGGCATCGAAGGTGACCTTGACCACCTCCACATGCCCGGTGTCGCCGCCGCAGACCTGCCTGTAGCTCGGGTTCAGCACATGGCCATTGCTGTAGCCGGATTCGACCGCGGTGACGCCGTCGACCATTTCGTAAACCGCCTCCAGGCACCAGAAGCAGCCGCCGCCGAGGGTGATGGTTTGGATGTTGGACATTGCGTTTCTCCTGTAGAGCCGGTCAGTCGCGCGGCGGCGCGGTTCTTTACACTGCGCAGACTATAGAGAGAGACCCGCCATGGCTGCCAAATTCAACTGGGAAGACCCTTTTCACTTCGACGATCAGCTCAGCGACGACGAGCGCGCCGTGCGCGACGCTGCGCATGCCTACTGCCAGGACAAGCTGCAGACGCGCGTGCTGATGGCCGCGCGGCACGAGAAGTTCGACCGCGAGATCATGAACGAGATGGGTGCGCTCGGCCTGCTCGGCAGCACGATCGACGGCTACGGCTGCGCGGGACTGAACCATGTCTGCTACGGCCTGGTGGCACGCGAGGTGGAACGCGTGGACAGCGGATACCGCAGCGCAATGAGCGTGCAGAGCAGCCTGGTCATGCACCCGATCCACACCTACGGCAGCGAGGCGCAGCGCCAGAAATACCTGCCCAGGCTCGCCACCGGCGAGTGGATCGGCTGCTTCGGCCTGACCGAGCCCAACCACGGCAGCGACCCCGCGAGCATGCAGACGCGCGCCATGCCCGTCGACGGCGGCTACCAGCTCAAGGGCAGCAAGATGTGGATCACCAACAGCCCGATCGCCGACGTGTTCGTCGTCTGGGCCAAGCGCGCCGACCCCGACGGCAAGGTGGGCGGCCAGGAAGCGATCCACGGCTTCATCCTGGAGCGCGGCATGAAGGGCCTGTCCGCACCGAAGATCGAAGGCAAGATGAGCCTGCGCGCCTCGATCACCGGCGAGATCGTGATGGACGACGTGTTCGTGCCCGAGGCGAACCTGCTGCCGAACGTGAACGGCCTGAAGGGCCCGTTCGGCTGCCTCAACAAGGCGCGCTACGGCATCGCCTGGGGCGCGCTCGGCGCGGCCGAATTCTGCTGGCATGCCGCGCGCCAGTACACGCTCGATCGCAGCCAATTCGGCAGGCCGCTGGCGCAGAACCAGTTGATCCAGAAAAAGCTTGCCGACATGCAGACCGAGATCACGCTCGGGCTCCAAGGCTGCCTTCGCGTGGGCCGCCTGATGGACGAAGGCCAGGCCGCGCCCGAGATGATTTCACTCATCAAGCGCAACAGCTGCGGCAAGAGCCTGGACATCGCCCGAATGGCGCGCGACATGCATGGCGGCAATGGCATCCACGACGAGTACCACGTGATCCGCCACATGATCAACCTGGAGACCGTGAACACCTACGAGGGCACGCACGACGTGCATGCGTTGATCCTGGGGCGGGCGCAGACCGGGTTGCAGGCGTTCTTCTGAACCGGCGGTCGCGATCGCGGATCGCCCGGCGAAGTCGCCGGCGCTCAAGCCGGTACTGCCCTCGCCCTTCCCACATGCACTGCTGATTGCCACCTGAGCTCCATGGCTGGCGCCGCCGCCGCCAACACGGACACGCCGGTCGCCGACGACGCAGCGGACACGATCCCGATGCGCTTCGGCAGCGATGAGCGCTGCGAGATCGCAGACGAGCTGCTCATGCGCAGCGTGGGCGATGGCCCGTCGCGCGGTTCAATCGGCGTACCGGGACTTCGTCGTTAGCGCTGCCTGCTGCGCGGATGCACAGAGCGCTTCGATGACGGCTCGCGCACACGGTCGTCGGCTGCACCCGCAGAAGCACCCATCGCCAGCCGCACGGCTTCGAGCGGCAGCAGGCCGGGCGTCGAGCTGAGAAGGCCAGCTGCGTATCGCGAAATCCATGCTGCAGTGGGGCGGGCGGGCGGCGAGTCATGAATGTTCATGCGAACCTCCGAGCGAGCCGGGATGGTGCGCGCAGACAGCCGCTCTGGTCAACCCATCTTCCACTTGGGCCACCGACCTTTCAGTCAGTAACCAATCTGCGCTTGCACAATCTTCAAGCCTTGCTCGCAGCGGTACCGGTGCAGCGCCGCGCTTGCCCTTGAATCCCTGCGGTCCACGCCGCCTTCGCTGCACGCGAGCGCAGAAACGGGCACGATTGACGGTTCTTCCACTCACCTGTCCAGGAGTCCGCCCCATGACCACCCGCCAATCCTCCGCCGAATGGAACGGCTCGCTCAAGGCCGGCGCCGGCCGCATGCGCGTTGGCAGCGGCGCCTACGACGGCCCATTCACCTTCGCCTCGCGCTTCGAGTCGGGCAAGGGCACCAACCCCGAGGAGCTGATCGGCGCGGCGCACGCAGGCTGCTACTCGATGTTCCTGTCGGCGCTGCTCGACAAGGCGGGCACGCCGCCCAAGAGCATCAAGACCACCGCCACGGTGCACCTGGGCGAAGGCCCGACGATCCACCTGATCGAACTCGACACGGTGGGCGAGGTGCCGGGCATCACCGCGGCCCAGTTCCAGGAGCATGCCGAGGCTGCCAAGAAGGGCTGCCCGGTGAGCAAGGCGCTGGCCGGCCCGGAGATCCGCCTCCAGGCGCGGCTGGCTGAGGGCTGAAAGACGCACGGCGAGCCATCAGAACCCAAACCAGGCTCTTGCCCCTTCTCGCTTGCTGCGCGATCAGTGCGCGGCAAGCAGCTTGTCGATCTCGGCGGTCAGACGCTTGTCCTCCGGGTCGACGTCGCTCTTGAAGCTGGCGACCACCCTGCCCTGGCGGTCCACCAGGTACTTGTGGAAGTTCCAGCCCGGCGGGTGGCCGGTGGCCTGCGCGAGCTGGGCGTATAACGGGTGCGCACCCTTGCCCACCGTGCTGACCTTGCCGAACATCGGGAAGCGCACGCCGTAGATGTTGAAGCAGGTCTTGCCGATCTCCTTGGCGTCGCCGGGCTCCTGCTGGCCGAAGTCGTTCGACGGAAAGCCCATCACCACGAGGCCGCGCCCGGCGTACCGGGCGTGCAGCGCCTCCAGGCCCTTGTATTGCGGCGTATAGCCGCACCGGCTCGCGGTGTTGACCACCAGCAGCACCTTGCCCGCGTACTGGCACAGCGGCTGCGGCGCGTCGTCCTGCAGACGCGGCATCGTGTGGCGCAGCAGCGCCGGGCACGCGGCGTCGGCGGTGGCAGGCGCCGTGGCCGCGGTCGTCGCGGCGCCTGCCGGCACGAGGACCAGCGCACCGGCCAGGGCCGCCAACGTGGCGATCAAGGCCAGCCGATCAGGGTTGGGCTTCATCATGTGGCTCCATCGGGAGCGCGATTGTCGTCAAGATCCATTGCCTGACACGTGGTGATGGCAATGGTCGCTTCGCGCACCGCCAGGATGGCGGCAGCTACGCCGCCGGGAGGAACAGCGCCGGGTCCACCGCCTGCGCATTGAGGTAGACGCTGAAGTGCAGGTGCGGACCGGTGGCGCGGCCCGTGGCGCCGACTTGGCCGATCGGCGCGCCGGCATCGAGCATCGCGCCCGTGGCGGTGTCGATCGCCGACAGGTGGCAGTACAGGGTGAGGAAGCCCAGCCCGTGATCGACGATCACGGTGTTGCCGTTGAAGAAGTAGTCGCCGGTGTCGATGACTTCGCCGGCCGCAGCGCTGACCACCGGCGTGCCGGCGGGCGCGGCGATGTCCATGCCGCTGTGCGGATTGCGTGCCTGCCCGTTGAAGACGCGGCGCAGGCCGAACGACGACGAGCGCGGCCCGCTCGTGGGCACCGCCAGACGCAGCGTGGCGGGCTCGCGCGCGGCCGAGAAGCGGCGAAGGACCTCGCCCAGGTGCGCGCGCTCGCGCTCGTAGCGCGCCAGGTCTTCGGGTGACAGGTCCACGTGCTTGGGCGGCACGCTCAGGCGCTGCTCGGCGTACTGCTTTCGTTGCAGACCGAACGCCACGTTGCGGGTGCGGCCCGAGGCGTCCTGTACCGAGACCGATTGACGATGCTTGGGGTCGGCGTCCAGGCCGATGCCCACCAAGGCCACCCAGGTCCCGGCCTGGTCGAGCACCATCACCGGGCGGCCTGCGAAGGTCACCTTCGGGCGTGCTGGCGCCGCGCCGAGTTCGACCAGGGCCACGCCGCCAGGCACCGCGGCGGTGTCGGGCAACATCGGTGCGGCGCGCGAGGCGCGCGGCAGCCCCCAGCCAGCGCCGCCGGCGAGCATGGCGATGACCGAGCGTCTTTGCATGCCGCCATGGTAACGGCGGCCGCGTCTCCGGCACGCGACGCGCTTGCGCCCACCCTCACCCGTGTCAGACTGCGGCTTCGGCCCTGCCGCATGCCCGCAACTGTCCGATGAGCGCACACGTCCACGATCACGACCACAGCGAAATGTCGCCGATGGAGTTGCGCGTGCGCGCGCTCGAGACCGTGCTCACGCAGAAGGGTTACATCGACCCAGAGGCGCTCGATGTCCTGATCGACACCTACCAGACCCGCATCGGACCGCGCAACGGCGCGCGCGTGGTAGCGCGCGCGTGGACGGACAGAACCTATCGCGAATGGCTGCGGCGTGACGCGACGGCGGCGATCGCCTCGCTCGGCTACAGCGGCCGCCAGGGAGAACACATGGTGGTGGTGGAGAACACGCCCACGCAGCACAACCTGGTGGTGTGCACGCTGTGCAGCTGCTACCCCTGGCCGGTGCTGGGCCTGCCACCGACCTGGTACAAGAGCGCGCCCTATCGCTCTCGTGCGGTGCGCGAGCCGCGCGGCGTGCTCGCCGAGTTCGGCGTGCGGTTGGCCGCCGACACCGAAGTGCGCGTATGGGACTCCACCGCCGAGGTGCGCTACCTCGTTCTGCCGATGCGCCCTCCCGGCACCGAAGGGCTCGACGAGGACGCGCTGGCCGCGCTGGTGACGCGCGACTCTATGATCGGCACCGGTCTGCCGCTTGCGCCACCGGCGAGGGCGAGATGAATCGACGTTACGCCACACATGCCGACCTCGGTGGCCAGCGCGGGCACGGGAGGATCACGCCCGAGCCCGAAGGTGAGCTCTTCCACGCGCCGTGGGAGCCTCGCGCGCTGGCGCTGACGCTGGCGATGGGCGCCACCGGCTCGTGGAACATCGACATGAGCCGCGCCGCGCGGGAGACGCTGCCCGGCTATGCGCGATGCAGCTACTACGAGATCTGGTTCGAGGCGCTGTGCCGCCTGCTGGCCGAGCATCGCCTCGTGTGGCCGGACGAGGCCGCCGCGGGCCGCGCACTGCACGGTTCGCCTGCGGTGGCGCGTACGCTGAGGGCTGCCGACGTGCCCGCCGTATTGGCCATGGGCTCGCCCACCGCGAGGCCGGCCGCAACGCCTGCACGGTTCGCGATCGGTCAGGCGGTGCGCATGCATGGCGGCGACGTGCCGCATCACACGCGGCTGCCGCGCTACGTGCGGGGAAAGCGTGGCGTCGTCGAGCATGTGCACGGTACGCATGTGTTCGCCGATGCCCATGCGCTCGGCCGCGGCGAGGATCCGCGCTGGCTGTACACCGTGGTGTTCCGTGGCAGCGAGCTGTGGCCCGGGCCTGCCGATGCCGGCGAAGCAGCGGCGCTGGCCGTGTCGGTCGACGCGTGGGAGCCGTACCTGGAGCCGGCATGAGCGACCCGTCGAACGACGCGTTGCTCGACCCGCGTGCCGGCGAGGCACCGGTGTTTCGCGAGCCGTGGGAAGCGCATGCGTTCGCGATCGTCGTCAAGCTGCACGAGGGCGGCCTGTTCACTTGGCGCGAGTGGGCCGACACGCTGGCCGAGCGGATCGCGGCCGCGCAGGCGGCCGGCGACGCCGACCGCGGCGACACCTACTACCGGCACTGGCTGGCTGCGCTCGAGACGCTGGTCGCGCGCAAGGGCGCGGCGTCGAGCGATGAACTCGTGCGCACCGCTCGTGCGTGGGACCATGCTGCCGACCGCACCCCGCACGGACAACCGATCGAGCTGAGCGCGCGGGACTTTCAGGCCTGAGCCTCTGCGGCTCGGCCTGCACGTGCCGGCGCCCGGGGTGGCGTCCGGTGATCAGGCCCTTGTCGCGCGCGATCGCATGCCGGCGCCTCTGCGGGCGGCGAGATCCAATGTGAGGGTGCTGGGCCGCCGAGGCGAAGCAGCACGCTAGGTTTTGACCGTCGAATCGCAGCGCGCTATAAGCGGTCATGAACACGATCCGCACCCTCTCGCTGACCGCCCTGGCGCTCTGGGTGGTGGGACCCGCTGCCGCCCAACCCCGACAGGAGGTCAAACCGCCTCAAGCCCAGGCCTGGATCGACGTGGCC
>Ga0224505_10002536_pt1 | contig 10661 bp, 8 predicted proteins | sample SF_Jan12_sed_USG_FD_169102 | JGI IMG/M metagenome (GOLD analysis project Ga0224505, IMG submission 169102) | Sediment microbial communities from San Francisco Bay, California, United States - SF_Jan12_sed_USGS_4_1 | ecosystem: Environmental > Aquatic > Marine > Sediment | place: USA: California...
TGCCGCAGCCTGGCGTGGAGTTCGTGCGCGTGCTCCCGGCATGGACCTGCCGGTCGCCATCGCGATCTCTGCGGCATTCCTCGCATCCGTCCGGGCGATCTGGATAGACCAGGGCGACATCTATTTCGATTCGGTCGCGATGTTTGTTCTGTTCCTCAGCGCGACGCGTTTTCTCGAAATGAAAGCGCGGCATCGTTCCGATGACTTCGCCCTGGCGCTGGCGCGGCTGCTGCCGGACACGGCGACGCGAGTAACCGACGGCAGGCAGGAAACGGTCGCGCTGGACCGGCTCGGCGTCAACGACGTCATCCTTATTCGCAGCGGCGACGTCGTGCCGGTCGATGGCGAAGTGCGAAGCGGCAACTTGTCGATAGACGAATCCATCCTGAGCGGAGAATCGATGCCGGTCAGTCGTTCGGCCGGCATGGCGGTCCTCGCCGGAAGCATCAACCGTGGCGGCAGCGCCGAAGTCGTCGTGACGCAGACCGGCGCCAGCACCAACCTTGCGGAAATCAGCCGCTTGCTCGAAAGGGCCAGGGCCGACCGGCCTCCCATGGCGCAGCTTGCCGATCGAATCGCCAGCTATTTTGTTGCCGGCGTCCTGATCGTCGCCACGATTGCCGGGCTTTCGTGGCTTGCCTGGCAGCCGGCACGGGCCTTCGAGGTCGTGCTGGCAACGCTTGTCGTCACCTGCCCCTGCGCACTGGCGCTTGCGACGCCCGCCGCACTCGCCGCCGCGGCATCGACACTGGCGGGGCGCGGATTCCTGCTGGTGCGTTCGCGACTGCTTGAAGTTCTGACCGGGAAACCGGTGATCGTCTTCGACAAGACCGGGACACTGACCGCCGGAAAACCGGAGATCGCGCAGACAACACTGTTGTCGGGAAATTACTCGATGTCCGAATGCCTCGCCATAGCGGCGGCCCTTGAAACGGCATCCGAACACATACTGGCACGCGCGTTCGCCGCCCATTTTCGCCCGCAAGAAGTGGCCATCGACGCTGTGCGAATCGAGGCAGGACGGGGTGTGGAGGGACGCATCGACGGCATCCGCTGGCGCATCGGCAGCGAGGAATTCGTATCGGAACTGAGCGGCATGAAGGCGTCGGACACGCCATCGCCGCAAGACGGTACCGTCGTCCTGCTCGCAAACGAGCGTCAGGCTGTCGCGCGCTTTGACATAGGCGACGAACTTCGCGCCGATGCGCCCGATGCGATTGCCAGCCTGGTGTCCGCAGGGTTCCGTGTCGTGATCGCGAGCGGCGACCGCCCGGCGCCTGTGCGTCGGGTTGCGGAAAAACTGGGGGTGCAGGAATGGCACGCGTCGTTGCGCCCGGAAGCCAAAGTCGCCCTGGTAGAAGCCATCAGGGAGCGGGGCGTGCCCGTCGTCATGATCGGTGACGGTATCAACGATGCACCGGTGCTGGCCGCGGCCGATGCTTCCATAGCGCTCGATGCGGGCACGGCGCTGGCGCGAGCCAGCGCCGATGCCGTTGTTCTCGGCAAACGACTTGGCAGCATTGTCGACGCCGCCTCGATGGCCCTCGCCACACGCCGCATCATCCGGCAGAACATATCGTGGGCAATCCTCTATAACCTGACCGCCGTTCCGCTTGCCGTCGGCGGCATCCTCGCCCCGTGGATGGCCGCACTCGGCATGTCATTCAGTTCGCTTTTCGTCGTGCTGAATGCGTTGCGGCTGCGGCGGCACTTTCCGGCAACCGGATTTTCGCGATCGCCGGCGCCACTGCACAATCGATCGCTTAGTACCGCGACGTGAACATTCTCTTCCTGTTGATCCCGCTCGGGCTGCTGTTGTTGGCAATCGCCGTATGGGCGTTTTTCTGGGCTGTCGGTTCCGGACAGTTCGACGACCTGAAATCGCCGGCCTGGAGCGTGGTCATGGACGACGATGAGGCGCCCGATAAGATCAGGGACTTGCCGCGGGACGACGAAAGACAGTGAACCTGGAATTGCTGCTGCCGGCCGCGTTTATCGCCGGATTCCTTGGCAGTACGCATTGCCTCGGCATGTGCGGCGCCATCGTCGTGCTATTCGAGGAACAGCCGATGGGAAAAACAGGCAGGTCGCTGCGACGGATTCTGTACAACGGCGGCCGGCTTGGCTTCTACATGCTGCTCGGAGCCATCGCTGCCGGCGGCGGTTCGCTGTTGGCGAAATCGGCAGGGGCCGATGCAGGATTGATGTTATTGCGCGTGATTGCCGCACTGCTCGTGATGGCGCTTGGACTCAATCTGCTGATCGATTGGCGGATCCTGCAATTCATCGAACGCGGCGGAGCGAAATTGTGGCGGCACTTGTCGCCCCTGGCGCGACATGTCCTGCCGGTTTCGACACCGGCGCGAGCGCTGGGTGCGGGATTCATCTGGGGCGCCCTGCCTTGCGGGCTCGTCTACAGTGCGGTGGCAATGGCGGCGACGAGTGCGAACGTCGCGGCCGGCATGTTGCTCATGCTGGTCTTCTGGTTGGGCACGATGCCAGCGCTGTGGCTCGCCGGCTCGTCGGCGGCGCGGCTCTCCGCATGGCGCAATCGTCGCCCTGTCCGGCGGGCTGCCGGCGCGCTGATGATCGTCATCGGTATCTTTGCTCTCGCTGCGCCGGTTCAGCGACTGGTCGGCTCTCACCACGCCGATCATGTCAGTCATTTGCGAAGCGCGAACTTCCACTGACCTTGGCCGAATCTCAAGCCGATTTGAATTCACCACGCTGATACACGGTTCTCCCGAGCAGCGGGTGATCGACAGACAGCGTGAAGCGGAAAAGCCTGCCGCGGATCTGCTCGTGGGTCACGGTGGTCACACCGGGTGTCAGCCAGTCCGGAATACGCCGCTTGCGTCCTGCGAATTGAATGAAGTAGCCGAGACTGGCAAAGACCAGATCGCGGCGTCGCTCGTACGGGCGCAAGGCCATCGAAAATCCGTTACCAATGTGTTCCGCCAAAGTGCCGTTCGCGTCGAAACTTTTGGTCGACGTCACTGTATACGGTTTTGCACTGTCGAAGGCGTAGTGCCGATTCCATGCCGTCCCGCCCAGGCGGTCGTCCGGCACGAGATTGATTTCGACCGGGACCTCCCGGCCGCGGGTGGGCGCCAGCGGTGTGCCAAACAACCGGCAGAACTGTGCAAACAGCCAACCCATGCATGACAGCTCCACGCGGTGCATGATGCCGGCGTAACGGATGCTGCTCGACGTCCCGGGTTTGACGGAGAAACGGCGGCGTATCTCGGGCTTGAGGCGCTGCCAGGCCGCGCTGCCCAGTGCGTCCCTGTAGCTCCTGTCGTAAAGGAGTAACGATGCTCGCCTGCCCGGCTCGCTGTCGGGGACAGTTATGGCTCGGTCTGGGTCGTTCATCGAAGCTCCCCGCTGCGGTCCGCAGCCTTGAAATTGTCGCTTCTGTTGTTTCTGTTTATACAGAAATAAAAGATAATATGGAAGCCGACAGGCCCTTGCTGCCGGCAGGAAAGCGGGCAACGGGCACCAGAGGCATGCTAGTTAAAGGGACACGACATAATCAGCGATTCAATCGAATGAACGACCCCTCGGAAAAAATGCGCGTCCTGGTGATCGGCGGTTACGGTACCTTTGGCGGCCACCTCGTCCGGCGCCTGGCCTCGCAAGCGGGACTCGAACTATTGGTCGCCGGGCGCAGTGAGGAGAAAGCCAGGGTTTTTATCAGCGGCCTGAATGCGGTCGCAAATCTGCAATCGACACGTTTCGACAGGGATGGCGCTGTCGATGCGCAGCTTCAGGACATCGCGCCCGATATCGTCGTCGACGCATCGGGACCGTTCCAGGCCTACGGCAACGATCGCTACCGCGTTGCGAAGTCCGCCATCAAAGTCGGAGCCCATTACCTCGACCTCGCCGACGACAGCGGCTTCGTCGCCGGTATCGATGCACTCAATGAGCAAGCCATGCAATCCCGTGTATTCGCGATTTCCGGCGCGAGCACTTCGCCGGCGCTGACCTCCGCCGTGTATCGTCAGCTGGCCAGGCATTTCACGACAGTCGAATCGTTTCGCGGTGGCATTGCGCCCTCGCCTCACGCCGGCGTCGGGATCAGCATCGTGCAAGCGATCGCCGCGTATGCCGGCAAGGCAGTCAGTCTGACACGCGATGGCAAACGCACGACGGGTATTGCCGTCTGCGATACGCAGGACTATTCGATCGCAGCGCCGGGTGCGCTTCCATTGCGGCGCCGCCGTTTTTCACTGGTCGACATACCGGACCTGGCGTTGTCGGAATCGCTGGATCCGCAATTGAGAAACACATGGTTCGGTGCCGCGCCGGTACCGGCCGTATATCACTGGCTTTTGCGCGTCCTTGCAGCGGCGGTGCACTCGGGATTGTTCAGGTCGCTGAGTTCCTTCGTTCCAGTGATGCACTACGTGCTCAGTCGCTGGAGTTTCGGTGCGCACCGCGGCGGCATGTTCGTCGAGTTAGCCGGTACGGACTTGAGCGGCCACCACGTTACCTGTTGCTGGGATCTCGTTGCCGAAGGCGAAGACGGACCGGTCATCCCGACGCTGGCCGCCGAAGCCATCATTCGCGCCTGCGCCAGCGGTCGCGCGCCGCTTCCCGGTGCCCGGCCTGCAACTGACGAACTGGAACTCGAGGATTTCGCAGCGCTGTTTGCCTCGCTGCGAGTCAGTTATGGCGAACGTTCGTCATCGAAAACGCCGCCGCTCGTGCGACGCATCCTCGGCAGCCGCTGGCTCGAATTGCCGCAAGCATTGCGCGACTTGCACGACGTTCGGGAATCGTCCGACTGGAGCGGGCAGGCCAGCGTCACACGCGGCTCGTCGCCGCTTGCACGACTGATCGCAACGATCGTCGGCTTTCCGCCGGCTGGCAGCACGATGCCGGTGCAGGTGACATTGACTCGCGACGACGACAAGGAGGTCTGGAAGCGCAATTTCGACGGGCACCGCTTCTGCAGCGAACTGACAGCAGGTCAGATGGGTGCGTACGCGAATCTGTTCCGCGAACGATTCGGCCCGGTGCGCATTGGTATGGCGCTGGTGACCGACAACGGCAAGCTGTATCTGCTGCCAAAGTGCTGGCAGTTCTTCGGAATTCCTATGCCCGATTGTCTTTTACCGCGTGGCCGGATGCTCGAATACGTAGAAGACGGCCGGTTCCGTTTTCACGTCGAAATCGGTTTTCCGTTGATCGGCCATGTCGTTACTTACTCCGGCTGGCTATGCGCAAATCCCGCATGAAGTCCACGGCAACGCGATGCGGGCAGGTCAGATGTTCATCAATTCAGCGACCGCGCGATAACCCTGCGTGATTGCTGCATTGGTGTCCGCCCGTGCCGCGGAATCCGAGTTCGCAATGGTGATCCGGCCGTAAGGCTGCCGGCCGATGACCCAGGGCTTTTCGTCATTGGTGGCGTAGTCCGGCTCCCAGATCAGGCCCGGGCTGTACGCGTAGCCGTGTGCCCAGCGGTTCACGGTAATGGCGTGAATATCGCGATCCGCGTCGAAGCCCGCGCCGGAAAGGGCCTGGTCGAGCTGGTCGCGCACATGATCCTCGAACACGCTGAACGGCGTGCCGAGCAAGCGCCGCCGGCCTTCGCGCCATTGTTCCGGACCCTGAATGTCGGGCGAATGGTGTACGTGACACATGTGCAAGACCATTGGCTCGTCCGGAGACTTGCTGAATTGGTAGTCGCCGATGGAGACGGGGTAGTCGAGCTCGACCTGCTTGTAGAACGCGTTCGTGTAGTAAGCGAAGTCCATGCCCAGTTCGGCGAACGGACGCCAGTTCGGCACCATCACCTTGGTATAGGTCAACGGAATCTTGACGTTGTACGCCAGACCGTCCTTTTGTTTTTGCGGCAGTTCGGGGCACAGGTAGGGAATGGCGCTGTTGTAGCACGCCAGGATGCACCGTGAAGCGCGCACGCTGTAAGCATTGCCTCCGTTAATGAACTGAATATCGACCGCACTTTCGTCGCCGGTATGTGTCACGTTGACCACCGTGCTGTTCAGACGTATGCGTGTATCGCTGCCTTTCCTGTCGAGCTGCGAGTAATCGATCTTCGAGGTAACGACATCCTCCATGGTGTTGCCCGGCACAGCCTGTGGCAGCAATTTGCGTACGAGCAGGCGCGCAACCGAGGCGTTGCCGTCGGGAAAATGAAAAATGTAGGGCTCGTCGCCACGATAGCCGGTTCGCACCAGCGTGTGATCGACGCCGGGCATGCCGCCGTCGTAGGACTGGATCGACGTCGTCGGCACTTCGTCGATACCGACGCACCAGAAACTCATGCCCCAGCGACGATAGATCTCCAGCACCTGCTGATCGACCTTCGCATAATCTTTGAGGAAATCGTAATAGCTGGTTCGCCGCAGGATTTCGTACTTCTCTTCGAAGCTCAGTCCCGGCAGATAATCGCGTTCGTCGGTTTGCACGCGGATGAAGTCCGCCCTGGCCTTCCTGCTCAGCGGTGCTTCGGCTGCGAAGTCTTTCCACGACTTCTTGCCATAGCCGGTCACCAGCTTCTGCCTGCCGAAACCCTGCTCGTCGAAAACAATTCCCTTTGCAAGACCAAGTGAAGAATAAAGACTCTGGTCGTAAGCATCGTAGAACTTCTGCACATCGATGCCGATCTCGACCAGCAGGTCTTTTGCCACCTGGCTGTAGGCCGAGGGTGTATCGATGGACTCGGTCCCACCGTAGCCAATGCGGGTGCGGCCATTGATCGAGAACTCGTTGCGTTTGGCGTGACCGCCGAAATCGTCGTGATTGTCGAGCACCAGGACGCGGGCATCCGGATGGTCCTTTCGATAGAACCAGGCCGCGGAAAGGCCGCTGATGCCGCCGCCGACGACGACGAGGTCGTAATTTTCGTCCGGCTCCGCGCGCGGCCAGCTTTTGCCACTGACCAGGGCATGCATCGTTTCCCATGCGCCATCGTGGCTGCCACGCAAGCCGGTCCTGGCGGGCGGGTAATAAGCACCCGGCAGCGTGAAGTCCGGCGCGGCCGCACCGAAGACCTCGGCCCAGGGCGAGATCAGCGAGGCGCCGATAGCCACCTGTGTACCGTTCAGGAAATCGCGCCGCGTAATCTGCCGTTTCATCACTCCCCCAAGCATTGAAGCCTTTGCCTGCGCAGACTCTACGAGATGCAGGCGCACTATTAAAGTTCTTCTGAAACCGCCGCGGACGCGGCCTGTCCGGGCGGGAAATACGGGCCGATCGGGCGAGACGAAGCGCCATCGATTGAGTAGACTGAGCCGAACATAAGAATAAGGAGCCAGCAAATGGCCGAGTCCGAGACCCCCAAGGTGAAAGTCAGCCGAATCCAGAACGCCCTGGCGGCGGTCGAGCGGGTGGGTAACCGCCTGCCCGATCCGGCCGTTCTGTTTATCGCGCTGCTGTTCATTGTCTGGTTCCTGTCCTGGGCTTTGTCAGGCATAGATTTCGGTCTCACCGACCCGCGCAACGGCCAGCCGCTGATGGTCGTCAACCAGCTGTCCGGCCAGTCCTTTACCGGCTTCCTTACCGTGATGGTGACCAACTTCACGCATTTTCATCCTGTTGGGGTCGTGCTGGTTGCAATGCTGGGTATCGGCGTTGCCGAGCACACCGGCTTCATCAATGCCGGGCTGCGCGCGATGATGGCCGTAACGGCGCGCTGGATGCTGACGCCGATGGTCATCCTGGTGGGCATCGTCAGCCATACCGCCGTTGACGCCGGTTATGTGCTGGTCATTCCGCTCGGTGGCGTCATTTTCTATGCGGCCGGGCGACACCCGCTGGCCGGTATTGCCGCCGCGTTTGCCGGTGTGTCCGGTGGATTCTCGGCAAACTTCGTACCTTCCTCGCTGGATCCCATGTTGCAGGGCATATCGCAGGCGGGCGCGCAGATCCTGGATCCCTCCGTCACGCTCAATCCCTTGAACAACTATTTCTTTACGACGGCATCATCGCTTCTGATCGTCGGGCTTGGCTGGTACCTGACCGACAAGGTCGTCGAACCGCGATTGCAGGCCACCAAGCTCGACGGGGACCTGCACGACCTGCCAACCATGGAACCACTGGCGGCGAACGAGCGAAAAGGCCTGCGTGTGTCACTTATCGCGATGCTGCTCGGCATTTTGTTGCTGGTACTGACTTCGCTTTCCGGCGGTTCGGCGTGGCGCGCACCGGACGGCACCCTGACGGCCGGCGCGGCACCGCTGATGAAATCCATCGTGCCGCTCATTTTCCTGCTGTTCCTGTTGCCGGGCGTCGTGTACGGAATATCGGCGGGCACCGTGCGCAGTTCCAGGGACGTTATCGCCGGCATGACGAAAGCGATGACGAGCATGGGCTATTACCTGGTCATCATGTTTTTTATCGCACAGTTCATCTATGCGTTCGGTCAATCGAACCTTGGCGTGTTGCTGGCGCTGGAGGGGGCCGCCGCGCTCAAGGCCATGGCAATGCCTGGCGCAATCACCATCACCGGCATCGTGCTCCTGACCGGTTTCATCAACCTGTTCGTGGGTTCGGCCTCGGCCAAGTGGGCTTTGCTTGCACCGATATTCGTGCCCATGCTGATGCAGCTGGGCATATCACCGGACCTGGCGCAGGCGGCTTACCGCGTGGGTGATTCGAGCACCAACATCATTACGCCGCTGATGCCGTACTTCCCGCTGGTCGTCGTATTCTGCCAGCGCTACGTCAAGAGCACCGGAATCGGCACGTTGACAGCCATGATGCTGCCCTACTCGGTGACATTCCTTGTTGTATGGACCGTTTTCCTTTTATTGTATTGGGCGGTTGGCTTGCCCCTTGGGCTGCAGGCCAGTTACGACTACATTCCGTAATTGATTTTGAGAGGAGCGTTACGCGATGGCAGGCGCGAAAACACAGACTCATGACAATCGGTTTCCCGGCGAGTCGGCGCAGTATCGCAAAGCGCGAAACGATCTGCTCGCCAAGGAACAGGAACTGCGGGACAAGATCGAGGAAGTGGCCGAGGCGCGTCGCAAGCTGCCGCCCGGCGGGGACCTGATAGACGACTACGAGTTCGAGGAGATCGATTACATCGACGGCAGCACGACGACGATGCTGCTTTCCGAACTGTTCGGCGACAAGGATCACCTCATTGTCTACAGCTACATGTACGGCCCCGACTGGAAGAATCCCTGCCCCTCCTGCACCTCGTTGATCGACGGGTTGAATGTCAGCAGTCGCCACGTTCGCCAGCAGGTTGAATTGGTGGTCGTTGGCAAAGCCAGCCCGAAGCAGTTGCATGCCATCGCCGTTGAGCGCGGCTGGCGCGACCTGCGCTTGTTGTCATCCGAGGAAAACGACTACACGCGCGACTACCTGTCACAGCCGGAGGAGTCCACGGAATCGCTCGTCCCGCTGATGAACGTATTCGAGCGCGACGGCGACGAGATCCGGCATTTCTGGGCTTCCGAAACCCTGTGGACACCGTTGCCCGGTGGTCATCCGCGACATCTCGATATCATCTGGCCACTGTGGGGCCTGCTCGACATCACCCGCGCCGGCCGCCACCCGACGATGGGACCTAAGCTGCGCTACTAGAACCCGGTCGCCTGCAATGCAGGCTCCTACAGGAAAAAAGGTGCCGGGAAAAAGGTGCCGGGTTTATTTTCCAAAAAATAGACCCGGCACCTTTTTCCCGGCACCTTTTTCCAGGCGACCTCATGGGTTGTTACGGTTCGGGAAATCGCTCGCGGCACTCACGGATCGCCTGTTCTTTTTTCGTGATGAGGAGTTCGCGCTGCACGTCGGGATTGTCGACCGTAGCAAACACCTGTTCGTGTATCTGACGATCCCGCTCGGCGACACAGGCATCGAAAAGCGTATCCGCGCGGTCGGACACTTCAGGCGGCGTCTCCGCAGTGCAAGCGAATGTGCCCAGCAGGCCGGCGATCAGAGCCTGTGTGTGCATGCGCCACGGTTTTTGAATGTATGCAGTAAACAAGTCCATTCCTCTCGATCGCTGCCTTTAAAGATTACCGGGCGTATGGAGCAGACTCCAGCATTGCCTTCTGTGGCCGGATGCTTCACTCTTTCAGGCCAGCCAATTCACTCAATAAGACTTTAGTTCGGGCGAGAAAAATGGATACGAAAAAGACAGCCGCATTTGTCAACAAGCTGTGGGATGAATCGATCATTCCGACACTCAGCGAATACATCAAGATTCCGAACAAGTCGCCGATCTTCGATCCGGACTGGGAAAAACACGGCCACATGGAGCGCGCAGTCGCAATGCTCGAGGCCTGGTGCCGCAAGCAGCCGGTCAAAGGCATGCAGATCGAAATCGTACGCATCAAGAACCGTACGCCCGTTTTGCTGATCGATATACCGGGATCAGCCGGTGCCGATCCCGAAGACGTCGTGCTGCTGTACGGGCACTACGACAAGCAGCCGGAGTTCAGCGGCTGGGCGGACGACCTCGATCCGTGGAAGCCGGTCATCAAGAACGGAAGATTGTACGGACGAGGCGGCGCGGACGATGGCTACGCCACTTTCGGTTCGCTGACGGCGATACGCGCGTTGCAGGAACAGGGCATCCCGCATGCGCACTGCGTCGTATTGATCGAAGGCTGCGAAGAAAGCGGCAGTTTCGATTTGCCGTTTTACATCGACAAGCTCAAGGACCGCATCGG
>Ga0224505_10002537_pt1 | contig 10660 bp, 7 predicted proteins | sample SF_Jan12_sed_USG_FD_169102 | JGI IMG/M metagenome (GOLD analysis project Ga0224505, IMG submission 169102) | Sediment microbial communities from San Francisco Bay, California, United States - SF_Jan12_sed_USGS_4_1 | ecosystem: Environmental > Aquatic > Marine > Sediment | place: USA: California...
CCCCGCAGCCGTGCTCCAGTCTGACCCTGGTAGACCAACGCGATGGGCGGGCCGCCGATGGAGACGGCGGTGCCGAGCACACCCGACAGCACGCCCGCCGCCATCAGCGACCGTGGGGCCGGCGCCAGGTGCAGACCAGACGCGCTCAGGACGACGGCGAACAGCACGAGCCCGCCGGACCACAGCCCCAATGCCCGCGGGGACACGGTCGCGATGAACGCCGCCGCCAGCGCGATCCCGAGCACGCGCCCGCTCAGCGCCCAGGAGAGGTCCCGCCAGTTGATGCCGGCACGGTCGTGATGGGCAAGCAGCACGGTCAGCAGCAGCGACGAGGCGAGCAGCGGGCCTGGAACGAACGTCGGCGCGAACAGGAGCAGCAGCGGTACCGCGAAGACTCCGAGGCCGAACCCGATGGAGCCCTGGAGCGCGGCACCGATGGCGACGACGAGGCTGGCCATGGCTACAACAAGGGGGGGCACGGTTCGCGGCGGTCCAGGGTGGCGGGAAGAAGGCGAGGCGAATCATGCCTTGGACTGCCGATCACGGCAAGCGGGATCGGCACAGAAAGAGACTGAGCCCGGTCCGTAGGGCCGGGCTCAGTTCGTTGCGTCTTGGTGCGGCTCAGTTCCGACGCCGTCCCGAGGTTGGGGGCCGCGACGTGCTGGGCGGCGAGCTGCGCGTCGGCGGCCGGGACGGCGCGGCGCGCGGCACGCTCCGCGTGTTCGGCACCGATCGCGTACTGGGCCGCGGCGGGCTCACCGTGCGGGACGATCCCGAGGTGCGCGGCGGCGCGACCGTCCGCGTGGGCGTGCGCCGCTCGAGGCTGCCGGTCGAGGGCTTCGTGGTTCGCCCGGAGCCAACCGTGCCCTGCGGCGAGCGCGATGGCGACTCACCGACCTTGCGCGGCGTGATCTCGCGCATGCCGCTCGGCGTCGTCGTCCTGCCCGGCAGTGCGGTCCGGCGATCCGACGTCGCCGTGGGGGACGACGTACGACCGGGAGGGGTGATCGACAAGCCGCGTCGCACCGCGTCTCCCGCCGTCATCGGGGTCCGCGTGTCCCCAACGGTGCGCCGCGTATCGGCGGCATTGGGGTTCGTGGTGGATGTCCCACGCTCCGCGGCCGCGGCCCGCTGCCGACCATTGATCGTCGGGAGCACGGTCGGGGCGGCGGACGCCCCCGTCGAACGACGCCGTGCCTCGAGCGAGCCGGAAGAGCGCGTCGGCGCCGTCGCCGGCGAACTGGTGACCGCCGTCCGTCGCGTAGAACTCGTCACGCCGCGGGTGGGCGACGAGGCATACGCAGCGCCCGTGCCGGTCGTGCGACGGCGTGCCGTGACCGACTGCGGCTGGAGCCCGTACCGGTCGTCATGCGACTTGAAGGCGTACGAACCCCATGCACCGCTCCGGCCGTTGCCGTAGTACGAGTCGTAGCCTCCCGACGCGTAGTAGTGGCGTGCGTAGGTATAGCGAGTCGGCCCGTAGTACCCGGGGTATCCGTAGTAGGGATAGCCGTAGTAGGGGTAGTACCCGTACGGACGATACCAACCGTAGGAGCAGCAGGGTGTCCAGTAGCCGGGGTAGTAACCCGACCAGTAGTACGGCGAGTAGTACCACGGATCGTACCAGCCGGCCCCGAAGCTGATGCTGAATCCAACCCCTCCGCCCCAGTAATGACCGGCGTACGTGGGGCCGTACATCGACAGGTGGTAGGAAGACCCGCCGCCGTCGGCGACGAAGTAGCTGGCCACCTCGTAGCGCACCACGTCGTAGTCGAACCAGGCGCCGCCGGACATCTGCTGCACGAGGGCCAGCAGGTCGGTCTCCGCATCGTTGCCGGCGCCGAACTCCACCGCCCGGTAGTCCCAATGGCGATTCAGGACGAGCCCGTCGTAGCGGAACGGATCACGGGACACGGCAGCCAGAATCACGCCCATCCCGGAACCGTCGTATACCGCGAAGGCCTCTTTGTCGCTCCGGCTGCGGATTTCGTAGTCCTGACCGGCCCGAACAAAGGCGTCATCTTCAGGGTCGAGCGGAAACAGCACTCGCACCCGGCCGGACGGCTCCGCGTGCAGGATGGTCACGTACCCGTCCACGCCGGTGCGCACGTAAGCGCGCACCTTGTCTGTGCGCTCGACGTAGCCGCCCTTGTTCAACCAGACCCGAACGGCGGGATCCTGGGAGGGTGCCTCGGCGGCGGCGGGTACGGCGGCCGTCGAAGCGAGCAGCGTAAGGATGACTGGCAGCATACGCACCTCTCGTGTCAGCATCAGACCCGGTGACCGGGCCGGAGCCAGATGACTCCGCCACGCAACGTAGCGAGTTGTGTGCCAGCAGTTAAGTGCTTTTATTGCAACGTATTCACTCACTTCGCCGACTTGATTCCGTCCCCTTTTCGGGACATGTGCGCAACCAGACTGCCCTCTGGGGGACCGCAACGATGACCGCCTACAGCCACCGCTGGACCCTGGATCTGCCTGAGGAGTTCGGCCATGCCGATGTTACCCCACAGCTGGCGGAGGTGGTCGCGGCATCCGGCGTGCGCACCGGCATGCTCACCGTGCACCTGACGGGCTCCACCGGCGCCGTCACCACCATCGAGTACGAGTCCGGCGCGCTGGCGGACCTGGGTCGCGCCCTCGAACGCCTGGCGCCCACGCGGGGCGACTACGCGCACAATGCCCGGTGGGGCGACGGCAATGGCTTCTCGCACGTCCGCTCAGCGCTCCTCAAGACGGGCCTGGCCATTCCCGTGATTGACGGGCGCCTCGCGCTCGGCACCTGGCAACAGGTCGTCGCACTCAACCTCGACAACCGGCCGCGGTCGCGTGAGCTGGTGGCGGTCGTGGTGGGGGAGGGATGACGACGCACGGCGGATCGTGGAGCGCGACCTGTGCGCAGTGAGCGGTGAGCAGTCAGCAGTGGGCAGTGAACGCCACCATGAGCGCCTTCTGCTCACTGCTCACTGCGCACTCTCCCCCTCCTAGAAGAACCCGAATCCCGGCGGGGCCATGTCGTGCTTGCGGAAATTCGCGACGATCTGGCCGGCGGTCCACAGCGTATGCTGGTGCACCTCGTCCCACACCTGCCACCGCGGGATCTCCATCTGTCCGAAGAAGTTCACGACCTCCTCGCGACTCGCGGCCGTCTGGGCCTTCAGTACACCCTCCGCATAGTCGAAGGCGCTGTTGATGAATCCGGTGAGGCCGGCCCGGGAGCCAAAGGCCACGGCCGTATCGGGCAGCGACGGCATCGGTGTCCCCATGTAGCGCGCGGTGATTCCGGCGACGGCGGACGCCGCGTGATGGATCTGTTGGGCGAAGTCGCGCTGGACCGGTGTGACCTTGTCCCGATAGAGCGACGCCGGCATGGAGTCGGCCATCGCGAGCAGCAGGCTGCGCTGCAGCTTCAGCATTCGCATCTGCACCGCACGGTAGGACTCCGGCATGGAGGCGCTCTGGGCTGCGGCCCCCTGGGCCGCGAGCGGAGTAGCCGCGCAGGCGGCCGCGATCAGGAGGTGGGCGTAGCGCATGAGTTCTCCGGGTGTGGGAGTTGTAATTGGCGCAGGACCTTCGGGGCTGTCAAGCCGCGGGGCCGTGCGGCCCGCTGCCGGCACCGGTCTCACCGATGGCCGCGGCGACGTCGGCAAGATCCTCCCTGGTGAGTCGCAGCGTTGCCGCCGGCAGCCAACCATCCACCTGCTCCGGCCGCCGCGCGCCCACGATGGCCCCGGTGACACCGGGCCAGGAGAGCGTCCAGGCCACCGCGACGGCCGCGACGGATGTGCCGTGCCGAGCGGCAATCGGGCGCAGCGCGTCTCTGAGCGCGAGGTTCCGTTCAAGATGCGGAGACTGGAACTCCGCGCCGTGGCGCCGGCGCCAGTCCTCCGCGGGGAGGGACTGGAAGTGTTCGACGGAGAAGCCATCCGTGAGCAGGCCGGCCTGCATCGGGCTGTAGCAGATGACGCCCGTGCCACGGCGCAGGCACCAGGCCCGTTCGGCGCCCGCGAAGCTCCGGCGGATGGCGGAGAACGGCGGCTGCAGTGAGTGCACGTGGCCAACGCGCTCGCAGCGATCGAGGAGGTCTACGTCGAAGTTCGAGACGCCGGGAACGCGGACCTTCCCCTCTGCGACGAGCTGCAGCATGGCCCCCCACGAGTCCTCGAGGGGCACGCCCGCATCGTCGGGCCAGTGGAACTGATAGAGATCGATCCGCTCGACGCCCAACCGGCGGAGCGATGCCTCACATTCCCGGCGAATCGACTCGGGGCGAAGGTCGCGCTCCGGCATGGCCTCCCGGTCGTCGGGATCCCACACCAGGCCGCACTTGGTGAACACGTGCGGTCGGTCGGCGGGAGCAAGCGTCCGGAGGAACCGGCCCACCACCGCTTCGGAGTGCCCGAGGCCGTACACCGCCGCCGTGTCGATCCAGTTGATGCCGCGGTCGAGGGCGTGGCGCAGGGCGGCAAGAGTCTCGTCATCGTCCTGGGGGCCCCAGCCGAAGGCCCAGCCCCCGCCGCCAGCCGCCCACGCGCCGAAGCCGACGCGGGTGATGGCGAGACCGCTTTGGCCGAGTGCAACCGTGGGTAGGGCCACTCGCGCTCCGGGATGTGGGTGCGATCCATGCCGCTGGACGCTTGAAAACTAGGCGCTCTGTCGCGGACCTGCGACCAGGAGCGAGCGACTTCCGGTTCCCCCTCGCCAGCGCTGCAACGCGCCCTAGCTTTGTGACGGGGGATCGGATGGGGGGGCCATGACGCGAAGACTATCGCCGGATCACCGCCGCGCCCTGCTCCGGTTGGCGCGCGTGACGCTCGAGGCCGCCGTGCGTGAGGCGCCACGGCCCACGTGGCCGCAGGACGATCCGGTGTTCGCTGCTCCCGGGGCGGCCTTCGTCACGCTTCGCGTCTCTGGTTCCGGCGATCTGCGCGGCTGCCGCGGGGAGATTCGCGCGGTGCGACCGCTCGCGGAGTCCGTGATCGAGGGAGCCATCGCTGCGGCGCTCGATGACCCGCGGTTCCCTCCCGTACGGGATCTCGAGTTGGGCGCTCTCACCGTCGAGATCAGTGCGCTCACCCCGATGACGCCCGCAACGCCGGCAGCCGTTGATGTCTCGCGGCATGGGGTCATGATCACCTACCGCGGCCGGCGCGGCCTGTTGTTGCCGCAGGTGGCGGCCGAGATGGAGTGGGACCGGGAGCAGTTGCTGGCCGGGGTGTGCCGCAAGGCGGGCCTCCCGCCTCAGGCGTGGAGGGAGCCCGGGGCCGAGCTCATGACGTTCGAGGCGGAAGTGTGGGGCGAGGACGAAGGAGCGAGCGCGTGAGCGGCCGGTCGCGGCGGGAGGGTCACGACGAGTGGCGTGCACGCGCCAGGCGGCTCATCGAGCGAGCGCTTGTCGGGAAAGAACCAGCGGCGCGGTTCGCCGCGACGGGAGCCGGCCGAACCGCCGGGTAGCGCTACAGGTCAGCGAGGGCCGCCGGGTCGGATCGGCGCCAGCTCGCCGTGTCCAGGCGCTCGAGCCCGAGCTCATGCGCAATGGCGAACGCCTCGGTGAGTTCGCCGGCCCCGATGCGCCGCGCGAGGTCCGGGAACCCGGCGGTGCGCACGCGACCCGCGGGTCGGTATTGACCCATCAGGTTGATGTAGGTGCTCGGCCCGAGCTCGGAGGCGATCCAGGTGAGGATGGCCCGGGTTTCGTCGAGGGCGCCGGGCAGGACCAGATGGCGCACCAGGAGTCCCCCAATGGCGAGGCCGTCGGCGCTGATCACGAGCGGCCCCACCTGGCGGTGCATCGCCCGGACCGCAGCCCGCGTCACGCGCGGGTAGTCGGCGGCCTTGAGGTCGCGGCGCGCGCGCTCCGGCGACCAGCACTTGAAATCCGGCATGTAGATATCGACGACGCCATCCAGCAGGTGCAGGGTCTCGAGACTATCGTAGCCGCTCGTGTTGTAGACGAGGGGAATGTTGAGTCCCCACTCCACGGCGTGGGCCAGCGCCTCGAGCATCTGCGGGACGACGTGTTCCGGCGTGACCAGATTGATGTTGTGGCAGCCGCGCTCCTGCAGACCGATCATCATGCCGGCGAGCTGAGCGGGGGTCACCCCTGGCGTGTCCGGGCCGGGCCGCAGTCCCTGGCTGATGTCCCAGTTCTGGCAGTAGGCACAGCGCAGACTGCAGTGGCCGAAGAAGATCGTGCCCGAGCCGTTCCATCCCCGCAGGCAGTCCTCTTCCCCCAGGTGCGGGTACCAGCTGGAGACCACGGCGTACCGGCCCGTTTTGCAGGCAGACCAGTGATCGTCGAGGCGGTTGACCCGACAACGCCGCGGACAGGCCTGGCAGTCCCGGAGTCCCTCGAGCGCGATGATGGCGCGCTCACGGAGTTGATCGTGTCCCAGGTCCAGATACGCGGGTCTCACGGCGCGCATACCCTCAAAAAAAACCCGCCCGACCCCCAGCCGGTCGGGCGGGCACTTCTTTTTGGGACGGGGCGTGTGACTGCGGGAGGACCTCCGTGCCCGATTGGGCGTTCCTTCGGAGGCATGTCACCCTAGAATCCCGACCCGCGTGAATGCTAGCCCAGTGTGTGTGAAGTTTTCGGGAATTGAGCCTTAAGGCCATCGGGGGACTCACGTCGATGGCGAAGTCGTTGTGCCGCTGACAGTTATCCGCTTCGCCCGCGGAGCGATAGGTCGCCAAAAATTCGACCCTCATGGTCCGGTTTGCGACGCTTCGCGGGATTCGGCGGGATTGCCGGACGCCGATGGACTGGTGAACTCACGGCGCCGCTCCGCCAGTTGGTGGAGCCGGGCTGAGACCCGGGCGTGGAAGCAGCCGGCGGGGTATGAGCCGTCGGCGTCTTGGGTGCCGGCGGGCAGGCCGGTCAAGAGCTCGATGCCCTCGTCCACAGAGGTGATGGCGTGGACGTGAAACCGGCCGGCGCCGACGGCGTCGACGACGTCCTGCCGCAGCATGAGATGGGGCACGTTGCTCTGGGGAATGACCACGCCTTGGCGACCGGTGAGGCCGCCGGTCACACACACGTCATAGAACCCCTCGACCTTCTCGTTCACGCCCCCGATGGGCTGTACGTCCCCGTGCTGGTTGATCGAGCCGGTGACGGCGAGGTCCTGGCGGAGCGGTGTTCCCGCGATGGCGGAGAGCAGGGCAAACAGCTCCGCGGCGGACGCGCTGTCACCGTCTATGGGCCCGTAGGACTGCTCGAAGGCCAGGGTCGCGGAAAACGACAGCGGCCGGTCGGCAGCGTACCGGGCACCCAGCAGGCCAGAGAGAATCAACACTCCCTTGGAGTGGATTGGGCCGCTCAGATCCACTTCACGCTCGATGTTCACGAGATCCCCTTCGCCCAGACGAATCCGCGCGGTGATCCGACTCGGGTGTCCGAAGGCAAAGGTCCCGTACGACGAGACGGCAAGCCCGTTCACCTGCCCCACCCGCTCGCCCTCGGTATCGATGAGCACGGTTCCCCGGACCACGGCTTCCAGGTACCGCTCGCGCGGGCGGTCCGCGCGCAGGATTTGCGCGGTGATGGCCCGTTCGACGTCCTCCCGTTCGACGGAAGGATGCTCCGCCTGGCCCGCCCAGTAGTCGGCCTCGAGCACGAGGTCCATGACGACGGCCATCTGCGCGGAAAGCTTCTGCTGGTCCGAGGCCAGCCGGGCCGAGTGCTCCATCACCCGCGCCACCGCGGTGGTACGCAACGGCCGGATCCGCTCCTGTCGGCAGAGGGTGGCGAGGAGGCGCGCGTACACGAGCGGATGATCGTCCGCCGCGGACATGGTCTCCGCGAAGTCCGCCGCCACCTTGAAGTGCTCGAGGAAGTCGGGGTCGAGCGCGTGGACCATCGCGTAGATGTGGGGGTCACCCATCAGGACGATCTGAACCTGAAGGGCTGCGGGTTCGGGATCGAGCGAGACGGCGCTGGCCAGCCCCAGGACCTGGGCCAGGGGCTCGATCCGCACTTCACGGTTGGCGAGGGCCCGCTTGAGGGCATCCCACGCGTGCGGGGTCTGAAGCAGGCGGTGCATGTCCAACAACAGGTAGCCGCCGGTGGCCCGGAGGAGGGCCCCGGCCTTGATCAGCGTGTGGTCGGTGGCCAAGGCCCCCATCTCGGTGGTGTACTCGATGCGCCCAATGAGGTTGTCGTACGTCGGGTTGTCTTCGTAGACGACCGGGGCGCCGGAGCTGCCGGCGTGATCGACGAGGACGCTCACCCGGTACAGGCGGGCGGGGTCCGCACTGGAGGGGCGGCCGCCCATCGCCTCGGTCAGCGGCGGCGGCATCTGGTCGTCGCTGCCGGCCAGCGCGCGGGCATGCTCGATCGCGTGCTGGCGAATGGCCTCGAGATGTCGCCGCACGTCGCGGTGGTCCTGATACTTGGCCTGGAGCTCCTTGAGCGGCGGATCGACGGCCGCGGAGGCGACGTCACGGTTCAGGGCGCGGAGACTCTCGCGCCGTTCCCGGCTCCAGCGCGGGATGTGGCGGACGGTCTGCTGGACCTCTTCCTCGAACTCCGCCACGATCGCCTCGAGTTGCTTCCGCCGGTCCTCGGGAAGAGCCGCGAACTGTTCCTCGGTGAGTGCCTCCTCGCCGTGCAGGGCCGCGAAGGAGAGCCCGCCATCGGTTCGGATGAGGGCGATCCCCCGACCCCGGGCCCGCTCGGCAATCGCGTCGAGTTCCTTCTCCGGACGTTGCTTGAAGTCATCGTCGATCAGGTGTCGCTGCTGCTGGTACTCTTCGGACTCGAATGCCGCCGCGATCCCGGCGCGCATGTCCTCCGTCAGACGGTCGATCTCCCGCCGGAAGTCGCCGCCACTGCCGGCGGGCAGCCGCACCAGGAGGGGCCGGCGCGCGTCGTCGAAGTTGTGGACATAGCACAGGTCGGGCGGTGTCGGCCGCCCGGCGGCGCGGGACTCGAGGAACTGCCGGAGAAACGAACGCTTGCCAGTGCCCGGCAGGCCGAAGGCAAACACGTTGAAGCCGGGTCGCTCGATGTCCGTTCCGAACGCCACGGCGGCCGCGGCCCGTGGTTGTCCGACGATCCCGAAGACGGGTTCCAGGTCGTCGGTCGTCTCGAATCCGGTGAGCTCCGCGTCGAAATTGCGCCGCAGGGCCTGGACGGGAACTTCCATCGCAACCGCCGGTGGTGGGACGCCCCGATGTTGGCCCCGGCAGCATGAAGGGATACTGAAGATGTCCTGAGGTCGCGGGGTGGTGCATTCCGTCGGACGGAGGTCGCATTAGCTTAGGGGCGTCCTAACCACCGCGTGGAGTCCCATGTCGGTCGAGTACCGGTTCACCGAAGAGGTCAACAAGAGCTTCGATCGCGCGGCCAAGTATGTGGATGCCGACCCGACGCTGCTCGCCCAGGTCAAGGGCAACAACAGCCTCTACTACTTCACGTTCCCGCTCCGCCGCGACGACGGCGCCATCGAGGTGATCCACGCGTGGCGGGCGGAGCACAGCCACCATCGCACGCCCACGAAGGGCGGATTCCGCTACAGTCCCGCCGTGAACGCCGACGAGGTCCAGGCGCTCGCGGCGCTGATGACGTACAAGTGCGCCGTGGCGAACGTGCCCTACGGTGGCGCAAAGGGCGGTGTCCGGATCGACGTCCGGAACTACTCGGCGCACGAACTCGAGCGCATCACGCGGCGGTTCACCTACGAGCTGTGGCGCAAGAACTTCATCGGGCCGGCCACCGACGTGCCGGCGCCGGACATGGGCACGGGACCCCGTGAAATGGCCTGGGTGGCCGACACGTACGGCGCCCTGAGCGGCGCCGAGCTCAACGCCTCTGCGTGCGTCACCGGCAAGCCGGTGTCACAAGGCGGGGTTGCCGGGCGAAAGGAAGCGACGGGCCGGGGTGTGGTGTTCGGTCTCCGCGAGGCGTGCAGCATTCCCGAGGACATGAAGCGGCTGGGACTCACCACCGGCCTCGATGGCAAGCGCTTTGTGGTCCAGGGGTTGGGGAACGTCGGATACCATGCGGCCCTGTACATGATCGAGTCGGGGGCGGTCCTCGTGGGCGTCGGCGAGATTCGCGCCGGTATCGGGAATCCGAACGGGATCGACCTCGAGGCACTGATGACGTTCCGTGAGGAGCACGGCACGGTCGCGGGGTTCCCCGGGGCCGGATCCCTCGCCACGTCCCTCGCCGCGCTCGAGCTCGACTGCGACATCCTGATCCCGGCGGCGCTCGAGAATCAGATCACGAAGGCCAACGCGCCACGGATCAAGGCCAAGATCATCGGAGAGGGGGCAAACGGGCCCACCACCGACGACGCCGATCAGTTCCTGCGTGACAAGGGGGTGCTGATCGTGCCGGACATCTATCTCAACGCGGGCGGCGTCACCGTTTCCTACTTCGAGTGGCTCAAGAACCTGCAGCACGTGAGCTTCGGGCGGCTCGAAAAGCGCTTCGACCAGGGGGCGTATCTCCGGTTGCTGCATGCCATCGAGGGTGCAACGGCCAAGACGTTCTCGTCGGTCGAAAGCGACCTGCTGGCTCGCGGTGCCGACGAGCTGGATATCGTCAACTCCGGTCTGGAGGAGACCATGGCGTTTTCGTACCGCCAGATCCGGAAGGCGTGCGCCGAGCGCGGCGACAAGGTGGACCTGCGCACGGGGGCGATGATTCGCG
>Ga0224505_10002538_pt1 | contig 10658 bp, 9 predicted proteins | sample SF_Jan12_sed_USG_FD_169102 | JGI IMG/M metagenome (GOLD analysis project Ga0224505, IMG submission 169102) | Sediment microbial communities from San Francisco Bay, California, United States - SF_Jan12_sed_USGS_4_1 | ecosystem: Environmental > Aquatic > Marine > Sediment | place: USA: California...
TTGGCTTCATCGCCTACGCGTTGGGCGGCATCCCGGAGTCCATCTGGATGGGCCAGCCGTGGAGCAACGCCGTGAAGAGTGCCGTGGACGGTCTGATCTTCGGGCTGCTGACGGGGGGAGCCTTCGGCTGGCTCTGGCCCTGAGCCGGTGGGGGCGAGGCGAGGACGGGATTTCTGGTTATTATCCAGCCACTGCGTTGGCTGTTTCACCCTGAATCCTGACAACCGATAATGCGAACTCTTCGATTCGTTGTCCTCGCCCTGCTCCTGGCCTTTCCGGCCGGACTGCACGCCCAGAATGCTCTCGAAGGCGAATACCCCGGCCTCGAGACCGGGAAGATGTGGACCTTCGATGTTCCTCCAAAGGAGTACTGGGCCAAGCGCTACAATTTCACCCCCACCGACGCCTGGCTCGACCATGTGCGGCTCTCGGCGCTGCGTTACGGCGGCGGGTGCACCGCTTCGTTCGTATCGGCGGAGGGCATGGTGATGACCAATCACCATTGTGCCCGGGCCTGCATCGAGTCCGCCACCAAGCCAGGTGAGGACTTCCTGACCAACGGGTTCTACGCCGCTCGCCGGGAGGATGAACGAGTCTGCCAGGGTCTGTTCCTCGACCAGCTGCAGCAGATCACCGACGTCACCGAACGGGTCGGCCAGTCTCACGCGCCGAATGCCGATGCGAAGACCGCCTCCGCTCAGCGGGCCAAGGCGATCAAGGCGATCGAGGAGGAGTGCAACGCCACGGCGCCAGACGCGGCCTGCCAGGTGGTCACCATGTACCGCGGCGGGCAGTACAAGCTGTACCGGTTCCATCGCCTCAAGGACATCCGGCTGGTCTTCGCGCCGGAAGGGCAGATCGCCTTCTTCGGTGGCGATCCGGACAATTTCACGTACCCGCGCTGGAATCTCGACATGACTTTCGTGCGGGCCTACGTGGACGGCAAGCCGGCCGCCACGCCGGAGCACTTCGCCTGGAGCCAGGCGGGGACCAAGGAGGGCGATCTCACCTTCGTGATCGGCAATCCCGGCTCGACCGGGCGGCTCGAGACCTACGCCCGGCTCGAGTACCTTCGCGACGTGCAGTATCCGGCCCAGCTCGACCAGTTCAAGCGGATGATCGCCGCGTACCAGGCGCTGGCTCAGACCGACGAAGAGCGTGGCAAGCGGCTGCGCAACACCATCTTCAGCCTCGAGAACTCCCAGAAGGCGACCATCGGCTACCGGGCGGGGCTGGTGGACCCCGCGCTCATGGCCCGGAAGAAGGCCTGGGAAGGCGAGTTCACCGCCGCGGTCGGCGCCAAGCCCGAGCTCAAGAAGAGCTATGGCGATGCGTGGAAGACCGTGGCGGAGGTCACCGCCAGACGGAAGGCGATCGACGTGCGCCGCCGCTATCACACTGGCAACGCCTACGGATCGAGGCTGATGCAGCTGGCAGTTGGCACCGCGCGGTACCCGGCGGAGATGGCGAAGGCCGATGCCGACCGCCTTGCGCCGTACCAGGAGGCCAACAAGGCCGGACTCGAGCGGGCACTGTTCACCGATGCTCCGGTCGACGCGGTTCAGGAAAAGGCGCTGCTTACGGCGTTCTTCACGGCGATGCAGGCGGAGCTGCCGGCCTCCGACCCGGTGCTCAAGGCGGCGCTGCAGGGCCGCACGCCGGAAGCCGCGGCGGCGGCACTGGTGGATGGCACCCAGCTGGCCAAGGCCGAGGCGCGCAAGGCACTGACTGATGGAGGAGTCGCCGCGGTCGCGGCTTCGGCTGATCCGCTCATCCAGTTTGCCCGGGTGGTCGATCCGCTCGAGCGCGCGCTTGCCAAGGAAGTGAACGATCTCAACGACCGCGAGGCGCAGGCCAACGAGAAGATCGCGCGGGCCCTGCTGGCGGTGTACGGCAGCAACGTCGCGCCCGACGCCACCTTCAGCCTCAGGATCAGCGACGGGGAGGTCCGCCGCTACCCGATGAACGGCACCGTGGCGGCGCCCTACACCACGTTCAACGGCCTGTACGAGCGGGCCAGCGCTTTCGGCGAGCAGCCGCCGTTCGACCTGCCGCCGCGCTGGAAGGAGCGGCGGGACTCGCTCACCGCCGACACGCCCTTCAACGCGGTGTCCACCAACGACATCATCGGCGGCAACTCGGGCAGCCCCGTGATCAACCGCAATGCGGAGGTGGTAGGCCTCATCTTCGACGGCAACATCGAGATGCTGCCGAACCGGTTCCTGTTCACGGAGCGGGTGGCCCGGTCGGTCTGGGTCGACTCCCGCGCGATCGTGCACGCGCTGCGACGGGTGTATGATGCTCATGCCCTTGCAGACGAACTGGAAGGGACCAGGACCGCCGCACCCGCGATGTAGGCAGGCCGAGCCGATATGAGGTGGGCGCGGCACCCGCCGCGCCCACCGTTTTTTCAGCAGGAGATCCGTCATGCAGCACACCCACAGGTACTTCCCCGTGGTGCTCACCGGAATCGCGCTGGCAGCCGCGATCGGCTCCTGCGCCGTCAACCCGGTCACCGGTAAGAAGGAACTGTCGTTCGTCTCCGAGAGCCAGGAGATCGAGATGGGCCGCTCCTACTCCGGGCAGATCGCCTCGGAGATGGGGGTCTACCCCGACTCCGGGGTGCAGCAATACGTCTCGACCATCGGCCGCCGGATGGCGCTCGCCTCTGAACGGCCCAAGCTGCCGTGGACGTTCCACGTGATGGACGATCCGCAGGTGAACGCCTTCGCCCTCCCGGGCGGATACATCTTCGTCACCCGCGGGATCCTGGCCCACATGAACTCCGAGGCCGAGCTGGCCTCGGTGGTGGGACACGAGATCGGGCACGTCACGGCGCGCCACTCGGTGCAGCAGATGACCCGCACCCAGCTCGCCCAGATCGGCCTGGTGGCGGGCTCGATCGCCTCGGAGACCTTCGCCCAGTACGCCGGCGTCGCAACGCAGGGTCTTGGGGTCCTGTTCCTCAAGTACGGCCGCGACGACGAGACCCAGGCCGACGGCCTCGGGTTCCGGTACGCGCTCGACGACGGCTACGACGTCCGCGAGATGGTGGCCATGTTCCAGATCCTGAAGCGGGTCGGCGCACGCGCCGGGCAGCGGATTCCCGAGTGGCAGTCCAGCCACCCGGATCCCGGCAACCGCATCGAGCGCACCCAGCAGCGGCTGGCGAAGCTGACGGTTCCGCTGGACGGCAGGAAGGTGAATCGCGCCGGGTTCCTCAAGGCGATCGACGGGATGGTGTACGGTGACAATCCCCGACAGGGGTATTTCAACGGAGCGGCCTTCCTCCACCCGGACCTCGCCTTTCGGGTCGACTTCCCCTCCGGGTGGCGGACCGCGAACCAGCCGGCGGCAGTGGTCGGCGTCAGCCCGAACCGCGACGCCCAGGTGATGCTGGGCGTCCAGAGCCCGGTTGACCCCGAGACGGCACTCAGGAAGTTCCTGGCCAAGGAGGGCATCCAGCCGGGCCAGGTTCGACGGACCACGATTCACGGCAACCAGGCCGCCACCGCGCCGTTCGCCGCGCAGGGAGAAGGCGGGGTTCTCAACGGGCGGGCCACCTATGTCGCGTACGCCGGCAACACCTATCAGCTCCTCGGTGTGACCACGGCGGCGCTCACCACCTGGGACGCGGCGTTCCAGAGCTTCACCGGGAGTTTCCGCCAGCTGACCGACGCGAAGGCACTCGGCGTCCAGCCCAACCGCCTCGCGGTGGCCCGGGTGAACAGGGAGATGACGCTGGCCCAGTTCAACCGGCAGTATCCCTCGGTGATCCCGATGGACGAACTGGCCCTGATCAACGGGGTCAGGGACTCCACCGCGGTCTTCCCCGCCGGTGAAAGCGTGAAGCGCGTGGTCGCGAAGTAGCTCCCGGCGTCGGGGGGTGGCGGTCGTTAGTTTTCGGCCGTGCTCCCCGCTCCCCGGAACCCCTTCCAGTCGCTCCGCCACCGCCCATTCCGCCTGTTCTTCGCCGGCCAGTTCGTCTCCCTGGTCGGCACCTGGATGCAGGTGGTGGCGCAGGGGTGGCTGGTGCTCGAGCTGACCGACTCTCCCTTCTACGTCGGCGTCGTCAGCGCGCTCGGGTCGGTGCCGATCCTGTTCTTCACGCTGTGGGGCGGGGTCCTCGCCGACCGGGTCCACCGGCGGCGGGCCCTCATCATCCTGCAGTCGCTGATGCTGGTGGACGCCCTGGCTCTCGCCACACTCACGGCCACCGGCACCATCACCCTGTCCTGGGTGATGCTCCTCGCCGCCATCCACGGCACCTCCGCGGCGTTCGAGGTGCCGATCCGCCAGGCCTTCATCATGGAAATGGTCGGACGGGACGACCTGATGAACGCCATCGCCCTCAACTCCTCGAACTTCAACCTCACCAGGATCCTGGGGCCGGCCGTTGCCGGTGGCGTCATCGCGGCGGCCGGCGTGACACCCTGTTTCTTCCTCAATTCAGCGAGCTTTCTGGCGGCCATCGGCAGTCTCGTGGCGATGGGCAAGGACCACGAGCCAGCTGTCCCGAGGACCGGAGCGCAGTCCGCCACGTTCAGGGAGGGCCTGGATTACGTCTGGGGCCGGGAGGAGCCGAGGGCGCTGCTGCTGCTCACCGCGGCCTTCAGCGTGTTCGGATTCTCGTTCGTGCCCATGCTCCCGGTGCTCGCCCGCGACGTCCTGGGGACCGGCGCCGTGGGCTACGGTTTCCTGATGACGTCGGTGGGTGTCGGCGCCAGTGCCGGTGCGCTGGCGATGGCCTCCTGGGGGCACCGGTTCCCGGCGCACCGGGTGATCCGGGTGGCGGGGCTGGGGTTCGGGCTGGCCCTCGGCATCGCGGCGGTCAGCCGGTCGTGGCCGGTGGTGGCGGCGGCCGTCGGCCTCGCCGGGTTCGCGATGATCCTCAACAACGTCAGCTCCAATGCCCGGCTCCAGACCTGCGCCCCCGATCACCTGCGCGGGAGGGTCATGGGTTTCTATGCCATGATGGTGCTCGGCGTGTCGCCGCTCGGCGCGCTGCAGGCGGGATGGGTCTCAGAGCACCTCGGGGTACCCGCGAGCCTCGGGATGGGAGCGATTGCATCCGTGGCAGCGGCCTTCCTGCTCCACCCAGCGGGACGAATCCCCGGAGGGAGCGGAGGCGGGGGGGTGCACATCGAGGGGGCAGGCACCTAGATTGGCGGCCGATTTTGCGCCCCGCCGCGCTGGCGAAGGCCGTTTCAAACCCCCGAGGAGTCTCTCATGAAGAAGTTCGCCGCTGCCGTCGTCCTGCTCGCCATCGCCGGATGCGCCCAGAAGGAAGAGGCGGCCCCCGCCGCCGACACCACCGCCGCTGCCCCGGCGCCCGCGGTCGATACCATGGCCCCGATGGCGACTGATTCCGTGATGGCCCGCGACACCGCCGCCGCGCAGTAGTCCGCCGGAAGGAAAGCGACGAGGGGGCCGCCGGATCCCGGCGGCCCCCCTCGGTTGTCAGGTTGGGTCAACGATGGCTGGCGATCGCGCGGATCGCGGCGGGCAGCGCCTCGCGGTGCCTCACGCTCGCCCGCCAGCCCAGTTCCCGCCTGACGGCCGCCGAACTGTAGGGATTCCCGCCTTTCAGGAAGCGAACGGCGGCCCGGTAGCCCGGCGAGCCGCCTCCCGTCATGGCCCGGAACAGGTCGGCGGCCTTCGCCGCCATGAGCGCCACCGGTTCGGAGACCCGGACCACCTTGATCGGGAGGCCCAGCCCCTCGGCGAATGCGGCGACGAACCCCTCGCCCGACAGCTCATCATCCTCGGTGACATGATAGGTACGGCCGGGGGCCGCCGGCGACTCGAGGGCCGCGACCGCGACTTCCGCGACGCTGCGCGCGTGCACCATGGCCAGCGGGAGGCGCCCGCTCCCGACGAGCGGCATGTAGCCCCTCCGCGCATGCCGGATCACGCTGGGGAGAAACAGCCGGTCGCCTTCGCCATAAATGACGCAAGGTCGCAGGATGATCGCGGCCAGTCCGCGGCCCATCTCGGCCCTGACGGCGTCCTCGGCCAGGCGCTTCGAGCGGCCGTATCGGGGGCCGGCATCACGCGGGCCGAGTGGAGCGGCCTCGGTGACCGTGCCGGCCGGGCAGTCCCCTACACCATCGCCATAGACTGCGATCGATGAGATGTGAACGAACCGCACCCCGAGTTCGCGGGCGCGCGACGCGCCCAGGCGGGTTCCCTCGACGTTGGGATTCTGGTAGACCCCCCAGCCACCCGGAGCATCGATGACGGCCGCGGCGTGAATGATGGCGCGGCATGCGGTGAGGCCGGCCCAGGTCTCGATCCGCTCAACCGTCCCGCGGAACGGCTCGGCGCCAAGCCGCCTGACCAACGCCGCCCCCTGGTCGGAGCGGACCAGCGCGGTGACCCGGTCGCCGCGCCCCACCAGCTCCTGAACCACGTGGCGGCCGACCAGCCCGGTGCCACCGGTGACGAAGATCATCGCGGCACGAGATCGAGCTGAAACGGCAGGTGGACGGTCCGGGCGGCCCTGCCGCCGGCGGTCACCATGCCCCCTTCAGGCACCTCTCGCCGGATCAGGGCCAGCCCGACGCTCGCGGCCGGAAGGTCCAGCACCGACGTGACCACACCCACCTCCCGGCCGTCGGCCGCCGCGACGAGGTCACCGTCCAGCGTGGGAGAGCCGTCCCACAAGAGCCCTCTCAGGTCCCGGTTCGTGTGCCCGCGGAAATGGAGCCGTGCCACCGTTTCCTGGCCGGTGTAGCAGCCCTTGGTGTAGCTGAGTCCGCCGATCTCCTCGAAGCGCACTTCCTGCGGCAGGGTGCGCTCGCCGATTTCCGCCTCCAGCCGCGGCCATCCGGCGAGGATGTGGGCGGCGGCGAACTCGGCATCGCCGCCCTCCCGCGCGCCCGCCCCGCTGAGCGCCCCGGCAATGGGATCGAGCGCGGAACTACCGCCGAGGAAGAGCATGCCGAACGGCGCCCCGGGAGCCGGCCGGGCGGCGACGGGTGCGCCCGGCCCCGGGCCGAGCAGTGTGACGGTCCCCGGCCGCTCCGGCACCGCAAGCCCGATCCCGGCCGACAACTCGGCCGCTCGGCTCCCAAGCACCCACAGCGCGCCGATCTCGGCTGGTTCCGGGTCGATGCGGACGAGGCGGGGCGGCAGGGATCGCTGGAAGATGAGATCCAGCTGATCGCGTGCCGCCGGATGGGTCACGAGGATCACCCGGTCGTGCAGCCGCAGCAGCCAGCCATCCGCGACGATCATCCCCTTGGGTGTCAGGAATGCACCGTAGACCAGGGCGTGCTCGCCCGGCTTCACCAGGTCGTTGGTGAAGATCCCCTGCAGGCACTGGACCGTGCCGGGGCCCCGGAACACGTAGACCGCCACAGGCGTGCGGGCGACGACGGCACTCCGCTGCAGCGCGCCGAAGGCCGCCTGATCGATCGCCATGCGCCGCATCACTCGGCTCCCCATGGAAGTTCCGCCGGGCTCCGTCCCTCGAGGGTCGGCCAGACCAGGTCCGCCGCGGCCAGCGACGCGGCCGGGTGCGAGGTCGCGACCATGGCACAGCGGAGCCCGGCGCGACGCGCGGCCTCCAGGCCGGGCAGCGAGTCCTCGATCACCATGCATCGGACCGGGGCGACGTCCAGCGCCATCCGCGCCTTCTCGTAGCCCTCGGGGTCCGGCTTGCAGTTCGCCACATCCTCGGCGGCGACGATCACCTCGAAGAATCCGTGGAGGCCGGACAGGGTCAGCACCAGGTCAATCTCCCTCCGAAGGGCGCCGCTCACCACTGCCAGCCGGTAGCCCAGGCTGGCGGCGCGGCGGATGAACCCGGCCGAACCGGGTACCAGCGACAGCGAGGCATGGATGGCCCGGTCGTACAGCACCGCCTTCCGCTCGATGGCCTCAGCCACGACTGACGGCTCCGCCTGGCGTCCCATCCGGGTGAACGCGAACCGGAAGCACTCCCGGTCGTCGAAGCCGAGGTAGTCACGGTAATACCCTTCGCGATCGAGGGTGTAGCCGTAGGTCGCGAGGGTGGCGATCAGGGCTTCGCAGTGCTGGGGCTCGTCGTCCACGATGACGCCGTTGAAATCGAAGAGAATCGCACGCTGCATGCGCGAAGCGTAAGCGGCTACCGGTACCGACCGCCAGCGGCGTAGGACCAGTCGAGCAGTTCAACCGGGTGGGCCACTCGGGTCGCCAGCCCGGCGGCCATCAATCCGGCGCCGATCTGCATCAGGCAGCCGGGGTTTCCCGTGGCGATGAAGTCGGGCCGGGGCGTCAGGCTCCGGATCGCCTCGATCTTGTCGTCGAGCACCATCCGGGACATCGCCGGCTCGACCAGCGAGTAGATGCCGGCGCTCCCACAGCAGCGATCCGACCCGGGGAGCTGGTGAACCCGGAGCCCGGGAATGGCCCCCAGCACCGCCAGTGGCTGACGCTGGACCTGCTGAGCATGCTGCAGATGGCACGGTGCGTCATAGGCCACGTCGAGGGGGAGGGAGCCGCCGGTGACTGGTCCCCGGTCGGCCAGCAATTCGGTCACGTCCCGCACGCGTCCGGCGAAGCGCCGCGCGGCTTCGGTCCCGAGCAGGTGGCCGTAGTCCTTGAGCAGCGCGCCGCAGCCGGCGCTGTTGACCACGATGAAGTCCGTGGTCTCGCCGATTGCCGCGAGATTCGCCCGCCCCAGCCGGGCGGCGCCCTCCTGATCGCCGGCGTGGTCGTGCAGCGCGCCGCAGCAGCCCTGGCCCGGCACCTCGATGACCCGGTAGCCGTTGACGGCAAGGGTGCGTCGCGTCGCATCATGCACATGCCCGAACAGCGTGTCCATCACACAACCGCGAAACAGCGCGACCGTCGGCCCGGTGCCCGCCTCGGGCGCGAGGGTGGGCTGGCGTACGCGCCCCGGCGCCGTCGCCGCCAGCATCCCGAACCCTAACCGGGCCCGACCGGACCCGGCGAGCAGTTTCGCGAGGCCGAGGTCGCGAATCCAGCGGCCGGCACCGAATGCAGTTCGCCAAGCGACGGATCTGCCGAAGACCCCCAGTGTCAGGCGGGCAAGCGGGCGCAACCCCACGCTCGCCGCGATCCGCCGTCTCGCCTCCTCCAGCCCGCGGCCGTAGCCGACGCCGGAGGGGCAGGCGGGTTCGCAGCCGCGGCAGCCGAGACAGGCGTCCAGGTGCTGGCGGAGCGCCGGGTCGTCGGCCGACAGGTCGCCCCGCTCGAGGGCCCGCATCAGCACGATGCGGCCTCGCGGGCTGTCGGCTTCGTCGCGGGTGGCGAGGTAGGTGGGACAGGCCGGCAGGCAGAAGCCGCAATGGACGCAGGGGTCGAGGGAGGTGAAATCACCCATGGTTACCCTCGAGGGCGACAACGATCGAGCCGGCGGGGTCGAACAACGAGCGCAGCCTCGCGAGGATCGGCCCGACTCCGTTGCGGAGCGACCCGAAGTGCCCTGCCGCCCGGAGAAGCGCCCAGGGTGCCCGCTCGATCGTGAGCGGCACCTCCCGGGCCGCCAGCTCCCGCCGGAGCGCGATGAGCTGCGCGGGCGCGACATCCCCGCTCCAGCGCAGCTGTCCGGTGCCCATCCCGGCGAAAGTGGCGCCCGCGCCGGCGGTGGCCTCCAGCAGCCCCAGAGTGGTGGCGATGTCGCCGGTGAGGCATCCGAGCCGAAACGTGCTGCTTCCCGACTCGGCGGTCGTGGCGAGGATGTCCCTGAAGCTCATCGCGTGGTCGTGTCCCAGCGTGTGCCACGCGATGCCGGTCGCCACCCGGAGGCGGGCCGCCTCCCCCTCGGTGCCGGTCCTGGTGCCGGCGAGTCGAGCGGCCAGGCACCACTCGCTGGTTCCGGCGGCGGCCGGGGAGAGCAGCTCGAGCGCGCACAGCCCGACTCCCGAGTCGCGGGCTGCGTCGGCTGCGGCCAGCAGCCGCGGCCGGTCACCCTCCGCCAGCAGCGTGGTGTCACTCTCCGGCACTGCGCGGAGCCGGAGGTGAAGGCGGGCAATGACCCCGAACGCGCCGAACCCTCCGGCGTGCAGCTTGGGCAGGTCGAACCCGGCGACGTTCTTGACGACCCGCCCGCCGGTTTCGACGACGCGGCCATCAGGCACCACCACGGTGCAGCCGAGGAACTGATCCCGCACCGGGCCGTAGCCGTGGCGCAGCGGGCCCGCGGTCGCGGTGGCAACGACGGAGCCGACCGTGCGCTCGCCTCGGCCAGGCGGATCCACCGGCCACCAGAGCCGGTGAGGGCGGAGTGCCGCGCCGAGTTCGGCGATGGTGACGCCGCTCTCGACCGTAGCCACCAGGTCTGCCGGGGCGATGGACAGGACGCGGGTCAGGCGGCGGGTGCTCAGCTCCAGGTCCGCCGGAGGGTCGTCCGTGACCCACGTGCCGCGGCCGGAGAGCTTCCACTGCCATCCCTGCTCGGTGGCGAGGGCGGCCGCACCAGCCATTTCCTCGACGCTGCGGGGCGCGACCGCTTCGCCGTCCAGAAGGGCGGGGCCCAGCGCGCCGGCGAGCGCGGCAGCCACCCCCGCCTTCACTGGCGGTCTCCCCGTCGCCACTCGCGGCAGACGTTGGCGGGAAAGACCTTTCCGGGGTTGGCGCGGCCGTCGGGGTCGAAAACGCGGCGCACCTCACACATCAGGTCGAGCGCTGCGGGCTGGAAGGCCCGC
>Ga0224505_10002539_pt1 | contig 10656 bp, 8 predicted proteins | sample SF_Jan12_sed_USG_FD_169102 | JGI IMG/M metagenome (GOLD analysis project Ga0224505, IMG submission 169102) | Sediment microbial communities from San Francisco Bay, California, United States - SF_Jan12_sed_USGS_4_1 | ecosystem: Environmental > Aquatic > Marine > Sediment | place: USA: California...
GGTGTCGGACATGAACACCAGCCCTCGATCGAGGTGGAGCCCGACGCAGTACGTCATGAGCTGGTGGAGGGGGCCGTGGTCATTGCTGCACCTGCAGGGTGACGCTCATCTCTTCCGTGCCGGCCCCCTGGCGCACGCCACGCACCGGGGCCACGTCACGGTAGTCGAGACCGGTCGCCACCCGGACATACCGGTCATCGGGGGAGATCCCGTTGGACACGTCGAACGCAACCCAACCCAGATCCCGCACCCAGGCCTCACCCCAGGCATGACCCGCCTCCTGATCGACCCGACCGTCCATCAGGAGGTAGCCGCTGACGTAGCGGGCGGGGAAGCCGAGGTGTCGAGCCGCAGCCAGCAGGATGTGCGCATGGTCCTGACACACCCCGACTCCCGCCGACACGGCGTCCTCGGCGGGAGTGGCCGCATCGGTGAACCCGGTCCGATAGCTGACGGCCCCGCCGATGCGGCCGACCAGGTCGTGCAGTGTGGCCAGCGGTTCCTCCGAGGCTCGTAGCCCTCGGGTGAGCCGTTGCACCCCGGGACCGGCCCTGGTGAGGTCGGTCGGTCGTTCGTAGAGCCACAACGGGGCCACGCCGCCATGATCGGACAGAACCCCGTGGGTGTCGACGGTCTCCACCTCCCCGTCGACGCTGATCGCCACCTCGTTGCTGTGTTCATCGGTGCCCACCAGTTCGACGACGTTGCCGTGATGATCGATGAACGACACGTGAGGGTGGCCGCCGGCCACGTCGATGACCCACCGTGTCACCGTCTGGCCCGCCGAGTCCCGTGGGGTCATCCGTAGTTGGGTCAGCCCGTAGGGCACCGGCTCGTCGTAGTGGTAGGTGGTGGTGTGTCTGATGGTGAGCAGCATCGTCATGCAGTGAAGCGGTAGTCGGTCTCGATCTGCGCCCCGAGCCGGGCCGTGTCGGCGATCGTCTGGGTCAGGAACTCGTGGAGTCCGGCGTCGAAGATCGAGTCGATACCGCGGTCGAGGAATCGATCGATGAGCTCATCGGCCAGGTCGTGACTGGGACGGCGAGTCCCGTGCTCGTCGGCGATGTGGCCGAGGTTCTTCCCCATCTGGCGGTAGCAGAACGCCAGCGAGCGGGGCATCCGGCGATCGAGGATGAGGAACTCGGCGATGCCGCGGGGGCTGATGGCGCCTGGGTACGCCCACCGGAAGGCCCGCTCGGCCGAGACGGAACGCAGGATGCTGGTCCACTGCACGTTGTCGAGGTGCGAGCCCACGTGCCGGGCCGAGGGCAACAGCACGTAGTACTTGACGTCGAGGATCCGGGCGGTGTTGTCGGCCCGCTCGACGTAGCTCCCCAGGCGGGCGAAGTTGAAGATCTCGTTGCGCATCATGGTGCCGTGCAAGGCACCCCGTACCAGCGCACTCTCCTGGCGGATGACGTTCAGCACGCGGGGCAGGTCTGCGTCGGGCACGGGCTGGTCGAGCGCCGCGGTGGTGGTGAGCCAGCTCTGGTTGGTGGCCTCCCACACCTCGCGGGTGAGCGCGGTCCGGACCCGACGGGCGTTGTTGCGGGCCTCGGTGATGACCGAGCGCACGCTGGACGGGTTCTCCGGATCCCGGAGGACGAAGTCCACCACCTTCGAGGCCTCGAGATCGCGGTGACGCTCGAAATATCCATCGCGCACCCCGGCGGTGCTGATGACCGAGTCCCAGTCGTCGTCGGCCGACGAGGTGCGGGTGAGGGCCAGGCGAAGCCCGGCGTCGAGGAGCCGAGCGGTGTTCTCGCTGCGCTCGAGATACCGGAACATCCAGTACAGGCCTCCGGCGGTGGTACCCAGCATCGTCACCGGTCTTCCAACACCCAGGTGTCCTTGGTGCCGCCCCCCTGGCTGGAGTTGACGACCAGCGAGTCCTTCCGCATGGCGACGCGCGTCAGGCCGCCCGGCGTGATGTCGATGCTGTTGGGTGACACCAGCACGAAGGGCCGGAGGTCGACGTGGCGCGGCGCCAAACCCTTGCGGGTGAGCACGGGCACCGTCGACAGCGACAGGGTCGGTTGGGCGATGTAGTTGGCCGGGTCGGCCTCGAGCTTGCGGGTGAAGTCGGCCAGTTCGCGTCGGCTGGCCGCCGGCCCGATGAGCATCCCGTATCCCCCCGAGCCGTGGACCTCCTTCACCACGAGAGAGGTGAGGTTGGACAACACGTGCGACAGCGCATCGGGCTCGGCGCAACGCCATGTGGGAACGTTCTCGAGGATGGGGCGTTCGCCGGTGTAGAACTCGACGATCTCGGGCATGTAGGAGTAGATCGCCTTGTCGTCGGCGATCCCCGAGCCCGGGGCATTGGCCAGGGTGAGGTTGCCCGCCCGGTACACGTCCATCGTTCCGGCCGCGCCCAGCACCGAGTCGGGTCTGAAGTTGAGTGGATCGAGGTACTCGTCGTCGACGCGTCGATAGAGCACATCGATGGGCTCGTGTCCCCTGGTCGTGCGCATGGCCAGCCGCCCGTCGACCACGCGCAGATCGTGGCTCTCCACCAGCTCGGCACCCATCTGGTCGGCGAGGAACGAATGCTCGAAGTAGGCCGAGTTGTGCATGCCGGGCGTGAGCACGGCGACCGTCGGTTGGTCGGCTGTTCGGCCGGGAGCGCACTCCTCGAGCGAGCGGCGCAGCTTCTGGGGATAGTTGCCGATGGGGCGCACCCGGATGGTGGAGAACAGCTCGGGGAAGACGCGCAGCATCGTCTCGCGGTTCTCGAGCATGTAGGACACACCCGAAGGGGTTCGGGCGTTGTCCTCGAGGACGGTGAACTCGTCAGGGCCGGTGCGCACGATGTCGATGCCGACCACGTGGGTGTACACCCCGCCAGGTGGGGTGAAGCCGATCATCTCCGGGAGGAAGGCGTCGTTGGTGCTGATCATCTCCACCGGGATCCGTCCGGCCCGGATGATCTCTTGGCGGTGGTAGATGTCGTGCAGGAAAGCGTTGATGGCCCGTACCCGTTGCTCGATGCCCCGCGCCAGGCGTTGCCACTCGCTCGCGGTGAGGATGCGGGGCACCACGTCGAACGGGATGAGACGCTCGTCGGCCTCGTCCTGGCCATACACGTTGAAGGTGATGCCGGTGCGTCGAAAGAGCGCCTCGGCCTCGGTCGAGATGCGGTGCAGCCGTTTGGGATCCTCGGTGACGAACCACTGTTCGTAGTCCCGATACGGGCTTCGCACCGACGTACCGTCGCCGTACATCTCGTCGAAGAAACCGGGCCGGGGGTCCACCGCCGGAACATAACGCGATCGCCGCGTCGGGCCGGTGACCGTGCCCGACGGCAACTCGATCGCCGTCTGGCGGCGGGGTGCTCAGCTGTGGTCCTGCTCCTCGGCGGCCAGAGCCCGACGGTCGACCTTGTCGGTGCCGTTGCGGGGCAGGGCCTCCACCAGCCGTAGCGCCTCGGGCAGCTTGTAGCGGGCCAGCTGTTCTCCGGCGTGGGCGCGCAGGTCGGCCAGGTCGGGGGGGCCGTGACCGCGGCGGGTCACCACCACGGCCACGCCGATCTCACCCATCACCGGGTCGGGCCGCGGGATCAGGGCCACCTCGGCCACGCCAGGATGCGTGCCCAACACGGCCTCGACCTCGGCCGGGTACACGTTGTACCCCCCGCGGATGAACATCTCCTTGCGCCTCCCGGCCAGCCGGAACAGACCTCGCTCGTCCACCCAGGCCAGATCGCCGGTGCGCAGCCATCCATCGACCAGGGCTTCCTCGGTGGCCGACGGATCGTTCCAGTAGCCGCTCATGATCGCCGGCGACGCCAACCACAGTTCGCCGATCTCGCCGGGTTCGACGGGCGATCCGTCGGCGTCGCGGACCTCGGCCCGCACATCCGGGCGGGGCCGGCCGATGGTGTGGAGGGCCTCCTCGTCGTCGGCGTCGAGCGATGTTCCCAGCCCGATGCCGCCCGACTCGGTAGAGGAATAGCGGATCGAATACGGTGCCCCGAACACCTGTCGCGCCTGCTCCACCAGCGCCGGCGGTGAGGCGCTGCCGCCGGCCACGATGGCCTGCACACACTCGAAGTCGAAGCGCTCCAGGTGGGGGACCTGGAGCATCAGTGCGATCTGGGGAGCGACACCGCTGACGGCCGGTATGCGGTAGCGATCGATGAGCTCGAGAATCGGTTCGGCTCGCCACCGGTCGAGGAGATGGGTGGTGCCACCGACGGCCAGCATCCACGGCAGCTTGGTCATGATGCCGACGTGTGCGAACTCGGTGGGCGCGATCCGATGGCCACCACCGCCCCAGGCGCCACCGGTGTCGAGATCACTGATGGCCTGGAGCTGCCGGTTGGTGAACAACGCGCCTTTGGGCTGACCGGTGCTGCCCGACGTGAAGCAGATCACCACCGGTCGGTCGGGGTCGTCGTGCAGCGGCTCCACTGCCGCGCCCCGGATCCGGAGCTCCACCAGTAGGGCATCGGGCGACGACGCCGGCTCGACCGACACGACCGGCATGGCCGGAGGGATCCCCTCGGCCAGGTCGGCGGTGGCGATCACGAGCCGGGGTCGAGCTGCGTCGAGGATCCGGTTCCGCTCGTCGGGGCCGAGCCGAGGGTTGCATCCGGCGGTGATGCATCCCCGCTTGGCCGCACCCAGGTACGCGACGATGTAGTCGACCACCGACGGCATGACGAGGGCCACGACGTCGCCGGCGTTCACTCCCTGTTCGGCCAGCCCGGCGGCCACCTCGTCGGACAGGCGATCGAGCTGGGCATAGCTGACCGTCCAATCGTCGGCGGTCTGGTACGCGGCTTCGTCGCCGTACTGTGCGCCGGCCCGGCGCACCACCTGATCGAGCATCCGCCGGACAGTATCGCCCCGAGCCGAAATTGCCGTTCTGGAGGCGATCCGGCCACCATCAGCCCAGCAGTTTCGGATGAGGGAGATACGGTCGCCGAATGGACTTCGCCCTGTCGCCGGCAGAGGAGCAGTTCCGTGACGAGGTCCGGACCTGGCTCGAAGAGCACCTGGTCGGTGACTTCGCCGACCTCCGCGGGCGCGGCGGGATGGGCCAGGAAGACATCCCCGAAGCGCTGCTGATCGCCTGGGAGCAGGAGCTGGCCGCTGGTGGCTGGGTCGGCCTCGGGTATCCCGAAGCACTGGGCGGACGGCCGGTCACCCTCATGGAGCAGGTGGTGTTCTTCTCCACCTACGTCGAGGCCCGGGCGCCCGGTCGGATCCCCAACGTGGGGTCCACGCTGCTCGGCCCGACGGTCGTGGCCTATGGCACCGACGAACAGAAGCAGCGGTGGGTGCCGCCGATCATCGCGGCCTCCGAGTGGTGGTGTCAGGGCTACAGCGAGCCCAACGCGGGCTCCGATCTGGCCAATGTCTCCACCAAGGCCGTGCGTGACGGCGACCGCTGGGTGATCAGCGGACAGAAGGTGTGGACTTCTCTGGCCCACATGGCCGACTGGTGCTTCGTGGTGGCCCGTACCGATCCGTCCCAGGAGCGACACAAGGGGCTGTCCTATCTGTTGGTGCCCATGGACCAGCCGGGGATCGAGGTCCGTCCCATCGTCCAGATCACGGGTGGCACCGAGTTCAACGAGGTGTTCTTCGACGAAGCCCGCACGCCGATCGACAACATCGTCGGGACCGAGGGCGACGGCTGGAAGGTGGCCATGGGCACGCTCGGCTTCGAGCGAGGTGCTTCCACCCTGGGCCAGCAGATGACCTTCCGTCAGGAGTTCGACCAGCTGCTCGAGTACGCCCAGCAGTCCGGCGCAGCCGATGATCCAGTGCTGCGCCAGGAGCTGGCACAGGCCTATTCCACCCTCGAGATCCTGCGGTACAACCAGCTGCGCATGCTCTCGATCGAGGCGTCAGGTGGTGTGCCGGGACCCGAGATGTCGATCGGCAAGCTGTACTGGGCCAGCTGGCACCGCGCCTTCGGCGAACTGATGATGCGGGTCCGCGGGGCCACGGCTCTGGTGGCCGGTGACCCGGCGACCGGGGAGGGGTACGTGCTCGACTCGGCGCAACGCACGTTCCTGTACAGCCGGGCCCACACGATCTACGGCGGATCCAATCAGGTGCAGCGCAACATCCTGGGCGAGCGGGTGCTGGGACTGCCTCGCGAACCGCGCTGAGGCCCGTCAGCCGAACGAGACCAGGCCCGATCGATCGCCCGACGAGGTGGTCCAGCACCGCTGGCGAGCCGCCGCGCACGGCAGGTCGTCGGGTCGGGTCAGCTCCACCACCAGGGTGTGGTGGACGAGGCCGGTGTCCGTGCCGAAGTCGCCCTGGCGAGCCCGGGCCACCGGCTGGGCACCACTCGTGCGGAGCGCGGCGACGAGCTCCCCGGTGGTGAACGGCGGTTCGACGGTGGCCAACGCCGAACCCAGGGTCCGCATCAACGTGCACTCGTGGTAGCCGATGTCGGGCGGCGGGCTGGCGCTGCCGTCGATGGCCCCACGGGTGCTGGCGACGCCTCGGCCGACACTCACCACCCAGTCGGCTCGAGGCGAACGCGAAGCGGTGCCGGCGACGAATGCCTCGAACGAGGCTCGGCACTCGGCTTCGAACCGGCTCTCGGCGATGGTGGTGGGCGCCAGGGCGGTGATGGCCGACGTGCCCAACCATGCGGGGGGCAGTCGACCACTGGCCCAGTGATCGGTGAGTCCGTCGACGTCGATGCCGACGGTGCGCCAGGGTCCGGTGACGAGGCCGTCGCCCAGCTCGCCGGCGATGGTGGTGTTGGCGGCGTACAACACGGTGCCGGGCGATGCCGAACGGATGGAATCGAGCAGGGTCGGCACGGCGCGGCGCACGGCCTCGACACCGAGGGTGGAGGGCACCGTCACGGTCGTGGTCTCGCGGCCGGCATCGTGCAACGCCCCCGTCAGGCCACGGGCTGCGGCCTCACCGGTGACATCGTCGCCCACGACCACCACCACGGGGCCGTCGCCGATGCCGAGGTCGAGAGCCCGGGCCGCCGCCGCCCGCGCGAAGCGACCGGTTGCCGGTAGGACGGAGAACGTCCGCTCACCGCGGCCCGGTGTGAGGGTGAGCGCCGCCCGGTCGTCGGCGTCGAGGCAATCGTGCACGGCGGTGGGCAGTCGGGCGGCCGAGACGAACAGGGCAGCCGAGCTGGCCCCGATGGCGGCACACACCGCGTCGGTTCCGGCTGTGGGGTCCCATGTGATGGTCTGGAAGCGAGCCGACCAGGGGTTGTCGGTTCCTGCATCGTCGAGGGCGGCGGCTTCGGCCCGCCACCGGTCCACCGCGAACACCGGGGTGACGTGGGGAACATCGCCCGTGGGGATCAGGGTGGTGTAGTCGGGCACGATTACGGCCAGGGAGATCGGTTCCGAGCCGGGTGGCAGCGCCTCGGTGGTGGGTGTGACCGCGACCGGCGCCTTGGCCGCGCCGCCGCCGCTGCACGCCATGGCCACCAGGGTGAGGGCGGCGACGAGGAGGATGGGGCGGGCGCAGCGGGGTCCTGGCACCGCTCAACCCTGCCACGCCGGAGGGGGTTGGTTCGTGGCAGGCCGGCTTCTCGCCGTATCTTGAGCCCGTCCCCGAGACATCCGGCCCCAGCACGAGGAGCATCCATGGACGCCTACATCATCGACGCCGTTCGCACCCCGGTGGGCAAGCGGGGCGGGGGACTGGCCGAGGTGCATCCCGCTGACCTCGGCGCGCACGTGCTGCGGGCGCTGATGGACCGAACCGGCGTCGACCCGGCCGCGGTCGAGGACGTCATCATGGGGTGTTGCGACACCGTGGGTCCACAGGCCGGTGACATCGCCCGCACGTGCTGGCTGGCCGCAGGCTTGCCCGAAGCCGTACCGGGAACCACCGTCGACCGCCAGTGTGGATCGGGTCAGCAGGCGGTGAGCTTCGCGGCCATGGGGGTCATGGCCGGCGTCCAGGATCTGGTGGTGGCGGGCGGGCTCCAGAACATGAGCATGATCCCGATCAGCTCGGCCATGCTGGTGTCCGAACACCTCGGTCTGGACATCCCCGACCCCTTCCGCACATCCGAGGGTTGGTTGGCCCGGTACGGCGACCAGGAGGTCTCCCAGTTCCGCAGCGCCGAGATGATCGCCGAGAAGTGGGAGATCGGCCGGCACGAGATGGAACTGTTCGCCTTCGAGAGCCACCAGAGAGCGATCACCGCGATCGACGAGGGACGCTTCGAGCGGGAGATCGCGCCCTACGGCGAGGTGACCGTCGATGAGGGACCTCGGCGCGGCGGATCGCTCGAGAAGATGGCGTCCCTGGCGCCCCTCGAGGAGGGGGGCCGAGTCACCGCCGCCCTGGCCAGCCAGATCAGCGACGGCGCGGCCGCGTTGTTGGTGGCGTCCGAGCAGGCGGTGAAGGATCACGGGCTGCACCCCCGGGCCCGGGTGCATCACATCAGTGTGCGGGGCGCCGACCCCATCTACATGCTCACCGGCCCCATTCCGGCGACCGAGTACGCATTGGCAAAGACCGGGATGAAGGTGGACGACTTCGATCTGTTCGAGTGCAACGAGGCCTTCGCATCGGTGCCCATCGCATGGATGAAGGAACACGACATCCCCCACGAGTTGGTCAACGTCAACGGCGGGGCCATCGCTCTCGGCCACCCCATCGGCTGCACCGGTGCCCGGCTGATGACCACCATGCTCAACGAACTCGAGCGCACCGGCGGCCGGTGGGGCCTCCAGACCATGTGCGAAGGCGGCGGGCAGGCCAACGTCACCATTCTCGAACGCCTCTGACCCCGCCTCACCCCCTCGTCTGACCCGGACCGACCCCGCACTGGTCGTGATGGGCCATGGATCGCACGGCACGGCCGGTCGGGCGCGGGATCAGGTGGCCGGCGGGGACACCTCGTCGACCAGGCCCCAGGCCAGGGCCGTCGCCGCGTCGATGGGGCGACCGGTCAGCGCCAGCTCGGCCGTGCGCCACACACCGATGCGGTGGCCGAGGCTCACGGTGCCGCCGGCACCGGGGATGAGGCCCATGCTGACCTCGGGGAGCGAGAAGGTGGCGTCGGGCCGGGCCCGCACGGTGGCGGCGAAGGCGGCCAGTTCGACGCCGGCACCCACTGTCGGACCGTGAACCTCCATCGTGAGCCGGTCGGCGATCTCCACCAGATAGGGCGCCACATTGGCGCTCTGGCGGATCTGGTGGGCGGTGGCCGGGTCCACGCCGCTGCCGAACTCGGCCAGGTCACCACCGATGCAGAAGGCCGGGCCGTTGGCGGCGACGACCACGTTGGCGACGTCGGGATCGACGGTGACCGCCCGGAGGGCGTCCACCAGCGCGTCGCGCAGTTGTACCGACAAGGCGTTGCGCAGGCGCGGCCGGTTCATGGTGAGCCGGGCGGTGCCCTCGTGGCGCTCGACCAGCACGGCGGGTGAGGGATCGGGCCGACGGACTCGGCGGCCCTGCCCGGCCAGCCAGGTGGCGAACTCGTCGCCACCCTGCAGGGTGGCGAAGGCCATGGACTCGAGCGCAAGGCCGTCGCGCATCGACAGCGCACGCGTGGCCCGCAGCACCTGCACCAGGGTCACCGCCGCCTGGGGATTGGCGGTCACACGGGTCTCGATCTCGCCCAGGCGGTCAGCGGTCACCACCACGTCGGCCATCATCCGTAGCGGGTGGCGCTCGGGATCGCCTTCGACGGCCACCACGACCGGCAGCCATCGGAGGGCGGTCAGGCGCGGGTCGGCCCGCTCGCCCTCGAGCACCACCAGCGGCACATCTCGCATGATGCCGATCTCCAGATCGACGACACCGCCACCGATCAGGGCCAGCGCCTCGTCGACGGTCAGTCGGCGGGCGGGGGCCGACATGTCAGATCGACCCGTCTCCCAGATGGGCGAGCTCGTCCCGGAGCACCCGGCGCAGCAGCTTGCCCGTCTCGTTGTACGGCAGCTCGGAGCGGAACACCACGTGCTCGGGCACCTTCGACCCCCGCAGCTGCGATCGGACCAGCTCGATGAGCTCGTCGGGCTCCACGGAGGCGCCGTGATCGGGGACGGCCACCACCGCGATCACCTCGCCCCACTGCTGGTCGGCAACGCCGATGGCCGCGGCGTCCATCACCGCCGGGTGGCTGATGATCACGTCCTCGATCTCGCCGGGGGAGATGTTCTCGCCGCCGCGGATGATGACGTCGTCGATGCGACCGCTGACGAACAGATATCCCGCGTCGTCCAGATGACCGCCGTCGTTGGTGGGGAACCACCCCTCGGCGTCGACCCGGGATCCCTTGCCCACGTACTCGCCCGACACCTGCTCTCCTCGGACCCACACCTCGCCCGGTGTGCCGGCCGGTACGGGGGCGCCGTTCTCGTCGCGGATCGAGATCTCGACCGACGGCAACGGTCGTCCCACCGAGGCCAGTCGGGCCCGCACGTCGGGGTCGTCGCTGGCGAGTGCTTCGCGGTGATCATCGGGGCCGAGCAGGCTCAGGGTGGAGCTGGTCTCGGTCAGTCCGTAGGCGTTGACGAAGTTGGTGCCCGGAAGCAGCTCGAGGGCCCGCTCGATGATGGGGAGCGGCATCTTGCCCCCGCCGTAGGACATGGCCCGCAGCGAGGGGATGGTGAGGTGGCGCTCGTCGAGACGATCGACGATGCGACTGAGCATGGTGGGGACGACCATGGCGTTGGTGACGCTTTCGGCG
>Ga0224505_10002544_pt1 | contig 10646 bp, 10 predicted proteins | sample SF_Jan12_sed_USG_FD_169102 | JGI IMG/M metagenome (GOLD analysis project Ga0224505, IMG submission 169102) | Sediment microbial communities from San Francisco Bay, California, United States - SF_Jan12_sed_USGS_4_1 | ecosystem: Environmental > Aquatic > Marine > Sediment | place: USA: California...
CAAGGCGATCACCGGCAGCGAGAGATCCGAGCGCTGGAAGTTCGGATTGGTGTACAGCACCACGGGGATCGACACGGCCTCGGCGATCGCCTTGAAGTAGGTGAACACGCCCTCGTCGCCCACCGGGAAGTAGGCCTCGAGGATGGCGAGGATGCCGCCCGCGCCGAGGCGCTCGTACGCGCGCGCCTGCGCGACCGCATCGGCGGTGGAGGTCGAGGCCACCCCCGCCACCACGGGCACGCGCCCGCGCGCCGCCTCGATGGTCACCTCGACCACGCGCCGGCGCTGCGCCGCATTGAGATAGGCGAACTCGCCGGTCGAGCCCAAGGGGGTCAGGCCGTGTACGCCCGCGTTGATCAGGTCGTCGCACAGGCGGCCCAGCACCGGCGCGTCCACTTCGCCGGCATCGCGAATCGGCGAGACGAGGTAGGGAAACACGCCGCGGAACGCGGCGTCGCTCATGCCTTCCTCAGGAAATCGAAATCGCAGCCGTGCTCGGCCTGCAGCACGTGCTCCATGTAGAGCTTCGCGTAGCCGCGCGCCGGGACTGCGACCGGCGGCTTCCAGGCCGCCTTGCGCCGCGCCAGCTCGCCCTCCGGCACGGCCAGGTCGATGCGCCGCGCCTTCACCGAGAGCCGGATGCGATCGCCGTTCCTCACCAGCGCGAGCGGCCCGCCGGCCGCGGCTTCCGGCGAGACGTGCAGCACGATGGTGCCGTAGGCCGTGCCGCTCATCCTCGCGTCCGAGATCCTGACCATGTCCTTCACGCCCGCGCGCGCGAGCTTCGCGGGAATCGGCAGGTAGCCCGCCTCCGGCATGGCGTAACCTGACGTCGGACCGGCGTTCTGCAGCACCATGAAGTCGTCCGCCGTGACGTCGAGCGCCGGATCGTCCACGCGCGCGGCGAGGTCGTCGAGCGAGGTGAAGACCACCGCGCGCCCTTCGCGCTCGAAGAGATTGGCGTCCGCCGCCGAGCGCTTGAGGATGGCGCCGTTGGGCGCCAGGGACCCGAAAAGCGCGACGAGACCCCCGACGCCCGCCAGCGGCTCGGCAAGCGGGCGCACCACCGCGCGGTCCACCCAGGCGCCTTCTTCGTGCGCGAGGCGCTCGCCGAGCGTTTCGCCGGTGACCGTCATGCAGTCCAGGTGCAGGAGCGGCTTCAGCTCCCGCAACACCGCGCCCACGCCGCCCGCAGCGTACAGGTCCGACATGTAGTGCTGGCCCGTGGGCTTCAGGTCGACGAGCACCGGCGTGGCGTCGGAAAGCTCGTTCAGGCGATGGAGATCCACCTGCACGCCGGCACGGCCGGCGATCGCCGTAAGGTGCACGATGGCGTTGGTCGAGCCGCCGATGGCGAGCAGCACGCGCAGCGCGTTCTCCACCGACCTGGCCGTGATCACCTGCGACGGCCGGATGGGATTCTTCACCATCGCCACGGCGCAGCGCCCGCTCGCTTCCGCCGCCCTCAGCCGGTCCGCGTGCACCGCGGGGATCGCGGCGCTGCCGGGCAGCGCCATGCCGAGCGCCTCGGCGATCGAAGCCATGGTGGACGCCGTGCCCATTACTGCGCAGGTGCCGGCGGTGGTGGCGAGGTTGCCCTCCACCTCGGCAATGCCCTGCGCGTCCACCTTGCCCGCGCGGTGCATCGCCCAGAAGCGGCGGCAGTCGGTGCAGGCGCCCAGGCGCTCGCCGTGGAACGACGTCGGCATCATCGGCCCGGCGAGCAGCTGCACGGCCGGCAGATCGGCGCTCGCCGCGCCCATCAGCTGCGCGGGCACCGTCTTGTCGCACCCGCCCACCAGCACCACCGCGTCCATCGGCTGCGCGCGGATCATCTCCTCGACGTCGATCGACATCAGGTTGCGGAACATCATCGAGGTCGGGCTGAGGAACACCTCGCCGAGCGACACCGTGGGAAAGTCGATCGGCAGCCCGCCCGCGGCGAGCACGCCGCGCTTGACCGCCTCGATCAGCTCGGGAAAGTGCCGGTGGCAGTTGTTGAAGCCGCTTCTCGAGTCGGCGATGCCGACCACCGGGCGCGCGAGCATCTCGCCCGAATAGCCCATGCTCTTGGCGAACGAGCGCCGCAGATACAGCGAGAACCCGGCGTCGCCGTAGTTGGTGAGGCCCCGGGCGAGGCCCTGCGGCTTCCTGTCCGCCATGCCTAGCCCTGCACCACCGCCTCGACGTAGATCTCCACGCGCCGGTTCGCCTGGCGGCCGGCGGCGGTGGCGTTGGGCTGCACCGGGTCGAGCTCGCCGCGCCCCGCGGTCGCCAGGCGCATGCCGTTGACGCGCTGCGACTCGAGGTACTGCGCGACCGCTAGCGCACGCCGCTCCGACAGCTTCTGGTTGTACTCGTTGCTGCCGACGTTGTCGGTGTGGCCTACGACGGTGAGCGTGGTCTTGCCGTAGCGCACCACAACGTCGGCCAGCTTGTTGAGCGTGCTGTGGAACGCGGGCTTGATCGACGACGAGTCGGTGTCGAACGCCGTCTGGCTGGTCATCGTGACCAGCACCACCTGGTCGGAAATCTTCTGCACGCGCGCCTGGCCCGCCTGGATCTCCGCGGCGAGGTTCTTCTCCAGGTCGCGCTTCTGGTTGTCCATGTAAGTGCCGACCGCGGCGCCCGCGAGCCCGCCGCCGACCGCGCCAACCACCGCACCCTTGGTGCGGTTCTTCTTGTACGCCGCCGCGCCGATCACCGCGCCGCTCGCCAGGCCGATCAGCGCCCCGCTCTCCGCATACGTCAGCGGACGATCGGTGGCGCAGCCTGCGGCCGCCAGGCTGAACGCCAGCATCGTTGCGAGATATCTGCTCATATGACCTCCTTGATGGATCTGCCCCCTGCCCGGCATTGTAATTCCGGCCGCCAGCGCGCCCTAGGGCAGGCGCGCCGAGTACTCGGAGAAGATGCCGAGCTGCACCTGGTGCGCGACGCCGGCGAAACCGGCGTCGGCGAGCGTCGCCAGGATGCGTGCGGGCGGCACGCAGGCCTCGATGGTGTCCCAGTAGTAGCGATACAGCGCCGGCGTGTCCTTGCTGCGCGACACCAGGCGCGAGAGCACCGGCAGCACGCCGTGCAGGTAGGCCTTCAGCACCGTATTCGCCACGCGCCCCTCGGGTCGCGTGATTTCCAGCACCAGCACGCGCCCGCCGGGCCGCAGCACGCGGCGGAACTCGCCGAACACCGTCTGCAGGTCGGCCAGGTGGCGCAGCGCGTAGCCCATGCAGAGAAAATCGAGCGACTGCGCAGCGAACGGCAGCGCCTCGGCGCGCCCGCGCACCAGGCGCAGGCCGTGCGCGTCCGACTGCGCCAGCATGCCGGCGCTCGGGTCTATGCCAAACACGGCGCCGCGTGCGCCAACCACCTGCACCGCTTCGCGGGCGACCAGGCCCGTGCCCACCGCCACGTCGAGCATGCGCATGCCCGCCGCGAGCCCGGCGCGCAGCAGCGCCTGGCGCCGGTACCAGCTCCCCGAGCCGAAGGCGAGCAGCCGGTCGACGCGGTCGTAGTCCGCGGCGCTCGCGTCGAACATGCTGCCGGTGAAGCGCCGCTTGCCTTCGGCGTCGGCGTAGTAGTCCGGCATCGCCGGCAGGGGCGAGCGCACCGGGCGCGGATCGGCGGAATCGGGAATCGGCACTGCGGCGATGGTACAGTCTCCGCGCCCATCCCGGAGGAGCCGACCATGCCCGCAGCGAAATCCCCGCCCACCACCATCGGCGCCGTGAAGGACATCGTGCCCAAGCTCGCCGAGCTTACCGAGAAGGTCGTGTTCGGCGACATCTGGGCGCGGCCCGGCCTGTCCAAGCGCGACCGCAGCTTCGCCACCGTGGCGGCGCTCATCGCGCTGCACCGGCCCGACCAGCTGAAGGGCCACATCTGGCGCGCGCTGGACAACGGCGTGACGCGCGAGGAATTGTCCGAGCTGTTCACGCACCTCGCCTTCTATGCCGGCTGGCCGAACGGCATCAGCGCAGCGCAGGTGGCCAAGCAGGTCTACGAGGAGCGCGGCGAATGAACATCGGATTCGTCGGGCTGGGAGTCATGGGCGCACACATGGCGGAGAACCTGGCGCGCGCCGGCCATGCGGTGAAAGGCTCTGACCTGCGCAAGATCGACGTTCCCGGCGTCGCCTGGGCCGGCACGCCCGCGCAAGCCGCGGCCGGCGCCGACGTCGTCTTCACCTCGCTGCCCGGGCCGAAGGAAGTCGAGGCGCTCGCTGCCACGCTCGGCGCGGCGATGGCGCGCGGCACCGCCTGGTTCGACCTGACCACCAATTCGCCCGCCTGCGTGCGCCGCATGCACGCAAGCCTTGCCGAGCGCGGCATCGCGTTCCTCGACGCGCCGGTGAGCGGAGGAAAGGCCGGCGCACGGAGCGGCCGGCTCGCCATCTGGGTCGGCGGCGAGCAGGCCGTCTACCGGCGCTTCGAGCCGGTGCTGCGCGCGATCGGCGACCAGCCCTTCTACGTCGGACCGGTCGGCGCCGGCTCGATCGCCAAGCTCGCGCACAACGCGGCGAGCTTCACGGTGCAGACGGCGCTCGCCGAGATCTTCACGCTCGGCGTCAAGGCCGGCGTCGAGCCGCTCGCGCTGTTCCAGGCGCTGCGCCACGGCGCCACCGGGCGCAAGCGCACCTTCGACCGGCTGGCCGAGCAGTACCTGCCGGGTGCCTACGACCCGCCGACCTTCGCCGTGCGCCTCGCGCACAAGGACCTGTCGCTCGCGCTCGAGCTTGCGCGCGAGGTCGGGGTGCCGATGCAGGTCGCCGAGCGCGCGTACGCCGACTTCGAGGAGGCGATGCGGCGCGGCTGGTCGGAGCGCGACTCGCGCACGCCGATGCTGCTGCAGAACGAGCGCGCCGGCGTGTCGCCGCACGTGCCGGCGGAAAAGCTGCGCGAGGTGCTGGGCTAGAAGCGGTAGCGCAGCTCGAGGCCCGACTCGCGCGTCGTGTTGGCGGGCTCGAGGCCGGCATAGCCGCCGCCGATCGGCTGGATGTCGGAATCCTCGATGTCCCAGTAGCTGGTCCACACGATGAACGACCAGCGCGGGCCCTCGAACGCGAGCTGGGCGCGCACGCCGTAACCCTCCATCTGCTCGTTGGTGACGTCGTTGAATCCGAGGCCGGTGTCGGCGAGGTAGCTGCGCTGCGAGCCCCTGACAAAGCCGTCGTACTCGATCTGCGGCGCCAGCACCCAGTCCTTGCCCATCGGCACGCGCAGCGTAAGGCCCAGGGGCACGTAGAAATAGTGCGACTCGCGCCTGTAGCCGATGGCGCCCGTGCTGCTCGTCCCCCGCAGGTCGTTGTACAGGTAGCGGAACCCCAGGCCGGCATGGGGCACCCACATGACCGCCCCGTGCCGGATCTCCCACAGGGCGAGGGCGCGCCCGTCGAAAAGGTGATCGGGTACGTCGGCGAGCGTTCCCGAGCCCGTGTAGTCGAGCTCGCCGTAGGAGTAGCGCGCTTCGACGCGTGAATGAACGTTCTCCTTGCCGCGGAACGTGTACGCGCCCGACACGCCGAGGCGCTCGCCCTCCAGCAGGGCGAAGTCCGGCTCCTCGTACTCGTAGGTCGACACCTGCACGCCGGCCTCCCACCCGCCGCGCGTCGCGAGCGCGTCGCCCTGCGCCGCCGCCGAGCACGCCCAGACCGCCGCAGCGGCCGCCACCCAGATGTTCGCGCGCATGCCCGCCCCCTTCTGGGACGGAATACTAGCGCGTTCGGCTAAACTCGCCGCTGAGGAGGTCCTGGTGCGGCTGCACTCGAAGCTGAGGTTCGCGCCCGCCGCGGTCGACGTCGAGCGCCGGCCCGACGGGTCCATGGTGCTGCGCTCGCCGCAGCCGCTGCGGCCCTACGAGCGCTGCGTGGGCGAATGGCTGGCGAAATGGGCGCGCCAGGCGCCCGAGCGCGTCTTCCTCGCGGAGCGGCAGGCAGACGCCTGGCGCAAGGTCACCTATGCGCAGGCGCTCGACGCGGCGCGCCGCATCGGCCAGGCGTTGCTCGAGCGCGGGCTCGGTCCGGACAAGCCGGTCGCCATCCTCTCGGACAACAGCGTCGACCACGCGCTGCTCGCGCTGGGCGCGATGCACGCCGGCGTCCCCGTGGCGCCGGTCTCGCCCGCGTATTCGCTGATGTCGAAGGACTTCGCCAAGCTGCGCGCCATTGCCGAGCAGCTGCGGCCGGGCCTGGTATGGGTGGACGATCCGAAGAAGTACGGCGCGGCGCTCGCCGCCATCGGCGCCGAGGCGACGCCGCTTGCGCCGCTGCTCGATCGCGCGCCCGGCGCGCGGCTCGACGAGGCCTTCGGACGCGTCTATGCCGACACGGTGGCCAAGATCCTGTTCACCTCCGGCTCCACCGGGCTGCCCAAGGGCGTGATCAACACGCAGCGCATGCTCGTGGCCAACCAGCAGATGATGGCGCAGGTCTGGCCGTTCCTCGAGGACCGCGTGCAGACCCTGGTCGACTGGCTGCCGTGGAACCATACCTTCGGCGGCAATTTCTGCTTCAACATGATGCTGAGGAACGGCGGCGCGCTGCACGTGGACGGCGGCAAGCCGGCGCCGGGCCTGATCGAGACCACCGCGCGCAACCTGAAGGAGGTTTCGCCGACGCTGTACTTCAACGTGCCGCGCGGCTTCGACCTGCTGCTGCCGTTCCTGGAAAAGGACGCGGACCTGCGGCGCAGCTTCTTCCGCCAGCTCGACGTGCTGTTCTACGCGGCGGCGGCGCTGCCGCAGAACCTGTGGGCGCGGCTGGAGGCGATGGCCGTGGCGGAGAAGAACGGCGCGCTGGCCATGATTTCGGCCTGGGGCTCGACCGAGACGGCGCCCTGCGCGGCCACGGTCCACTACCCGATCGAGCGCGCGGGCGTCATCGGGCTGCCCAATCCGGGCTGCGAGCTGAAGCTCGTGCCGGCCGCCGGCAAGCTCGAGGTGCGCGTGCGCGGCCCGAACGTCACGCCCGGCTACTTCCGCCGCGACGATCTGACGCGCGCCGCGTTCGACGCGGAGGGCTTCTACCGCATCGGCGACGCCATGAAGTTCGCCGACCCGGCCGCGCCGGCGAAGGGCCTGGTGTTCGACGGGCGCGTGGCCGAGGACTTCAAGCTGTCCACCGGCACCTGGGTGCACGTGGGCGCGGTGCGCGTCAAGCTGATCGCCGCGGGCAATCCGCTCATCCAGGACGCGGTGATCACCGGGCACGACCGCGACGAGGTGGGCGCGCTCGTCTTCCCGAGCCCTGCGGCGAAGGACCTGCCGCCGGCCGAGCTGCGCGCGCGGATCGCGGCCGCGCTCAACGCGCTCGCCGCCGAGGGCGGCAGCTCCATGCATCCGACGCGCGCCGTGATCACCACCGATCCGCCGTCGATCGACGCCAACGAGATCACCGACAAGGGCTACATCAACCAGCGCGCGGTGCTGGCGCGCCGTGCCGCGCTGGTGGAGAAGCTGCACGCCCGGCAGCCGGACGCCGAGGTGATCACCGCGGCCGGCTGAAACGCCCGCGTTACGGGGTCGCAACCAAACAGGCAGCCGCGCGCAGCGCGACCTGCTCTCGCTCTCGCTCACGCTCATCGATGCCGCCACGCGCGCCGGCCAGGCCGACCTCGCGCGTCACATCGCCAACGAGCGCCTGGTGCACAAGCCGGAAAGCGCCTGGGGACGCCGGCTGGCGGAGCGCGCCGGCGCGCGCAAGCTGCGCCGCGCGGCCTAGGGCGCCATCAGCCGCGGCAGCCACAGCGTGAGCTGTGGAAACGCGGCCAGCAGCCCTACGACGCCCAGCGCGATGGCGATGAAGGGCGCGACCGAGCGGATGATCGCGGCCATGGGAATCTGCGGCGCGGCGCCTTTGGCGACGAACAGCAGCAACCCGAAGGGCGGCGTCGCCAGGCTGATCTCCAGCACCATCAGCATCAGCACGCCGAACCAGACGGCGTCCAGGCCGAGGGTCTCGGCCACCGGCATGAACAGCGGCGCCGTGATCATCATCATGCTCACCTGGTCCATGAAGCAGCCCAGCACCAGCAGGATGCCGAGCATGCCGAGCAGCACCCACATCGGCGACAGGCCCGCGCCGGTGACCAGCTCCGACAGGCCGGTGGACGCCTGGGTGAACGCGAGGATCTGCGAGAAGGTGATCGAGCCGCAGATGATGAACAGCGTCATCACCGTGAGGCGCAGCGTCTCGCGCAGCGCCACGCGGAACGCCGCCCCGGTCAGGCGTCCGTAGGCCGCAGCCGCAGCCACGGAGGCCGCGGCGCCGAGCGCCGCGGACTCGGTCGGCGTAGCGACGCCGCCGATGATGCTTCCCACGACCACCACGAAGATGCTCATCAGCGGCAGCACGTACTTCACCGCGGGCATGAGGCGCTCGCGCCAGGAAAGCCGCGCCACCTCGTAGGCCGGCGCGAGCGACGGGTCGAGCCGGCAGCGCAGCACGATATAGGCGAAGAACACCCCGGCGAGGATGAACGCGGGCACGATCGAGGCGATGAGCAGCTCGCCGATCGGGATGCGCGCCACCGAGCCCAGCAGGACTGCGAGCGCCGAGGGCGGGATGAGCATGGCCAGCCCGCCCACGGCGATGATCGGGCCGACGGCGATCGAGGGGTGGTAGCCGCGCCGAGTCATCTCGGGCAGCAGCGTCGCGGAGAGCATCGCCGTGTTGGCGATGGTCGAGCCCGAGAGCGACGAGAAGACCGTGCCGCCGGCGATCGCCACGAGCGACAGCCGCCCGGGCACGCGCGCGATCAGCTTGTCCACGGCGTCGATGGCGCGCCCGGCCACGCCGGTGTGGAACATCACCTCGCCCATGAGGATGAACAGCGGGATCGGCAGCAGCGCGAAGCTCTGCACCGACTCGGCGGCGTTGCGCACCAGCTGCATGACGCCGATCTCGCCGCCCATGAAGATCCAGGCGCCGACGAGGTTCGCGGCGAAGAAGGCGAACACCACGGGCAGGCCGAGCGCCATGAAGGCGAGCAGCATCCCGAGGAGCAGCGCGAGGACCTCGTACCAGTCCATCTAGGGAGCGCGCGCGCCGAGCAGCCAGCGCAGGTACACCGCGAGCAGGATCAGGAACACGGGCGGCAGGCCCGCGTACACCAGCCACTCCGGGAACACGAAGCTCTTGTGCACCATGGTGCCCGCGGCGTACGAGCGCCACAGCACGCGGCAGGCGAAGACCAGCAGCAGCAGGCACACGAGCGCGCCGAGCGCGTCGGCGACCCGGCGCGCCGCCGCGCGCGCGCGCGCCGGGAGCCACTCGACCACCAGCTCGATGGCGATGTGGCCGCGCTCGCGCAGCACCCAGGGCGCGCCGAGGAAGGTGATCGCGTACAGCGCGTACTCGGAGGCTTCCAGCCCCCAGGCGAGCGAGAACCAGCGCAGGTAGCGCGCCGCGACGTCCACCAGGACGAGGACGACGAGCGCGCACAGCAGCGCGGCGGCGACGACCGCCAGCGCGTCGATCAGCAGGTCGAGCCGGGTCCGGCTACCGGCCACTCAGCAGCGGCCGCACCTTGTGCACGAACTCCGGATCCCCCTTGGTCAGCACTTCCCAGTACAGCTCTTCGGCCTGGCGCGCGAAGCCCGCGCCGAGGTCCACGTACTTGATGCCCGCCTCGTCCTGCGCGCGCTGCTGCTTGCCGCTTTCCGCCTCGCGCCACTGGGGCCACTGCGTCTCGGCCCAGAGCGCGACATCGGTCATGCAGCGGCGTTGCGCCTCCTCCAGTCCCTTCCACTTGTCGAGATTGACGAGGATCGCGACCGCGGCGCTGATGAAGCCCGGCCCGTGGCGGTACTTGGTGTATTTGTGCCAGCCGAAGTCGGCGATGCCCCACAGCGGCCAGCCGTAGCCGTCCACGGTGCTGCGCTCGAGCGCCGTGTGCACTTCGGGCGGCGCCATGCGCACCGGGATCGCGCCGAGCGACTTGAAGAACGCGTCGTAGACCGGCGTCGAGCGCAGCCGCAGGTCGTCGAAGCGGCCGTCCTTGCCGGGCTTCGAGGTGTAGATGTGGAAGCGCACGCCGTTCATCAGGTGCGTGAGGTACCAGGCGTTGAGCTTCGTGTTGTGCTGGGCGTTGATCAGCGCCCAGGCGCCGTTCGCGCGCTGCTCGGCGGACTCGTTGCGCGCCACGCTGATCACGTCGCCCTCGGGCATCGCGCCGACGTAGTAATTGGGCGGGCCGTAGTGCATGTCGACCACGCCGTTCTTCAGCGCGTTCCACTGCTCGAGCGACGGCACCGCCTCCGGTCCGACGACGCTGATGTTGACCTTCCCGGCGCACTCCTTGTTGATCTCGTCGACGAAGCGCACGAACTGCTTCGCGACGATCGAGCGCACCGGCAGGAATGACGCCGCTTTCAGCTTGACTTCGGCCGCGCCCACGGCCGGCGTGAACGCCGCGGCCACGATTGCGGCGGCGCAAAAGGTAGTGCGAACGGATCGGACCACGATCTCCTCCTCTCGATTCGGGTGCAATGCGATTCCAGTCTAGCGATTGCGGCAGGTTGCGGCAAGCGCAACCGGGTCCGACGCCCGGTGCGAGGGAATCAATCCAGCGTGCGGCGGTAGAAGCGCAGGCCGATCAGGATCACCGCGAGCATGAACGCGAGGATCGGCCAGAGCTGCGGCCAGAGCA
>Ga0224505_10002545_pt1 | contig 10645 bp, 11 predicted proteins | sample SF_Jan12_sed_USG_FD_169102 | JGI IMG/M metagenome (GOLD analysis project Ga0224505, IMG submission 169102) | Sediment microbial communities from San Francisco Bay, California, United States - SF_Jan12_sed_USGS_4_1 | ecosystem: Environmental > Aquatic > Marine > Sediment | place: USA: California...
CGGCGGCGGGATTCCGGCGCCGCCGGCCAGGCGCCGATCGCGCCCGGCCGGGTTTCCGCACCCTGACGCGAAACCGACGAGGACCGGCGGGGGCCGAACGGCCCGCGTAATGCGCCCGTTCGGCGCTGGTTCAGAGCAGGCGCCGGAGTCACCATCGAGGATGCAGACGCCCATCCGGCAGCGAGCGGCGCGGCGCGTCCGCCAGGCGCTGCGGGACATCCTGCGGAGGTTCCGAACATGACGCGATTCCTCGCCATGGCGGCGGCGACCCTCATCGTCCTTGCCGGGCTGGCCCCGACCGTCCTCGCCAACGACGGCCAGCCAGCCCAGGGCAATGTCATCGTCTCGGTCTCCGGGGACGTCACGGTCCCAACTGGCGACGACCTTGATGCCGTCGTGATCTACGACGGCATCGCCAGCATCTCCGGTACCGTGCGGAACGTCGTCGCGGTCAATGCGCAGGTCGATCTGACCGGGGCGACGGTGGAATCCATCGTTGCCATCGACTCACCCGTCACGGTCGGCGCCGGCTCGGTCGTGGGCGGCGACATCATGACGACCGGGGCCGAGGTGACGCAGGTGGGCGACGCGCAGGTCAACGGCGAGATCCGCGACATCGGGCTTGACCTGGCGACCGCCGGGCTCATCCTCGTGCCGGCCCTCTTCCTGCTGTACCTCGGCTTCGTGCTGGCGACCATCGTGGCTGCCCTGATCCTGGCGGCCCTCGCCGCCCGTCAGGTCCGTGCGGCGGAAGGGTTGATCACCCACGAGCCCGTGCCGGTCGTGCTGGCGGGCCTCATCGGGGTGATCTTCCCGATCTTCGTGTTCGTCGCCCTGTTCCTTACGATCGTCGGGGCACCACTCGCGATCGCCATGGCCATCGGCGTCTGGCCCCTGCTCGCGTTCGTGGGCTACCTCGTGGCCGCCATCTGGATCGGTGACTGGATCCTCGCCCGCAGCTCCCCCGGCACGATCCGTGAGCGCCCGTATCTCGCCGCGGTCATCGGGGTCCTGGTGGTCCAGGTCATGACGATCATCCCGCCACTCGTGTGGATCGCGAGCCTGTTCGGCTATGGCGCGGTCCTGCTGGCGGGGTGGCGCGTATTCCGCACCGGTTCCCCGGTCAGCCCGAGCGTGGCCACCGACGTCCAGGCGCCGATGGCCGGCTGACGCTGCAGCCCAGTGGGTACGGACGTGGGACGGACAGCAACGCTCCCGAACCCCGATCCTGGATCCGCCGCAGCCATGCTCCGTGACTGGGGCTTCCTGGCCCAACCGGATCTGCCGGATCGCCCCGGGCCGGCCTATCTGCTCGTCGCCCTGCGCGATCAGCCGACCCTGCGGCACTACGACCCGGAGCTGGTCGAGTACTGGGTCGCCGAACATGGGCGTGGTACCCGGCGGATCCTCACCCGTGGGACGCCGATGCCGCTGGAGGCAGATTTCTCCTGGGGCTTGATCCGCGTATCCGACCGCCTGCAGGTCTCGAACGAGTACGTGACCTTCGGCGGGCACCTGTCGGCGGCCGACGTGGACGACATGACGGTCGCCGTATTCACCTCGTCTGCCCCCCTGCTCCGGCGCGGGGGCCATTCACAGGGCTGGGATCACGGCGCGGAGGCCCTCGCGGCCTTCTTCGGGCGCATGCTCGTCGCGGTCGACTTCACGCCCGGCTTCGAGGCACGTGCGGCAGAAGCGGATCCGGTCACCCGGTACGCGGGGTTCGTCGGCAGGCTCGTGGAGCGCTATCGGCACGCCCCAGCCCTGCGGGATCGGCACGCGGAGTTGTGGGTCATGCTCCAATCGGAGGCCCGTCGGCTGGAGCACGATCACCCGGACGCATGGACGGCCGGCGCCGACCTGATGGCGGGGCTGCCTCCGTCCCAGTGAGCTCCCGTCACGGGATCGACGCAGCGGGGAACTAGAATCCCGCCATGTGGTTCCTCAGCTCCAAGCCCCAGTCGATCCCGTCGCCTCAAGACGCCCTTCCGGGCCGCTCGCGACCCATCGTGACGCCCGGCAGCCATACCGTGCTCGACACGCCGATCGCCGGCCCGTGGCCCGATGGGACCCGCCTTGCGGTCTTCGGCCTGGGCTGCTTCTGGGGGGCCGAGAAGGCCTTCTGGCAGCTCCCCGGCGTCGTTGCCACGGCTGTCGGGTACGCGGGGGGCGCGACGCCCAACCCGACCTACCGCGAGGTCTGCTCCGGCCAGACCGGACATGCCGAGGTCGTCCAGGTTGCGTTCGATCCCGGGCGGGTCACGTACGAGGAGCTGCTCAGGGTGTTCTGGGAGCACCACGACCCGACCCAGGGCATGCGCCAGGGAAACGACCGGGGCACGCAGTATCGTTCGATCGTCCTGGTCACCGATGACACCCAGCGGGTCGCCGCCGAAGCCTCACGACGCGCGTACCAGGAGCGGCTGACGACCGCCGGCTACGGCCCCATCACGACCGAGATCGACGATCTCGCCGATTTCTTCTACGCGGAGGACGAGCACCAGCAGTACCTCGACAAGAACCCGGGAGGGTACTGCCCGGACCATTCGACGGGTGTCAGCTGCCCGATCGGAGTCGGCATCGAGGCATAGCGTCACGAGGCCCTCGCGACGATCACGAAGAACCCGAAGCCATGCCCTGGGCGCCGATGTCGGGTGGCGTCGGCCTCGACAATTTGGCGTCGAGCCAGTTTGTTTGTGCTACCCGAAGTCCGTCGGGCGTGTCGACGATCTCGAAGGTGAACGCCGACGTCCACCATCGGCCGCCGGCCTTGTTGCTCAAACCGCCAGTGACGATGAACCGGTCGCCTTGGTCCACAATCAATACCGGGTCGGTTACCCAGACGTGATCTTCGGGAAGGCCGAATTCCAAATGTGCTGCCATCTCGTCGCCGGTGTACCTAGTCGCGCCGTAGAGGTGGTAGCCGTCTGGGGTATACAGATCCAGGACGGATCCGTCACCGCGTTCGAGTGCCGCTCCCCAATCGTCCACCAGTTGGCTGACCTCGGTCGGGACGGTTGTGGATGATCGTTCGTTGCTGTCGCTACAGCTCGCGAACATGCCCGCACAGGCAAACGCTGCAAGAAGGATCGCGGCTGCTGCCCGCTTCATGGTCGCCTCCTCGTCTCGCGGTACGAACTGCGCGCGGTCCTACATCGAGGCGCTGGTGCCTCGGGTTTGCCCCGCCCCGAAGGACGCGCTGAGCCGGCGAAACCAAGACCGGTTCGGCGGCCACGGTCTGGGCCGCGTGTCGTCGCTTCCCGCGTACGGTGGCAGTCTCGACCCGGCTCCCGAGGCTGCCTAGAGGCTCAGGTCACGAAGTGGCCGAGTCGGCCCAGACGACTCGCCGCCGCAGCGCACCGGGGAGCGGGGCGATCCGGGGCCACTGGGAAGTGGCACCGGACGTCGACTGATGAAACGGGACCGATGGCACTTGTCCGTCCGGCCGCCGAGGCGGATGCTGTGGCACAGGCGTGGAGATGACGACGCGCGGTCCGAGTGGTGGCCGCCGGGGCCGCGTCGAGTCACTGGCGAACCCGACCCGCTCGTAGCTAGGAGTGGGCCATGGAGCACATGCGCGAGGAGATCCGGATCGAGGCGCCGGTCGAGCACGTCTGGCAGTTCATGTGCGACACGTCGCACTGGAGCGACTGGATGCCACGGGCGCAGTTCTCGGACTTCAGCGGGCCGGTGGACCAGGTCGGGACGACGTATCTCCAGACGATGAAGATGATGGGCGTCGAGTGGAAGGGCACGAGCACCATCGTCGAGGTGGAGCCGCTGAAGCTCATCCACGACCACACCGACGACAACGGCACGCAGGACACGTTCTTCCGGTTCGAGCCCGACGGCGACGCGACCAGGCTGATCGTCGAGGCCGACTACGAGATGCCGGGGCAGCTCCCCGGGTTCCTCAAGAGCCTCATGACCAAGGGTTACTTCGAGCGGCAGGGGCGCCACATGCTCGCAGACTTCAAGGCACTCGCCGAGGCGACAGTCGCCGTTCCCGCCTGAGGCGTGCGCACACGCTGTGGTGCCATGCAGAAGGCCCGCCCTACACGGGACGGGCCTTCCGGTCGGTCTTCCACACGACACTGATAGACGAGCTTCGGGACGTCGTCCGCCTCGCCGAGCTGACCCGGGAGGACCTGACTGAGCTCCAGCGCCGCGCCGCCCGGCATTGTTCGCGTCCGCGGAGGCGAAGGCCGGCTGGCTCCGCGGGATCGACACGTGGCTGGACGGATCCCGACCGCCACCCCGACCAGCCGGGACCTGGACGCAGGCAGGATCAGGTGTCGGCGAGACTCGCTGCCGCCCAGCGAGCCAGCTCGACGTCGGCGGATTCCGGCAGGCCACTCACGCCGATGGCGCCGATGACGTCACCGGCGACGACGATCGGGACCCCACCACCCCATCCCACGTACCGCGGGTCGCCGAAGTTGGTGATCGGGAACCCTTCCGTGCGGGACCGCTCCCCGAGGACGCTGGATTCGACCCGCTCGCGCGCCGCCGTGAATGCCTTGTGGATGGCTATGTTGATGGACGCCAGTCCGCATCCGTCGGTGCGGAGGAACGCGACGAGCTCACCGTGGGCGTCCACGACGGCCACCGCCGCCCCATCCCCCTGCGCGGCGAGTCGATCGCCGACCATGGCGACCAGGGCGCGGGCCTCGGCATGTCCGATCTCTCTTCGCTCAGGCATCACGGCGTCTCCTCGAAGGACAGGCTGGCGTCCGTCCAGATCCCGTCGGCGTCGCTCGACGCCACCGCCGCCTCGACGAAGCGCACCCCGATGGCCCCGTCGCGTTCGTTCGGGAACTGCCGTGCCAGTGGGTCCGCGTCCCGGCCGGTACGTCTCGCCGCGATCGCTTCGGCAGCGTCCGAGTAGATGTTGGCGAAGGCTTCGTGGAAGCCCTCCGGGTGCCCAGCGGCTACCCGGCAGGCGCGCACCGAGGCCGGCAGTGCCCCCGGCCCATTGGGGGTGTAGACGCGGACAGGTCCTTCGAGCGGCTTGAAGACCAGTCGCGTCGGCCGTTCCTGCTGCCACTCGAGGCTGCCCTTCGTTCCGGACACGCGGATCCGCAAACCGTTCTCCACCCCCGCGGCGGTCTGCGTGACCCAGAAGCTCCCGCGCGCACCGTTGTCGAAGCGCAGCATGGCGGCCCCGTAGTCGTCGACCGGGCGATCCGGGATCACGTGGCCGATCTCGGCGGCGACCTCGGCGACCTCGAGGCGGCTCACGAACCGAGCCAGGTTATGCGCATGCGTTCCGATATCGCCCATGACGAGCGACGGTCCACCACGCACCGGGTGATAGCGCCATGGCAACCCGTCGGCCGGATCCGGATCCGACTCGTCTGCCTTGCCTCCCTGCACGTACTCCACCTGGACCAGCCTGATGGCACCGACCTGCCCGGCCTCGACGAGCGCGCGCGCCTGGCGCACCAGCGGATACCCGGTGTAGTTGTGCGTGAGGCAGAAGACCAGCCCGGTCGACCGGACCTTCTCGACGATGTCGAGGGCCTCGGCAAGCGTGTTCGTCATGGGCTTGTCGCAGATGACGTCGAATCCGCGATCCAGGGCGGCCAGCACGAACCGGTGGTGGCTGTCGTTCGGGGTCATGATGGCGACCACCTCGGCACCGCCCTCCCGCTCACGCTCGGTGTCGAGCATCGCGAGGGCATCGGCGTATGCCCGGGTGGGATCGATCCCCATGGCTGCGGCGGCCTTCCGGGATCGCTCGGGGTCGGATGACACCACGCCCGCCACGAGCTCGTAGCGGCCGTCGAGTCGAGCGGCCGTTCGGTGCGTGGCGCCGATGAAGCTGCCGGGCCCGCCGCCGATCACCGCCAGGCGAAGTGGGCGGCCAAGCATCTCGATGACCGGAGTGGCGTCCAAGGGGATCTCCTTCGATGGTTGCCCATCGTACCCACGATGGGAGACGACGTGGCCGGGCGCCCACGGGACCGGGCGACCGAGCACCGGCCGGGCGCCCACGGGACCGGGCGACCGAGCACCGGCCGACGACGCGGGCCGGGCGATCGAGAACCGGTACTCTCTCCCGAGCCAGCCGCGGCAGCGGCCCTAGCTACCCAGGTGAGTGCCATGACGCAGGACGCGGCTGATCGGCTGCACAGCGGGCTCATCAAGAGCTTCGTCGCGACCGTGCCCGATCGTGCAGGATCCTGGATCGTCCAGCGAGCCGGCTACACCGCGGTCCGTTGCCCCCCGATCCCGCTTCCCGGATTCAACGGCCTGTGGATCGACGGGCACCTGCCGAGCGACGAGCTGCCACGCGCGATCGAGCAGATGGAAGCCGTCGACGTGCCGTTCTGGCTGCTCGTCCGCGCCGGTTCGACGGGTCCGTTCGGAGAGACGGCCGCGATCCTTGGATTCGATCTCGAGGAATCGTTGCCGGGGATGACCCTCCAACCGGGGGCGCTGGTGGCCGCACATGACAGCGGGATCGCGATCCGGCGGATCACGGCGAACCAGCTGGACACGGCCATCGACATGGCCGCGGAGGCGTTCGAATCGCCCCGCTCGATCGCCGAAACGATGTTCTCCCGGATCGCTGCGATCCCGGGGTTCGCCATCTACGAGGCGAGCGTCGACGGCGTTCCCGTGTCGACCGCGACCAGCTGGGTCGTGGACGGTACCGTCGGGATCTTCAACGTGGCGACCCCCGCCGAACATCGGCGGCGCGGCTATGGCCGGGCTGTCACGGAGCGGGCGATCCGCGATGCGCTTGAGGCCGGTGCCGACCTGGCATGGCTTCAGGCGTCCGAACTCGGTGCGACGGTCTACCGCTCGATGGGGTTCCGGCAGGTCGAGGGATACGACGTCTACGGCCGGCCGGACGCGAGCGGTCATTAGCCACCCGGAACGGCTCGAGGCCTTCGACAGCGTCGCTAGAATGGCTGCATCGCCCCTTTGACGTGGAGCCCCAACGCGGTCGCGTGACGTCATGAGCCTCGAGATCACGGATATCCGAAAGCGCTTCGGCGACGTCCAGGCGCTCGACGGAGTCACCTTCGGTGTCGCCCCTGGCGAAGTCTTCGGATTCCTCGGCGCCAACGGCGCCGGGAAGACCACCACGATGCGGATCATCCTCGGGTTCCTGCGACCCGACACGGGCTCCGTGTCCTGGAGCGACCGACCCGTCGGGGAGTGGCCGCGGCGGACCTGGGGCTACATGCCGGAAGAGCGCGGGCTTTACCCGCGCATGGAGGTCCTCGAGCAGCTGGTGTTCTTCGCGTCGCTCTACGGCGTCTCGCGCAGCGAGGCGCGGCGCGACGCCGTCGATTGGCTGGCCCGCTTCCGGATCAGCGAGTACGCGAACCGCAAGGCAGAGAGCCTGTCGAAGGGCAACCAGCAGAAGGTCCAGTTCATCGCCACGATCCTGCACGAACCCGACGTGCTGGTCATGGACGAGCCCTTCGCCGGCCTCGACCCGGTCAACGTGGCGCTGCTGAAGTCAGCCTTCCTGGAGATGCGTGACCGGGGCAAGACGCTGGTCTTCAGCACGCACCAACTCGAACAGGCCGAGGAACTGTGCGACTCCGTCGCGATCATCGATCGTGGGCGCCTCGTCGCATCCGGAACCACCCGGGAGGTCAAGCGCTCCACCGGCCACCAGACCGTACGCCTGGCTACCTCGGGAGACGGCGACCTCGACTGGCTTGGCAGCCTGCCGGCCGTGCAGGTGACCCGCCCCGGCCGCGACTACACGGAACTCCGTGTGGCCGCCGGCGCCGATCCGCAGGCGGTCCTCAAGGCTGCCCTCGGCCGGGGCGACGAGGTGTTCCGGTTCGAGGTGGCGGATCCATCACTCGAGGAGGTCTTCGTCGAACGCGTGGGCGCCCTCGACGTCGAAGAGCAGACCCTGGCACCGACGTCCGAGGGCGGCACGCCATGAGGGACCTGCCCAACATCCTCGCCGTCGCCCGTCGCGAGTTCCTGTTCCGCGTGCGGACCCGGACCTTTGCCCTCGGGACGTTGATCCTGGTCATCGGCGTGGTGGCGATCGCATTCGTGCCGGTCATCGTGAGCTACCTGGACTCCGCCAACGAGGAGCCGACGATCGCCGTCTGGTCGTCGGAGACGGACCTGACGACCGACCCGGTCCGGACGCTGGACGCGCTGCTGAACGCCCCGACGGAAACGCAGGTGCCCGGGGACCCGACGGACCGGGCGTTCCGGGTCACGACGGTGGCCGACCTGGGCGCGGCTCGTGCCGCCGCCGACGAGGGCGATCTGACGGCCGTCCTGGCGATCGAGCGGGCACCCGACGATGGCCTGGCCTTCACGCTCTACACGAACGAACCGGCGGTCGGACGCGTCGTCCAGCTCGTCCGCCAGGCATCCACCACGATCGCGATCGCCGATCGGCTGGATCGCCTGGATGTCGACCCCGCGGACCAGGCGACGCTGTTCGCGCCGCCCGCATACGCCGTCGCCTGGCCCGATCCGGAACGCACGGACGCGCCCGAGGGACCCGTCGAGGAGGGCTCCAGCTATCTGCTGGGCTTCGGGATGACGATCCTCATCTTCATGATGATCATCCTGTATGGGAACTGGGTCGCCATGAGCGTCGTCGAGGAGAAGTCCTCACGGGTCATGGAGGTCATCCTCAACGCCGCCCGTCCGTTCCAACTGCTGGCGGGGAAGGTGATGGGGGTGGGTGCGGTCGCAGGCCTCCAATACCTGGCCATCCTTGGGGCCGGAGCGGTTGCCCTGCTCATCCAGGGGCCGGTCAGCGAGCTGGTGCTGCGGGGCGGCGAGGCCTCGATCGCGCTGCCGGAGGGGCTGACCATCTGGCTCCTGCTCGAATTCGTCGTGTACGGCGTCCTTGGCTTCACCCTCTACGCGGTGCTGTACGCCGCGGCGGGATCGCTGGTCAGCCGCCAGGAGGATGTCAGCCAGGTGGTCATGCCGATGGCCCTCATCTCCACGGCCGGCTACATGATCGCGGTCTACGCGGCGACCGGCCTCCTGGACATCCAATCGGGCGCCATCATCGTGCTGTCGCAGATCCCGTTCCTCAGCCCGTTCCTGATGCTCAGCCGCTCGGCGGCGGGTGAGGTCGCCCCGTGGGAGATCGCGCTGTCGATCGTCCTGCTGATCCTGGCCATCGCGGTCGCGCTGTGGATCGCGGGCCGGATCTATGCGGCCGGCGTCCTGCTCTACGGTCAGCGACCCGGCATCCGCACGATCTGGCGGCTGACCCGCTCGGGGATGTGACCGGTCCGGCTAGATACCCACGTTCTGGGGCAGGCTGAAGACCAGGAACGTCGTGACGAGATAGAACACGCTCGCGAGGGCCACCATCGCGACACGGACCCGGTAGCCTTTGAACTTCGTGCCCACGCCGGCGAAGAACAGCACGGACGCGAACAGGACGGCGAGCAGGACGAAATTGTCGCCGGTCTGGTTCGCCTCGCGAGCCTCGGCTGCAGAGTCCTCCGCCTTCCGCTCCAGCTCCTCCGCCAGAACCCTGGACGCCGGGGCGTATTCGGCCAGGGCGAACGGTGACCCGGGCGGGATCTGCCCGACCGGAACGGAGTCCAACCATGCATCGAAGGCCGGCTTGAACTCCGCGCGGAAGCGCTCCTCCCAGAACCCGGCGAGGTCGGCGTCCTGGGCTCGGCGAGCCTGGACCCAGGCCATGAAGACGGCGACGTCGATGTTCACCTGGGCGCCGTACTCGCTCGACGCACGCACGGATTCCTGGCGATTCGCTCCGGCTGAGGCGTAGGCGTTCGCCTGGACGCCGCTCCAGCGCGTGGACTGGTAGGCGCACCAGGCAGCCGAGATCGTCGCCAGTGCGAGCAGCAGCGCGGAAACCAACTCGATCCAGTCGGACTTGTCGAAGCGCTGGGCAACCGCATCCGCACGCGCTTCGGCGCGCTCGGCAAGGCTCATGTCGCCGGGATCACCAGCGGGCGCTGGATCGCTCTGGGACACCGAGGTCCTCCAGTTCGAGGATGACGGACAATGCTCAGTCTATCTGCGCCGTCGGGGCTCGGTGAGCACGATCCGGCAAGCTGGCGTCTGCCTTCGGAACGACTCGCCGGCTCCCCATGTGGATCCCGACGTCACGCCGTTCCGTCGCGGCTCGTCGGATACTCCGGCTATCGCGTGGAGGCTCGAGCCGTCGGCCCGCTCACCGGGACCGATCCGCGCCCGATCTCGCGATGTGCGCCATGCTGTAGCCCGACCACACCGCCGTCCTCCCGGAGCTCGAGTCGCCTTGTCCACCGCACCACGCTCGCATGCCCGACCGAACCGACCGCCGCGCACGGATCAGCGTGGACGCCGTTCCACCCTGGGATACCTGGCGGTCATCCTGTTCGTCTTCCTGGCCGGGCTCGGCATCATCGGCGCTATCTCGGTCGTCGGTGCCTATACGTTCCTGGCGGCCGACCTGCCCGACCCCGAACTCCTGACCCAATACCAGCTTCCCGAGGAGACGATCCTCTACGACAGGACCGGTGAAACGGAGCTGGCCCGGTTCGGCGAGTACAAGCGCGAGGTCGTCACGTACGACGAGATCCCGCCGATCCTGCTCGACGCCACGACGGCCATCGAGGACAAGACGTTCTGGGAGAACGCCGGCTTCGATCCGGTCGGCATCGCCGCCGCG
>Ga0224505_10002547_pt1 | contig 10637 bp, 10 predicted proteins | sample SF_Jan12_sed_USG_FD_169102 | JGI IMG/M metagenome (GOLD analysis project Ga0224505, IMG submission 169102) | Sediment microbial communities from San Francisco Bay, California, United States - SF_Jan12_sed_USGS_4_1 | ecosystem: Environmental > Aquatic > Marine > Sediment | place: USA: California...
TGTTGCGCTCTTCGGCATATTCGCGGTTCTGGTGATCGAGTTCGGGAGTTTCAAGTCGACTCTCATCGTGCTGACGGTTGTCCCCATCGGTCTCGTCGGCGGATTCCTGGCGCTCCTGGCCACCGGCAACAGTGTGTCATTCACTGCGAGTATTGGCCTGATTGCGCTCATTGGCATTGAAATCAAGAATTCGATCCTGCTGGTGGATTTCACCAACCAGCTCCGTGCGCGCGGGGTCGGGCTCGACGAGGCGATTGAGCGCGCTGGCGAGACGCGCTTCGTGCCGATCCTGCTCACCTCTGCCACCGCGATCGGTGGCCTGCTGCCGCTAGCCCTGCAAAACGTCGGTCTCTACAGCCCGATGGCGTGGGTCATTATCGGCGGCCTGCTGACCAGTACCTTCCTTGCGCGTCTCGTGACGCCGGTCATGTACAAGCTGTTCACACCGGATGTCGAGCTGATGCCGGCGCCGTTTACCTGATTGCAATTCGCTATTCGTGACGGCCTTCACGCCATGCAGACCGCATTCGGCGCGACGATCCGTCCGTCATGGGCGAATGGAAAAGACCCGATCCCGGCACCGATCGCCACGGCGACACCGTGCGCCTGCGCCATGGTCTGCATTTCAATGACTGCGAGGCCATGGGCCTGCATTCCACAATCTATGTCGACTACCTGTGCCGCGACATCGAGCCCTATCTCCTCGCCGTGCTCCGCGAACTTGAGACCCGGGCGTCAATGGTTCTGGCCGGGGAACCGCGGCGTCGCGTACTTGAGCTGCTGTATAACCGCCAGGACAATCAACCCGAACAGCTCGTCATATTCTTCATTCAATGCAGCGACGCCGAGTCGCCCTTGCAGCTCGGCTTCGGGCACGTTGGTTCTGGTTATATGGGCGTCGTTGATCCGGAACTCTGGGAGCGCCACCTGGCGGAATTCCGCGAGAATATCTGGGCGACGGTAGTGAACGAGAGCCGCAACCAGCGGCTTCGATAGCCCCGTTGTCAGGCGCGCGAGCGCAGGGCGCGCTTCAGCACGCGGACCACGGCCTCGGCAATCGGTGCATCCTCCGTGGACAGGCCTCGTACCGACAGGTAAACACGGCCCGTTATCGGAATTTCCGTCCATTGTTCAGGCGCTCCGGGCGGGCTGCGCCGGGCGTTGAGGCTCGGCCGGACCTCGAGTTCGCGCAGCAGATGTCCGAGGTCGCCGTCGACCGGCGCAGCCGTATCATCCGCTGCCGAAGCCTGCTGCCGGAGATGTTCGGGATTCAACACCTCCAGGCCCGGCTGGCTGTCTTCATGCGGGACCTCGGGCGGGCCAGGCGCTGCGGGGCGCTCCGGGGGCGGGCGTTTGCGGATACCGGCATCCGCAAGACCGTAGCTGCGGCGGTCTCCCGACGGGCCGCGAACACCCTGGGGAGCAGCCGCCGCGGTGGTCATGGCTGCGACCGGTGCCGGAACCGGTGCGGGCGTCGCGACGGGCGGTGCAGGGGCGGGGTTTTCCGCAAACAACGCCTCCAGTTCGTCGACCGGCAGGTTGCGGTCCAGCAGGTCGCGGATACCGGCGTCGTCGCGGGCGGCGAGCGCCCGGCCAATCTCAGCCAGGGTGGCTGTGAGCAATCGGCCCTCGGCCTGCAGGGCCTTTACGCCCTTGATGAACAGCAACCGGGTGAGGCATGTCTCGGGGTAACGGGTGTGGGGACCCCGGCGCCCGACTTTGGGCAGGAGCCCGGACTGAATGTAGTAGACGATAGTCCGCCGGTCGAACCCGGCCGCCTCGACCAGCTCGGAAAGCGAGTAACTACGGGCACCTGGCATGCCCGCAGACTAAATGGCAGTATAGACAGTGTCAACTACTGACAATTTGGGGACGGCGGGGAGTACCCAGTAGAGAGCAGCCGCTGGCTTTGCAGCTAAAAGTCACTATCCTCTTCGAAAATGCAGCGAAAATATCATTATCAGGACGAGCCATGTTCCCGATCAGCGATGAAAACCCGCACTTCCTGACGCCGTACGCGACCTACGCGCTGATTGCGCTGAACATTGCTGCCTGGGTGTTTGTGCAGGGCCTTGGCTTGCAGCCCCAGCTGGCCAACTCGGTGTGCACCCTCGGCCTGGTGCCGGGCGAACTCTTGCAGACGCTGGCTGCCGGCACGAGTTTTCAGATCGGGCCGAATGCCTACTGCGTACTGGGTGATCAACCCAACTGGCTGACGGCGCTCAGCCACATGTTCCTGCACGGTGGCTGGCTGCACATCATCGGCAACATGTGGTTCCTCTGGATCTTCGGCAATAACGTCGAGGATTCCATGGGCCATGTGAGGTTTGTAGCCTTCTACCTGCTGTGCGGTCTGGGGGCCGCCATCGCACAGATCCTGGCCGACACGGCTTCGGGCATTCCAATGGTCGGCGCCTCGGGCGCCATCGGTGGCGTGATGGGGGCTTACGTGCTCCTCTACCCGAAGGTGCGCGTAAAAATGCTCATTTTCCTCGGGCTGTTTATCACCACGTTCACCGTCCCGGCGTTCTGGATGCTGGGCTACTGGTTCCTGGCACAGGTGATTGGCGGCGTGGGTTCGATCGGCGCCCAGGGCGGCGTCGCGTTCTGGGCGCACGTTGGCGGATTCGTCGTGGGTGCCGCGCTGATTCCATTTTTCCAGATTCCGGAACTGGTCCGGCGGCACCCCAATCGCGGCTGGGGCGGGGGTCCGGCCATTTAGCGAGCGCTCGCTGGCCATGGCAATATGCATGCCGGTATTCGGGAGCGACTGCTATGGAATCCATCCGCCGCAAATCGTCGATCCTGGCACTCGCATGCAGTGCCAGCCTGCTGGTTGCCGTTGTTGCGAGCGCCACGACGCCCGACAAGCCTGCGAAGCCGCAGTTGTCCGGTCTCAAGGCACGCATTGCCCAGGGCGGCAAGGTTGATCTTGCCGCCTCGGGGCTGACGACCGCGGAACTGGCCAGACTGCGGCCCGACTACGAAAAACTGAAGCCACGCGCCCGGACCAACAGGGACTGAGGATACCGGCCTTGACGTCCACCAGCCGGTAACAGGCCGGTTTCAGGCGCCAGCTACGGTGGCAGCGTCTGGCCGCGCGTCTCGATGACCAGGGGTATGAACAGCAGGCCAACCAGGGGAACAAAGGCCACCGCAAACAGCGCGTTCAGGATTACGGCGGGGTCGCCGGCGCCCGCCGCGGCGACTGCCCCCACCACGTAGGGACCCGTAGCGGCCACGACCCGGCCGATGTTGTAGCAGAAGCCCGATCCGGTCGCACGCAGTCGCGTGGGAAATAACTCCGGCAGGTAATACGTAAAGCTGCCGAATATCCCGAAAACGCTGAGGCCTATGAAGAAGTACATATAAAGCCGCAACTCGTCCGCGATATCGAGGCCGAACGTGGCCATCAGCGATATCGCGGAGACGCCGAAGTACACGATGAACATCGGCCGGCGGCCCAGGCGCTTTGCGATGGGGATTGTCAGCAGGGTGCCAATGAGCCCGCCAAGATTGAATGACGTCGTGGCGACGGTTTTCCAGCTTTCGATAAGCGCACTGGTTGCTGCCTTGTCCAGCCCGGCCGCCGCTGCCGCGGTCTGGCCCAGGGTGGCGCTGACGACCGGAATGAAGGCATTACAGCTCCACCACGTCAGCAGGGCCACGAAAGTCATCAGCAGTGCGCTACGGGTGCGCGGCCAGAAGACCGGACTGAACAGCTCGCGAATGCGTGGCGGCGCTTCGGTGCGAGCGGTGGCAATCCAGCGCTCAGGTTCCTTGATGAACATGCGCACGAAAAACGCGACGGCGGCGGGGAGCAGGCCGAACAGCAGGACGAAGCGCCAGCTGGTCTCGGGACTCGCTGTCATCAGATCGCCCGCGATCAGCGCATTGACGCCCGTGGCCAGGAACAAGCCGAACGGTGCGGCGGTGTACAGCAGCGCCCCGGCTTCCACGCGGTACTCTTCATCGACCACTTCGGCAACCATGGCGGCTCCGGCGGCCCATTCCCCGCCGATCCCCAGGCTTGCGATCAGTCGACAGGCTGTCAGCTGCCAGATATCCGTGACAAACGCGCAGGCCGCTGTCCCGACGGCATACAGGACCATGGTGACCATCAGCGTTCGCCGGCGTCCGAACCGATCGCTGATCGGGCCAAAAATCACGCCGCCGGCGGCCCATCCGATGAGAAAGAGAGACGTCAGCAGGCCGGTCCAGTACAGCGTCGCGGACCTGGCCTCGGGCGAACCGAGCGGAAGGCCGAGCAACGTCGGCACGGCGTTGGGCGCCACGTAGTTGAAGAGCAACCCGTCGAAAACGTCGAATCCCCAGCCGAGCCAGGCGGCGGCGATGACGATCCACTGGTAACGCGTGAACTTCAGCATCTGCGGCGCATGGTAGCAGCAGTGGTACATTTCGCGCAGTTACGCTGACGGGTGAGCAACGTGGGATTGAAGGAACGGTCCAGGTCAGGTTCTGGCGCCCGGCGACGAATATCGAAGAAGCAGTACGCGCGCGAGCAGGAACGGCTGCGTGTTGGGCTTGTCAACGCCCAGTTTGATCTGCGCCAGGTAAACCGGTCGGTGGTGATGCTGATTGCCGGCGATGACCGTATCGGTATCAACGAAGTCGTGCATCTGCTTCACGAGTGGATGGATGCGCGCTACCTGGATACACGAATCGCTTTTGAAGCCACGAGTGCGGAACGGCAGCGGCCGCCGTTCTGGCGGTACTGGAACAGCCTGCCGCCCGGCGGGCGAACCGGTCTCTTCGTGGGCGGCTGGGCCGCGGAACCCATTCGGAGCCGACTCGTCAGGGAACTCGACAAGGACGAGTTTGAAGCCTGGCTGGGCCACGCGGCCCGTTTCGAGCAGACACTGGCCGCCGATGGCACGCTGATCCTGAAATTCTGGCTGCACCTGCCACGCAAGGAACTGAAGCGGCGCGTGGCGGGAGAGCGCGACGAGGAGGAGGAGGCCTGGCAGATACAGGATTCGGACGCGGCGATCCTGGAATCATGGCGCCGCTGGATTCCCCTCGCAGACCGATTGCTGGAAGTCACCGATTCGCCGCAAGCCCGCTGGCACGTCATCGATGGAACCCAGGACCGGTCGCGAAATCTGGCCGTGGCCCGGATCATTCTCGATGGTCTACGCAGGTTTCTCGCCAGGCGGGCAGGTCCCCGGACTGCCGGCCGCCGGCGGCCAGCGGCGTTTCCCGACGCGCTGGCGCGGGTGGACCTGGCAGCGCGTTTCAGCAATGACAAGGCGTATGAGCTGGCCCTGGAAAAGCAGCAGGGTGGACTGGCGCGGCTTGGTCGTCGCGCGCGCGAGGAAGGGCTCTCCAGTGTCGTCGTGTTCGAGGGCTGGGATGCCGCCGGCAAGGGCGGCGTCATCCGGCGCATAACCCGCGCGCTCGATGTGCGCGACTATCACGTCGTACCGGTCGCCGCGCCTGGTCCGGAGGAGCTGGCCCATCATTATTTGTGGCGCTTCTGGCGGCAGCTCCCCGCCGCCGGGCAAATGACCATATTCGATCGCAGCTGGTATGGCCGGGTCCTCGTGGAACGCGTGGAAGGGCTTGCGCGGCCCGACCAATGGCAGCGGGCCTATGCCGAGATCATCGAATTCGAGAACCAGTTGCTGGAGCACGGCACGGTGCTGCTCAAGTTCTGGCTGCATATTGACGCCGACGAGCAACTTGAGCGCTTTGCGGCGCGCGAGATGACCCCCTACAAGAAATACAGGATCGGGGCTGACGACTATCGGAACAGGGGACGTCGGGCCGACTACGTGACGGCGGCCAACGAGATGATCGCGCGCACCAGTACCAGTGGAGCGCCCTGGCGCCTGATCCCGGCCAACGACAAGCGCTATGCCCGGGTCGCGGTGCTCCGGGCCCTCCGCGACGCATTGCAGACGGCCTGCAAGGCCTTTGTTGACCTATCCCCTGGGAGAGGATAACAATAGCCTTGTTTCAGGAAGCCGGAGGGGTTCCATGCCCGCCACCAAAGCTGCTGGTCAAGCGCCCGATATGGCCGCCCACCGTACGCACAGGGATGTGGTGAACCGCATGCGTCGTGCCACCGGCCACCTGCAGACCATTGTTGGCATGATCGAGAATGGCCGGGATTGCGCCGATGTTGCGCAACAGCTGCAAGCAGTGATCCGTGCGCTGGAAGCGGCCAAGTCCACACTGATTCACGACCATATCGAGCACTGCCTTGAGGACGCCATAGGTCCGGTCAGTCGCGAGCAGCGCATCACCATTGAAGATTTCAAGAAGATCAGTCGTTACCTGTGAGTAGCGCAGGTACTGGGGAGGGCAGCGTAATGTTCCGGAGAATGCTCGACTGGCTCGGGTTCGGCGAGAAGGGCCACGCGGTTGGCCACGGCCACGGCCACGGGCATGATCATGAGGGAGGGCATGCGCACACGCACGGGGTCATCGACCCGACCATCGCCACGACTGACAGGGGCATCTGGGCCATCAAGTGGTCTTTTGTCATTCTGGCCGTCACGGCTGTTTTCCAGATATTTGTCTTCCTGATCTCCGGTAGCGTCGCGCTGCTCGCCGACACAATCCACAACGTCGGTGATGCGGCGACTGCCATCCCGCTCTGGTTTGCCTTCATCTTTGCCCGCCGCAAGCCCAGCGACCAGTTCACCTACGGCCTGGGTCGGGTCGAGGATCTGGCCGGAATGACCATTGTCGGGCTGATCCTTTTCAGTGCGCTGGTGGCTGGTTACCAGACGATCGACCGCTTCATTCATCCGCAGGAAATCAGTTTCCTGTGGGCGGTAGCAGCCGCTGGCGTAATCGGCTTCATAGGTAACGAGGCCGTGGCAGTCTTCCGGATTCGTGTTGGCCGGGAAATCAGCAGCGCGGCGCTGATTGCAGATGGCTATCACGCTCGCGTCGACGGCCTGACGAGCCTGGCCGTGGTCGGCGGCGCGATCGGGGTGTGGCTGGGCTTCCCTCTGGCGGACCCGATCGTCGGTGCGGTCATTACATTGCTCATCTTCGGCATTGTCTGGCAGTCAGCGAAAGCAGTATTCACGCGCGCGCTGGATGGCGTAGAGCCGGAGTTCACGGCACTGCTCCGGCACACTGGCGAGCACGTTCCAGGCGTTCGTGGCATACAGAATGTCCGCACCCGCTGGGTTGGCCATCACATGTACGCCGAGGCCGATGTGGTGGTCGACGACTCGCTGCTGGTCCGCGAGGCGGCGATTATTACCGAGAAACTGCATCAGCAGGCCGGGAAACACCTCCCTGCACTGGCCTCCCTCCGCCTGGCGCTAGCGACCGGAATCGATCCTGAAGAGGCGCTTCGTGTCGAGCGGAATCCGGCGCCCCCGCACGATCATGGCGAGAGTGGGCAAGGCCATGGCCATGAGCATGGTGAGCACGGGCATGACCATGAGCATGGCGAGCACGGCCACGTCCACTAGCCGCTCGCCGTCCCGCCGGTATTGTTCCGGCGGGATCAGGCCTCCCGCGGTGGTACCCCTCGCAGGTGTGTCACCAGGCCCGAACTGACCAGCTGGAATTCCGTCGGGTACCAGAACCGTTGCCCCGCCCGGACCCAGTTGCCGAGGAACCAGTCGGGCAGGCCGCGATTCCGGAAGAAGATCAGTTCCGCACGGTATGGTGCGGACACGGGATTCGACGAGAAGGTCTCCCAGTTTCGCGGCAGGTGGACGCCGATACGCGCCCCGCGCTGCAGATAGCGGAACCGGCCGCCGGCGTACGCAGAAACGCACGCGCTCGAACACTCACGCGCAGTGTAGGTATCGAGGTTCCGGGCCATGATGATCTCCCGAAGCTTGACGCCCTCCCACAGTGCGCCGCCGCCACTCTCAAGGCGGATGCGACGGACCTGCGGGTTGGCATCCAGCAGGGTTTTCACGGCGTCCGAAACGCCGAATCCAAGGCCCCCGTCGACTGCTATTTCGCGCCCGCTTGGCAGCAGGGTGACCTGGTAGTGGTAGGGGCCGAGCGCCAGTGACACTCGTGCACTGATCACCTGTTCGGCACCAAAGACGAGTCCGCGCATGATAATGAGGATGGTGAAGAGGAAGGCCGTGACCTGTGTCGTGTAGGCCACCAGCCAGCCGGAGTTCTCCCGGACTGCCCGCGCCCCGGAGCGCCAGAGACCGACCATTTGCCACAGCGGCACAAGGCCGATCTGGAAGATCTGCAGGGCAAGCATGGCGAGAAAGCGTCCGCTGGTATCTGGCGGCAAGAGCCCGGCGCCAAAGGCTACTCTCGGCACTGCCCACCACAGCAGGACCGTGAGCACGACGCAGTTGATCCACCAGGTAACGCCGGGGCGCAGCTCTCCGCGCCAGTGTCTGACGATGAAGTGAATCACCGGGTCCCGACTATTTGCCCGGCTCCAGCACCTCGGACGAGCGCGCTTCGCGGGGATCGAAGCGCAACGGCCGGCCATCCTTCAGCCAGACCAGTGCGGCGAACACAAAGACGCCCAGATTGGCTATGCCGGTCAGGATGATCGGCCCGGAAATCATCCAGTGGTCGTAGATATAGCCACCAGACAGGCTGGTAACCAGGATGCCCGCTGCGCCACACAGGCTCGCAAAGCCGATGACGGAGCCGCGCACGTCGAGAGGCGTCTCCTGTCCGAGCAGTCCCGTTACGGTGAGAATCACGCTCATCTGGCCAATCCCCACCAGTACCGCTCCCAGGTAGCCGACCGGCGTAAAGGGATTGTCCTGCAGGCCCAGCAGTACATAGCTGATTCCCGCCACGAGCAGGGCTGCGCACACGCATGCCAGTCTGTGAAAGCGGTCGATCAGAAAGCCGGCAACAGGCGCCCAGAGCAGTGAAGACACCGGGATGATGGCGAGCATGATGCCGGCCTGCTTGAACGCGGCGGCGGCGTCGAGGCCTTCATTGCGGCCTGTCTGCTGAAGCCACAGGGAGACGAACACGGCTACCAGCGTCAGGTCGGCTCGGGCGACGAACGAACCTGCGTAGCACACTGTCAGGCGGCGGTTGGCATGGCCCTGCGACAGGCCGGTCCGTATGGCCTTTCTCAGGCTGACTTTGCTGGAACGGCCGGTGGGCGTCCCGCCCTTCAGTCCCACCTGCATGATAATCGCGGTCGCGACCGCGGCGGTGGCCATGACCAGCAGCATGTAACGGCCCGCATCAGCAGCACTCGCGCCCATCGCCTGAAACACGGCCGGGAGTCTCGGCAGGATCAATGCCGCGGCGACCGCCACGCCGAGGCCATTCAGGAAGCCGGTAGTGCCCGCCAGTTTGCCGCGGGAGTTTTCCGCCGGATAGTCAGCGGCGGTAACGGCGATCATTACGCCCGCTGCGGCCACGCCCACGGCGTAGACAAACCGATAGAGGTAGAGGTCGAGTTCGCTCCGGGCCGTGGCGTACAGGGCAAAGCCAAGGCCGGCGATGAACACCCCAAGGGCGTAAAGGGGCCGGCGCCCGAACCGGTCCGACAGTGCCCCGACGCTGCCTATCAGCAGCAGCCCGACGATCTCCTGCATCGTGACCAGGAAACCGGTGATACGGCCATGCTCTGCGGCGGGGATGCCGACGACTTCGCTCAGCACGTACGGTTGCGAAATGCTGAGAAATGCCACGATCGGCATGATCATGAAATTGAGGTACAGAAAGGTCCAGGCGTTGGTGCCCGAGATTCCTGGCGCGAATTCGATCGGGCCAATGTGGTAGTTGCGCGCCTGGGTCAATAACGTTCCTTTCATGGGGGTCGCAAGAACGTCGTGCACTCTGGACGGGCATCGGCGCTGAAGTCAACCCGAGCAGCGATCGCCAGTTGCCTGCTCTTATGTCTCCTCATGATGCGGCTATTCGCTGCCGAACCCGCGCCAGATGCGGGTTTGGGCCCCCTTCCGTCCGGAGGTCTGGCGGGCCAACCGGCGCTCTGGCACCGTAGTTGCCGTATGAGCAAGATCCGACCGATCGTTGGCGTCATTTCCGACCGGCGAACACTGGGCCACCACCCCTTCCAGGTGCAGGGCGAGAAGTACCTGACGGCCATCATGGCCGGGTCCGGCTGCTACCCGGTGGGCCTCCCGGTCCTTGGGCCGGGGCTCGACGATGGCTTCGATTTCCTTGAGGTGCTGCGCTCAGTGGACGGCCTGCTGCTCACGGGGTCGCCGTCCAACGTGCAGCCGCACCGGTACGGCGGAGAGGCAAGCCGCGCCGGCACGCTGCACGATCCCGAGCGCGATCACTCCGCATTTGCATTGATTCCCGCCGTCATCCGGCTGGGAATTCCGTTGTTCGCGGTTTGTCGGGGCTTTCAGGAGCTTAATGTGGCATTCGGGGGTACGCTGCACCAGGCGGTGCACGATGTGCCCGGACACCTGCTCCACCGGGAAGACAAAGGTGCGCCGGTGGACAACCAGTACGCGCCGGTGCACGAGGTTGAATTCACGCCGGGTGGAATGCTGACGGCGATTACCGGCCGGGATGCCGCCATGGTGAACTCGCTGCATTCCCAGGGTATCGACCGTTGCGGCGAGGGCCTGGTTGTCGAGGGCAGGGCTCCCGACGGCCTGGTAGAGGCAGTAACCGTGGCCGGTGCGCCGGGCTTTGTACTGGGCGTGCAGTGGCATCCCGAG
>Ga0224505_10002548_pt1 | contig 10635 bp, 9 predicted proteins | sample SF_Jan12_sed_USG_FD_169102 | JGI IMG/M metagenome (GOLD analysis project Ga0224505, IMG submission 169102) | Sediment microbial communities from San Francisco Bay, California, United States - SF_Jan12_sed_USGS_4_1 | ecosystem: Environmental > Aquatic > Marine > Sediment | place: USA: California...
CGGGCGATCGTGCTGCTCCACGGCTTCCCGGACGGACCCGAGTCATGGGCCGATACAGCCACCGCCGTGGCCGCCGCGGGTTGGCAGGCCGTGGTGCCCTACCTGCGCGGTTATCACCCCGACACCATCACTCCCGGCCGGGGGTATTCCCGCGCCGAGATCGGCCAGGACGTGATCGGCCTGCTCGACACCCTCGACATCGACCGGGCGGTCGTGGCCGGTCACGACTGGGGCGCCTCGTGTCTGTGGAGCGCGCTCGCCCAAGCGCCGGACCGCGTCGACGGTGTCGTCCCCATCGCCATCCCCCACCCGGCCGCCCTGCGCCCCTCGCCCAAACTGGCCTGGGCGGTCCGCCACTTCTGGTACTTCAAGGCGCCGCGGTCTGATCGTCGGACCGCCCGCAACGACCTGGCCTACATCGACACGCTCTACCGGCGATGGTCGCCCGACTGGACCGGAGCCGATCGTGACCAGACCGTGGCCCGGGCCAAGCAGTTGCTGGCCGACCCGCGGGTGCTCCACGAGGCGCTCCAGTGGTACCGGGATCTCTCGCTGCGACCCGATCCGGCCAGCGAGTTCCGGGTGGCCTGCCCCGGCCTGCTCGTTGCTGGGGATGCCGACTTCGGCGGCGACCTGGGTCCGTACCGGGCATCGAAGACCCGCTTCGATGCGCCGGTGGAACTGCTCGCCGTGGAGGGAGCCGGCCACTGGCCCCACCGGGAGGGTGCCGCCGAGTTCGAAGATCGTCTGGTGAGCTTCCTCGCCTCGCTCTGATCGTCACTGTCGCCGGTTCCGCCAGTGGGACTGACCAAGCCGGTCCGGAAAGGTGACATTGCCCATCAAGTTGTGAGCAGACCGGGCCGATGGACCTACATGCGCCCGATCTCGCGACACCACTCATCCCGGGAACGGGGCGGCGCTCTCGTCGAGATCGCCCTCGTCGTACCGCTGTTGTTCCTCTTCCTGTTCGCCATCATCGAATTCGGCTGGAGCTTCACGCAGCACCTCGATGTGCGCCACGGTGCCCGCGAGACGGCTCGCCTCACGGCAGTCAACATCAATCCGGGAAACCTGAATCCGGCGACGCAGGCCTGGGGCATCGCCGCGCTCGGATGCACTCGACTCGAGGAGGCCTCGGGGACGTCGATCCAGATCGAGCTGGCCGACGTCACCGAATCCGACGTCGGCGATCTGGGGACGGTGACCGTCAGCCGTGACTACCAACAGCTGACCGGCTACCTCGATCCCATCTTCCGGTACGTCACCCTCGAGAGCGAGCTCGACTTCCGGCTCGAACAGCAAGCGACGTGGGAGTCGATGAACACTCCCTACACGTGTCCATGAGGCCGCACTCGGCCGGGCGTGCGCGGCGTCGCGAGCGGGGGGTGGTGATCTACCTCGTGCTGGCCACGATGATGGTCACCATCGCGATGGCGGCCTTCGCCACCGACATCGCCATGCTCTACAACGAGCGCCGCAACGACCAGAGCCTGGCCGACGTGGCCGCATTGGGTGCCATCCAGGACACCATCGTGTCCGACGACGCGGTGGCCACCTCAGCGCAGACTCTGCTCAGCGGACCCCGCGAGACACCCTTCAGCGCGGCAGAGCTCGACTCGTGCGACGTGGCCGAGATCCCCGCGGACTTCACGCCGCACCCGACGGCCAACTGCGTCTCCTTCAACGCCGGCCGCACGGCGGTTCGCGTCGCGGTTCCGACGCGGTCGCTCGGGACCTCGTTCGCCGGGGTCTTCGGCATCGCCGACCTCGAGCACTCCGCCTCGGCCATCGCCGGGCTGGACAACCCCGGGCTGGGCAACGTCTTGCCGTTCGGTCTGGCGGCCGACGCCGGCACGTTCGAGTGCGTGAAGGTGGGCGCGGGCAACGTCCCCGACCCCATGTGCTCGGGCGCGTCCTCGGGCAACTTCGGCTTCCTGAACTTCGGGTTCCACGGCGATGTCGATGCAGGAACGACGCCCGACTGCGTGGGCAATGGCCGCAATCGGGTTCCGGTGAACATCGCCCAGGGCATCGACCACCTGCTGTCGCTCTACGGGGAGGACCCGCACGGCTTCACCGCGGTCGGCGACAGCGACACGTGTGGCAGTCCGCCGCGACCCAACGCGGCCACCACCCTCACCGGCAACACCCCCCAGATCCTGGGTGAAGGAATCATGGCCGGGACCGGCTTTCCCGACGGCGGTGATGCCCGGCTGCAACGGACCGGGCGTCTCTCATGGGCATTGCCCGACACATCCGTCCTCGGTCGCGATCTCGATGACACGCCACTGTGGGAGTTCATCCCATCGGACCTGTGGGGTCACGATGTGCCTGTCTCGTGCTACCGCAACCAGTTCGTGGGCGAGACCGGCGGCATGGACACCGAGAACGACGGCATCATGTCGGCCCTGCCCGACCCCATCGAGGCCCACTTGACCACGGTGCCGCGGGCGACGCGGATGACCAAGCTGCTCAACCGCTGCATCACCCACTATTCGGGCCTCGACTGGGATGACGGCGGCGCCCTCTCGCCGGCCGAGTCTCCCAGCGGCTGCTCGGGCACCTGCTCCGATCCGGTGTTCTCCCGCAATACCGCCACCCGCGGGGCGTACGACCTGTGGGATCTGCAGTACAGCCCACGCTTCGCCTACATCCCCCGACTGAACCTCACTGCGTCGCAGCTGGGCGGCACCACGGGTGTCGTCTTCGTCGAATTCGAAGCGGTGTGGATCCAGCGCGTGTACGGCGGGAACTGCAGCAACAGCGGGTGCGAGACCGTGTTCGATCCGGGCGTCTACTACTCCGACTCCGTCGCCTCGGACAAGGTCAACGCCATGACGACATTCATCTTCCCGACCGGGATGCTCCCGGGTGAGCTCGACGATCCCAACGCTCCGAACCTGGTCGGCGTGAACCAGTTCGTGGGACTGCTGCGATGAACCGACGGCACATTCCTTCGCCGCACCGGGGCGCGAGCGTCGTCGAATACGCCCTGGCGCTCGGGGCCATCATGCTCCTGGTGATGGCCGGCCTGAGCACCTTGGAGGATGGCGTCACCAGCGAGCTGGACGAGCGCGGCAGCAGCATCGGTGTGCCCGAGGAGTCCGGAGTCACCATCACCGCCCCCGCCACGACCGCTCCGCCGACGACCACGACGCCGCCGCCCAGCACCACCGCTCCCCCGGGAACGGTGTTCATCTCCGCATTGGCGTCGGCCGCGAACTGGTCAGGCGGCAAATGGGTGGCGACCGTCGAGGTGAGCGTCACCGACGGCGGTTCCAACCCGGTGAACGGCGCGTCGATCGAGGCCGAGTGGTCCGAGCCCTTCGTCAGTGACACCTCGTGCGTGACCGACAGTTCGGGTACGTGTTCCATGACCCAGTGGAACCTCAACAGCAACCGTCCCTCGACGACCTGGACGGTCGTGTCGGTGGCGGCCCCGGGGCTCACCTACGACGCCGCCGCCAACGTGGTCAGCACGATCACCGTGAATCGCCCGTCCTGACGGGGCCATCAGCCGAAGCGACGACGACCCTCGACGAGTCACGGGCCATCCGGCCGGGCTGGCCGGCTTGACGGTCACACCCCGGGCGCGACGACACTGAACGCATGATCGAGCTGCCCGACGAGTCGCCCGAGGCCATCCTGGCCGAGTTCGAATCGCGGGGCTGGGGTGACGGACTACCGCTGATCGCACCGACCGCCGAACGGGTTGACCTGATGCTCGGGGGTGCCGATCCAGACGAGGTGGTGGCGGTACTGGCGCCGCGCGACGGCCGGGCCGATCGCCGGGCCATCGCCGTCAACGCGGTGCTGGCCGGTTGCCGTCCCGACACCATGGCGGTGCTCGTCGCTGCGGTGCGGGCGTTGGCCCAGCCGCAGATCAATCTGCGGGGGGTCAACGCCACCACCCATCCGGTGGCACCGCTGCTGATCGTGCACGGGGCCGTCGTCGACCAGGTCGGATTCAACGGTGGCCTCGGGGCCTTCGGGCCCGGCAACCGAGCCAACGCCACGGTGGGTCGCGCCCTTCGATTCGTGCTGTTGCACATCGCCGGCGCCGTCCCGGGGGCGGGCGACGCCAGCACCCAGGGTCAGCCGTCCAAATACACCTACTGCGTGGCCGAGAACGAGCCGGCCAGCCCGTGGGGCTCGTACGCCGCCAGCGTCGGCGTCGACGCCCCGTCGGCCGTCACCGTGCACTGTGGGGAGAACCCGCACAACTTCCACGACATGGAGAGCGCCTCGGCCGAGCGAATCCTGGGCAAGGCCTCCTCGCTGATGACGACCTTCGGGGCCAACAACGCCTGCATCGCGACCGGCGAGTTCTTCGTCGGTCTCTGCCCGGAGCACGCCCGCACCATCGCCGATGCGGGCTTCGACCGGGGCGACGTGGCCCAATGGCTGTTCGACCACGCCCGCCGGCCGGCCGGCGAATACCGAGCCCACTTCGACCTCCGGGTCTGGACCGACGAGATGAACGCGGCCGCCGACGACGACTTGATCCCTCCGACGGGCCAGGTCGACAACATCAAGGTGTTGGTGGTGGGCGGCGCCGGCAAACATTCCTGCGTCATTCCCAGCTGGGGCATGACCACCAGTGTCACCATGGCCCTGGACACCTGACCCACCGAGGTAACGATGAGCATTCGTATCCACACACCCGAGGGGACCATCGACCGCCCCGCCACCCAGCGGGCCCCGGCCCCGGCCACCCTCGAAGGCGTGCGCATCGGCATCCTCGACAACACCAAGCCCAACGCCGATGTCCTCCTGAGGTCAGCGGCCGATGCGCTGTGTGCGGCCACCGGCGCCCAGGTGGTGCGCACCGACACCAAGAACGCCGCGCTGGCGGCCAAGGATCAGGTGCTCGACGGCATGACCCGCGAGGTCCAGGTGGTGCTCACCGGCTCAGCCGATTGAGGCAGCTGCACGTCGTGGAGTGTCCACGACCTCGTCCACCTCGAGCGGGCCGGCGTTCCCACGGTGTTGTTCGCCACCGAGCGCTTCGCCGAGCTGGCCACCATCACCGCGCAGGAGCTCGAGTTCACCGACGCCCGGCTGGTGGTGGTCGACCATCCGCTGGGTGGCACCGACCCCGACCGCGTGGCGGCCTGGGGTCGTGACACCCTCGACCGGCTGCGAGCACTGCTGGGGCCATGACCATCAGCATCGACCTGCACCGTCAGCGAGCGGTCGTCACCGGTTCGGGCGCCGGCATCGGGAGAGAGATCGCCCGCTGGCTGGCCCGCGCCGGCGCGTCCGTGGCGGTCATCGACGCGCGCCCCGACCCGGCGGCCGAAACCGCTGCCCTCATCGAGGGTGAGGGGGGATCGGCCACGGTGATCGTCGGCGATGCCCGCGACGACGCTCGCCTCCAGGCCATGATCGGCGAGGCCGCCGACTCCTTGGGTGGTCTCGACATCGCCGTCAACAACATCGGCATGATGGGACCGCAGGGCTCGGCCCCCTGGCTGGCCATGACACCAGGCCAGCTGCGAGACGTGTTCGACCAGAACCTGGTCATCACCGCCGTGGCCGCCATGATCGAGGCGCAGATCCTGGTGGAGGCGGGAGGGGGCGTCATGCTCAACGTCACATCGGGTGAGACCACCCGCCCGGCCCCCAACATGGCCGGCTACGGCGCAGCCAAGGCGGCCATCAACCACCTCACCCAGACCCTGGCCGTGGAGTTGGGTCCCAGCGGGGTCCGGGTCAATGCCATCGCCCCGGGCACCACGCTCACCGAGACGGTGGAGGCGGCCCTCCCGCCCGAGCACTACCGGGCCCTGGTCGAGGCCACTCCCCTACGCCGCGGTACCGAACCGGACGAGCTGGCCCGCCTGGCCGTCTTCTTGTGCTCGGACCTGGCCCGGTGCATCACCGGACAGTTCTTCCTGGCCGACGCCGGAGCCCACCTCAGCCGGTCGCGTCCGGCCAACCGTCCCACCGCCTGAACAGCCGGTCAGGCCGGTTCCACCCGAATGGGCACACCCGTCATGTGGGCCTGACTGCTGAGCTCCTCGAAGCTGCCCGGGCCGACGGGCAGCAACCGGTTGATGTTGACGCCGGGATGGGCCCGAGCCACGGACATCCCCGGCGCCCCGGCGTTGCCCCAACCGTGGGCCGCGGCGGCGACACCGCGACCGAGGGCCTCGTCGAGGGCCAGTGGCAGCACCACCTCGCCGTGGTCGTTCCAGACTCGCACCTCGGTCCCTTCGACCAGGCCCCGGGCCTCGGCGTCGGCTGGGTGGAGCCACAGCGGATTGTGGTCGTGGCCCGCCTTCTTCAGGCCGGGCACGTTGTGCATCCAGCTGTTGTGCATGAACGAGTCACGCCGCGTGATCAGCAGGAGTCCGTCGGCGACGCCGCGCATCTCGTCGAACATCTCGCGGCAGCGCCGGCGGGCGGTGTCGAAGGCCTCGGGGCAACAGTCCACCCGACCGTCGGGCAATTGCACCACTTCGTCGAAGAACCGTCCCGCGTGCAGACCGGGCAGTTCGATCACGCCGCCGGGCGAGGCACGAAGCGCTTCGAGGCTCAGGCCGCTGGCGGCGAGCATGTGGTCGTACTTGCCCCAGTGCTCCTCGGCCCCGCCGCGATCCAAGGGCGAGTCCAGACCCATCTCCTGGGCCAGGCGGGCGAAGATCCACCACTCCTCTCGACGCTCGTGCCGGGGCGCCACGACCTGGTCGGTGTACTGCACGAATGGTTGGGCCTGGAGCCCCAACCCGATCACGGTGAGGTCGGCCCGTTCGAACTGATCGGCCGCCGGCAGCACCCAATCGGCGTACTCGGCGGTGGCGTTGGCGTACAGATCCACGAGCACCACCAGCTCGAGCTGCGAGAAGGCCTTGCGCAGCCGTTCTTCGCCACCGATCGACAGGAGCGGGTTGCCGGCCACCACGACCAGGGCGCGGATGGGCTCCTCGACGTCGAGGATGTAGTGCGACAACAGGTTGCCCGGGAGGTTCCCCCGTCGCAGACGTCCGAACTCCGACTCGAAGAAGCCGGCCCCGAAGTCAGCCTTGCCGGCGCGGGCGTTGGGATAGAAGCCGATGGACGGGAGGTTGCCACCCACGCGATCGAGGTTGCCGGTGACCAGGCTCAACATGTGCATCAGCCAGTAGGCCAAGGTGCCCTGGCGGCCCATGTTGGCGCCGGTCGACATGTAGAAGGCGGTGCCGTCGGCCTGGCGGATCTCACGGGCCAGATCTCGCAGGGTGGACGCATCGATCGCGGTGACCTCGGCCACCCGCTCCACCGGATAGTCGTCGACGAAGCGCTCGAGCTCGTCGACATTCGTGCCGTGGGCATCGAGCACCTCACGGCGCCAACCGCCCGTGGCCCGCAGCTCGTGCAGGAGACCGGCCATGAAGTACACATCGGTGTCGGGGCGGAGCAGGACGGTGTCGCCCACACCACCGTCGACCGTCTCGATGCGACGAGGATTGACGAAGTGGACGGTCGCCCCCCGCTGGTGCGCCTCCCGCAGGCGCTGGATCATGTTGGGCAACGAGATGAAGCTGCCCTTCGATGCCCGGGGATTGGCTCCGATGACGAAGATCAGCTCGGCCCGCTCGATGTCGGGCAGCGGGTGGACGGTGCGGCTGCCGAACACGGCCTGGCTGCCCGCGAACTTGTTGGCACAGTCCTGGGTGCCGGCGGAGAACGACCGGATGGCGCCCAGTTGGCCCAGCCACGCGCCGAGGCTCAGGTAGCCGAGGGCATTGAACCCGAGCGGGTTGCCCCCGTAGAGCCCCACCGCCGACGGGCCGTGACGATCGAGTACCCGCTGGAGGCGACGGGCGATGTCGGCCAGCGCCTCGTCCCAGCTCGCCGGCCTGAGCTCGCCGTCGAAGTGACGCAGGGGCTGGTCGACCCGGTCGGGATCGTGGTGGATGTCGAAGGTGGCGATGCCCTTGGCGCACGCGAATCCCTTGGTGACCGGATGGTCACGGTCGGCCTGCACCCGCGCCAGTTGGCCGTCCTCGACGTTGGCCACCAATCCACAGGAGGGCTCACAGACCCGACAGAATGTCCGAATCGTCGACATCGACCCGAGCGTAGGGCACCGCCCGCCCACCGGTCACCGACTCCCATCCCGTGAGCGGTCATTGCCGGGTCGGAGCCTGTTGCCGGTCAGCCGAGACCGGGGCGTTGGCGATCGAGGAAGCGGTAGACGTCGACCAGGTCGACGCCGGGGAACGGGCTGAACTCCCGCTCGGAGGGCGGCAGGGCGGTCAGTACGTGGCTGCGCTCGGCCGCCGACGGCCAGGCCACATCCTCCCACCGCTCGACCAACGCCGGATCGGGCGGCGCGTCATGGGGGGCGGCGAACAGTCGACGGATGGTCTCGCGTCCACGGAAGTAGCGGGCGTAGGGCTCGGTGGTGCCGAGCGTCACCGCGTACGGCGTGCGGTCGCTCAGGTTCTCGATGTAGGTCACGCACCAGAACGCGCCGTGGTCGGTATCGGTGTACTGGTAGTGCAGCAGGAAGTCCTCGTTGCTGTTCCACGCCTGGCGAGCGCCCCACTGACGCGACACCCGCTCGCCCTCCAGTGCCCCGTCGGCGTCTGTCGGGAAGTCGATGCCGTCGTTCTGGTACCCCTTGGTGATCACGCCGTCGGGGTCGGTGCGCAGGAAGTGCACCGGGATCTCCAGCTTCTCGGTGGCCAGGTTGGTGAATCGATGGGCGGCCATCTCATAGGAGATGTAGAAGCGCTCCTTGAGGTCCTCGATCGACAGGTCGCCGTCGGCCTTCTCGGCCGCGAGGAGTTCGAGGGCCGGCTCCTCGGGCGCCAGAATGGCCGCGGCGAAGTAGTTGGACTCGATGCGCTGGCGTAGGTACTCGCCGAAGTCGGTGGTGTCGGTGTGATCGAGGGCGAAGTGCCCGAGTGTCTGGAGCACGACCGACCGGGCCGCCCGCACCTTGAGGTCGTCGCGTTGGGGGATGTAGATGATGCGGCGATCCCTATCCGTGATCGATCGGGCGGTGCGGGGCATCCCCCGCACCCGCTCCACGGAGAAGCCGTAGTGGGCCACCAGGTCGGTGAGCAATCGCTCCGAGAGCGGTCCTCGACCGCTGTACCCCACGGCGGCCAGGGCCTTGGTGGCCTCGACCTCGATGTCGGGGAAGTAGTTGTTGCGTTCGGTCATCTCGCGACGCAGCGCGATGTTGGCCAGCCGGGCCCGATCGCCGGCTCGTTGGCGCCGGGCCCCGTCGTCGACATCGTCGGTCGCGCTGGGCAGGGCGTCGAAGAGTCCCACGAGATGCTCGAGGACCTCGACGGACACCTTGGCCGAGATGCGCAGGTCGTCGAGCCCGAGGGATCGGTAGCGGGGATCCTGTTGGGCGTGGGCCAGGCGGATCTCCAGCTGGGACCGACGGTCGGGCGGAGGGGCCGGATCGAGCAGCTCGGCCACCCCCACATCGAGGGCGGCGGCGAGGTCGTCCAGCAGACCCAGCTTGGGCTCGACCTTGCCGTTCTCCAGCTGTGACAGGTAGGGCGCGCTCCGACCCACCCGCTCGCCCAGCTGCGCCAGCGTCAACCCGGTCTGGCGCCGGGCGTACCGCAGCCGGTGGCCGAGCACCAGGGGATCGATGGCCGTACGCGTCATAGCCGCAACAATATCGAACGATCTTTCGCACATAGGTGATTTCATGGGGATCTTTCCGACCATTCGCCTGGAATGTCCGGGACTTCTTTCTCACACTGGCGACACTTCCTATTTCGCGCCGCCCTCCCGGGATCCGCACATGGTCGATCGCACCGCCACCGTCACCGCACCCACCGACGAGCCGCTCACCGCCTCGGCGCGGGCGTTCCTGGCCGATCTCGAACGACGCTTCCGGACCCGTCGGGCGGACCTGCTCGTCGCCCGCCAGGAACAACTCGCCCGCTTCCGTCAGGGCGAGCGGCCACACTTCCTCGACCACACCGCCGCGGTGCGGGGCGGCGCCTGGCAGATCGCGCCGCCACCACCAGACCTGCTCGACCGACGGGTGGAGCTCGTCGGCTCGGTCGACCGGGCGACCGTGGTGGCCTCGCTGTCCTCGGGGGCGAATGTGTTCATGGCCGACTTCGAGGACGCCACCTCGCCGACCTGGTCCAACATCATCGGCGGCCACGCTGCTGTTCGCGATGCCCTCCACGGCCTGCTGCCGGTGACCGACCGGGCGACCCCGTCCACCATGGTGGTACGACCGCGCGGCTGGCACCTCGACGAGAGCCGCGTGCTGGTCGACGACGCACCGATGTCGGCCAGCGTGTTCGACTTCGGCATGGTCATGTTCCACAGTGCACGAACGTTGCTGGACAACGGTTCGGGCCCCTACTTCTCGCTGCCCAAGCTGGAGAACCACTTCGAGGCCCGCCTCTGGAACGACGTGTTCTGCCACTCCCAGGATGCACTCGGAATACCGCGGGGATCCGTCAAGGCCACCGTCATCGTCGAGACCATCACCGCGGCCTTCGAGATGGACGAGATCCTGTACGAGCTCCGCGAACACGGCGCCGGCCTGGGCGCCGGCCGCTGGGACTACCTGGCCAGCATCATCCGGTGCCTCGGGCACGAACGATCCTTCGTGCTGCCCGATCGAGCCGATCTCGGTGGCGCCACTCCCTTCATGGC
>Ga0224505_10002549_pt1 | contig 10633 bp, 9 predicted proteins | sample SF_Jan12_sed_USG_FD_169102 | JGI IMG/M metagenome (GOLD analysis project Ga0224505, IMG submission 169102) | Sediment microbial communities from San Francisco Bay, California, United States - SF_Jan12_sed_USGS_4_1 | ecosystem: Environmental > Aquatic > Marine > Sediment | place: USA: California...
ACGGCGCGCTGCCCGCGCTGCCGTTGGACGAGCGCCCGCTCGACGCCGCGTCGCAGGCGCTCGCGGACCTGCGCGCGGGCCGCGCGCGCGGGCGCATCGTGCTCGAGCCTTGAGGCTATGAACGCGTGGCTACGATCCGCGCCATGAACCCGAACCCCACCCTCAAGGCGGGCGCGCTCGCCGGCCTGAAAGTCATCGACCTGTCGCGCGTGCTCGGCGGCCCGTACTGCACGCAGATCCTGGCCGACCACGGCGCCGACGTGCTGAAGATCGAGCCGCCGCAAGGCGACGAGACGCGCGGCTGGGGCCCGCCGTTCGACGCCCACGGTACCGCGAGCTACTTCCTGGGTCTCAACCGCAACAAGCGCGGCATGACGATGGACTTGGCACAACCCGCGCAACGCGAGGCGCTGCTCGCGCTGCTGGCCGACGCCGACGTGCTGGTGGAGAACTTCAAGACCGGCACGATGGAAAAGTGGGACCTGGGCTTCGACACGTTGAGCGCGAAATTCCCGCGCTTGGTGCACTGCCGCGTCAGCGGCTTCGGCGCCGACGGCCCCAAGGGCGGCCTGCCCGGCTACGACGCCGCGATCCAGGCGATGGTGGGCCTGATGAGCATCAATGGCGACGCCGACCGCCCGGGCGTGCGCCTGGGCGTGCCGGTGGTCGACATCGCCACCGGCCTCAACGCCGCGCTGGGCATCCTGCTCGCGCTGCAGGAGCGCAGCCAAAGCGGCAAGGGCCAGTTCGTCGAAGCGTCGCTCTACGACTGCGGCTTGTCGCTGCTGCACCCGCACTCGGCCAACCACCTGCTGGACCCACGCATCGTGCCCGGCCGCAGCGGCAACGCGCACCCCAACATCTGCCCCTACGACACCTTCGCCACCGGCGGCACGCCGATCTTCCTGGCGGTGGGCAACGACGGCCAGTTCGGCAAGCTGTGCGAGCTGATCGGCGCACCTGCGTTGCTCGGCGACGCGCGCTTCGCGAGCAACGCGCTGCGCAACAAGCACCGCAGCGAACTCAAGCCGCTGCTCGAAGCGAAGCTCGTTCAGTTCACCGACTGCGAAGCGCTGGCCGACCGCCTGATCCGCGCCGGCGTGCCCTGCGCGCCGATCCACGACGTGCCGGCGGCGCTGGCCGACGCGCACACGAAGCACCGGGGCATGGTGGTGGAGATCGGCGACGAGTACCGCGGGGTGGCGTCGCCGATCAAGTTGTCGAGGACGCCGGCGACGTATCGGGTGGAGCCGCCAAAGAGGGGTGGCTAGGCCAGCCGCATCCGCACCAGCCACGGCTGCCAGCGCGCATCGGCGTGCAGGTTGCGCAGCAGCGGGTCGACTTTCATCGAAGCGAGGCCCGCGTCGCGCTGGCCGTGCGCGCCCTCCAGCCAGTCGAAGGCCCCGGCCACGTCGCCGCTGAACGCGTGCGCCTGGGCGATCTGGTAGGCGGCACCTTGCGCATACTTCCGGGTGAGCTCGCGAAGCGTCGACTCCGACTCCGTCCGATGCCCTCGCGCATGTTGCACGAGCACGGTTCCGAGCAGGCGAAACGTGTCGTGCGACTCCTGCTCGACCTCCCGCCAGGCCTCGTCGAGCCGCCCTTGCGCCAGGTAGACGCGGCCGAGCAGGTAGTGCAGCCGCGCCCGCTCGTGCGGGCTGAGCTCGAGGGCCTTGCCGAACGTGCGCTCGGCCTCCGCCAGGCGTTGCGTGTAGAGATGCTGCAGCCCGGCGTTCGCATAGGCCTCGACGTTCAAGGGGTCGAGCGCAAGCGCTCTGCCGACCAGCGCGCGCGCCTCCTCCCATTGGCCGAGGTTCTGCATCAGCGTGGCGGCGAGGATCAGCAACTGCGCGTCGTCGGGCGCCAATCGCAACGCGCGGCGCAGCGCCGCCTCTGCGCCGCGCCAGTCCCAGTCGTGCCAGAGGAGGATCGCGCCCAGCGCCCAGTGGCTCGCCGCCACATCGGGCCCCAGGGCCAGGGCACGCTGCGCCGCCTCGCGCGCGCGCGCCGCGCCCGCGGAGATCGGCGCCCAGGCATTGACCTCCTGGCGCAGGTAGCCGAACGACAGCGACGCCCACGCGGCCGCGTAGTCGGGATCCAACTCGAGCGCGCGACGGAAACACCCGATCGCCTTCGTCGTGTCCTGATTGTTGTAGCGGTTGAGGAAGAAGGTGCCCTCGAGGTAGAGCTGGTAGGCCTCGGCGTTGCGGCTGCGGCCCTGCACCGCCGCCTGCACCTCGGCCGTCAGTTCGGCGGCGTCGGTCGCGCGCGCGCGGTCGCCGAGGAGGGCCGGGCGCATCTCCCTGACGACGGCATGCGCGATGTCGTCCTGCACCGCGAAGATGTCCTGCAGTTCGCGATCGTAGGTCTGCGACCATTGCTGCGAGTCGGTCGCGGCATTGACCAACTGCACTGCGACGCGCACGCGCGTCCCGGCCTTGCGCACGCTGCCTTCGAGCACGCTGGCAACGTTGAGCTTGCGCGCCACCGCCGGGATGTCCGCCTTCGTTCCCTTGAAGCTGAACGCGGAGGTCCGGGACGCAACTCGCAGCCCACGGATCTTCGACAGGACGTTGAGCAGCTCCTCGGACAGGCCGTCGGCGAAGTACTCGTTGGCCGCGTCGTCGCTGATGTTGACGAACGGCAGCACGACGATCGAAGGAACCTCGGGCTGCGTGGGTGGCGCTGCGACGGTCGCGACACCCGTGGCCTGCGCGGCCATGGCATCGGGCCTCAGCGTGAACCGGTAGCCCCTGCCGGAAACGGTGGCAATCGCCTCGGCGCCGAGGATCTTGCGCAGCGCCGACACCTGAACCTGGAGGTTGTTCTCCTCGACCACGACGCCCGGCCAGACCCGATCGAGCAACTCACCCTTGGGCACGAGCTGCCCCGCGCGCTCGACGAGCACGACCAGCAGTTCGAAGGCGCGCGGGCTCAGCGCCACGGGCTCGCCGCCCACGAGCAGTTGCTGCGCCGCCGGCCGCAACTCGAAGCGGCCGAAGCGGTAGTCGGGGGAGGGTGCGGTTGCGGCCATGCGCGCCGGTGTCGGGCTGGGCTTCTTGCCAGTCTATGCCAGCTGCCGGCGGCGGGCAGCGGCCGCGTCTTCATGACATTTCAACATTCATCAGCAGAGATTCAGCGTCGCTGATGGACGGTCGCGGGCGAGCGCAAGAAACTGTCGCCACAGTCCCCGCCAACCCACAGGAGAACACCATGCAAACCATCCGCCGCAGCGCCAACTCCCGGCCCACGAGCTTCGACGACATCGGCTTCGCCGCCTGCCTTGGTGCGATCGCCCTCGCGCTCGCGCTGTCCATGGCCTGGGTCGTTGCCACCGATCCGCAATCCAGCGCTCCGCTCGCCGCAGCCGCGACTTCGCAGACGGGCGCCGAGTCCTTCTCGGCGACGCAGGCGAACAGCGCCGCGCGTTCCTGAACGGAGTCCCCGGGGGCGGCGGCGCTCCGCGGTGCGCCGGTGGATGCGTACCAAGTCCTGGGATTCGGCCTCGACCCTGGCGAGGCGGATCAAGAATCATCGCGACGACAAGCGCGGCGCCGATGCGGGCCGGCGCGCGCTGTCGCGCAGCAGTTGCTGCAACGCTTGAAGCAGCACGCGCAGTCAACAACAACCCCGAGGCGCGCGCGACGATCGGCTCCGAGAAGGTCGCAAAGGCGCCTCCGGGCGGCCACCTGTTGCTGCTTGGCCTCGTAGACCAATCCGAACAGCGCCACATTGCACGGCAGGCTGTCGTCCAGTCCGGCCGACGACTTCAGCGGCATCGCGTTGCTTGGGTGCGAGAGCGGCGTGCCGGTCTTGCCTTGGTACCCGGTCGCGGTCTCGATCCGACCGAGGGCAGTTCGATCTCATGTGACGCTGAACCCGCTGCAAGTGCAGGCTCGGCTCAAGCCGCGGTGCGGGGCGCATGCACCCCTGCGGGATCGCCGGCGCAGGGGTGGCCAGTGTGCGCGTGCAGTGGAACACCGTCGCGAGACGCATTGAGCGAGTGATTGCTTTTGGAGCGGGCTGTGTTGGGCGGCTTAGGTCCGGAGAGGGTCGCTCTCGCGCATCCGACTCGACGGCTTGGAACGATCGCGATGTGACCACAGCAAGCTTTCGGGCTTCGGCGCTTGGCGTTCCCCAAGCCGCCAAAGAAGACGGCGGCCCTCGCCGCCCGGTGATTGAGCTTCAAACGCGCTCCAGGCCTATGCTGCGTCGCCTCGTACAAGGAGCAACCACCATGAATCTCGATGAGAAGGGCCTGGCCACGCGCCGGGCCGTGCTGGGCCACACCTACGTCGATGGCGCGCTGGCCAAGGCCACGCCGTTCACCGCCCCGCTGCAGGAACTGGTGACGCGCCACGCCTGGGGCAACACCTGGCAGCGCCCGGGCATCGACCTGCGCACGCGCAGCATCGTCACGGTGTCGATGCTGGTGGCGCTGGGCCGCATGCACGAGCTCAAGATCCACGTGCGAGGCGCGCTGAACAACGGCGTGACCAAGGAGGAGCTGCAGGAGATCTTCCTGCACGCCAGCGTGTACTGCGGCTTTCCGGCCGCGGTGGACGCCTTCCGCACGGCGGCTGAGGTGGTCGACGCCGCGAGCTAGGTCACCCGCCCGAACCACAACACCGACAGCCCCGCCCCGGCCAGCAGCAGCACCGCCGCCGCTCCGGCCAGCAGGGCCGTCAGTTCGGTTTCGCGCTTGCTCACCTGCAGGCGCGAGCCGAGCTTCTGGTAGACGCTGCGCAACGCCTCGGCGGTGCCGGCATGGTGGTACTCGCCGCGGGTCATCTGCGCCACGTGGCGCAGCGTGGGTTCGTCCAGTTGAAGGTAGATCGCCATCTCTTCGCCCATCGCGGCATGGCCGTCGGGCGTGCCCAGGCCCACCACGGTGATTCGCACGCCGCGGTCGGCCGCCATCTTGGCGGCTTCCAGCGTGTCCACCCCTGTGGTGCGACGGCCGTCGGAGAGCAGGATGATCGCGGCCGACTCGTAGGAGCCGGGCGGCACCGGCGTGATCTCCTTCGGCGCGGGCTTGTCGACCTTCTTCTCGTCCAGGCTGCGCGCCGCCGTCCCGCGGCGCGGCGCACCGAAGGTCATCTCGCCCAGGTCGATACCGTGGTCGGGGAACAGCTCGGCCAGGCACACCACGATGGCGTTGCCGATGGCCGTGCCGTACTGCATCTGGATCGCGTCGATCGCGCCCACGAGCGCGGGGCGGTCGGTCGTGGCCCGCTGCGCCACCTGCGCGCTGCCCGCAAAGGTGACCAGCCCCACTTCGATGTGCCTGGGCACCTCGGCCAGGAAGGCCTTGGCCGCCTCCTGCGCGGCCACCATGCGCGAGGGCTGCACGTCGGCCACGCGCATGCTGCGCGAGATGTCCATCGCGAGCAGGATCGTCGACCTGGCCCAGGGCAGCGGCACCGCCGCACTCGGCCGCGCCAGGGCCAGCAGCAGCAGCACCAGCGACACGAAGAACAGCGCCGGCGGCACATGCCGCTGCCAGGAGCGGCCCACGACCTCGCGCACGACGCGCAGGCTGGCGTACGCGCGCGCCGCCTTGCCGCGCCGCCGCAGCAGCCACAGGTAGAGCGCCGGCAGCAAGGGCAGCAACAGCATCCACCACAGGTTGTGAGGCCACAAAAAGTGCATCGGCTCCACCGGCCTTGCGCGCGGGCATCGGAGGCGGATTCTGTATCGTGGTGTGGCGACATCGATCAAGTTGTCGAGCACGGCGGGGCCGCGCAGCCGTTTCCGACCCCTTCGTGTACGCTGCGCGGTCACACTCGCAATCGACCCGAGGATCCCGATGAGCAAGCCCCGCCTGACCTATTTCGACTTCGCCGGCAGCCGCGGCGAGGAATGCCGCATTGCGCTGCACCTGGCCGGCATCGACTTCGACGACGAGCGCGTCAAGAACGCCGACTGGCCGGCGCTGAAGCCGCGCATGCCGTTCGGCGCGATGCCCGTGCTGCAGATGCCGGGCAAGCCGCCTCTGGCGCATTCCAACGCCATCCTCGTGTTCATCGGCCGCCAGCACGGCCTTCATCCGGTCGACGCCTTCGAGGCCGCACGGCACGAGGCGGTGATGTGCGCCGTCGAGGAACTGCGCCACACGATCACGCCGACGCTGCGCATTTCCGACCCCGAACAGAAGCGTGCAGCGCGCGAGGCGCTTTCTGCGAACGAACTCGCGACGTGGGGCAGCCAGGTCGAGCGCCAACTGGGCGACGGCCCTTTCGTCGGCGGGCAGTCGCTCCAGGTTGCCGACATCAAGGTGTACATGGTCGTCCGCTGGCTGACCTCGGGCACGCTGGATCACGTGCCCACCACGGTGCTCGATCACTGCCCGAAGCTCCTGCGCCTGTACCGTGCCGTCGGTGAGCATCCGGGCGTGAAGGCCTGGATGGCGAAGTCGGCGCAATGATGTTTGGCAAAGCGGCCGGAGGGCGCCGCGTGCGGCTGTTGCGAAGCGCCTCGCACAACCGGCTGCATGCGCTGCGGAGCCAAGTCTGAAAATCGTCCGCGACTGAATCGCTGCCGCAGTGCACGAGCGGTGGCCCCGAGGCCGGGCCTCTAGCGGACCAACCCCATTTCGGCGAGGCACCGGTCTGAGAGTTGACCCGCCTGCGCAGCGAACAGCCCCTTGTACCGCTGGCCACCCTCTGCGAAGGTGTCCTTGACGGGTTCCAGGCTGGACGACGAGTAATCGAACGCCCGGCCGACGACGCGGCCCGTCCGTGCATCGACGACCCGCATGTCGATGCCCAGGAACAACTGGCCCGTGGTCAACTCGTAGTGCCGGATCGCCACCTCGACCACCTGTGTCGGCACGCCGTCGGCGGCCAGGCGCGCGTAATCCGCCACTGGCGTGTTGTCCTCGCGCCAGGCGCGCACGGCCCGGATCCACCGGTTCGACAACATGTCCACCTCGGCCGTGCCCACGCCCGGCACCGGCCTGAGTGCCGCATCGATCGTGACCGTTGCACCGCCGGGCTCGAGCCGCGCGCGCACGTGCTCGGCGATGACCCGCGTCGGCTCCCAGCCCGAGGCCCCTCGCAGCTCGGCGTCCAGCGCGCGGGTCGCTCGAGCGCTGCGCTCGACGGCATCCGGCATGCCGGCCGCGAGCTGCAACAGGTTGAAGACGCCGAACGCCGGCTGGCCCGCCGAGATGATGAACAACCCGCCGCCGCTGGCCGGCACGACGAGCGGCGGCGATTCGAACGGCACGACATGCACGCGCGAACTGGCAGGTGGCGGCCCGTCCGGAGCCCTTTGCGTGGCATTGGCGGCGCAACCGGCAACGATGCCCAGAGCGGCCGCATGGAGGACCGCAACGGCGATGCGACAGATCGCGCGCGCGGCGCTCCTGCGGCATTTGCGGTTTCGGTGCGCGAAGAACGCCATGCGCAATGCAGCGCTCAGTGCGCGGGCACGAAGCGGGTGACGGATGCCACGGCATCCTGCAGGTCGCCTTGCCTGAACAGCAGCGGCACCGTGTCGTTGGTCAGGTAGGCCGGCAGGAGGTTCGTGTAGAACGGCGTGCCCGGGATGCCACTGGTGCCGCCCGGCCACGCCGATTCGGCGCGCACGCCGGGCATGCTGGCTTCGGCAACGAAGCGATTGACCGGACCGCGGTTGAACATGAAGTCGTTGGCGGCGTCGGCGCGCAGGTCGAACTTCGCCGGGTCCACCGTGCCGTAGCCGCCATCGGTGGGCAAGCCGGGCAGCGCATCACCGAGGGGATTCGTCGTCGGCACGTTGAAGGCGCCGCCGAGCGGGTGCGCGAACACGATGCGGTGCAACCGGCCCCAGCGATAGTCGTTCTGGCTCGTCGACGCTGCGAACGCCGGCGCGAAAGCCGGTCCGGCAAGTTGCGCGAGACCCTCGGCGATGCTTCGCAGCAGCAGGATGTCGCGGCAATCCTCGGCGTTCGTGACGCCGGCCACGGCGAAGAAATTCAACCCCGAAGCGCCCACACCGGGCTGCGGCCGTTCCATCAGGTTCCGTAGTGCGGTGAGCGTGCGGTCGGCGTCGGGCTTGGGCAAGCCGACCATGCGGGCGTCGATGGTGTTGGCGATGAAGCGCCCCCGCCACACGCTGTAGATCGTCGCTGCCACGCTGTCGGCCACTTCCTGCGCCGTGGGCTCACCCAGCATGCCGTTCACGTCGCTCGCGTCGTAGCCCTGCGGGATGCCCGTCGGCGCTTTGCGCGACCAGGCCGTGAGGCGCGCCACCGCCTCCGCCACGCCGGCCGCGCCCGCAGCGTTCACGAGCAACGGCTCCGCCGACGGCGCCGAGGCGCGTGCGTAGGCCGTCACGATGTGGGGCACGAAAGACTGCGCATCGGGAAGCACCACGTCGGCCTGGATCGCCTGCATGTCGGCGAACGACACCGGGCCCGCCATCAGCTTGGACTTCAGCAACTCGGTGATCCGCCCGGCCCGCAGGCCTGCGTCGAAACCGGCGTTCAGGTAGTACAGGCCGCCGCCCGGGCGCAACTGGTTGAGCGGGTTGTTGTCGAGCGAGGTCCCCGCAGGGTCGTTGTTGGCATTGACGAACCAGCCCGCCAGCGGATTCACCAGATGCGGCATCTCGCTCGCCGGCAGGATCTCGTACGGGATCGCCTGGCCCGGCTGCGGGTTTGCGACGGGCAGCCACTCGTTGCCGCCGCTGCCGTTGCGGACGAACCAGGGCGGCAGCCCGGTCACGGTGCCGCTTTGCAGGTCCTCGCGCAGCGGCACTTCAGACGCTGCGAAGTAGGCGATGTTGCCGTCGACGTCGGCGTAGGCAAGGTTCTGCGTTCCCGAATCGAACCATTGCACCCCGCGCTGGAAGTCGGCCAGGTTGCGCGCATGGTTCCACGTGTACAGCGCATCGACTTCGCGCGTCCCGCTGAAGCCGGTGTACTGCACGCTGAGGGCCTTGCCCGTCGCCATGTCGAGCTGCACGATCGGGCCGTTGTTGCGGCGCGGAACGATCAGCGTCGCGGCCGGAACAGCGCCCCCCGGCGGCACGGTCACGAGGTTGTCTGGCGTGCCGTCGCCGGGCGTGTTGTAGCGATAGGTCTCGGGGATCGGGATCACGTGCTCGAGCGCCCCGCGGTAGATGGAGCTCAGTCCACTAGGTGAATTCGCATCGGGAACCAGTTGCTCCTGGAACACGTCGGTCACGTCGAGCGGGCTCACCGTTGCGCCCCAGGCGATTCGCCGGGTCTGCCCGACGACGACGAAGGGCGCGCCGGCAAAGCTGTTGCCCATTACGTCGTGGTCGCCGTGGGACAGATGGATCGGATAGAACGTCGACGGCTGTTCCAGCCCCAGGTGCGGATCATTGGCCACCAGGGGCCGGCCGTTGACCGTATTGCGTCCGGCCACCGCCCACTGATTCGATCCGGGCCGCTTGTCGCGCTCCATCCGGTCCTTGAAGAACGGCAGGTCGCGGACACGGTCGGCGTACCTTCGCGCCAGTGCCGCCCCAGAGGGATCGTCGTTCGCGCGCCAATGGCCCGTGGCCGTGGCCGCAGCGGCGCCGGCCTGCGAGGCGTCGGGCACCGTCGAGGCCATGTAGAACGGCTGCACACGCCAGAGGTCCTCGCTGAACAACGCGGTGCCGGCCGTCGGGCCGAACACGGTCGTGTAGGTCTGCAGCGCGACGGTGTTCGTGATGTCGTCCAGTCCGAAGCTCAGCGAGAAGGTGATCGACTTGGCCACCGTCATGCTGTCGAGCGCGGTCCAGGGCTGGAATTGCTTCAGTTCCAGCGCCGCGTACTCGGGCGGCAGCGAAGCCGCGCCGGCCACATAGGCGTTCACGCCCCGCGCGTAGGCCTCGAGCGCGCGGCGCGATTTGGGCGCGATCACTTGCAACGAGCGCTCGGCGGCGCGCCGGATGCCGATCGTGCGCAGCTCGACGTCGCCTGTCAGTGCCGGTGGCCCGAGCAACTCGGCAAGCGTGCCGCTGGCGCGACGCCGGGCCGCGTCCATCTGGAACAACCGGTCCTGCGCATGGACGTAACCCTGCAGGAAGTACAGGTCATCTTCATTGCCCGCGCGGATGTGGGCAATGCCGTAGAGGTCGCGCGTGACCTCGGCGGCAGCCGCCAACCCCGCGAGCTTGAACGGGTGCTCGCCTTGCGGGTTCCGGGCCGCTGCCGGGGCGCAGCCCATGGCGAGGACGGCGAATGCAAACAAGAAGCGACGCATGGACGACTCCAGTCATTTCGAATCGGGCACGGTTCGAGGACCGCACATCCCGGGGAGGTTGGTGCCGACACCAGATCGCTCCTCGCCAGATTGCAGGTGTCCAACCGCTCCTCCTGAATTCCAATGGGTCGGACACGAAGATTCACTCTACGAACACCGCCTTTCCACTCGTTGAGCATGCTCAACGGCGTCTTGTGCGGAACGCCGCGGGATGCCCACAGCACGCTGTGTGCAGCGGCTGCGATGATCGACATTCCCCTCAATGCTTGACGCATCACCATGGACCGAGCCCAGGCTTTCCACGAGCTCCTGAACGATCACCGTTCGATCCGCAGCTATCGCGACGATCCCCTGCCGGACGGCCTGGCGGACCGCGTGCTGGAAGACGCGCTGCACGGCACTTCGTCCAGCGGCAACTTGAACTTGGTCTC
>Ga0224505_10002550_pt1 | contig 10629 bp, 7 predicted proteins | sample SF_Jan12_sed_USG_FD_169102 | JGI IMG/M metagenome (GOLD analysis project Ga0224505, IMG submission 169102) | Sediment microbial communities from San Francisco Bay, California, United States - SF_Jan12_sed_USGS_4_1 | ecosystem: Environmental > Aquatic > Marine > Sediment | place: USA: California...
TCCATCGCGCCGCCAAACTCGGCGGGGATGGACAATATCAACGGGATCTGGAAATAGCGGGCGGCGTCTTCGGCGTAGTCCGGCGTGTACAGGTGCCGCGCACAGACGTTGGCGCAGTGCAGGTCGAGCACGTAATCGGCCCCCACCGCCAGCGACTGCAGCGTAAGCGCGAGCCGCTGGCCGAAGGGCAGGTCGCTCTTCAGCCGGGCGCGTAGTTCGGCGGCCATCTGCGCCCTGGCCTTTTGCTTCAGGCGATCCCAGGGCAGGCGCCCGCTGCCGCGCAGGCGCGGCAGCCAGTAGTTGCGGTTCCAGTTCTCACCGGTGGTCGGGTCGAACCGGCCGGGGGTGTACTCCCCGGACTTCTGGTTGATCGCAAACGGGTTCGCATTGGGCACCAGCACGATATCACCCAGGGGCGGGGTTTGCGCGAACTCCGCCAGCAATTCGGCGATCACCGCGTTGCCCTGCACCTCGGAGCCGTGCATGCTCGACTGGATGTAGGCGCGACTGGCGCCGGGGTCTGTGCCTTTTACGGTGTAGACGGCGATGTCGAGCCTGGCACCGCTTGCCAGGGAGCGTACCGGTAATCGTTTCAATCTGATCATTTCTGTTTATTCGACTTGTAGTCAGACAAGCGCATGCCGATCAGGCTGGCGACCAGCACGGTGGTGTAGAAGATGCCTACGCCGGCTTCCATGTAGGCCAGGAAGCGGGTGAGGGGCGCGGTGGGGGTGATGTCGCCGTAGCCCACGGTGGTCAGCGTAACCATGGAATAGTAGATCGTATCGTCGAGATTATTCTGCCAGGGACCGGGCTGAAGGCCGCTCATCGAGCCCGGGAAAAAATACTCGACGATCAGGTAGGCGAAACCGAACAGCAGGCCTATCAGGAGGTAGATGCACACCGACCCGAAGATCGTGTTCCAGGTAATCTGGCCGGTAAACATGACCTGGCGCCAGGCGAGGAAAATCGTGATGGCGAAGAAGATAAACATGGAGAACAACTGGGCCGAGGCCAGGATATCGCTGGCGATGGCGCTGTCGACGATCATCAGGACCACAACGACGGCGGGAATAAGGATCCTGGGGCTGAACCACTTGCTGCGGGCCTCGTGCATGGACCAGACGGCGATGATAACGGTAAGCATGAGACTGACATTGACCAGCACCTGGGCGGCACGCAGCTCGAGCTGGGCAAACAACCCGCTGGCAAACAGCAGCGCCACGAGGTTGGCCAGCAACCAGATAAAATTATTGTTTCGGCTCGGCCGGTGTTTCATGACTGTTCCCTCAACTTGCTGGTCTACCCGCACATGGCTGCTGGGCAACGGAGTTTATCACAGCAGTCCGGCTGTTCGCGTCACCAACGAGCACCTGCGCGGATAGTCGGGCTATGGGGGCGTCAACTGGAAGATATCAGGCGCCCTGGCGCAGAACCACCTCACGCTGCGGATAGAAAAACGCCATCAGGGCCTCCTCCTGCGCCATCGCGTCGCGGTAGCCACAGGCGATCAGATCCCGGCAGAAAGCGCCCTCGAACAGCAGGTAGCTGGCCATGCTGGTGCCGCCCCCGGAAGGAGTGGCACCGGTCATTTTCAGCACCGCCCTCATGGAGCGGGGCAGGCTGTTGAAATGGCGCGCGACCAGTTGATTGATCTCGACTGACGGGTTGATACACAGGAAATCGACCATCTTCAGGCCGGCGGTCTCGGCACGCGGATTTTCGTTGCGCACGATGCCAATCAGCTCATTGATCCGCACCATATGCTCCATGTCATTTTCCAGCGCGTCGATGAAGGCGCTGTTGAACACATGGCCCATCATCCTGGCCATCGACGGGGAGTGCCCTTCATGCCGCTCCGAGGGCTTGTGTGTGGGATTCCCGCTCACCCCCACTACCAGGATGCGCTCAGCGCCGAGGTGGATAGCGGAACTGATGGGTGACACCTGGCGCAGCGCGCCGTCGCCGTAATAAGCCTCGCCGATCTTCGCGGGGGGCAACAGCGTGGGAATGGCCGAGGAAGCCAGCAGGTGCTCCAGCCCCAGGCGCGTTGCGACTCCGCGGCGACGCGCCTGGCGCCATTCAGGCAGGATATTGCCGCCGAGGTTACTCTGGTAAAAGGTGACAGACTCGCCACTGTCATAGCTGGATGCCGTGACCCCGACCGCATCCAGCAGCCCCCCCTCGAGCCTGCGCTCGAGGTCGCCGAAATCGATCACCCTCGACAACAGCTCGGCCAGCGGCGCATTGTTCAGGATGGACAGCGGTTTGCGCAGGCCGATGCCCTGGTGGAACAGGGAGAAGGCCAGCCGCAGGATGCCCCCGAGCAGATCGAGGTGTCCCGCCTTGTAAACCTGGTCGACGTGGAGATGGCTCCAGATATGCTCTACTTTCTTGACCGCAAGGCGGAAATTATTGGCGGACGCGCCCAGCGCCACCGCGTTGACGGCGCCGGCGGAGGTGCCGGTGATAATGGAGAACGGGTTGTGGGCACGCTTGGGCAGCAGCTGGGCTGCCGCCTTCAGCACGCCCACCTGGTAGGCTGCCCGCGCGCCGCCCCCGGTCAGTACCAGCGCAGTTCGATCCGCGGCAGGTTGATGATGGCTCATTCTCAGGCCCTCCCCTGTGAATGCAGACTATCACAGCGCATCCCAGCCTAAATCCCGGCATGGGAATAAGTCCGGTATTTTGTTCCAGCCGCAGCATTTCGCGCCGCCCCCGATTGACCGGTTCTCCCCTGTTTGAGATGCTCGGGGTCCCCTGGCGCCGGGTGTCCACCGGGACAGCGAGGCGACAGCCACAAAATAAACAATAATAAAAGGGATTTTCCATGGCCGGTCTCGCCCTTAAAAAACGCAGAAAGCCACTCGCAATCGCCATCGTCACCGCCTGCGCGCTGGGCGCGGCGACCCAGACCCGGGCCCAGCTCGAGGAAGTGCTCGTCACCGCGCAGAAGCGCAGCGAAAACCTGCAGAATATACCGATCGCCATTACCGCCTTTGACGCCGGGGCGATGCAGGCCAGGCAGATCACTTCAGTGCAGGACCTGCGCCTGTCGGCACCCAACGTCAGTTACAGCAAGGGCAATTTCACCGGCAGCAACTTCAAGATACGCGGCATCGGCCAGGACCTGGTGGCGGCCACCTCGGACGCCGGTGTGGGCATTCATGTCAACGACGTGCCGCTGCAGGACCCGCGCCTGTACGAGACCGAATATTACGATATCGACCAGCTGGTCATCCTGCGCGGCCCCCAGGGCACGCTGTACGGCCGCAACTCCACCGGCGGCGCGGTCAACATGATCACCAGCCGCGCCTCCGTGGATGAAATGCTGGGCAATATCGAGGGGCAGTACGGCAACCACGACACCATCCGGGTCAAGGGCATGGTGAACATCCCGCTGGGTGACACCCTGGCGCTGCGCTTCGCCGGCATCAGCCTGCAGCGCGACGGCTATACCAGGAACCTCGCCACCGGCAACGACATCGACGACCGCGACCAGTGGTCCCTGCGAGGCTCACTGCTGTGGCTGCCCGCCGACAACACGGCGATCAACTTCATGGCGTCCTACTCGGACGAGAACAGCAGCCGCACCCGCAGCCCCAAGCAGCTGTGCCATAACGACCCCTCGGGACTGCTGGGCTGCCTGCCGGACAAGCTGGCCTTCGATGCGGTCAACCCGCTGGCGCAACTGACCGGCATCATCCCGAGCCGGCTCGGGCCCCTCGGCCCGCAACCCGGTCTCAGCAACGACACTTCCGGGGTGCCCCGGTCCATGCGCGAGGTTGCAGCCGATACCGACCCGCAGTACAGCAGTGACGAGACCCTGGCTATTTTGCGCCTCGAGCACCAGTTCCAGCACCATGAACTGACGGTGATAACCAGTTACCACGATACGTCGCTGCGCTCGCAGCAGGACTACACCATGAATTCCAGCCCGGTGCAGTTCTTCCCCTCGCCACTGCTGTCCGCGCTGGCCCCGGTCACCTATGCCACCTACTTTTCCGATAACAAGCTGCCGATCTCGGCACCGTCCCGGACCAACACCGGTATCGTGGGCGGCAATATCGCCGGCAGAAGCAACTCCCTCGACGGCTACGACATCTCATCGGCCGATAGCAGGCAATATACGTTCGAAGCCAACCTCGCATCGAACTACGAAGGCCGGCTCAATTTCATAGGCGGTGTGTTTGCGCTGGAAGCCGATATCGACAATGACTACTGGGTGATCGCAAACGGGCTCGACTACTTCTCCGTGGTGTTACCCGCAGTGCCGATATCCCTGGGCGGGCTGGTGGGGGTGGACGGGCTGGGCTGGGTCAGCCCCAGCTTTCACAGCACCACCAGGAACTACCGGCTGGAATCCGCTGCAGCCTTCGGCGAGGCGTATTACCAGTTGAATGACACCACCAAGCTGACCGCCGGGTTGCGCTACACCCGCGACAAAAAGACCGTCCATGACGCCGCCTACCTGTTCGACTTTGACGCCGACGGCATGCCTGTCCTGCAAGCTTTCGGCGCCGACGAGGACCTGGCCCTGGTCGACCCGACGCGCAAGGACAGCGAGGAGTGGAAGGAGTGGACCGGCCGGGTGGTACTGGACTGGTCGCCCGAGATGAGCTGGAGCGACGCCAGCCTGTTTTACGCCTCGTATTCCCGCGGTTACAAGGGCGGTGGCTTCAACCCGGCCTTTGACCCGAGGGAGTTTCCCGACACGGCATTCACGTTCAAGCCGGAATTCGTCAATGCCTTTGAGACAGGCACCAAGAACCAGTTAATGGGTAACCGCCTGCAGGCCAACCTCACCGCGTTCTACTACGATTACAGTGACCTGCAGATCTCGCGGGTGGTCAACCGCACTTCTTTCAACGAAAACACCGATGCCGAGATCTACGGACTCGAGTCGGAGTTCGTGTTTGCCCCCACCACCAACTGGTTGCTCAATGCCAACGTATCGCTGCTGCAGACCGCGATCCGCGATTTCTCCGCGGTGGATACCCGCGACCCCACCCAGGGCAGGAGCGACACCACCCTGCTCAAGGACAACTCCAACGCGTCCAACTGCGTTGTGTTCCACAACGGGGCCCCGGCGCCGGATATGCCCCAGCTCAACAGCTGCACGACCCCCACGCTGAGCAACGGCAGCCCCCTGCCTGCGCCATACGATGTCGGCACCGGCGTATCGGCAGACCTGGACGGCAACGAGCTGAAGAACTCACCGTCCACCACCGTCAGCCTGGGCGCGCAGTACACCTGGGACCTGGAGAGAGCTGATGTGTCAGTGCGGCTGGACTATTACTGGCAGGACGACATGTGGGGCCGGGAGTTCAACCGCGACCCGATCGACAGGGTCGACTCCTTCGACGTATGGAACGCCCAGGCCACGCTCACATCCAATGAAAAAAGCTGGTATATCAGCGCCTATATCAAGAACATCACGGACAGCGACGCGCTGGCGGGCATGTACCTGACAGACCCCTCCTCCGGGCTATTCACCAACGTATTCCCGATCGAGCCGCGCCTGTACGGCATCACACCGGGTTACAATTTCTGATGGTAGGGCGGGGCCCGCCGTTCACCTGTCACGGGGCAGGTGGGGCTTTGTCGGGATTCCCGGGCAGCACTTTCACCTCTGAATACTACCAACCGGAACAACTAGGGCATCGGGTAGATCAGTTTGCTCTCGGCCAGCCTGTCGGGTTTGACCAGGCGCCGGTCATTACCCTGCCACTGCAGCAGGTAATTGTTCTTGCCGACCTGGCGGCCGTCGGCGTCGACTTTGTAGATACCCAGCAGTGAGCTGAACGTCATGGTGTGCAGTTGCTCGCGCACCGCGGTGTGATCCGTGGTGCCCGCCAGCCTGACTGCCGCTTCCATTACCTGCCCGCCGCTGTAACCCAGGACGGCATAGGCTCCGGGATTATTGCCGTAGAGCTTGCGGTAGCGGTAGGCAAAATCCTGCGCACCCGGCAGCCGGACACCGCGCAGCCACTGGGTCACACCGGTTATGCCTTCGGCGTCTCCCTGCAGCTCCTGGCCGAACTCGGCCAGGGAGGCGGCCACCCCGAACACCAGCATATCGGGCTTGACCTGCGCGTTTTTCAGGGCGCGCACCAGCTCGACGGCACCATCGAGATAGGCAATCACCATGATTACGTCGGCATTCGCCGCGGCCAGGCGTCTTACCTCCTCCGGGATATCAGCCATACTGCGCGCAGGCGCATCCAGCACGACTTCCAGGCCCAGTTCCCTGGCCTTGCTGCGCACACCGGGAACCACATCCCGGGTGAAGTCATTGTCCCCGTAGACCAGGGCCAGTGTCCTCGCGCCCTCGGCGGCGGCGGTCTCGACCGCGATGTCCATGTAGCGGGTGGACGGCACATCCAAACCGACGATGTTCTGGTAGCCCTGCGCCCATATCTTGTCTGCGGACGCCCCGAGGGTCAGCATGGGAAAATCGTGTTCCTCCGCCACCTGGCTCGCGGCCATGGTGATGTTCGAGGAGTAGGGCCCGACCAGAAGGTCCACCTTATCCTGCTCGATCAGCTTGCGGTAGAGCTCGGCACTGCGGGCCGGGTCGGACCCGTCGTCGTAGTAAACGATCTCCACCGGCCGGCCCAGCAGTTCGCCGCGCCCGTTCACGTCGCCGGCCCACATCTGCAGGCCGCGCAACTGGTTGGTGCCGAATTCCTTCAGCCCGCCGCTCAGGGACTGGGTGGTGCCAATCCTGATGGGATCAGCGGCGTGAGCCCCCAGCGCCGCGGCCAGGGCAAGGGTGAATAGGGTCAGGAGCAGTTTACGGATCACAGTGGTCCCCGATTACTTTTCTACGTCAAGTTCGCGCTTGGTGGAGTACAGCCAACGCACCGTCTGGTATTCGAAAGCAGAACCGGTTTCATAGTACCGGAAGGAGGTATTGGTCCTGGTATCGACGCTGTCAAACAGGAATGTAGTGGCGCGCACGGGCTTGGCCAGCAGGTTGCCCTGCATATAGTTCTGCAATGCGAAGTCGGGCAGCTCGGCTGCGCCGTCGCGCAGGTTGGAGGGCCCCAGCAGGGGCAGGACCAGGTAGGGCCCGGTGGGCACGCCCCAACGGCCGAGGGTCTGGCCGAAATCCTCATCGGGTTTAGCCATGCCCATGCTGGTGGCGACGTCGATCAGGCCGAACAGGCCGATAGTGCTGTTGACCAGCACCCTCCCCGTGCTCTGCATCAGCTTGGTGGGGCTGGCCTGCAGGATGGAATTGGCCATGGTGCGCACGTCCCTGAAATTCTCGAAGAAGTTGTGCACGCCGGTGCGCGCCGGCTTCGGCACCACGGCCTGCCAACCCCTCACCACGGGCAGGAACACCCACTGGTCGAAATGGTAGTTGAAATTGTAGATACGCATGTTCATGGGCTCCCAGGGGTCATACACCGTGGTGATGGCGATGCTGTCCTCGGGAACGATCCGCTCGGCTGAGAACACCGGCTCGGGATAAACCGGCTCCGGCGTTGGCTTGGGCGGAGCAGAGCTGCAGGCCGCCAGTAATGCTACAGCCAGCAGGGCGCAGGCGCGGGGCATGATCGATTTCATCAGTTTGCCCCCCGGGTAAAGGTGGACACCATCAGGGCGACGTTGTCCCTGTAATTCATATTGCCGCAGTGGCCCCCGTAGGGGTAGATCGTGGCGCGGTCACCGAACACATCGTTGAAGAAATCGATTTCGCCGGGCTCCAGGATGATGTCGTTCTGGTTGTGCATGACGGTGATCTTCGGCGAGTTGCGCAGGTAGTCAGCGATCTCGGTGAGACTCTCGGAGGCGATAAACTGGTCCCGGGTGATATTCGGATTATCCGCCTTGTAGAAGGGATAAAAGAAATCGTGGTAGTAATCGGTGAAGCCCAGCCGGCTGGCCACCTGGTTATACACCGTGAGGTCCGCGTAACGGTCCAGCACCAGCCCCTTGGGCTTGACGTAGCCGTAGTCGGTCATCACATCCGAGGTGAACACCAGGGAGGCCGAGGAAATGCGGAAGGACACGCCGATCAGGGCGGCCAGCTCCTCGTCCTTCAGGTCCATCGCCTTGTAGGCCTGGTAGAGGAAATCGCCCCCTATCTCGTCCTCGTCCTTGTAGACCTTGCTGAACGCCTTCACCAGCTTGTCGAAAAACTCGTTGAAATTGTCCGCCCCCCCGGGGATGTTCTGGGTCATCCGGTCGAGCAGGGAAATCGAGTTGTACAGGGACACCGGCGGGTTGATCAGCAGCACTTTGCGGAAATTGAACGACTTGCGCTCATCATCCAGCTTGGCCACATAGGCGGAGTTGAACGCTCCCAGGCTGTAGCCGGTGAGGCTGAAGGAGGTAACCTCGATATCGCCGTCCAGCTTTTTCCAGATCATCTCCATCACCCGGTACAGGTCCGCCGCATCCCGCTGGGCGTCGCCGACCACGCCGGTGCTGGAGGCGGAGCTGACAAAATTGGGGTAGGTCGGGGACGACAGGGACACGACATGAAAACCCGCCTTGTAGAACGCCCTGGCCATGTTGAAATTCTTGGCGCCGTTGTGGGCCGCCCCGGTGCCGGCGATCAGGAAGATCAGCGGCGCGGGGTGGTCCTGCAGTGCCTCGGAATAGATCATCTCCTGGCCGTACCAGATCAGGTCCGGCAGCTTGCGATCGGGAAACACGTTGAGCCAGCGCTTCTTGAACGGGATATATTTGGGCAGGTCCGCCTCGTAACCCTCGGGGGTGCCGACCACGGTGGCGACGTAGCGGTCCTGGATCGGGAAGCCGTAATTTTCTACCGTTACCCTGGCGGATGCTGCCGAGGCCAGCAACAACAGGCACAGCACCACCAGCAGGCGCTGCGAAATGTTTGAATTAGTCACGTGAAGTCCAGAAGTGTCCCCAGAACGAATCGGCATTCTGCCACGAAATTTTGGCCAAATCACCCGTTTAATCGGGCTGGCCGGGCGAAATACCCGGCGCGACACCAGCACTGGCCAATATGTGGCTGCAAACCCAGGTAACGGGGCCGCAGCTCAGTCTAAACCGGCAGCGGCAGGAAGACAGAGGAGACCGCGTGCACCGCGGTATTCACCGCCCGGTCATCCGAGTCACCGGCGACCCGCGCCATCATCTCCTGCAGTACGATCAGCTTGCCGAACAGGCGCTCGAAACTCAGGTTGTCGATCACCCCGCGGTATTCGTGGGTTATCAGGTAGTGTTCGCCATTCGGTTTCCGGGTATTTTTCAGTTTCCACAGCAGTATCTCCACGTTGCGCGCGCTGGTTAACAACGCGGGGCCATTGAGCTGGTCCTGCATGAACAGCTCGGCCTTGAAACTGTATGCCTGGCGCAGCATGCCCCCCAGCCCCACCACCAGTGCGAACACCCGGTCGCCCCGGAACGCGGGATCGAAAGTGAGGTTCATCGCGTCGATACCCTGCAGGCCGTCGAGCTCGGGAAAGTCCAGCACCCCGCGGGCGGTTTTGAGCTGGGCCAGCCGCCCGTTCACCGTCATACCGGGGATCACGGCCAGCTGGTCCGGATTGCGCTTGTACAGCTTAACCAGCAGTTCCCGCACCTCCCGCCGGCTCTCTGCTATAAATTCGTCCGCCACCATATCGATATCGGATTTCGCCAGGTTCTTGATGTTGTAGCCGCCACAGGCCGCAAGTGGTGAGACGAGCGCGGCAACAAGCAGGACGGTAGGGAACAGCTGAAAGATTCGCATCCGTCGATTCTAGCAAGATGTGGGTGGCTGTGGGCAATTGCCGGGCAAAAAGACGGTCATCCCCTGCAGCCACTGGGTACAATAGCAATACGCGGGGCAGTTGGAGGCCTGACACCTATGAAATACAAGGCAATAATCGCGACTTCGCTGATCGCCGGCTGCGCCGGTACCGCCTCCGCCAGCGCAACCCTGGCGGAGTGCGCGGCGCTGGCTGACAACAGCGCCCGCCTGGCCTGCTACGACATCCTCGCCGGCCGCAGCGCAGCGGTGCAGGAAAACGACTTGTCTGCGTCGCCCGACGGCGCTGACAGCCCTGCGGCTGTCGCGGCGGAGGACAACTTCGTCTCGCCGCGCCTGGAGGAAGAGGAGGAAAACGCCAATAACCGCTTTGTCATCATCCCCCACAACCGCAACTACCTGCTGCCACTCAGCTATAACACCATTCCCAACGAGGAGGCCTGGCAGGAAATGCATCCTGGCAACGGCATGGACAAGATGGAGGCCAAGTTCCAGATCAGCTTCAAGGCCATCGTCTGGCAGGACGTCCTCGGCACCCGGATGAACCTGTGGGGCGCCTATACCCAGCAAAACTGGTGGCAGCTGTACAACACGGACGCGTCGTCACCGTTTCGGGAAACCGACTACCAGCCCGAGCTGATCCTGAGCATCCCCAACGACTGGCGCTTCATGGGAGTCCACAACACCCGGCTGGATATCAGCTTCAACCACAACTCCAACGGCAGCTCCGAGCCGGAGTCCCGCAGCTGGAACCGCGTGATCGGCTCGGCGCTGTTCGAACACAGGAACTTCTCCCTGGTGGCCAGTGCCTGGTACCGCATTCCGGAAAAAAGCAACAAGGATGACAACCCCGATATCGATGACTACATGGGCAACGGCCAGCTGCGGGGCGT
>Ga0224505_10002552_pt1 | contig 10629 bp, 8 predicted proteins | sample SF_Jan12_sed_USG_FD_169102 | JGI IMG/M metagenome (GOLD analysis project Ga0224505, IMG submission 169102) | Sediment microbial communities from San Francisco Bay, California, United States - SF_Jan12_sed_USGS_4_1 | ecosystem: Environmental > Aquatic > Marine > Sediment | place: USA: California...
CGAGCCGGCGATACCCCCCCTCCCGCCTAACCCTCCTGACAGGGTTGTTCCGGCAACACCTCGGTCACCATCACGGGAGAGCTTCCTCGGTGAGGGCGTGCGGTTTGCGTCCGGAAGTGCGGACATTTCACCCGGGTCCGAAGAAGTGCTCGAGAGCATCTTCCTGAAGCTGATCCTGATGGCCAATGATGTCGAGGTGATCGGATACACCGACGGTGCCGGTGATCCCGGGGAAAATCTCCGCCTCTCACTCGCCCGCGCAGAAGCGGTAAAGCGATGGCTTCTTGCGAAAGGGATGCCGAAGCACCGGATCACGGCGGCCGGCCGGGGTAGTGCCAATCCCATCGCTCCGAACGATACACCGCGGGGGAGGGGACAGAACAGAAGAATCGAGATCCATATCATCCCGACCGGGAGGAACTCGAGATGAGAACATGCCGGACAACCAGATCAACCCGCTACGGTGTTACCCTGTTCCGCTTCGTTCCGCCACTGACCGAGTATCCCTGTAACTACCGTTTTGGCAATTCGCCGAAAACTCATTTCAACGTCTCTGACTTTTGACATTCCTTCACCTCCCCGAGTTACCTCAGCAACAACAGTTTCTTCGTCTCCACTGAGCCCCCGGCCTCCAGCCGGTAGAAATACGCCCCGCTGGGATAACCTGTGGCGTCCCACCGGACCGCGTGCCTTCCTGCTTCAAACTGCCCATCGGCGAGCGTCGCTACCCTGCGGCCAAGAATATCATAGATCACGAGAGCGACCTCGGCTGAACCCGGCAGATCGAACCTGATTGTGGTTGTCGGGTTGAACGGATTCGGATAATTCTGTTCGAGCGCTGATCGTACCGGTAGGCCGGCCGGATGGCCCGGGCCGACAGAAACCACGCCGGATGGAACGGTCCGGAAAATAACACCTCCTTCTCCGACAAGTGTTCCATGAGTTGCATCGGTATAATAGACGTCAAGGAGGAATTCATCCGTATGGAGCGGATGTTGCGTCCATGTCATTCCATGGTCCGTCGTCTGCAGAACGAGCGCGTCCTCGCCGACCACCGTCACGTGACCCGGAGAGGAAATGGATACACCCCGCAGCTGGACGGTTGTTCCACTCACCAGTTCAGACCAGTTCTGTCCTCCGTTTTCCGTGTAGAGGATTACCCCTCCGGCCCCGACCACATACCCGGTGTCGGCCGAGGAGAAATCGATCCCGTAAAACCATACGGAAATCGGCGTACTTTGCTGGAACCAATTCGCTCCCCCATCGTTTGTCCGCAGGATGCCTGCCGGTCCGATGACCGTACCGCTCATTGCATCAGTGAAGAACACTTCGAACAAACCTGCCGTTGTTCCGCTTGTTTGTTGTGACCAGGTCAGTCCCGCATCAGAGCTGTGCAGAATGACCCCGGACAAACCAACCGCCCACGCGTTGTCCGGATCGCCGTATGCAATTCCGTTCAGGACCAGGGTGGTTCCGCTGTTCATCTGTATCCACGTTGTGCCGCCGTTCATCGTGCGCATGATCGAGCCGCTCTGGCCGACCGCGAGCCCGTTGTCAACATCTGAGAACTCAACTCCGTAGAGATGGCCCGGGGCGTTGCTCGTCTGAGTCGTCCAGGTTCTTCCTCCATCGGTCGTCCGGAGGATAACACCACCGGTAGCGACCGCGGTACCTATGTCTGAATCGATGAAGTGAAGTCCGAAGAACGATTCATTGGTGAGGTCTGTATTCCTGACATCCCAGTTCGCTCCGGCATCGGTTGTGCGGAGGATGTTTATCGGCTCACCGCTGTTTCCACCCACGATGACGCCTTCGCTCGCATTCGCGAACGAGCCGTCATAGAGAGGAGCAGTAGTCACAAAGGCATCCATAATAGGGACCCAGCTCAGGCCGGCATCGGTGGTGTACAGGACCGTCCCGAACGATCCGGCGGTCCACCCTGTGTTATCATCGACGAAAGCAACCGACTGGAGACCCTGAGTCGTTCCGCTGGCAACCGGGCTCCAGCTTGAACCGGCATCCGTCGATCTGAGAATTGTGCCGGACTGACCCACAACAATTCCTGTTCCTCCATTCGTGAAGAATACACCACGAAGATGCTGTGTCGTTCCGCTCACCTGACTGTTCCAGGTTGCACCGCCGTCAGTTGTGGACTGGATCAAGCCTCCCTGGCCGACAATATACCCTGTGCTGGCGCTGGTGAAATAGACGGATTCAAGCAGTAAGGTCGTTCCCCCTGTCTGGTTGTTCCAGACGGCACCCCCGTCGGTTGTGCGTAGAATTGTCCCGTTCCATCCAACCGCTGTTCCCGTCTGAACGTCTGTGAAGTAGACATCCATGAGGTTCTCAACCGAGTTTGAGTTCTGCACTGTCCAGTTCTCGCCGGCATCGTTGGTACGGAGAATTGTCCCTGCGTCACCAATGATGAACCCGGTGCTGGGATCAGGAAACATCACATCACTGAGATGCTCGAACGTTCCGCTCATGACCTCCGTCCATGTGATCCCTCCATCGGTGGTTCGCACGATCGTCCCAAACTCGGCTACCGCAATCCCGATGTTGTGAGCTGCATCGGCGAACGCAACACCCCTGATGACATTGCCCGATGGCTGGGGATGGCTCCAATACCAGTCTGATTGCGAGAGGAGTAATGACGGAAGGAACATGGTGCCCAGCAGGACAGCGATCATATGTACCCGACTGATCATCGTGAATCCTTTCATATCTGGAAGAAGGATGACCGTTCAATAATGAAGAAGATGCTCGTTTCTGATCTCTTCCGCAAGGCGTTTCAGCTCTTCCGCTGTTCATTCGGGATGAAGTTCATCCGCAGGAAAAGCTGGAAATACTCTGAGTTGTTTGACTTGACCAATGAGATTTCATTAGTTAATAACAGGATGTAAAAGTAGCGGTCGAAGCTGTGAAAGGCGCTGTCGACGGAGTAAAGCAGGTCGGTGGCGATACTGTCGGAGCGACAAAGACAGCGATCCTTGCCGCCTTCAAAGCAGCTAAGGAGGTGGGAGGAGATGCAGCAAATGCAGTGACCAAGTCCCTGGAGAAAAGCTTCGAAGGGGCAAAGGATATTTTGGACGAAATAAAGAAGTAATACGACCTTCGAAGTTCCGCCTCCTTTCAGGCCGGGTCACTGAGCGAGTCACCGCGCCGAAGGGAGACGGAACTCCGGGGAGGATCAGTCATCGGGTCTTTCCGGGTGCATCCTCTCAGTGGCCCCGGCTTGAGCATAACCCCGATTCCCGCCACAAACTTCATGATTCCCTTCTTTTCTTCCTCCCTACGGAACTCTTTCGGCTTTGACGCGTCAGTTGGACAGTAGCCGGCATACGGCCGGTTTTTTCCAGCATATCAACGAAAGAGCGAAAATGATCAACAAATACTCTGTCACCGCGGTCCTCCGGATGCTTTTGATCGCTGTTTTCCCAATATCCGGGGTCACTGCTTCCCCCCTCATGGGGAACGAACCACAGCCGATGGTGGGTGAGGCAGCGCCGTTGTTCACCCTGAATGCTCTCGACGGGAGCCGGCATTCTCTGGACGAGCTGAAGGGCCGCTACACTGTGATCCATTTTGCGACAACCTGGTGCCCCTTTTGCAACGCGGAAGCGCCTCACCTTGAGGATCTTTACCAGCGCTACAAGGGACGTGGTGTGGCTGTGCTGATTATTGACGTCAAAGAAGACCAGCAACTTGTGGCCCGGTGGGCTTCGAAATTCGATCTCTCCTTCCCCGTACTGCTCGACAGCGACGGGGGTGTCGCTACACAATATGCACCTGAAGGAGTTCATCCTTCCCTTGCGCGCGATGAAGTCCCCCTGGCATCGAATCTCATTATCGACAGGGACGGGACGATCCGATACTACTCCCTCCTCAATACGACGAGTTTCGACCCGGAACTCACGGAGGTGAAAGCGATGCTGGATCGGCTAATACAGAAAGAAACCGTCCAATGACAATACTGCTTTCGCTGATCGCTCCTCTATTGATAGGCCCGTCAGCCGTCCAACAGGCATCAGACTTTGTGGAGCTGACGATCCCCCGCGTCACTGTTCAGCCGGGCGATTCGTCGATGATTGTTATCGGTGTGAGGGTGAAACAAGGGTACCACATCCAGGCTGAGGAACCGGAGGACGAGTATCTCATTCCGACACGCCTTGAGATCGATCCTGCACAAGGGATGAGGGTTTCCAGGCCGGAGATCCCTCCGGGCCATACCGTTCTGCTCTCCGGAACGCCCTGGAATGTTCTCGACGGCAGCTTTGAAATGAGAGTCGTCGTGCACGCGGCAAATGTCAGCCCGTCACCCGACGAGTTCCTCAGAGCCACACTCCGCTTCCAGGCCTGCGACGACAAGCGGTGCTTCGCGCCGGAGAGCCTGGACTTCGTCATTCCGTTGATGATGCAGACGAAAACGGCTGATCGGGACAGGGAAAATAGTCACTAGTCAACGATTCATGATCAACCGTCAACTGATGACCATCCAGCATAGTCTCTGCCTGCTCTCTGTGCTGTTACTTCAGCATCAGCATTCGCCTCGTCTCCGTCACACTCCCTGCCGTCAGCCGGTAGATGTAGATTCCTGAAGATACGGCAGCCCCCGTTTCATTCCTGCCGTCCCAGAGGACCTCGTAATACCCCTCAACCTGCTGTTCCTGGACCACTGTCTTCACCAGCTGTCCCAGCATGTTGTAGACTTTCAGGCTTACCTGGTTCGGTTCACTGAGGGCATACCGGAACGTCGTCGACGGATTGAACGGGTTCGGATAATTGCCGACGAGGCCGGTTTGCGCGGGAAGCTGAGCTGATTGCTGCTCAAGAACATCGTACTCGTTCCAGAGCGCTTCCCACTCAGGGTCCGGTGCTGCGTCGACGGCACAGGTAATATCAACCGGGGAGTAGCAGCCTGTCGGAATCTCGAGCGTAATGGTATGGGGTCCCGCCCCGGCATGCGGGACGGTCATCTTCGCAATGGAGTTGATCCCGTTGCTCAGCACGGTGGAGACCATATCTTCCCCGTCGAGATCGAACGTGACTGTCTCACCAGACCAGTCACCTGTCATCTTCACCATCGCCTGAGCGGCTCCGCTCGGATTACATTTCGCGTTGAAAAAGAAGATATCAGAACACTGGATGCCTCCACTCGACGCGACCTCTTCGTAACCATGTATTCTGATATCGTCAACATAAAATCCATCCCGCTCTACACCCCCGTCTGAAGCAAGCCGGAAGCGGATCTTGATCTGAAGACCGGCATAGGCGGAGAGATCTGCCGTTTCCTCCTTCCAGTCAAGTCCCGGGACATAGGAATCATATCCCCAACTGGTGGTCGGCTGTTCAGAGCTTCTGCCCGATCCGCGCGTCGCGCTGGATGTCCTGAGCGTGGTCCAGGAAGACCCGTTGTTGGTGGACACTTCAACCGTCGCGAAATCCCATGTCGGCTCGATCGCCCACTTCGTCCAGAACCTCAGCTCCGCGTAATCGAATCCCGCAAGCGACACCTGATTGATCAGCGTCAACGAGTTGTTTGCATTGGCACGGTATGAACCGGAGGGACTGTCAGTAAACGCATTCGGCGCGCTGTGGGCATTGCCCGTGAGCCCCCAGCCCTGGCCGGTTGTCCAGTTCCCCGTTCCTCCGGAAGCACTGTCAGCAAACACCACGGTCGGCGTGCCGATATAGAGATCGACTGTGTCAGTTTTCGAGAATCCGTCAGGATTTGAGAAATTTATGAACACCTGAAACGGAACCCCCGAAGGGCTGGTTCCACCCACTTCTCCGGTGAAAGAAACCTCAACATCCTCCTGCGAAAGAAGGTCTCCGAGTGACTGCACCGAAGGGGTAAACTGAACGAACGGCGTGCTTGACGTTGCGGTGATGGTGAGGTCATCTGATACCCCGAGCCCCTTGTTCAGGACCAGAAGCATCAGCTCAAACACCTCACCGGGATTGACGAATCCGTCCTCTCCCTTGTCGACAATGCCGGCAGAGCGGACTTCAGGAAACGCCCCGGCGAAATACGACAGCAGTTTGTTTGAGCTCAGGTTCTCCTGAGCAAGAGGAAAAATCTCATTCTGGCCCGGCCAGAACCCGGTGGTTCCCACCTCAGGCGTCATTGCAAAGGTTACAGGTTTCGTCAGATCGCCGAACATATAATCGTCGGAGTTCCCCCTTGTCGAATAGTTCACCGTCTGAAGGTCTGTTCCCATCACATAATGGTTCGAAGCGGTCAGATCATACCCCCAGTCGCGATAAATAAGTGAGTCGCCGTTCTCCTGCGAGAGATACCCCCACGGATAGATCAACAGATTGCCTGACGTGTGGTAGTTGAAGCAGGCACGGATGTTATGCCCCCTCATGAACTGATCGATGGCGGAATTCTCCGGCTCGGAAAACGGAGCCGGCCCCCGGTATGTGTCAGAACTGGGACTCGTGCTGGATCCGCCGTTCGGTGCATTCCACATGAACTCAGGACCATAGTTTCTGTTCGGATCGACACCGTATATCCCGCCTCCGTTGAACCGCCGGTTCTTCCGCCAGAATCCGCCGCCGTTGGGATTGGTTTGCCGGTTGTACTCATAGCCGTCAGGGTTGACCACCGGGATGAACCAGATCTGCCGGTTGTTCACGAGATAGGTGGCATCGGCGTCGGTCCCGTAATTCTCGAGCAGCCACCACATATAGTAGACGACGGTCATCATGCTTTGCGGTTCGCGGGCGTGATGGAGCGCGGTATAGAGCACTTCCGGTTCTTCCGGCTCGGAGAGCCCGGGGTTATCGGAGATCTTCGCGGCCCAGATCCCCCGGGACTGATGCGTAGTCCCGATCGAATCCCGCGGGGTGATGAGGTTAGGGTATTGCAGGTACATCGAATCGAGCTGGGCGAGCACCTCGGCAAACGTGTAGAAGCCCCCCATGCTTCCGAAGCCGAACCCGTCCGTCGTTCCCTGTTCGCGGAGGATCCGCTCTTCTGTATGGGCGGCGAGATCGTCCACCATGACCTCGAACGCTACCCCTTTTGCAGCAAGCTGAGCAAGCTCGAACTCACCGGCAACGAAGGTCATCAGCCCTCCCGGTTTCCCGGTGCTCCCTTCGAAATCGAGTCCGGTTGACCAGATTTCCTTCAGGGCGTTCTGGTCAGTGACAGCAATCCGGATTCTGCTGAATTTTTCGGTTGAATAGCTCCCGGAGAAACCGAAGAGCAGTGCGGCAGAGAGAAACAACACTCGGATAATCATTGGACGAAACCTCTTGAGTTGGCGTGGTCAGTACGGTTGATTTAAGGAAAACAAATGCTGAACGAATCTCAACTTGTGCCGCATCGACGTCACACGGTCCGTACACTGGTTGTGATACCGGAATCTCCCAATCGCTGAACCGGGGGGGCCTTCATCCCTTGGTACAGGATTCTTCTTTTGCGTATATTATTCCGGATTCAGAAAGTGACAATTATGAACAAGAGACGAGTTGTTGTTTTATCGCTGATGGCCGCCGGCCTCTGCCTGGTGCTCCTCATCTTCGCCGGTATATCAATATCGCAAAGGGAAGAAGCCGGTCATCGTGACCGTGATGAAGCGGAGCTTGTCATTGGTAATCTGTCGGGCGCCGCGGTTTCCCTCTTTCTCGCAGGAAGAGATGTTCGGGGTGCCGAACTGGTTGACACCGCGGGCGAGAACACACTCTGGCTGCCGCCCGGCCGCTACTACCTGAAGGCGACCACTCAGAATATCTCCTCATTCTATCCCGCTTCGCTGCTTGGTTACCGTACCGGTCCAAACCGGGAGGGGGCTTATACCGTCACGATCAGAACGTTTCCGCTTGAACAACCGCCGAAGCTGGATGGCGGGTCCGGCGAGTGGCGGTTCATCCCGGCCGGAAATTCACTGTTCGGCGATTACCGGAATCCGAAGGAAGCCCACTACGTATGGCTCACCGGCTTCTTTATTGCTCCGTTTGAAGTGACGAACAGGGAATTTCAGATGTTCCTTTCGGCACCGGACGGCTATGCCGACGATACCAACTGGACAGAGGCAGGAGTCCGCTGGCGGAGCGAGCACACTTCGAATGTTTCCTCCCTTCTCCCCCCGGACCATCCGGATGCCCCCCGGTTCGGCCAACCTGATCAGCCGATCACGTGGGTCAACTGGTTCGAAGCGGATGCATTCTGTCACTGGCTGACGCGCATCAGGGGAAACGGAAAGTGGTGGTTCTCGCTGCCGAACGAGGCTGAGTGGGAAAAAGCAGCGCGCGGACCCGACGGTCTCGACTTCTCCCTGTCGATGCAGATCAGCGATCAAGAGATGCATCTCTACAACTGGAAGAAGAATCCGATCGCCGCTGTTACGGTAATTGGCATCGATTCATCCGCCACATCGTTCAGCCCGAACAGGTACGGACTGTATCACATGACCGGAAATGTCGTCGAGTGGACACAGTCCGTTTTCCAGCCATTCAACAGGGACAATCCGTTTCGAAACGACCGGAGAAACCACCGGGAGGCGGAAGGGCTGCGGGTGGCAAGGGGCGGTTCATGGTACAGCGGGAGCATCGCCTACATGTACATTCCGTATCGTGACGCGTTCCAGCCTGAACACAGCACCCAGGACGTCGGATTCCGACTTGTCGCACGGCCTCTGCCGTAGGTATCGCCGATCCATCTTCGATTTCAGCAGCATGAACTTCCTTCCGGACAAACCGCCGGCCGCCACCCTCTATTGTTCATTTGCGGCAGCGGTGAGGAGACGGAGAGTTCAGGTGCCGGAAGGCGTGTCGTTCGCCTTCTTCGCTGAGAGGACCCCGACCGGACCGTCGGCCCACATACACTCAGCTTCAAACCCCGCTTGCCGCAATTCGTTGAGCTCTGCCTCGCGCGGCAGGTAGGTATCTTCATCTGACCATTCCTTGAAGTATTGCCATGCACGTTCTTCCGCTATGCCGTTCGCAACCAGATGGTCGGCCCAGTAGCGGTAGAGCCGGTCCCGCTCCGGGTGATCCTCCGGCATGTTCACGTCGGCGTTGACGAACACTCCACCCGGACGGAGGGCAGTAAAGATCCGTTTGAACAATGATGCTTTCGCTTCGAGCGTGGGTATGTGATGCAGGGACAAAGAAGCGGCGACGGCACCGCACGGGTCGAGCGGATCTTCGAATGAGCGGAGCGAGAACCGGGCTTTCCCGCCGAAACGGCTCAGTCGCTCCCGGGCCTTCTCCAGCATCTCCGGATCGACATCGATCAGTTGGACCGATCCTATTTTCCTGCGGGCAAGAAGAACTTCCGAGAGGGCGCCGGTCCCTGCTCCGAGGTCCAATACCAGACCCGGAGAAACAGACGCCACGGCATCGGCCGCGGCCGCCAGCATCTGCTCATAGCCGGGGATGAATCGACGGATCGCTTCGTCGTATGCCTCGTTGCCGAGTCGGAGATGATTGCGTACATTATGTGCAGATGAACCGCCCAGAGTCCCTCCCGCTGTCTGATTGACGGTAACGGAAGTGCGGCTCATAGTCAATGATGGAGCCTCAATGGAAACAACACCCCCGCAGAACCCTTACTACTCCAGAACGGACACGGAGCCATTGGATCTCACCGATGAAGAATGGAAGAAGGTGCTGACACCGGAGGTCTATTCCATCGCCCGGCAAAAGGGAACCGAATACCCTTTCTCAGGAAAATACTGGGATTATGATGGAATCGGGACGTATTACTGCGCGGCGTGCGGAAACCGATTGTTCCTCTCAGACGCGAAATTCGGGAGCAGCTGCGGCTGGCCCAGCTTCTTCGAAACTCTGCGGAAAGACGGCGTGAAGTACCTGCCCGACCACTCACATGGAATGCACAGGACCGAAGTGGTCTGCGGCCGGTGTGAGGGACATCTCGGTCATCTCTTCGATGACGGGCCTCCGCCTACAGGGAAACGCTACTGCATGAACTCGATTGTGCTGGAGTTTGAACCGGAGGAGTCTGTTCAAGTGTAGAAGAAATGGTTATCGACGAACGGTTAACCGTTGACGACTAAGTATATTTTCTACCTCAGCAGCACCAGCTTCTTCGTCTCAACGTAGCTTCCGGCCGTCATGCGATAATAGTACACCCCGCTCGGCAGCCCCGCTGCATCCCACTGGCGCGTGTATCTGCCCGGCGCGAGCCGTTCGTTGACAACTCTGGCGGCCTCACGGCCGAGCATGTCGTAGACGATCAGTGAAACATCTTCCACTTCCAAAATTCTAAATTCAAAATTCGAAATTGCGTTGAACGGGTTCGGGTAGTTCTGGTGGAGACTGAATTGCGTTGGGGCTTCGGTCTCTGCCTCAGTCACACCCACAAGGGTTCCAAATTCCTCTCCTCCGATCTGTGCATACACAAGCTCCAGGTGCTTCGTGAACAACATCGGCAAGCAGTCCTCATGATAGGTATTCAACACCGTCCGTCCGAGGCGATGCCCGAGTTCATAGTCCCCTCCATGAACAAAATACACCCGGAACCGCTTCACAATCGTCGGAAGCCCGAGTACAGTGTCTGCGGTAACCTCAGTGCATTCGGTGAGATATCCCCAATCGGTCATGAAGGTACTCCCTTCAGAGGCGAGAAGGCTGTCATGGAGAACCTCGGCACCACCT
>Ga0224505_10002554_pt1 | contig 10626 bp, 11 predicted proteins | sample SF_Jan12_sed_USG_FD_169102 | JGI IMG/M metagenome (GOLD analysis project Ga0224505, IMG submission 169102) | Sediment microbial communities from San Francisco Bay, California, United States - SF_Jan12_sed_USGS_4_1 | ecosystem: Environmental > Aquatic > Marine > Sediment | place: USA: California...
ACAGTATCAGCAGACCCAAAGACTATCCGGCAAAAGAACTCATCCCTGCCTCATAGGCAGGGATGTCCAATAATACTATTCCGCCTTCTCCACATCAATATGCCCAGACCGTCGGTTTTGTTGGAAGCGAGCAAAGGGGGCGCCCTGAGCGGCACCTGTGTTTTCACCACCCGTAAAGCCACACCGCTTGGTTGTCCTTTTTTCTGTTGCAAGGATCCTGATCTAGTCGCATTGCTTAAATTGGGACTGCTGACAACGCCGCGCCATCTTCTGCGCCTGCTCGATCTGCTCAGTAGTCATGTGTGAGGTCAGATAGTCTCGACGCTTCACGGCTGCCTTTTCCTCATCGCCATGTAACAGCGTGCCAGCGATGTGGTACCACATAAGCGCGCGCACCAAGTCTTTCCGAACGCCTCGCCCCCTCTCGTACATCAGGCCCAGATTGTTCTGCGGACCAGCGAATCCCTGTGCCGCCGCCTTACGAAACCACGCCAGTGCCATTGGGTAGTCCTGTCGGACACCCCGTCCTTTTTCATGCATCACGCCCAGATAGAATTGGGCCGATGCCACTCCTTGCTCCGCCAGGGGGCTGAAGAGGCGAGCCGCCTGTGTATACTCACCACGCTCATACGCAAATTCCGCCTCCTCAAGAGAATCTGCTGCCACAGCGGACCGGAAACTTGCGCCTGCCGCACAGGTCAGAACCAAGAGCATTGCCAAGAAGAAATGACGCATCGATCACCAGCCTTTCAATAAAATCGTTAAACCTTGGGGGTCGGAATCTTCTTTCAGGAGGGTCTCGTTCGCAGGTCGAACCGCTCACATGAAAGCCGAAACAACCAGATGCACGAGTTCCAGGCCAGCAGCCGAGACATGATTCCTGACACACCCTTTTTCGGACCAGGTTTTGTGTAGGTCATGGAGCATCGTTGACCCCCTGTCGAAGCTGGACAGGTGGGCATTGAACGTTGGCAAAGGAACAAAATATACAGCAGTCGCCGGACTTCGGTCGAAGAACGACGCGGCACGAGTCGCATTCAAAGACGACGATGCAGGCATCGGTTGGCATCTCTCTTTGTGCCCTCGCACCACAGCGAGGGCAGGTCACGACCGACTGCCTGATGACATCCATGCCCTTCCTGTGATCTTTACCCATTGGTGTCCCTTGCGGTAAGTCTACTGCAAAATTGACGGCCAATCCATCATTCCTGAGTCGATGGGGGAGGCGAGAAAGGCATCGGATTGCCACGGGGCGAGAAATTCAGAATGTCCCCGTTGCCTTTCTCTTGCAGGGAAATGGTTTCTCAGAAAAGACTCTCGATCCCTGTACTTCAAACCCCAGCCAACTCATCCAAACCCATTTCCTCGTTCCTATTCGTAGATGGGTTTTCCGCGTGTGAGCCAGACACCCCATGACTTTGAGTAGGCGTGCATCCGTTCTGTTTCGACACCGTCTATGGTTACGACAGGGTGCCTTGTGTTGACCCATTGGAAGATGCCGCCGTAGACATTGACGACATGGGTGTATCCTTGCTGGAGCAGTCGTTCCGCAATACGTTCGCTGCGGTACCCCACCGAACAATAGACTGCCACTGGTGCGTGCTTATCAATTCCGACCAGGCGGGCAAGATCGAAATCGTCGTAGCCCACCCAAGTCGCTCCTGTAATATGACTCACTTCAAATTCTCGGTATGCGCGGGCATCGAGTACACGATACTGCCCCGATTCGATCTGGTCGACCGACACTTCCGGCACGCTGTGTGACAACAGGGTGGACAGCAGCAGGTCATAGGCCGTATCGCTCACATGGGTTGGCGCGTGGCGGTGACGTTCCCACAAAAAGAGGAGCACTCCCAGCACGACCATTCCAAGAATTATGGGATAGCGCATCGGCAGCTATCGCTGGAAGAGGATCGAGGTTTCTGCCACGGGGGCATGGTTCAGTCAAATGTCAAGGATGAACTGCAGCGGCGTCAGTGTTCAAGAGCCTTTCGGGCGTCCCCGAGGGCGCAAGGTTGACTCCATGCCAAACCGTTTCGCCATGCGGCGCACCCAGCCTTCCTGCCCAAATGGACGGCCACGCTGCACACTGAGCCGGAGCCTGTCCAAATCCTCCCCGGTTTCAGGACGATTCACCCGCGCGACCCAATTTCGTGGCAGGTCCACCGGCCAGTCACTCAGCCAGGTCGTGAGTTTGGGATCGTCTTGGGCTCGTCGCCACAAACTGGACCATCGCCAATTTTCAGCCTGTCTGACCAGTTTGGCCCTCAGCGCATTACGCTCCACGTAGCGGGCGACCGTCAGGAAATGCGCATCAGTTTGGACCGGAAACGACCTGAAGCGGCCCTGATAGACCGGGCCAGTGCCGGCAGTGTCATGGTGTGAATGCCAGCGTTGGGTGTGAGTGACCGTGATCCAGCGGAGCACCTCGGAGAGTTCTCCGTCCTGCCGAGGCCAGAGCAGGAGATGCCAGTGAGTCGGCATCAGGCAATAGGCGGCGATACGAATGCGAGAATTGGCCTGGGCTTCGGCCAGAACCTGTTCAAACGCGGCATAGTCGGCGGGTTCCTCGAACAGGGGGAGGCGTCCCACTCGACGATTCAGGACATGGTAGGCGAGGGCGCCGGCAACGAGTCGGGGTCGACGAGGCATAGGGAATCTTCTAGCGGACCCGTGACGAGGCTGTCAAGTTAAGACTCCCGACCCGGTTTCTATACGCTTAGCGCACGGCAGCGGTCTGGGATTCTCGGGCAGCCAGGCTTTTTCGGCGGTTGTTTGAGATAGTGCGGTCGATAAGCGCGCCGCAGTTCATGCATTTCCATGCATAGAATACGAGAAAGAAATCCGAAAACCGCTCCAACATCATCATCCCTTTGCATTTCGGACATTCCATTGATCCCTCCCAAGGTGGCGACGTTCACAGCTGGTGGCAAACTTAAGCAAAAATCACACCAGTTTTACATACTTAAGTATTTCAACGAGTTAGTACTTACGTAGTTGACCAGGGTAGACTATTTTCAAAACATTGACGGTGCTCAAGAGATCAACTTGTCAATCTTTTGTCACCTTGTACGCATGAGAAGAGGGTCGGGAGTCTTTGTTGAAGGGTTGTTCTGAAACAAGCGAGCGGTAGTAAAAAAAGAGTCCCGACCCTTTTAAATCATCCCATGTGTGGATCTAGCGGTTTGGCGCGGGGGTGTTCTGGCCAGCTGTACATGCCAGGTGTGAGGGGATCTCAAGCTGGCCGGCTGAGCGGAAGCCCCAGGCGGTAGCGAGGGCTTGGCAAGTCAGGTGCCGAACGGTCTGCTCGTTACGTTCGACGCAGTGCGGGTAATGAGCGCCGCCCCGCAGGACGCTTGCTCCTCGGTCCACTGAAAGGCCTCGCACATCGACGGTAATGTTGAAGAGTGCGCCACAGCTCGCTTGGATCAATGCCCCTTCCTTTCGTTCTTCCCGCTCCAGGATGAGCACAAATGCGGCATTCACCTCTGCCGCGGTCACAAGCGCTACCTGGCGATCCGATGGGGGATAGGGAATCTGAGGGGGCATGAGGATGTTGGAATAGTGATGAGACTGGAGCCATTCGCCAGCTACACGGGCTAGGAGCGGATCTCCCCAGATCAGGATGCGCTGCTGCGCACTAGGCAACAGCGTATGGGAGCCGTTGGTGATGGGAAAGTGGACGCCGGAGGGAGGTGGTGTAGAGGAGCATCCTTCCAGAATGAGCAGGATGGAGGGGAGGCACGCGAGTGTGATGGCTGAGCCGATGCGATATCGTCGTTCCACAGTCTCGGAGTATAACAAACAAGAAGGGTGGGGGCAGGTGATTGAGAGGGTAAGAGAAGCTCGGTTATTTGGATTTACCAAACCAGGCCAGCCCATCACGGCCCCTCTTACTCGACTCTCAAGCACGTGTAACTAAAATGTCTCCTGGCCTTTATCGGCCGGGCCAGGATTGGATCGGCACGGTGGAGATGGCATTTTGTGGCGACCCCTCAATCACTCGATCGCTATAGGCAAGATAAATGTAGGTCTGGCGTTTTTTATCGAAAAACCTGACAACTTGGAGGCTCTTAAAAATTAGGGACCGACTCTCACTGAACACCCGTTCCCCTTCTTTCGGCTCACTCACAACGCGAATAGGACCGACTTGACGACAGGCCAGTGAGGCATCGGAGGTTTCCTCTGCCAATCCGACCATCCCTTTCAGGCCACCTTTTTTAGATCGACTCAGATAACACGTGATACCTTCAATTTTAGGGTCGTCAAATGCTTCCACCACAATTTTGTGATCGGGTCCCAACCATTTGAACTCCGTGTCGACACTCCCAATTTCCTCAGCCTGACTTGCTGCAACGATCATGGCGCAACAGAGCAACGTGGTCAGAAATATGTTTGTCTTCATCGAGGTACTCTCCCGTTATGGTCCGGTATGATTTCGAGGTACCGTATAACTCAGATGGACTCGAACGCAAGGCCTGTTGACTCGAGCCGCCCGGGCAAAGTGAAAGGGATAGCGGCCGAGTGACACCCAATCATTACCATAGTTGTTTGTTAGCAGAGTCTCGCAGGGCAGTGCAACCTCGGGAAATTTCGGCTGGAGGGTGTGACCTCTGCTGGGGATGTTAGGTGGCAGGATCTGCCTTCGCTTCGACAATTTTCCGTGAGACGCAAAGCTAAGAACCAAAGCGCGTGGTTTGTACGGGAGGCGTCATTGTTGTGGCTTGGGTTGGCGAACCATTCGTGGACGGAAATCCTCAGTCAAATGAAACATGAGCGCAGGCACCATATCCTTGCGAGGATTCGAGTCTCCGATGGTGGTGCGCACTCCTCGCTTTGGTGACACGCTGACACCAGTGAGTTGACGCTTCGCCCACGCAGAGCTGCTCCACACGCTGGCTCCCACTTGTGTTTCCATCAGTTTGCCGGACACATCGCCTTTGATCTCCGTCCGTATGCTCCCATCGAGTGTGGTGAAATCGTTGACTCTGACATCGGTCTTTGGATCGGAGTAGACGATCTCCCCCACGAACACGGCCGAGACTCCATACTTCTTGCCGATTTGTGTCATCGCATCGGCGTCCAGCTGAGTTGCGCCGATTGCCGCCAGCACCGCCTCCTTGGAGCCCAAGTCGAGGATCGGCGTACCTGGGAACGCGCCTTGGACATATTCCTGAAACTGCTGCGTGGCAAACGTAGTGAGGGTCGGGTCGGAATTGGTAGTGAAGTGAACGAGTCCAATGGTGCCATACTTCTTGAGGTCCATCCGCGGGGGAACCGGGACCAAGATCGTGTTAGAGCAGCCCCAGAGGAAGAGAAGCGTAAGCACGGCTAGGGATTTCGTCACTCGTCGCATCAGGCACCCCCTGGTTAACCAAGACCTCACTCGGAAAGTATAGCTGAAGCGAAAAGGAGGCCCAGCGTAGGGAATTAGGTTGGGTTATCGCATGTCGAAGGGCAGGGAGACGGCGATGATCCCAGCCTGTGGTTCGACTCGCTCACAGCAGGCCGGACCTCGACACGCGTGGCTCGACGAGGCTCGCGCAGGCAGAACCGGGGTGTTTGCCTCACCACTCCAGGGTGGCCCGGAAATGGGGCCGGAGACCGTGGCGTCTGCTGAGGGTGTCGGAGAGCCAGACCTGCCTTAGTCTATGCCTCCAAACAAAGACTCCCGACCCCTTTTATTTCCGTCGAGAAATGAGTCCTGACACGAATGGCACTTACTTAACGGCTACATAGGTGATGTGACACACAAAAGGCTGATTCCAGTGCTACGGTGGGGGGCCAAACACCCATCAACCTTTCACCCGAGGAGTAAGCCTGAATGCCTCCGAAGCATAGCCCGCGTGCCCAGCAACAACGACGCATTCGCCGGCATATCCACCGCAGCGATGCGGAGACATTCTTCAACCTGTTAACACGCCCTGAGTTGTTGGGCGAGGTTGAGTCGCTGGTGCCGCAGCATCGGGAGCGGTTATTTCCCCCAACCGAGACACTGTCGATGTTTCTCGCACAGGCGCTTAGTGCGGATCGGTCCTGTCAGAACGTCGTCAATGACACCGCCGTCAAACGCGTGACCCGAGGCCTGCCGCGTTGCAGTACGCGTACCGGGGCCTATTGTCGTGCGCGCCAAGGCTTGCCGACGGAGATGCTCTCCACTCTGGTACGACAGACTGGGCGACGGCTCACCGCACAGGCTCCTGAACCATGGCGTTGGCGGGGTCGTCCGGTACGGCTGGTGGACGGCACAACCGTGGTCATGCCGGACACACCAGCCAATCAGGCGGCCTATCCACAACCGCAGAGTCAGAAGCCCGGCCTGGGGTTCCCCTTGTGCCGGGTAGTGGGCATGTTGTGTCTTGGGAGCGGGGCGATGCTCAATGCGGCCATCGGCCGCTATCAGGGGAAGGGTGGCGATGAACAGACCCTCCTCCGTTCAATCCTCGATACGTTGGAGCCTGGGGATCTGCTCATCGGCGATGCCTTTTACGCGACGTATTTTCTGCTGTGCACCTTGCGCACACTGGGCATTGAGGCGGTCTTTGAACAATACGGGGCGCGCCAACGCCGGACCGACTTTCGATGCGGGCAGCGATTGGGGCCGCGCGACCATCTGATTGTGCTGCACAAGCCAACCAGCAAACCTGACTGGATGACTCAGGCGGCCTACGATCAGGCACCCGCGACGCTGAGGGTACGGGAACTGCGCACCGGCGGCAAAATTCTGGTGACGACGCTGCTGTGCCCCAAGGACACGCACAAGTCCGCCTTGAAGGCCCTGTTTCGAAGCCGATGGCATGTCGAGCTCGATTTGCGCAACATCAAGAGCACCTTAGGCATGGAGCAGTTGAGCTGTCAGACTCCAACCATGGCCATCAAGGAGATCTGGGTCCATCTGTTGGCCTACAATCTTCTTCGGGTGATGATGGCTCAGGCGGCATTCCTCACCGACTGGCTGCCACGCCAGCTCAGTTTCAAGCACACCCTACAACTCTGGAACGCGTGGACGCATCATGGTTCTGGTATCGACCATGATGAGCTGCCGTATGGCCTGTTGGTCCTGATCACTCAGCAGCGCGTTGGCAACCGATTGGGCCGTATTGAACCCCGGGCCATCAAGCGACGACCAAAACCCTACCCCCTACTGATCACACCCCGTGCGATCGCCAGAAAGGACGCCCGCAAATATGGCCATCCCAAGAAGCTTAAGTAAGTGCCATTCAGTCCTGACACCGTTTCATGTTCAACCGCAAGGGGCTCTTGTGTTCCCTTTGCGAACGTCCTCGAAAGTGGGGTTAGCTCATTGTGGCTCGTGGGATGCTTCGAGTGGGATGTCGTCGGAGGGGACGTCACGAATCTGAATCGAGTCGACCCGTTGCTCGGCAAGGACGTCCGAGATGATCACGACCTTGTCCCCGACCTGAAACTGTTCACGGTCCTTCAGGATCCGGAACGCCGTTTGCAGAGTCTTTTCAGGGTCCGAACTGAAATCGATCTTGAACGGAAAGACACCGCGGTTGAGCATCATGGTCCGTCGCGGTTGGCTCATGTTGGTAAAGGCGTAGATGTTGGTAGAGAAAGAACGGCAGTTTGAGACGAGATCAGCCATGAGTCCCCGTCTGGTGATCACGACGATTCCTTTGGCCTTGACTCCCTGGGCGAGCTGAACGGCCGCCACCGCGAGTTGCTGCTTATTTCCCGCGTTGCGCAAGTGTTTTGCAAACTGCAATCCAGGTATCGTTTCGGATTTAAGCGCAATCTTGCGCAGGTATTCAACACACTTCACGGGATACTTCCCGACCGTGGTTTCCCCGGACAGCATGACGGCGTCGACTTCTTCATAGATCGCGTTGGCGACGTCGGTGACCTCGGCGCGGGTGGGGTGCGGGTGGTGGATCATGGATTCGAGCAGATGGGTTGCCACGATGACGCGCTTTCCGTACTCGGCGCATTTTTGCACGATCGTCCGCTGGACATTCGGCAGATCTTCCACGTTGATCTCCACTCCCAGATCTCCACGCGCGACCATGATGCAGTCCGATTCTTTGATGATTTCCTCTAGGTTCCGGACCCCTTCCTGGTCCTCGATTTTCGCGATGATCTTCACCCTTCCGACTTTGTCGCCCATGAGTGCCTTGAGTTGCTTGATATCCGCGGCCTCGCGCACGAAAGACAGGGCGATGAAGTCCACATCCCGTTCCAGGCCGAACAGGATATCCTTGGTGTCCTTGTGCGTGATCGCCGGCAGATTGACCCGGATGCCGGGGAGATTCACGTGACGCTTGCTCTTCAAGAGCCCACCGTCCAAGACGCGGCACCGCATGAAGCGCTCCTGCTTCTCCAGCACTTCGAAATTGATCAGCCCGTTGTCCACGGTGATCTTATCCCCAACGTTGACCGCCTCAAGCAAGTCCGCATAGTCGATGTGGATGGAGCTCTCTTCTACGTCCATCGGCCCGCGCGTGGTAACAGACACAATGGCGCCCTGCTGCAGATCGAGATCGTTGGAAAGGTCCCCGGTGCGGATCGCCGGGCCTTGCGTGTCCAGGAGGATGGGGATGGGAAACTTCACCTTCCGGTTGAGTGTCTTGATGTGCTGGATGACCTTGGCGTGGGAGTCGTGGTCGCCGTGGGACATGTTCAGCCGCACGATATTCATGCCGGCCTCGTACATCTTCTGCAACATCTCGTAGGATTCCGTGGCCGGGCCGATCGTGCAGATGATGCGGGTCTTTTGCATGCATGCTCCCCGGGATACTGGCCTATCCCCGCTAGCGAGGTGAGGCCCACAGATTTATGACGACGTCATGCGACGGGACTTGGAGAGGAATCGGGACCATTCTACTTTGTATTGTCGGCCTAGTCCATCGCATGTGTGAGGGGAGGACGATCGCGAATGATGAGCGTTGAACGATGAGCGATGAATTGTTTGAGAGCGCAATGAACGACGTACCTTGCGGCCTGATATGCACCGCGAAGTGATTTCGCGGGCTGGCTCACTTCTCGAAATTTAGAATGCCCCTGTGTTTCTCCTTTCAAGCAAGGGGAGTCGCCAGACTCGGCAGTTCAGGACATGATAGGCGAGGTCTCTAGCAGCGAGGCGTGGACGGCGCGGCATGCGAGTCTTCTACTGAAAACACTACGATTCCGTCAATAAAAAGACTCCCGACCCCTTTTCTTTCCCGACCCCTTTTCTTTCCTGCATCCAGATGGAGATGTCAAGATCTGGCCTCATACCCGTTTGCTGGGGCGATGGGGGAACAGCGAGAGGGAGGCGAGGGAGGCCCACGAAACCATCAGAAAAGGAACCAGTTTCTTTTCCCCGGATTGCACGGCACTGCAGCTGGACCATACTGTGGTCTGTAGTGCTCCGAGCTTCTACTCTTCACAACATCTCGACCCGGTCGAACTCCAAGATCAACGTCTCCATGAGGATGCCTCCTTCCATGGCACGCAAGGGGGAGTAAGAAAGACTCACCGGACGAACATTGTCGAAGCGCCAGGTCAGCACCACGGTTGACTGGTCTTCCCCCAGAAGCTCAACCTTCACAGTACGCGGTCGCGGGGCTTTTCCCTTCCGAGCCTCATCCCACCAAGCATAGAGATCCAGAGACCCCATCACTCCTCGCTTGAGGACAAGACGATGGGCGGCAGCCACGTCAGCTTGCTCGATAGGCTGAGGCACCACGTGTGGACGCTGATGGCCTTCAGGCTGGCCGACGAGGAAGTCAGGGAAGATCACCTCGGCAAATCCTGCAAGCAGAGAACGGCTGTCTCCTCGTCCAAAATCAACGAGAAAGTTCGAGTTCCTGTAGGGTTGTTCGCTGATCACGGCCACAATGTCTTCACTCCAGGGGAAAACCTAGGAACTACTCCAGTTCCAGGCGTTCGTAGGCTAAGACCATTTCTTCCATCGCGACGTCGGTCCCTTTGGCGTTGAGCGGACCGCTGGTATGCTTGATGATGCGTGCTCGCAACAATTTCCAGGTCTGGACAACAGCGCTGTGATCTTCATTTTGTAATTGAATGGTCACGGTTCGCATGGCGTTTTGGTCGCCGTTGCGGATTTGGTCAAGCCATGCATAGAGATTCAACGAGCCGATGATCCCTCGTTTCAGGGTGACATCGCTGACCCGATTCAAACCCGTCAGCTTCATCACCGTGTTGTCCCTGGAGTTGCCGTTGCGGTACTCGATCACCTCGGCGTCCATACCAATGCCGCTCACCTCTTGGAAGCCTGCCTGTGGCCTTTCCGTATTCCCGTCGCCAAGATCGACCAGAAAGTTGAACTGGCCATAGGGGCGCTCGCGCAAAATAGCCATACGTATCTCCTTCGCCTTCAGGGTTTCACGGTTTTGTACAGCACGGTAAGTTGGTCATGATCAAAAAAGCGAATGAGCTGCCTGTGTTCACGTCGTGCCAATTCCTTACGCCGAGTGCAACAGAAAATCAACAGGGCTTACGGAGAAGCTCAGGAATCATTCAGATAGTGAGATGTCCTAGCCGGGATTATTCATGATGGTGGTCAATAATCAGTTTCATGCGAGTGGACCGAGGACGTGAGCCCCCGCCCGTGCTGGTCGGTGTCCGATTGGAGGGCGATGAAGGGTGAGAAGGCCTGGTGTA
>Ga0224505_10002555_pt1 | contig 10624 bp, 11 predicted proteins | sample SF_Jan12_sed_USG_FD_169102 | JGI IMG/M metagenome (GOLD analysis project Ga0224505, IMG submission 169102) | Sediment microbial communities from San Francisco Bay, California, United States - SF_Jan12_sed_USGS_4_1 | ecosystem: Environmental > Aquatic > Marine > Sediment | place: USA: California...
GGCTGATACCAGGTGCCACGCTTTTCTTCAGCCGTCACCACGTGCAGTCGTCCATCCCCAGCAACCTGCTCGATCCACTGACGGACCGGCGTGCGGCCTTTTTCATGTGTACTTAGACTGGCGGCGTTCATAAGGCTGGCTGGAACAACAAGAAGCTCGGCAACCTGGAGAGCAGACTCGTCAAGGCGGGCTGAAGCCATAGTCGCTAGGCCAGGGGATGGAATCGTCACCCGCACACCTGAATTCCTAGGTGGAGCGCCTTCCTGTAACCTAGACTCGGTGACCACGATCGCATGACCATCACGGACATCCTGGCGCAATTGCTCGATCAGCCCTCGTGAGAACACGCCATTGACGCTCGCAATCAGCGCAAACCCCCGGACCTCCGCGGCTAACGCCTCCCAAGTCCGAGGATCATCAAGGGGAAATTCTCGAATCGGCATCCACCGAACAGGAATCGTGACGCGAGGCCCTTTCGACAGGGAATGCTTCAGCTGCTCTTCATCGGGACCAGAGAGGACGATCAATTGCCGAATTCCGGCCCGCTGCAATGTGAGCACGGTCCGCTGGAAAAGGCCGATTCCCACCACGCAGGTGAGAGGACCCACCTCGCCGACTTCTGATCCGATCGGCCCGCCAAACACTCCGACCGACGGAAGCAGAATCGCTGTCGCCAATCCTTGGATCTCAACCTTCTTCTGGAGAATGCCTTTGCTCATAGTCCCACTGGACCGTATGCACCGCAATATCTTCTTATACCGGTCACTTTCTCATAATCTAGGCAAAACTTCCAACTCAGCTTTCTTTATATCATTGACAAAATCGATCTCGGTCCAGGGCAACCCTCCAATCTTCTCATGCCCCACCCGCACCTCGCGAAAATACTCGAGCAGCGCATCCTCATATTCCATCTGCCACATATTGGTCTCAATGCATCCACGGAGGGACGAGACGACCCACGGCGTGTCGGCGTGCCTCACGCGGAGAAATCCCACACCCTCCCCCGCATAGTCATAGTGATCCGGCATCTTCTTCGTGAGGGCGATCACTCGCCCCCCAGCCACGACCACCATACACTCTTCACCGGTTTGCGTGACGGTCTCATCCATCAACAGTGCGTTCTCAAAGGACGACGCTACGAGGCGCCGCAGGATGTCTCGATGGAAGAGCACATCGGCATCCATCACAATGGTATCGTCATCGAACGCAGACCGTGCAATCCACAGAGAGGAAATGCTGCCTCGATGAAACTCCTCGTTGACTAAAAACGTAACTCTGACCCCGCAGGAGTCCGCAGCAACGGCGGCACGAATCATCTCCTGTTTATATCCGACGACAATATCCGCTCGTCGAATCCCGACCGCCGCCAGTGATTCCAGATAGCGGTGTAAGAGTGAGCGCCCCCCAATTTCGATCAGGCATTTAGGGCGATGCTGCGTGACCTCCCAAAGCCGTTTCCCGACTCCCGCTGCAAGAATGATCGCCTTCATGTTGGACGACACGCCTGTTCAAATGCATCGAGAAATCCGCCGAACTGTTCCTCCGTCAACGCTCCCATATTGGCAACACGGAAAATCTTGTTCTCCAAGTTGCCTTGTCCGGCATAGATCACGTAACCCTGCTGTTTCAGACGATCATGCAAGACTTGGTACGACACGCCTTCCGGCAGATGATAGGCCGTAATCGTATTCGATTGCCGCTCAACCGGGAGAAGGGCTTTCACCCCCAGCTTGGCCATTCGCTCACGAATCACCGTCGCCATCTTCTTGTAACGTTGAATACGATTCGATACGCCTTCTTCGAGCAGCTCGTCCAGCGCCTCGTCGAACGCGTAGTAGACCTGCACGGCCGGCGTGAACGGAATCGTACCGCGTCCTTCGTTGTCGATGTAATGGGTCAGATGGAGATACCACGAGCGTTTTGGATAGGCGCGCATTCTTTCGACAAACCCCTTCCGGACCAGCACGAAGGACACGCCAGGGAACCCTTGAATACATTTCCCTGCAGTGCCTGCCACCATATAAATGTGCGACTTGCCGATATCGAGCGTCTCTCCAGCCAAGGCGCTGACAGCATCGAGTACGAATACGCGATTCTGATTGTCGACGATTTCGGCGACTTCGTGGACAGGGTTGAGCAGTCCGGTCGTCGTCTCGTGGTGCACCATCCCGACGACATGCACTTCCGGATGTTGACGCAGCGCAAGGAGCAGTCGTTCAGGATCTGGACGGACCGTCCACTCATACTTCAACTCGCTCACTCCGAGGCGATGCAGGCCGATAATCTGGGACATCCGCTCACCATACACCCCGTTGTTGAGGATGAGCATCCGTTTGCCGTGAGGAAGCGACGACATCAAGGCCGCCTCGACGGCAGCCGTTCCTGAGCCCGTCATGAGCACGGCAACGTAGTCCGATTCAGCTCCCGGGACGAAGGCCGTGAGCAGCTTGTGCTGGATACGATGCAACAGTTCAGAGAACTCATCTTCGCGATGACAGATATCAGGTTTCGCAAGCGCGCGACGGACACGCTCTGAAACATTGACCGGACCTGGATTCAGGAGAACCATGTTTTCCCCTTCGGTTCCAAACAGACAGTCGCGCCCGTGAGTGGACTTACCCCAGGCTACCCTGCGATCGCCTTCATGAAACGCTGGGTGATGACCGGCGGATCATGCACGACAGGTCCTGCATCTTCCGCGAACTCATTTATTTTGATGAGCAAGAAACTGGGACCATCCTTTTTCAGCATGTCCTTGAACTCGTAGACAAGGTCGTCACGATCGAGTACCCGTTCCACATTGACGTAGCCGGCTGATTTGGCCACCTTGTCCAGCGGCACCACATTGGAGATCGTCGGCTGATTCCCGGTCGTCCCATACACTTCGTTATCGAACACCACATGGACAAAATTCTTCGGACGTAAGGCTCCGACCGTCGCAAGCGTCCCCATGCCCATGAGAACATTCCCATCCCCATCGAACGTCACCACCTGCTTGTTCGGTCTCGCCAATGCGACGCCGAGCGCAATCGCCGCGGCATTCCCCATAGACCCGATCATGTAGAAATGTGTGGGGCGATCGGCAATCTTGTGTGCCTCACGCGAAGGGAACCCATTACAGATCACGACGGGCTGATCGGTCAAGAATTCCAACAAGGTTGCGATCGCCTGAGCCCGGCTGATGAGCGTACCCTCTTCCGGTCTCATGGCTGCAGTCCTTTCACCACGCCCTTGGTGAGAATCAGTACAACAGGGACCTGCGTCTTTCGCAGCGTATCGGCGACCCATCGCACATCTTCGACGGCGGTTTTTTCGGTCAAAGTCCGATGGGGAATCCTCACCGTATCAAGCAGTTGCGGCATGACCTCGCCCATCACTCGATGTTCTGGCGCATCGCTTCCACCTTGGCCTCGCCACGACACAATCAACAGGCACGGCTGGCGATAGATTAGGTTGAGTGACATGAGTGTATTCAAACAAGTCCCGAGTCCGGAATTCTGCATGAGAACAGCCGGAACCTTCCCCGCCATGTATGCCCCTGCCGCCATCCCAACCGCTTCGTCCTCCCGGACAGCCGGGATGTAGACCCCTCGAATCATGAGCTCCGCGATAACTCCACCAAGAATGGAATCCGGAACCCCTGTGAAAAAATTGACTCCCACATCCTGCAGGGCTTGTACAAACACGTCGCTGTCGATCACAAGAGATGTCCTACACGCTTAGCCAATAAGCACTCGTTGAAACCGGCGCATTATAAGATACCCCTCTGCGGGTTCTCAAGGAAGATTGCGCGGTTGTGTTCATATCAGGCACATGGTAGCGTAAGAGAATTCGTGATACATCCGACTCCACCGCGAACGATGACTCCGCTCTCCCACCCGGCACCTCGTCTCTGGATCACGACACTCGTACTCCTCGCGATGCTTGGCGTGGACTCGGCATGGGCGGTGCCCATGATGGACGATCCGAAGGGTTTTCGTGATGTTCCCTGGGGAAGTGCGTTGGCTTCCCGCCAAGACGTGGAACCGATTCGCTCTAGCGCACACATCGTTGAATATGTACCGAAAGCAGATCCGCTCTCGTTTGCAGACACTCACATGACCAGTATTCTCTATCTCTCCGTCGATGACCAATTCGCACGAGTGACGATCCGCTACCAGGGCAGTGACACTCATAAGCAGGTTCTGAATTTTCTTGAAACTCGTTTCGGCCGCTTGGATCGAATACCAGGGCAAATGGCACGAGGCCTCACACAGCAATACACCTGGCGTGGATCTGATACGGAAATCAACCTGACCTACCAAGCAGGAACGGAACGAGGCTATATTTTCTTTGATAGTCGAACACTCGCCCCGCGATTCAACGACGACATCACTGACTCTGCGGAGTAGATTATGGCGAGGTATCCCTGTGGGCGAGAAGCCATCCTCGCAACCGTCTTGGTGCTGCAGGCCTTCCTAGGGCCCATCTTGTCTGCCTCTGCGGTTCCCATCGCAAATGACCCCAATGGATTCGAGACTATTCCATGGGGATCCATTCTGCGAGAAATGGACGCGTTCACAAAAATCGATGAGGCTGGCCGCTTGCAGCGCTACGAGTTGAGCAGGCAGACTCCTGTGCTCGGGGCCATCCCTGTAGACTCCCTCCGGTTTACCACATTTGAGAACAAGTTAGGTCGAGTGACAGTGCGATATACCGGTCAAGCGAGCCACGCCAAAATCCTCGACTATCTGGAATCGACGTACGGACCTCTTGATCGTACCCCAGGCCAAATCGCCGCTGGCCCAATCAGGGTGTACACCTGGCAGGGAACGTACACGGAAGTCACATTGCGCTTTGAAAGTGGGCCCCAACGCGGCATCATATTTTTCGAAAGTCGAACTCTTCCTGAAAAATTGAAAGACGAGACCGCGACGACAGCCTTTTGACCATGTGCCAACCATAGAATCATCGGAGACCTGGGTCGGCCCTCATTATGGCCGCTTACCCCCCCCCCCGTGAGTCTCTCCGTCCCAATTGCTTCGGCTTCCCCGCTCAACACCGTCTTTTGCGACACAGCTCCCTCTCGGCTGTGCTTGCACACATTCCCAGGACGTTGTTTGTCGGAAAGGTCCATCCACTATTATTGAATTCATTTTGCAAACTACCTTACTGACGGTATGATCAGCGAGTCGATCATGAATAGCCGAAAGCAGTACAGCCCTCTCGACAAGCGATATGCCGAACGTGTCGCCATTACCTGTCGCGTGCACTATAAAGGTGAAGTCCCGACTCAACCTCATCAAGGGGATGGGCTCACAAAAAATATCTCGGTATCTGGCTGCCACGTCATCAGCGATCGGCCTGTTACTCGCGGTACACTTCTAACTCTTACCGTTGCACTTCCGGACGGCTTGCCGACATTGTCACTGGAATCAGCGCTCGTTGTCTGGGCTTCTGCCAACCAATTTTCGGTCCGATTTCTGGACCTCAGCCGCGACGACCGCAAGCGAATACAAACCTTTATCTGGAAAAGCATATCCCATAATACTGTGAGTGATCAGCGGACTCGCTTCCGGCTGGTCTAACCTCCCTCGGTCGCTGTAACCAACCATTTCCCGCGCGCTGCACTCCTTCGATTTTCAAATCTGCCCCCTGTCAGTCTCTGCTGAACTCAAACGTAATAGGATCGTTCAACGTCGAGTCTGCTCCTGTAACCGATTGATACCCCTCACCAGTTTTCACATATCCTTGATAGCCCCAACCTTTGAATGGCCTATTCCCCCACATAAGGGGAAGGGCAAAAGCGTCATACTGAGCTAGCCTTCACACCAATGGCGTCTTTCAACGGACAATGTGCTTGGCCACATGCGGGAGAGAAAGGCAAGAAATTCACCTGAGGGAGACATGGATTAGACACTATAGAAAGGAAGAACAGGATTGAGCGGGAACGTCGCAATGCACTCGATTGATTCAATCAATCAGGAGGGACATCCATGAGACAGACAAGAGGAACGGTTCAACTTGAACCACATCAATCCCAGCGTTCGATTGAGCGCCGTGGCTTACCGAGAAGAAGTATCTCTTTTGGACTCATGTATTCGGGAGTGTCCGGTGAGGATGTTCTGATTGGGGACGGGACTGTCGTGGACCTTTCCGAAAGTGGCCTATGTCTTCGTGGCAATAGTCCTGTCCAGGTGGGTATGGAGTTGACATTGTTCCTCTATCTTCCAGATCGAGATGAGCCCTTATCCATCCTGGAGTCAAGAGTGGTTTGGAGCGCTGGTTCGCTATTTGGTGTCCTATTCAATGACCTCAACCTCCCTGATGTAGAAAGGCTGCGGTCATTTCTTCACACCCAATCAGTCGGCCGAGCATAGTTGCTCCTTCACCCTGAATTGCGTCCGCCCCCCTGCGATGACTATCCCATTATCGGGATGGTCATCTGGGGTCGATAGGTCAATTTGCCCCGATTCACAGAACTTCGTGATCTACGGGCCAACCTGGTTGTCGAATTCCCACCCTTGACACATCGACGCATCAAGCCACGACAGCTAGCTAGTGTAGTGTGTCATGCTGTTCTTGTCTTATCCAAGACGACCCGGGCGCGGTGCACTTTCGCCAGGATGTCCTGAGCAGATTTCTTCCAGACGAACGGTTTCGGGGCACCATTATGGCGGCGGAGGTACTCCTCAATCGCCTGCAGTAACTCCGGGACGCTGCGGAAGATTCCGCGGCGAATGCGCCGCTCCGTCAAGTCGCGGAACCAGCGTTCGACTGTGTTGAGCCACGAACTCGACGTCGGGATGAAATGCAGGTGGCAGCGTGGATGCCGCCGCACCCACCGGCGCACGGCGGGGTGCTTGTGCGTGGCGTAATTGTCCAGGATCAGATGCAGCTCGAGCGCGGCAGGCGTCTCCGTATCGATCTTCTTGAGGAACCGGATGAACTCCTGATGTCGATGGCGCGGCATACAGTCGCCGATGACCGTGCCGTCGAGCATGCTCAGTGCCGCGAACAAGGTCGTCGTGCCGTTGCGCTTATAATCGTGCGTCATCGTGCCACAGCGGCCTTTCTTCATCGGGAGGCCCGGCTGGGTGCGATCCAGGGCCTGGATTTGGCTTTTCTCGTCGACGCTCAGGACGAGGGCATGCGCGGGTGGGTTCAGGTACAAGCCCACCACATCCTCCACTTTGTCCTGGAAGTGCGGGTCGCGACTGAGCTTGAAGGAACGGACCAGATGGGGCTTGAGGCCGTGCGCCTGCCACACGCGTTGCACCAGGGTGGGGTTGGTCCGCAACTGCCGGGCCAACGTCCGCGTGGACCAGTGGGTGGCGGCGGGGGGAGCAGTTTGGGTGGTGGCGTGCAGGATCTGCGCTTTCAGCGCCTGCCGATCCTGGGGCGGGCGCCCGCCCCGCGGGGCGTCGCGCTCAATCCCCGCCAACCGGTGCGCGACGAAGCGCTGTCGCCAGAGCCCCACGGTCTGTCGACTAGTCCCCACGGCTGCGGCGATATGCTGGTTCTCGTGGCCCTCAGCGGCCAGCAGGATCACCTTGGCGCGGAGCACCAGGCGGACCGGGGTGCGCCGCCCTCGGGCCCATTGGCATAATTGTGTGCGCTCATCATCAGTCAACTCAAACTGCGCGGCTCTTCGCATGAGATCACCTCCGATGGGGAAGTGATAACCCGGGGGCATCCTAAGTCAAGCTATTTATGCGTCACTACACTAGGGCACCACACGATTCATCTCGTCGAGGAACTGCTCTCGGCGGGTGGATTTGCAATATTGCTCAAATGAGATTTCCGCGAAGGTCTGTTGGTGCATGGAGGTGCCTCATCATTAGAACTGCGCTTTTCTGGGCCACATCTCGAGCAGAGAATAAAGCAGACCTTCCTTAGTTGATAATTTCTGAGTTATAGCGACTTTACTACTTGTACTTGCCTGCTCACATTAGTCATCATCAGATCCTGTTGCATAGAGAAAATGGAATGAGTTACTTGCGCACTCAATCTAACCGGATAGCCCAACGTGTCACAATCGTCATATATCTGTCAGCTATCGGGCTAACAGCATCCTGCGATGCAACAAACCAAGACGCACCAGAGATAGGTGCCTTAGAACCCCCTATAAAATCTCGTTTACAGCGATTCGTCCCTCAGGAAGTCTTGATCAAATTCAAGAACGGAGTATCACCAGAGCGTATTGCAGTCATCCTAAAGAATAACCAAATCAGCGTGATTGCGGAAATCAACAGGGGATACCTCTACCACGTCAGAATCATGGACAATCGCTCAGTTGAATCCGCAATCACCCAACTCACTTCGTATCAGGAGGTCGAGTATGCAGAGCCCAACTATCGGTACGGAACACAGAAGTAGCGCCATAAGAATTGCGATCTGGTGGGGTGGCACCATCCTAGGGCTTACAGCGTTCGGAGTCGCATTGTCCGCACTCATGCCTGTAGCTCATCTGGCTTATGCAAAACAGAGGCAGACAGCCGGCGGAATGACCGCGCTATCACCGGAGGCGCGTCACCCGAGCAAGTATGTACCAGGAGAGATACTCGTCATGTTCAAGGATGAAGCATCCTCATTAGGTATCCAGTCTCTCAATGCTACCGGTGACACTCATGAAATCAAAGCGTTCTCTGTGAATGGTAAGGTGATCCACCAGTACAAATTGAATGGAACCATGTCAGTCGACGAAACAGTCTCGAAGTACCGAAGTAATCCGGCCGTTGAGTATGCTGAGCCGAATTACCTTTACTGGACAAAAACCCTTCCCAGTGATGCTCAGTTTGCGACGCTTTGGGGTCTCCATAACACCGGTCAAACTGTGAACGGAATAGGGGGCACACCAGATGCCGACATTGATGCGCCGGAAGCCTGGGACATCAGCACGGGAAGCTCAGATGTCGTTATTGCCGTCATTGATTCGGGTATTGCCTACGACCATCCAGATCTCGCACCCAACATATGGACGAATCCAAGAGAGATTGCCGGAAATGGCGTTGATGACGACGGAAATGGATTCAAAGACGATGTACATGGGTGGGATTTTTTCATGAATGACAGCGACCCGATGGATCCAATCGATCTCAATCCTGGTGGTAACCCAGGACATGGCACTCACGTTGCAGGAATCATCGCAGGAGCTGGGAACAATGGCAGCGGAATAACCGGTGTTATGTGGACCGCAAGACTGATGGCGCTCAAAGCCGGAGGAGTAAATGGATCCTTATCCACAGCCGCTATTATCCGTGCAATTCACTATGGCATTGCTAATGGCGCGCGCGTGATCAACCTGAGCTTTACTGCACCGGAATGCAGTCAGGCCTTATATGATGCGGTGAGTGCCGCGAACGCAGCAGGTGTGATTCTTATCGCCGCAGCAGGAAATGAACAAACGGACAATGACAACGTACCGAGCTTCCCCGCAAATTTTGGTTCCCCTTCAGTGTGTGATGGGCGGCAGAAAGCAGCGTTGGCAAACGTGATCGCGGTGGCAGCCACGGACGAGCATGACCGCTTGATAAGCCTCTCAAATTTCGGGTCCACAACAGTCCATGTGGCCGCACCGGGAATCAGGATCAATAGCACAAAGCCCACGACAAACGTTACGAATGTGCTCCTACACAAGTTCGATTCGAACCCAACCACACTCGGGTATACTTTCGGAGGAATCAATAACACCTGGGGATTCACCGATTCTACATCCTTCAGCCCATCAACCAGTCTAACCGACAGCCCAAACGGAAACTATAGGAACGGCACCGATTCCTTTGCGACCGGACCAGTGTTCGCTACAGAAAGACAGCGAGGATGCCGCTTTGACAGCCGCGTTCGGCTGCAAACCGAGCAAGATATAGACGGAGTTATTACAGAAGTATCACAAAATAGCGGAATCAATTGGGAGCCGATTCGTACAATCACTGGAAATACTAACGACCAATTTGAGCCTTTTACCTGGGGGGACGTTGCAGATGGTATCGCCTCTTCTCAATTTAGATTTCGGTTTGAATCGGATGAACGCCAAGTCCTTGATGGTGTCTATTTAGACGATGTCCGCATCGCCTGTGTTGCGGGTCAGCCGTCGGGAACAACGGACTACCAGTTCCTTCTTGGCACTTCGATGGCTGCTCCACATGTTGCCGGACTCGCAGGCCTGTTACTCTCAGTTAATCCCAACCTGACCGTATCCGAACTCAGAAATGCAATCCTCAACACAGTCGATCGGAAGCCATCTTTGAGTGGAAAAGTCTCAACCGGTGGTCGAATCAATGCCCGAGCCGCGCTGGCCAGCGTCGTGACAAATTTTACCATTGCCGTTAATAAGTCCGGTGTTGGCACCGGCACGGTGAGATCGGATTCTTCCGGAATCGACTGCGGAACGACATGCGATGGGACGTTCCCCCAAAATAGTACGGTAAACCTCAATGCAACGCCAGATCCTGGATCTGTCTTTGCTGGGTGGAGTGGAGATTGCACAGGAACTGGGCCCTGCTCGCTTACCCGTACTGCAACGGTCACCGCCACGTTCAACATCGCCTCCCCACCCGCCGAGAGCGGCGGTGGAGGGTGCACAGTCGCCCCTAGCGCAGCTGGAGACCTGATGCTGCCGACCATATTTCTCATGTCTCTCATT
>Ga0224505_10002556_pt1 | contig 10623 bp, 10 predicted proteins | sample SF_Jan12_sed_USG_FD_169102 | JGI IMG/M metagenome (GOLD analysis project Ga0224505, IMG submission 169102) | Sediment microbial communities from San Francisco Bay, California, United States - SF_Jan12_sed_USGS_4_1 | ecosystem: Environmental > Aquatic > Marine > Sediment | place: USA: California...
CCTCGATGCCAAGGTACCTGACCGTCGACTCCAGTCTATGGACCGCGGTCCATAGGTTGGACTATCTCCGGTGCCGGCCTATGTCCCGAGATGTCGGCGACCAGCGTGCTGCGAGAGGCCGTTCTGCGGGACATAGGCCTGAGGGCTACAGCCCCTTCAAGAATTCCAGCAACTTGTCGTCAGGCCGATACCGGCCTGGCCGGCCGGTAGGCGGAGTCGTTCGATCGAGGACGCGTTGCTTCAATTCGAGGTCAGCGTCCAGGTACATCTGAGTTGTCTCGATCGACTCGTGGCCGAGCCAAAGCGCGACCTGATTAGCGATGAAGCTCAGCAGTCGCACCTGGTGAGACTGTGAGGGCCCAGGATGGGCGCATTTCCACGGGAGATGCGCCATGCAAATGAACCGAGTGCAGTTCCAGAAAGGCCTGTCGTTGCCCGAGTTCATGGACCGCTACGGGACCGAGGAGCAGTGCGAGCAGGCGCTGATCGCGGCGCGCTGGCCCGACGGGTTCGTCTGCCCAGCCTGCTCGGCGACGCACGCGCGCACAACGTTTCGGCGTGAGGGGCGTCTGTACTGGCAGTGCGCAGGCTGTCAGCACCAGTGCAGCGTCATCAGCGGCACGGTGTTCGAGGCGACCAAGTTGCCGCTGACGCGCTGGTTCCTGGCCATGCAGCTGCTGACCCAGTCCAAGAACAACGTCTCGGCGCTGGAGCTCAAGCGCCAGCTCGGCGTGTGCTACCGCACCGCCTGGCTGGTCAAGCACAAGCTGCTGGAGGCCATGCGCCTGGCGGAATCCGATCGCCACCTCACCGGGCGCGTCGAGGTCGACGACGCCTACCTCGGCGGGGAGCGCAGCGGTGGCAAGGCCGGGCGCGGCTCGGAGAACAAGGTCCCCTTCGTGGCCGCGGTACAGACGACCGAGGACGGCCGGCCCCACCTGGCGTGCCTGTCGATGCGCCCGTTCACGAAGGCCGCGCTGGAGGGCTTCTTCGCCGCCAGCACGATGCTGCCGCTGACGGTGGTCTCCGACGGGCTGGGCTGCTTCACCGTGGCATCGAGCTTGGGAGCGGTCCACGATCGCGAGATCACCGGCGGCGGAAAGGCCAGCGTGCTCAACGAGAAGTTCCGGGCCGTCAACACGCTGATCGGCAACGTCAAGACTGCACTGACCGGCACGTACCACGCGATCAAGTTCGCCAAGTACGGCTACCGCTACCTGGCCGAGGTGCAGTTTCGATTCAACCGCCGCTACGACATGCGCGCCATCCTCGGCAGCCTGCTGCGCGCCTTGGTGGCTACGCCGAGGCGACCGGAGCGCGGGATCCGGGTTGCTGAGGTTCATCGCTAGTGCGCCGGGAGACCGGCAAGGAGTAAAGGGTGAAAGTCCCTCACAACAAAGACGTAGCGAGTCATGTTGTCCCCGAGTCATGCGTGGTGCACCGCGAGGTGCGTCGCGAAGCGTTGACAGGGGTGCGGATAGGCCAGCCATTGAGCCACGAAATGAAACTTGTCCGGGGCGCCGACGCCGTTAGCGAGGTGGAAGGCAACACGGGTCTGCGCGCAAACGCAAGCGCAGGCTCGGCCCCGCGGGGTCTGAGAACCTGGCATGTTCGTACGCTCCTTGCACGGGAACCGGGAGATCTCCAGTCTGACCGTCGGCGCCAGTACCGGCCGACGGCCCGCATCGGGAAGGCGAGGAGCCGAAGCCGATGATGCACGGACTGGAGAAGTCAGACCTCGCCATAGTAGCGATGAAGCCTGCGAACAAGGCCGGGCAACCGGCTGCGGAGTGGGTGGAGCCAAGGGCGGGGACCGAGGGGAACACGGGCCAACCACGCACGCGACGGACGCAGAGCCGCGGTAGCGTGTCACAGGGGCTGGACCGTGTACGGCACGCTGCCCGGCAGCGGAAGAAGGAGAGGTTCACGGCGTTGCTGCACCATGTCACCGTCGATCTGTTGAGGGACGCGTTCCTGGCGCTCAAGCGCCGTGCCGCACCCGGCGTGGATGGGCTGACGTGGAAGGACTACGAGGCGGAACTGGAGGGCAACCTCCAGGGCCTGCACACACGAGTCCAACGTGGCACGTACCGGGCGTTGCCCGTCAAGCGACGGTTCATCCTGAAGCAAGACGGCAGACAGCGCCCGTTGGGGATCACTGCCCTGGAAGACAAGATCATCCAGCGTGCAGTGGTCATGGTGCTCAGTGCGATCTACGAGGAGGACTTCCTCGGGTTCTCGTACGGCTTCCGACCAGGGCGCAATCAGCACGATGCGCTCGATGCCCTGGCGGTCGGGATCGGCACCGCCCGCGTGAACTGGATTCTTGACGCCGATATCCGAAGCTTCTTCGACCGGATCGACCAAACATGGCTGGTCCGGTTCCTGGAGCATCGGATCGGCGACGAGCGCGTCATACGCCTTGTGCGCAAGTGGCTCAGGGCGGGCGTTCTGGACGATGGGGCATGGAGCGTCAGTGAAACGGGGACTCCCCAGGGCGCAGTGGCCTCGCCACTGCTTGCCAACGTCTACCTTCACTATGTCTTCGACCTCTGGGCAGCGCGATGGCGACGGCGAGAAGCCACTGGCAAGATGATCGTCGTGCGGTACGCCGACGACATCGTGGCCGGCTTTGAGCACGAAGCCGACGCGCGGCGCTTCTGGGACGCGATGCGTACGAGGCTCGAGCAGTTCGCGCTCGAGCTTCACGAGGCCAAGACCCGCCTGCTGGAGTTCGGTCGCTTCGCTGCGGCACGACGGCAGCGGCGCGGGTTGGGCAAGCCAGAGACGTTCGCCTTCCTGGGCTTCGTCTTCATCTGCGGCACGTCTCGGCCGTGGAGCCTTCCAGCTCCATCGCAAGACACGGGGCGACCGCATGAGGGCGACTCTCCGGGACATCAAGGCGCAGCTGCGTGACCGCAGGCACGACGCCATTCCCGATCAGGGCCGATGGCTCAGGTCGGTGGTCACGGGCTACTTCGCGTACCACGCGGTGCCCACGAACTACAGGGCGCTCGGGGCGTTCCACCACCACGTCACTGATCTGTGGCGGCGCTGCCTGCGGCGGCGAAGCCAACGTGACGGAATGACGTGGAACCGAATGTCGAAGATCGCCGACGCCTGGCTGCCCACCCCTCGCATCCTTCATCCGTGGCCCGAGCGGCGCTTCGCCGTCAAACACCCGAGGTGGGAGCCGAATGCCTGAATCGGGCACGTTCGGTTCTGTGCGGGGGGCTCTCAGCAATGGGAGTTCCTACCGCGATATCAGGTCAGGAGATGGGATGGCCGGACGCTCACACTTGAAAGGGAAACAAGCATAACAATGTCATGACTTGGTTGATTCGTATCAACATCGCGATCTAAATTCGGTAGCAGCCTCTGCCTGAATAGGTTCGTGTTCCCCCAAGCTATACGGCATGAGCGAGAGTCGGAGTCGTGGGCCGCCTGTTGCCGTACGGTCATGGTCAACAAGGAGATCTTCCGTGAAGACTGCCGCTTACGTCCTCAAGTCAAAGGCCAATCAGACCACCCATACGATCACGCCCGAGGCCTCGGTCTTTGACGCCGTCAAGCTCATGGCGGACAAGGACATTGGCGCGGTCGTGGTTATGGTTGGCTCGAAGGTCGCCGGTCTCGTCACGGAACGCGACTACGCGCGCAAGATAACCCTCATGTCGCGGCAATCCAAAGACACACCGGTGCGCGAAATCATGACATCGGACGTGCTGTACGTGTGCCCCGAACGGACAACCGATGAGTGCATGGCATTGATGACCGAAAACCGAGTTCGGCACTTGCCTGTCATGGACGGAGACAGACTGCTTGGCCTTATCTCCATCGGCGACCTGGTCAAAGACATCATCTCCGAGCAGCAATTCATCATTCAGCAGCTTGAGCACTACATCGCGGGGGACAGAGGGTGAGCGCGCCCTCCTGACTTGGCGGGCGACTGTCAGCGACGGCAGCCTCGCCGCGTTCGCGGACGCGTATGCACGCACGCCTGCCATGTTCTCGCTTTTGAAGGGCAGCTTTGTGGAACCGAGTGTCGCGACTTGTACGACCGCTTGGGGTCGATCATCACAAGTCGGAAGATCAGACTCGATTGCCCGAACTTGTCATTGAGACCGCGCACGGGCAAGCATCCTGCGCAGCCAGCGTGACAGTGCCAAAGCGGCCGATCGCATTCACTTAACGCAGTTCAGCAGCAGACTGTGTGCGGACATCCGTCTTGCGTTCTGGAAAGTCGGCCCCTGTTAGAAGCCGCCGGAGGAAATTTGCGACGGAGGAACTCTGTCGAATGTTCCGTGTCGGCATAAGTGGTCACGTGTGTCGGCGTCAACAGGCCAACGGCTTGCAGACCGCGAAGGTCTCTGCGCTGGCCAAAATGGGGCCAGCGCTAGCCTTGCGTCATGGCCTGTCAATTCGCTGGCATGGTTGAAGGCGTCAAGGTAATCATTACGGAAGGATTGCCGAAACCGCTTCGACGCCGCCGAGCGCCCCCTAAGACGACGGGTCGCCCCCCCCAAGTATGAGCATTGAAAGGCGGCCGCGCGGCGTCTACGCTAAGCGCAAGCCCGGCAAGCGTGCCGAGCCTTGATTCAGCAAGGAGCTTCACATGGCCAGATTCGGCGTCGAAGGCATTCGCTATTTCAACCACGCCCGTGCAGCCGGAGTGAGCACGGCGAGTGACCTCACCTACACCTTTAACCGAGCCAACGGATTTGATAGCAAACTGCGCGGCGCCGGACACCAACGCGCCTTCTACTGGGCCAACACCGATTGCTGGGAGACCGACATCCGTGACACTGATCGCGGCGGCTCCGATCGCAGTTGGGTCGATGACGTCGACCTGTTCTGGATCGAGACCCATGGCAATCACGAAGGCGACGGCCAGGCGAGAATGCTCTACGACACACCGCAGACAGGCTGGCGCACCTACTCAGATCAATGGCAACTCGGTGAGAACTGGAACGCCGAATGGGTCATGGCCTATTCGTGCAAGACGGTGGACCGGAACAACGTCGTCGGATTGTGGAACATTTTTGCCGGGCTGCACATCTACTGCGGCGCGTGGGACAACATGTACGACGCGTGGACAACTGACGAATGCGGTGAAGATGTGGCGCACAACCTCGTGCACGGCGACACCGTCTCGCATGCCTGGCACGACGGCGTTTCTGACTGGGCGGTGGACAACCACCCGATCACCGTCTGCGTGGGCAATGCCGCGACGTGGAACAACGGCAACATCCGCTGGGACCTGAGTTATCTCAATCGTGACCACCTCTGGGGCCACGGCAACGTCGAGCCCGATCTACCACCTAGCCAGCAGGCGTGCATCCTGTGGCGCTGGTCCGAAGGTTGAGGGAGCACCTGCTATGGACTCCAACAAGCTGATGGATGCGCTGGGTTCGTTCCAGCAAGAGTTGCCAAGTGAGATCAACATCCTCGAACTGCGCCGCAGTTCGGTCGACGACCAACAGCGCCGCTTGCGCAAGCTGCTGAAGGTCAGCGGCGACGCGTGCGAGCGCGATTTCGACCGCGGCCAATGGCAGACGTTCGACGACCACACGCTGGTGCGTTTGCCGCAGGGCGCGCACGCGGTGCTGTTCCACGCCAGCGGTGCGGTCAAGCTCACCAGTGGCCTGGGCGAAATGGAATCACTGTTCAAAGAGCCCGAGCCGAAGAAGCAGCTCGTCGATCGTGCCGAGGCGTTGCTCAAGACCTTGGGCTTGCACGAGCAGCTCGGACGCCGCGAAATGCTCACCTTCGAGCGGCTGTGGCAGATCAAGGCCTGCGCGGCCGACCGCAGCGGCAAGACCATCGAGCCGGTGCTGTGCCGCGCCGTGGGTGCGTTTCGGCATCATGTCGAAGGCATTCCGGTGCTGGGGCCGGCGTCCGTGGCGGTGCAGCTGGCCGGCAGTGGCGAGCTCGACATGATCTCGATCCTGATGCGTAGCCCGGAGGGTGAGACGCTGGAGCGCGTCAAGGCGCTGCACCCAGAGCGCGGGGCGCGTGGCATCGTGCAACAGCTCGCGGAGCAGTTTGCCGACAGCAGAGGCGAGATTCAGTTCGACTGCCGCGACGGCATGCGCTTTGGCTACTTGAGCCTGCCCAAACGCAAGACGCAGCGGCTGTTGGCACCGGTGTACATGGCGACGATCGACGTCACCCACGACAAGGAGCGCCAGGGCTTGGTGCTCGCCGTTCGAGCCACGGAAAAGAGTTACCTGCCGCTGAACCCGCCCGGCCATGAAAGCCCGCCGAGCATCAGCAGCAAGACGGCCGGCCAGCGCTGTTGCTGAATCTCGGACATTGAGCAGTGGGCACGACCCCGCGGCCGAGGCTGCATCTGATCCGCTTTCCAGCATGGTGCCCTTGTCATGCGAGCTGTGACGTCCACCGTGACTGCCCCCACCCAAATTGAGCGGGGAACGCCGTACGCAAGTCCTTCGCATCGAAGGCCGCAGACAGCACCGAGAGCAGGGCCGCTTCGTACTGCCGCGTCAGAGCCGACGCCATCTGCTCATTCTGTCCACCGACAAGGCGCTCCAGGAAGCCAAGGCTGATCGGCTTTCGGTAGATGAATCTCTGGCAACCCGCCAGGAACGAAGCGCCGAGATATCGCTCTAGATCCACTTCGAGCGCCTGCCACGGATCACCTTCGCAGTCCGCGTTGTGGCTGCATGCTGCCGGGCGCCAGCGCGAGGCTGCTGGGGCCTAGATGACTGCCATTGCCGGAGACCGCGAGTTCAAGGCGCGGCCGTTACCAACCGCCCCCGAAAGCGGTCACTCGAAGCCTTGCCTTGCCCGTCGTCGTCAAGCGGTGGTCGACGGTCCTCTGCTCAACTGATTGGCGATTGGAGCTAGCCGACGGACAGCGGGGTCCGCGCAGTCGGCGCGGCTCGCCGTTCAGGCCTCGCGCCGGAAATGACCGCTGGCTAGCAGCGGCGCGACGTCGGACCGTGCCACATCGTGCACCGGGTCTGCACCGGAGAAGCGGTAGCTGTGCCCGGTCATGGCGCCGCGCACAAGCACGGGCGCGCGCGCCAGGTAGCGCAGCCGTACGGCACCAAAGACGCTTGAAGCCGACGGGGCCGTCACTGGCACCCGCAGCACTGCGGGCGCCGGTGCCAGTGCCGGTGCCGGTGCTGGTGCCGTTAGTGGCTCAGCGGACGATGTGTAGCGTGCCGTCGTCTTCAGCGGCTCGGCGGCGACCGGCCGGGTCGGCGGCGAATGCGCCTGCTGATTGCGCTTCTGTCCGCAGCAACTCATCACTCTCTCCTTCTTCGTCCAGACGCTGGAGCTCGATCGACGGTTGCGTCAACCTGTCGAGCAAGCAGGCGGCGCCCGAGAGGGCCAGCCACACAAGCATGAGGTCCAGTGCTCGGGTTGTGACGGCAAAGGCCAACGGTGCCGCCACCCACAGGCTCAGGCAGCGGAAGCAGTCCAGCATACGGCCGAGAGGCCCGTCGCCGATCGCGCGCCGCAACCGCAGCACGACGTCCCAGGGGCCATCGTCGTAGGCGAGCAGCGCGGCCAGCCGCCAGCCAGCAAGCGCAGCCAGCACGAAGCGCAGCCAAGCCTCGTCCATACTCAGCCTGGCCGAAGGTCGTTGCAGATCTTCACCGGCCAGATCGCCGTGGCATAGCTGATGCCGCAAGGTCGCGCGGTGCGGTCATAGACCGTCAGATGGAACGTATAGACGCAGCATTCGCCGCGCGGCGTCGTAAAGGCGTCGGGCACGGCGTAGGACATCGAGCTCTTACAGATCAGGTCGATCGCACGCAGATCGAACTGCGCCAGCGTGCCGATCACCTGCGGCACCGTCGGCACGCCACAGCGTGTACCCGGGTCGCCGACGCGCTGCGTGCCGTGGAAGCACGGCCCGCCGGGGCCCGGCACCGGGATCGTGATCGACGGCCCGCCCTGCTTGGCAACCGTGACGACGTAGTAGTCAAAGTTGTCGTTCGGCCGCGTCAGCGGCATCGTCTCGTCGATGTACTCGTCGTAGGCAATGCCCGCCACCGGCAGGCTCCACGGGACCGAGCAGTCCGGCGGATTGGCGAACTGGCTGACGAACAGGTCCGCGCACTTCGGTACCGCGTCGATCAGGATGCGCGCGGTGATCGGCCGGTTGTCGAGCCACACGCGTTGCGTGTCGCAGTAGCTGCCACCCAGGGTGTCCTCGACCGTCAGCCGCAGCGTGAACAGCCCGCTCAACTGGCAGCCGCCGACCAGTGTGTTCCACGCCCCCGGGTACAGGCGGCCGAGCGGGTCGTTGAGCAGGCACCATGGCGGGAACGGCACCGGCACCAGGCAATCGGGGCCCCAGTAGGCCGTCAGCACCGACGTGTCGGTGCGCAGGTTCACCGCGCGCAGCTGCGCCGCCGTGCTGTAGTCGACGGCCCAGAAATTGGACCAGCCTGCCGTGTTGCAGTCGGTTTCGAAGCCGGGCTTGTAGTCAAGCGTGTAGCGCTTGATGCGGCGGTTGTCGTCGCAGCCGCCGACATAGGCCGCGCCCAGCACCTGCAAGCAGCTGCCGCCGAACGAGGCCTCGAAGGTGCCTGCCGGGCGCGTGCAAAGCGCGGGCACGTGGTCGACCAAGCGTGCCGCCGGGTCGGCCCAGGGCAAGCTGAGCTCGGTATTGCTTGCCACACCGAGGATGCGCACGTCCTTCTTGAAGACCGAGAACACGAAGGCACAGACCGACGTGGCGTTGCCGCTGCCGTGCACCTTCATGCGCACAAAATAGGTGCCAGCGTCCAGCAGCGTGGTGTTCAGGTAGGCCAGCAGTCCGCCAACCACCGCCGAATTGCCTTGCACCGGATTGCCCGGTGGCACTGGCGGGTAGACGAAGTCGGACGCGTGCCAGCTGATGTTGTCCTTCGACCACTCCAGCACGTAGTGCGTGAAGCCGACGCCGGCGGCGGTGCCGATGATGGGCACGACCAGTGCCGGGATCGAGGCCTCGACCTGCTCGGCGACACAGCCCTCGGGTCCGGTGAGGGCACAAGTCAGCGGGCGAAAACACTCGCGGATGCAGCGCCAGTAAAAGCGCAGGCAGCGCAGCACGTCGACCAGGCTGCGCGCGCGTGCCAGGCAACATCCGAAACGGATCGCGCACAGGCACCAGCACCGGCAGAACCAGAACCAGGGCTCGCTGCTGTGCTGCTTGAACGCCTCGGCGCCAAGTAGCGCCTGCGCGGTGTCGACCGTGAGCAGGCGCTCGAAGACGGCCACCGACTCTTCCTCGCCTTCGTGGCAGTCAATCTCGCCATGGTCCAATTCGGCCGGCAACCCGGCCGTGAAGTCAACCGTGGCTAGCTCGTCCGCAAGGTAGGGCTTGTAGGCGCGCGCGAGCGCGTCGACCAGGGTCGCGAGATCCTTCTGCTCGGCCGCGGTCAGCTGGCCTGGCGTGACTGGCGTGCCCAGCACCCGGCGAACGCACAGCCAGTAGCGATACAGGTAGTAGGCCGACAACCGGAAGCTGCGCGGGCGTCGGCACAGCAGCCAGCCGAAGACGATGCAGCAGCGGATGTGCAGCAGGCACCAGCGCCAGCGATCGACGGGCCCGAGCAACTCGCGCGCCTGCGCCGGCAGCAGCGCCATTGCAACCTTCTCGTCGACAAAGCCCTTGAACAAGCGCTCGGCTGCGGCGAGTTCAGCCTCGCAGTCTGGCGGCGCGGTGTCGGCCTCCTTGGCCAACGCGTCGAGGTCACCGGCACGCTTCAGGTCCTCTTCGAGGATCGGCCGGTAGGCATCGACCAGCGATTGCAGAACGAAGCGGAACTCGGGGTCCGAGGGTTGCGGATCGGGCATGTCGGGATCTGGCGGAAGGCTGTCGGTGGCCATGGCACTCTCCGGTGACGGGTCGTGATCTGCTGCGCGACAATGCGCAGCCGCGAAGTCGTGTAATGCCTGCATCAAAGCTTAGGCACTGCGCCGTCGATTGCAAGTGCAGTCCTAGGGGCCTCGCGGATGACAGCAGGTTCAAGTGCCACGCGTCCGCCCCGTCGTCTGCCACTCGCGGACAGCGATGAGCTTTGCCGCGCGCCGGGTGTGTGCAGCGTGATCGCTCGCGGTGGCCTGCACGGTATCGCGCACGGCCATTTCGGCCGACTGCTTTGCGGCGTGCCCGAAATCGTGCGCGGCAGGTCGGGCCCTGGCGAACGCCCGGCCCGTAACAGCGGGCCAGGTGTTCACAGAGGAACTGCTACTTTCCGTTATGACGCCGCTGCTTATCATTCTTGTTCCTCAAGAGCGATGAACCTCAGCAGCCGCACCTGGTGAGACTTTGAGGGTCGAGGACGGGCGCATTTCCATAGGCGGTGCGCCGTGTCGATGAACCGAGTTCAGTTCCAGAAAGGTCTGTCGTTGCCCGAGTTCATGAGCCGCTACGGGACCGAAGCGCACTGCCTGTCATGAAAGACTCTTCCTGGCCGGCTGCCGGTGGCCACGAACGACTGCTTCTATGGGGACTCGTCTTCGTGGACGCGAGGCGCGAAGGCGCTGGGGCCGCGCGTCGGGCAGCTTTGGAGAAAGCTGACCGGCGGGACTGGGTCGGCAACGCCAGTTCGGCTGATCGAACTGCAGACGTACCGGGTGCATAGGATGGCGACC
>Ga0224505_10002557_pt1 | contig 10618 bp, 10 predicted proteins | sample SF_Jan12_sed_USG_FD_169102 | JGI IMG/M metagenome (GOLD analysis project Ga0224505, IMG submission 169102) | Sediment microbial communities from San Francisco Bay, California, United States - SF_Jan12_sed_USGS_4_1 | ecosystem: Environmental > Aquatic > Marine > Sediment | place: USA: California...
GGAGCGGGTAAGCTGACGGGTCGTGTCCTCGGTGAGCACGAGGGGCTGGTAGCCGGTAGCGGTGGAGTATTCCCACGTCAGCGCGACGGAGGGGAAGACCTCTTCGGCCTCGGCGCGATGGTGCGCCACAGGCGGCAGGTCGTCCTCGTAGAGGTCGATGGTGACCCGAACCTCGCGGCCACCGGGCAGAATTTGAGGGAAGGCCACATACAGGGCGCTCCCCGTCACCGGGTTGTCGCCGAAGGCCGGATAAAATATCCCCATGCGGGCATTGGCCTCGGTGTTGTCCAGAAAACCGGTACCCCAGGCACTGATGACCCGTTCCACTCGATTAGCAAGGACCCACAGGTCGGCGGCCGTCTCGAAGGGGATGGCCTCCTCGCCGGTCACCAGGTTCTCTTCCGTCGACAGTTCCGTCCCCGCCGGAATCAGCCCCTCCCACCCCGTTGCGGACGAGAAGCTCACCGCCACAGTGGCGGCTGTCGCCGGTCGCGGCCGAATGCCCATGAGGCGCAGGAATTTTCGGTAGTGCTCCGGCCGCAGGTAGTTGAGACCGTATATCTGCATCTCGGCGAGCCAGGCAAAAAGCTCCGTCAGCGTAATGCCCGGGTCCGACGCGTTGAAGTCGGTCCACTCCGGAGCCAGCACCGGGATGCGGGTGAGGGTATCGCCCGTCAGGTCGGCGTATCTTCTGTCGTCAAGGTCAGGGATCTGTAATGCCATGTTTGCCTCTATCGTAGGGGCGAATCTTGTATTCGCCCTCCAAATCGGGCGATCACAAGGATCGCCCCTACCGCGCTTCCACTTTATGAGTTCCACTGCACACCAGCACATACTCGGGCAACCGGCACGACTCGCTCTCTCCTGCCTTCAGCTCCCGCGTCGTCCCCAGTTCGTCAGTCACCGATATGGCGAGGCTCTCCACCCTGTCCACGCCATCGAGCCCCTCAAGAAGGGCGTAAAGGTCCGAGTAGCAGACCATCCGGCCAAAGGGCCACCCACTGCCGCTCCATCCGCCACGAAGGGGATGCAGGAACTCCTGCAGCGACTCCAGCGCCGCCGTCTCCACCGACGGGGCCAGGTCCACGGTCAGCGGCACCACACGGCTGGTCACCGATACCTTCAGATACGACGGCCGGGTAACCACCGCATGCCGCGGTGAGGTCACCACATTAGCCGCGTGCCCGGCGAGAAAATCCTCGACCCTGCGCCGCAGCTCCACTGAGGGGAGCGGCCGGTCCTCTCTAGACTCGGGGACAAGGATCACCGTCACCCAGCCTGTCTCGATCTTCCCCTGGTCGTTGAAGGTGGTAAGGCACTTTACCCGCGCCATTCCGGGGAACGCTTCCCTGATAAGGTTCTCGTAATCTTCCGCGGTCACCGCCCTGTATCGGTGCCGGATGGTGCTGGGGCCGCGACGGTAGACCGCCTCCACCGACTCTCCCTGTACCCCCCCACCGGCAGCCTCGGGGTTGGTGGCCTTGTCCACCAGCGGAATGGCGGTCTTGAGCCGGGCAATCTCGGCCGAATCGATATTCCCCGCCGTCCCGCCGCCGGTCTTGTAAGTCGCCTTGAGATTGTTCTTCCCGTCGGGGAGCACCCGCCCCTTTTTGCCGTCGCCAAAGACGATCTCCCCCGTACTCCGGTCAAGGGCATAATGCCGGTCGGTCGGCCTTGATTCGAGCAGGTCTTCCCGCCCCTCCCAGCGTACCCATATCTCCTTTACATTCCCCTGCCGGTCCTTCATTTCGCTGATCAGTTCCGGCTGCGCATTCTTCATTGCATCAAGCTCGGCCTTCGGGATAATCCCGAACTCGTTGGCCCATACTTCTTCTTCAAAAACCGGCTTCTTTGCGAGGAAGAACGACTGGTCCGGCAGACCGCTGCCCGAACCCACCCGCTCGTCCTTTACCGTCACCAGTTCGCGTACTTTTACCGCGTTGAGGGACAACCCCTTGGCCAGCGGCGGCGCTTTCTTGAGCTCGCTGGCAATGAAGCGCACATCCTGCGGCTTTATGCCCCCCTCCGCGCACCCGCCGACGACAGGGGCAAGGTTGCCGGTCCTGTCGGGGAGACGGCCGGACGTAACAATATTGCCGGTAAAGATGCCGGAGCCCTCGACCTGCCCCTTCCTCGATGCCTTTATGCGCCCCATGTAGGCGAGGTAACCGGTGAAGAAATGGGTAGTGATCGCCCCCGACGCATAGAGTTTGTTCGCTGCATCTTCGGGGCTGACAAACTCCCCTTTTGCCAGCACGGCGCGGACCCAGTAGAGGTTCTCGCTGAAGATCGGCCTGGCTTCTCCCCCATCCGGGGCGATTACCTGCACCAGCCCGGCCCGGGTCATGTCGGCGGTGTTGTCCTCCGCATCCAGCTTCTGCCACTTCTTCGCAACCGGGTCGTACGCCTCCCACCGAACAAGTGGTCGGAAGTCGCGGGGGTAGTCCTGCTCCACCAGGTTGAAGAAGAGGCTTATGGGGCCGTCGGAGAGGGGCCGGTCAAATCCCATGTAAAAGGTCGGCTTCTCGTCGGGGAGGGGACGGAACGGCTTGAACAGGCTGCCCGATCCGAGAGTGGCGAGGCCATCTTCCCATTCCAGATTGTTGCGCGACAGGACCGCCTCCACTGCCTGATAATTTGCGGCCTGATGCTCATAGGAAAGGGTGACCCGCTCCAGCATGGGCGGGGTGAACCCCAGGGGTATCACCTGCCCGTCCACCACCTCCAGCTCCTTGCCGTAGTTGCCGGTGACAAGCCGAACGCGGATCCAGTAGCCCTCCTGCCCGGCAACCTTCGTAGACGCAATGTCCTCGGGACAGGTGAAGGTGAGGGTGCCGGAGAAGAGGAGGCGGGCGGTGGTGTCCTGCACATCCTCAAGGGTCGTCCATCCATCTCCGTTCCAGTACTCCCACGAAAGCCCCGGCATCGGAAAGGTGAGGGCGCGGGCAGCGGGGCCGGACACGCCGGTCTTGTCGTAATACTCCTTGGCCGTGGCCTCTCGCAGGTTCCTCGCGCGGGTCAGGTAGGAAGCTACCGGTCTGCCTGCCTGCCGGATGGCGGCGGCAATTTCCGCATCGGTCCGCACCATCACGTCCGCCGCCGTGTAGATCCCCGCAGCCTGGAGTCGGGAGGCATAGGTCGCGCCGATCCCCTGCACCCGGTCCACGGTGATGTTTCCGGCATAGGTGGAGGTGATAGCCACCGTTACCTGCGCCCCTTTCTTGGAGAAGACCTCGTCGTTCCCCAGGTAGAAGGTGGCCAGGGCAGCGGGCTTGTCGCCGAAGGGGAGGAGGGCCTTGCTGAAGTCGCCGTCATTGCCGCGGGTGAGGTCCAGCGGCACATCGTTGGCAAAGGCATCGTCAGGGTAGATGGCGACACCGGCCGGAGATTCCGCGCCGATGGTTATCATCGCATTCAGCGCCGCATCCTTGACCGTAAAGAGGCTGCTTGTGCCATCGTTCCCCGTGGCAGGGCGCACGGTGATCCACACGCCTTTTACATTGTTTACCGTGGACGATGCCGTCTCCGGCTTTCCGGCGGCGGTGGAGAGGGTAAGATTGCCCGCCTCGGTGCCAGCGACAAACTTGACCGCCTGTCCCCCCGGCGCCGTGTAGTACCAGTCGAGGAGGCTCGCGAAGTTCGTGGGGAAACCGGTCAGGGTAAACTTAGCGCCGCTCTTCACTGAAAGAAGCTCGGAATGACGGAGGAAGAATGAATGCTCCTGCACATTGACGTCGCCGTGGAATATCTCGAACCGCTCCCGGGCCGTAAAGTCATCGGTGTGGCGGTAGACCCGCTCCTGCCCCTTTGCCCTGTCGGGGATGGCGCTGTAGAGGGCCTTGATCTTGGCCGGCGTGGCGAGGATGTCTTCGGTCGTCTCGAAGGTCAGCTCGGCATGCTCTTCGGTCTTGGCCGCCGTCACCTGGGTGCCCGCCGGAACCAGGACATTCACCTTCGCGTCCTTGGCCAGGGTGAAGGCCACTACTGTCTCGGCCGGCTGCGGCGGAATCTGCTTGAGCCCAAGAAGGTCAAGAAAGGCCGCCAGATGACGCTCCGGCACCCGGTTGAGCCGGTGGATCACCTCGAACACCATCTCGCCGAACAGACCGGTCAGCGCTGCACCCGCATCCCTCGGAGCGGAAGGGTTCCATTCGGGCGCGTAGAAGGGGGCGGTCTCTTTGATGTGGGCCGCGACCTCATTGGCAGTGCGGTTGTCGATCCTGGGGAGGTTCATGTTATGCACTTTCTTTCAGGTAAAATGGGTAAACGAGGTTGAACCTTGTATTCGTAACCCGTACCCGATACTCGATCTCGATCATCAGTTTCCCGTTGGCCGCCTCGCGGGATGATGCCACCACCGAGAGCACCTCTATCCGCGGTTCCCAGAGGATGAGCGCCTCTTTCACCTCGGTTTCGATAATCCCCAGGTTGGCGGTGTTGATCACCGAGAAGACCCGGTTGTGGATGCCGCAACCGAAGTCGGGCCGCATCACTCGCTCCCCCTTGGCCGTGCCAAGGATGATACGGATCGCTTCGCGGATATCGTCCTCCGCCGACGACATGGCGATGGCGCCGCCAGCCCCCGTCTTTACCGGAAACTTCCAGCCTGTACCGAGAAATTCCTTGGCCATAGAAATTTTCTTCCCAACCCTCATTTGGATTATTGACGTCATTCCGGCGGAAGCCGGAATCCAGCGCCTTTATGTATCTCTGGACACCGGTTTTCACCGGTGTGACGATTTCTCAACGCCTACCAGATATTCCCCGCCCCCGGTGTATACATAGGACTTACCACGCCCGCCGATGCGATCACCGTCTGCGCTTGTATCACTCCGGAGAAGGTCGTCATCCCCGCATTCACCGTTACCATTCCACCCGTTATCTCCACCGCACTGGCGGTGATGGTCACCTTGGCCGCGGCATTGACAGTCACCCCCGAGGGCTCCAGCTTGGTCGTGTTCCCGCTGCCGTCCTGCACCGTCAACGATGGCGGTACATCCGTGAGCGTGGCGCTCACTCCTGCCGATGTCTTCAACTCGATCTTCCCGCTCCCCGCCGTATCGTCGAAAGTGAGGGAGTGGCCGCCGGCCGTCTCTATTATGATCTTGCCGCTTCCGGGTGCATCGTCCAGAGTAATGGAGTGGCCGGACTGGCTTTTGATGGTCACCTTCTCCGCGCTCGACGTGTCGTCGAAGATCAGTTCATGTCCGCTTCTCGACTTTATCTTGCGGATATTGTTCTGACCGTCGCTGTTGTTCTCGGGCGGCGTGTCGACGCCGTTCCATAGTGAGCCCAGTACGACGGGGTGCTGCACGTCGCCATGCTCGAATGCCACCAGCACTTCGTCGTCGACTTCGGGGAGAAACCAGCTTCCCCGGTCCCTTCCCGTCATGAATGTGGCGATCCTGGCCCAGGTGCTTTCATCGGCGTCGTCCTTCCAGGGGAACCGCAACTTCACGCGCCCCAGGCCGTCGGGGTCCTGATTGTCCGCCACCACCCCGATCACCACTCCGTAGGTACGTGAACCCTGCGTCGATGTATCCTGCTGCTCCAGAACATCAAGAATTCCCAAGGGCGTTCCTCCTTACCTCAAACGAGGTCCTGTACCCGGAGTCGCCGAGGCTGTGCCTGGCGCTCTTTACGTAATAGCGGCCACTGAAGCGCGTACCTATCCTGTCGATCTCTACGTTCATCCCCATCCGGAGTTCCGGCGTCCCCACCACCTCGCAGGAACCGGTGATAAAACCGTCATTAAGCCGGTTCAGCTCGGCCCTGGCCAGGGCATTAGCCTCCTCCTGTGAGTGGATGGGCCTGTCCTCTATGCTCAGTGTCACCGGCTCCCCTGAGGCCTCCTGAACCTGCTCCGCCCCGCTGGTACCACCCGACAGGGCCTTCAGGTCGCCCACCGTCGCCCTCCCCTCGATCCGCTCTTTCGTTGACGGGTTCCAGCCCCGCACCTGTACCTCGCTCACCTGAGTAGAGGTGGAGAGTCTCGGCGTAAAGCTGATGATGCTCTTGAGCCACTCGAAGGTGAGCAGCTCCGTGGTCTCGTCGTCGGGCCTTCGGAAGTAGAGGCTCCTGCCGCGCACAAAGACCTCAAAGCCTATGTCCCGCGCCAGACGCTTGAGAAAGTCGCTGTCCGACTCGTCCTCGCTCTGACGGATGCTGGCGTGCACCGTATCGGTGGAATCCACCCCGGAAGCATCCAGTCCATTGAGCCGCGCTATCTCTGCTGCCGCATCGCTGGACCGTACGTTGGTACGGGCAAAATGGCTTTTCTTCTTCTGAAGTCCGTGAGAGTAATCGTACCCCTGCACCGACAGCGACGGCACGCCGGAGTTCGCGAAGGCGGGGCTCAGCGTGTGCAGGCTGCCCCAGAAGATCGGTTCAGGACTCGGGGTCGGCCTGCTGGTGTACCCCATGTAGATCTTCACCTCGGCGCCTGGAGTAAGCACCTCATTGTCCATCCATGCGAAACGCTGGGTCCGCGGGTCAAGCGTCTCGTTGAAGTTGATCGTGAACATGGCCGGGTTCTCCAGATTTTCGTCAACTTCCACGCTAACGATTCCATCCATTGAGATCGTTTCGCCACCTATCTCAACCCTGAAACGGGGGGCGTAATAGTCAAGGTTGATCGCGTCGTTAGGCATCGGTTATCGTTGTTCCGTAGGGGCAGACCTGCGTGTCTGTCCTAAAATCGGGCGAACACATAGGTTCGCCCCTACAAATTCCTCATTCAATGGGAGGCAACACAATCTCCTGTCCCGGCCGCAAAATCCTTGGATTGGCAATACCGCTCTCGTGCGCGATAAATCGCCACTGGGCCGGGTCACCGTACTCCTTCGCGGCGAGAAACCAAAGACTGTCACCCTCCAGCGCTGTTCTCACCTTGGTCCGGTCGGGCGACTCCAGCGGTGTCTCCCGGCTGCTGAGACCACTCTTGAACTCCTTGATCGAGACGTTAACAGTGGCGCGGATCGGCGTACCGTCGGAGAGAAACATAGTAAAGCGCTGGCTCGCCTTCTCCATCACACCCCGAAAGGTCTCGCCGCCGCCCCATACGAAGTCGCAGACCGGCGGGGCATGGGTGTCCGACTGAATATCCAGCAGCGCCGTGATCTTCTTCAGATAAGTTCGGACATCCTCATTGTTCTCCGTTGTATCGAGGAAGAGGTCCATGGTAAGCGTCCTGGCGTTGCCTCGGCTGAATTGAAGCAGGGGCGCCTCCAGGCCGGGGATGGCGATCTCCGCAAACTGGTTCCCCTTTTCCACCGAGTATTCAGTGGGATTGAAGAGGACCAGGACCTCTTCACCGGTCACCGTGTTGATGAGCTTTGCCTTTTCCAGACCCATTGCCTATCTTCCCCTTCGCTCTCTTTCCGTAATGAGCCTTCGCTCCAGCATCCGGTAGACATCGTCGGTAAGCCGGTTCACATCGATCTTCGGCTGGATCTCTTGTGTGACGGGGGCAGCTGATGTGGCCGCCTGGGCCGCTGTCGCCGACTGCGAAATAACAGCCCCCTGCACCGGTGCACCCTGCCCGGAGACATCACCGACCGCCGGGTTCATTGCCTCCCTCTTCACCACCATCTGTACCGCATCATTGCCGGTCTTTGTCCGGACCAGAGTGGTGTTGGCCTGTTCATTGCCCATCGCCGACTGCGCCAGCAGCGTCGGAGATGCGCCGTCAATCCTGGCAGTGCCGGCATAGGATGGTGACGGTCGCAGGGTGCTTTCCCTATGCAGGGTAGATGTTTGGAGCAACCTGATTTCGCGACTGAGCCCCGCTGTGGTCATTGTCTGTTTCACCACAGGAAGCGGCACCATTGTCCCGGCAACTCTGAAGCTGCTATCTACCCTGATGTTCCGCGACAATACGCCGGTAGAAAACGATGCCAGGGAAAACTTCCCCGCCGCAAACTCCTTCTCCCCGGAATGCCTCGAACGGGAGGGCGAGAGAGTCTTGTCGACGTCAACGTTGTGGCGGCGCAGATGCAGCCTTGCGAGTCCGCTCTGTGCTGCGGGCCGGATATCGGGAGTGCCCGATTTTTGTATCTGCCTCAGCACAGTTTCCGGAAACCGAACCAGCGGCATTGTTCCCGGAAAGTCTGTTGCTGGAGCAAAGCGCTCCTTCCATACCGTTTTTTCTGACGGAACAACCAGCCTCTCTCCTGCGCCGGAGGACACCTGCCTCGCCCCCTCTGCCTGTCTTTGCCGCTGGACTGTTCCGGCCGCCATTGAGAGAAGTTGCTCCACGCGCTCGTGCCACTGGAGGTTAAATTGCTGGTGGAGATGGAGATGCTGTACCCCTGCCTGCCGACCACCGGCTGCTGCCTGCTTCATGAAGAGCAGCGACAGCGGACGAAGCGCCAGAAGCCGCCTGCCGTAACGGTTCAGCACGTCGCCACTCATGCCTGCACACGATAGCGCCGGAGGCTTGCGTCGGGCCGCTGCCCTATATCTGCCGGCAATCCTCTTCCCCAGTTCCATGTTCATGCCTTCTTAAGACCGTTGTGAGTCAGTTCCAGCGCCTCTATGGCCGTGGTATTGCCGTCTGCCCTCAGGTCCGGCCCCGTCCATTTCACCGGATAGGCCTGCACAAACTCCCACCGCCACGTCGGGTTCCCCTCACGGTCGAGGAGGACTATGGCCCCGTTTCGCCGCTGCACCTTGCCGTCAACCACGTCCCTGTACCAGCTCCAGAGCGCATCGGAGTCGGTGATCCCGCGCTTGAAAACCAGGTTCGGGAACTTGGTAAGCTTGCGGAATCTATGGAGATGCTCGTTGACACCCCCCTCACGGTATTCCTCGGTCTCGGTCTCCGCCTGTATCCCGCTCACATCGGAGAAGCCGGCGACTACCAGAGAATCAATCTCCACCAGAAATCGAAACGTGGCAAAGGGGTCTTGTCGTATCCCTGTGGGCACCATTGCCTCCTGAATCACACATCGAAGATATTCTTTTGATTCTCACTGCCCATCACCTGCCTGTTGATCTTCGAGACCTCCTCGCACCAGCGGCGGCGGTCCCGGTGCTCCATGTTCAGTATCTGGTCGTGGGGCCAGTGCAGGTAATAGGCGATGAACGCTACCTCCTCGTGGAGCCGGTCGAGGGGGTAGCTTACCATTCCCCCAGGGGTTGGGCCTCCAGCTCGAAGGAGTACTCGCACTTCGGGCATATCGCATGGACGGCACCGTTTCCGTTCTCGTTGATCCGTCGGTAAAAGTCCTGCAGATACGCCATGTCGGCGGCGAACAACCCCTCGATGGTGCGCGTGCTGATACTCCCCAGGTCACCCAGCCGGGTCACCACCCGCGAGAGGAGGATCACCGTGAGATAGGCCGGATTGGCCTGCACCCTGGGGTCCTTCATGGGAAGTATCTCGTCCGCCGCCGTGGCAAGCCGCATGATGCCGCTTTTGTGCAGGTTGCCGTGCTCGTCTACGTAACCCTTGGGAAGAGTGAACTCAAACTCGGTCTGTAACATTCTCTACCTCCTGAACGGCAAAGGAAAAAGCTCAAGATGCAAGGCGCGCAAGGCCGAGGAATGAGGCGTACCTGGAAGTACGCCGCAGTGACGCAGGTCGCAGCGCAACGCAGCAGCTTGACTTTTTACAAGCCGTCATTGGACCCTCACAATCCCTTCATGAACGATCTCCACCATTTCCACCGCCACATCGTTCCCCTTGGCGTTGAAATCCGGCGGATCGTACTTGCTCGGCCAGGCATTGATTATCTGCCACCGGGCCTTGTCGTTACCGGCTTCATCAATGGCTATGATCGCAATATTCCTCCTCTCGACCTTTCCATCGATAATATCTTTCCGCCAGTTGTAGAGGTCCATGCTGTCGGTAATCCCCCATTTCAGGGAGATGTTGGAGTACTTCGTGAGGCCGGGGAGTTTGCGCACCGTTGTCACCTTCTCGTTTCCTTCGCGGTATTCGATGACGTCCGTTGTCGTATCGAAACCGGTACATTCGCTGAACCCTGCCTGCTGGATGCCGTCGATCTCCACCCGGAATCGGAAATTGCGGTACGGGTCGTTTCTTTGTCCTGTTGCCATTTTTCAAACCTCCTTTTTATTTTGTCCTGTTTACACCTTCGCTCCACCCGTCCACTGGGCGATGCGGAAGATCACGAACTCGGCCGGCTTGACCGGCGCAACGCCGATCACGCAGATGAGGCGGCCGTTGTCGATGTCGTCCTGCGTCATGGTGGTGCGGTCGCACTTGACGAAGAAGGCCTCCTCCACCGTCTTGCCCATGAGGGCGCCGTCCTTCCATACGCGGGTCAGGAACTCGGTGATGCTCTGCTTCACCCTTGCCCAGAGCTTCTCATCGTTGGGTTCGAAGACCACCCACTGGGTTCCCTCGTCGATGGATTCCTCAAGGTAGATGAAGAGGCGGCGGACATTGACGTACTTCCACAGGGCGTCGAGCACCATGGTGCGGGCGCCCCATACCAGGATGCCGCGTCCGGGGAATGTGCGGATACAGTTGATATGGCGGGGATTGAGGATGTCCTGCTCCCCCTTGGTAATGTTGAACTCCAGATCGATGGCTCCCCGCACCGTCTCGTTGGCCGGAGCCTTGTGCACGCCGCGCTCCTGGTCGGACCGG
>Ga0224505_10002559_pt1 | contig 10612 bp, 8 predicted proteins | sample SF_Jan12_sed_USG_FD_169102 | JGI IMG/M metagenome (GOLD analysis project Ga0224505, IMG submission 169102) | Sediment microbial communities from San Francisco Bay, California, United States - SF_Jan12_sed_USGS_4_1 | ecosystem: Environmental > Aquatic > Marine > Sediment | place: USA: California...
CGGTCGTATTCAGAACGTCAGGATATGGCGCATCAAGAAACGGGATCAGCATGACCTCAAACAACGACGGGAGTAAAGTCTACATTTTCTATGCAAACGATCTTGGCAATGATCCCGATGGCGGACCTCTTGGCAGGGTGATGACAAGGACATTTGAAAACGGTTCTCTAGGGCCTGAGGTCGGGGTTTCTGAATTGGGCAACTGGGGCAGGCTCTTTCCTTTTGCCTTGGCCGACAATGCTGGGAACACATTCTTGGCCCATAACAAGGTTAGCCCACCACGCGTTGCATTCCGGATTCGCAATGCATTTGGAGCTTGGGGGTCTGAGATTGACCTCGGCACCCTTGACCAAAAAACATTTGCCTACAATCATGGTGTACCCTGGTTTGATCGAGATGATGTGGGGGACATCCATGTCTCCTGGCACGGCGGAGTTATGGACAATAGAAAAATCTACTACCGAAAGTAACTTCACTTCAACGGCAACATGGGACCCACCACTCAATGAGTCTCCGACCATTCTGATTGACGGGTTGGAGGAAGCGGAGTCCTTCTCTTCTCTATCCGCCGACCACAGCGGCGATGTCTGGGTTTTTTGGCACAATGAAATTACGAGCGGTTTTAACATCGAGTTTCGTCGGAGGACGACTTCAGGATGGCAAAACCTTACTGTTCTTACGACCGGATCGGGTGATGCTGTGACCCCAGTTTCCGCGGTGGATGCCGACAACAATGTCCACGTGCTGTGGTCCGACAATCGAAACAGCGGCAATTGGGACGTCTACTACAAGAAGATGGACGCAATTCCATACCCTCCTGCGACCTTGACCTACGAGAACCTCAATGGACACCCCAAGCTCATTTGGAGCAAGGGTAAATCAAAAGACACCGCAGGCTACAAAGTATATCGCGGAGGGAACGTAATTGCGACGAAGAATTCTGCTAGCGATACGACACATGTAGACCCTGACGTTTTTCTGACTCAGCAGGGTTTGAATATCACATATACGGTCAGATCGTTCGATTCACATGTACCTTCTCAACTATCAAATCCTTCTCCGACGCTTACTGTAACAGGGGTCTACGGCAAGGTCATGGCAGATGGCGCTTTGGATGTCCACTCAGTTATCACGGCACGCAATTATCCGAATCCATTCAATCCCAGCACCGAAATAATCTATGCGATTCCTGGCGACGGGCAGGTTTCATTGAATGTCTTTGACGCTCTCGGGCGAAATGTGGCTTCGCTGGTAAACGAGTTCAAGACAGCTGGAAAATACTCCGTGGGTTTCGGAGGAGCACACTTGTCCAGTGGTATGTATTTCTATCGCATGCACCACAATGGAACGACGGTGTCAGGAAAGATAATTCTCGCGAGGTAATAGGTTTCAAAGAAAAGCGAACCCGTTGAGACTGACACTACTCTCGCGTCAGAAGATGGACTTATCTCTCCCGATCACGATAGGCATGTAATCGTTCCTTAACAGGGTGTTGATAAAAGAAAACCGCCAAGGCGCGAAGAGGCCAAGAGAAGATGAAGTGAACCAATATCGATCATTTTCAATAATTCTCTTGGGCGTCATGGCGGTTCATTTTTTGGGTTCTCGAAAGGGTTTTTCAACAACTCGTTAATGCCTTCAACGTCGTTCATTTCAGCCTTCATGCTGTGAGGTTTCTGTCGAGACTTCTGTACTGTATCGCCTCACTGATATTATCTGGTCTGATCTCAGCCGAGCCTCCCATATCCGCAATCGTTCGTCCTACCTTGAGAATCCTGTCATATGCCCTCGCCGAAAGTCCAAGCTTCGTAATCGCCATCTTCAGCAGCTCTTCGCCTGCAGCATCAAGCCTGCAGAACTCCCGGATATCTTTCGATTCCATGTCGGCATTCGCATACATCCCCCTCCTTCCACGGAATCTCTTCAACTGAATCTCTCTTGCTCTCACAACTCGTTCGCGAATCTTCTCAGAACTCTCTCCGCTTTCTTTGCTCGACAAATCTTTGTACTGGACTGCAGGAACGTCAATGTGCAGATCGATGCGATCAAGCAACGGTCCAGAAATCTTGGCCATGTATTTCTGAATCTGTTGTGGCAAACACGTGCATTCACGCGCGGGATCAGAGTAATGGCCGCACAAACAGGGGTTCATTGCGCATACAAGCATGAAGTTGGCCGGGAAGTCGACAGAGAGTTTCGAACGGCTGATTGTAACCCGGCCGTCTTCCAGTGGCTGGCGGAGCACTTCGAGCACGTTCCGGGCAAACTCAGGTAGTTCATCAAGAAACAGCACACCATGGTGCGCCAGCGATATTTCGCCGGGCCGCGGATTCGACCCTCCTCCGACGAGCGCTGCATCTGAGATGCTGTGGTGCGGTGAACGGTATGGTCTGACGGTTACCAGTGCCTTCCCACCCCGCAACATCCCAGCGACCGAGTGAATCGTGGTTGCCTCGAGCGCTTCCTCAAACTGCATCGGCGGAAGGATCGTCGGGAGCCGCTTTGCGAGCATGGTCTTCCCGGAGCCGGGAGGTCCTACCATGATGATATTGTGCCCCCCCGATGCAGCAACCTCCAGCGCACGTTTGACGCTCTCCTGTCCTTTCACCTCGGCAAAATCAACCCCGTGCGGTGATCCGGCCCGGAACATCGCATCGATATCAACGGAAACCGGTTGAACAGTCATGCCGTCACCCCGGAGGAAGGAGACCACCTCGGGAAGGGAGCGGATTGCATACACATCGAGATCCTGGACCAGTCCCGCTTCATTCCCGTTTCCCGGCGGAACAACCATCCCCTTTTTTCCGCTTCTTCGCGCCTCGATTGCCATCGGAAGAATCCCCCGGACAGCTCTCAGCTCGCCATCGAGGGCGAGCTCGCCGACCATCACCAATTCGTCCAGGATTGCACCGGTGAACTGGCCTGATGAAGCGAGGATGCCGACCGCCATCGGCAGATCGAATGCTGATCCCTCTTTCCTGATATCCGCCGGGGCAAGGTTGACGATGATTTTCCTGAGTGGAACCTCAAATGAACAGTTCTTGATGGCGGCAATCACCCGCTCCCTGCTCTCGCGTACGGCACTGTCAGGAAGTCCGACAATGGAAAACCCCGGAAGCTGTTTTTCAAGGTGGATCTCGACGTCAATCAGGCATGCGTTGACACCGAATGTCGCTGCGCTGGAAACCTTTGAGAGCATGAGAAACGGTGACTGTGTGATGCAGGCGGGACAAGAGGCGGAGGCGGGCTATCTAGTTAGCGAATGCGGTTCTCAATGTCAAGCAGATCGGTCTGTTCGGTCCTTTCGGTCGGTTAGTCGGATGGTCGCATGGTCAGTTGTCAGTTGCCGTGAGCAAGAAGGGCGTTCGGCCAATCGATAATTGTTGTCGGAATCCGATTCCGGCCTGCATCAGCCGTTTCGATCGTTTGGTTTTCGTGCTTCGGATTTGTTTCGTACTTCGATATTCGGATTTCGAGCCTTCTCTCCTAATACCTTACTTCCTCCAGCACCAATCCATGCGGTGGAGCAAGTGTCCCGGCCCGGGACCGGTCTTTTGAGGCAAGCACGCGGGCAAAGTCTTCCGTAGAGAGATGGCCGCGACCCAGGTCAATCATGGTCCCCACGAGTGCTCTCACCATCCCCCGCACAAAGCGGTCTGCGCTGATTTCATACACCAGGAGATCGTCCGAAAACGACCAGACGGATTTCCTGACGTCACACAGGTAGGTGCGGAGATCAGTCCCTCCTTTACTGAACGCTGTGAAATCGTGGACGCCCTGAACGATGCCGGCCCCCTCCTGAAGCCGCCCCTGGTCGAGCGGATAGGTGACATGCCAGCGGGTCCTTCGTGCGATCGCTGTTGGACGGCGGGAACAATAGTAGCGGTAGACACGCTCGCGGGCATCAAACCGTGGATGGAAGGAATCGGGCATCGGCTGGACGGAATGAATGCGAATATCGGGGGGAAGAAGACCATTCAGCGATGAAACCAGCTCCTGCGGATCAGCGGGCTCGGAGGTCTTGAAACTGGCAACCTGTCCTGCAGCATGAACGCCGGTATCGGTTCGTCCGGCACCGATCAGGTTGATTTTCCCGGGAAAAAGTCGCCCCAGTGCGGCAGTGATCTCACCCTGGACGGTGCGGCCTTCCGGCTGGATCTGCCAGCCGTAGAAGTCAGTCCCGTCGTATTCGATTCCGAGCCGGAAGTTCGGCATCGTGCAACGCCGCTCAGAAGCTTCTGGTCATGGTCAGCATCACGCCGTGGGGATTGCCGAATCCCCCCATGACATCAGCCCGGAAGCTGAGATCTCCCAGAGCATCGTCGATCGCATTGTTATAAGAGATGACGGAACGAACCGCATTGATGGCGCTCGCCACCCGGTTGGCAATCAATCCGGCAACAACAAATTTCTTGTTGTTGAACATATTGTCGCTGCTGATCCGCTGCTCCCGGTATGTGGCCCTTGACGCGTCCGAATCCCACTGCCAGGCGTAACCGGCCGCCGGGTCATATAATCTTTCCACCTCGCGGTCCCGAAGCTGTTTCTGGTTGTACTCGTCAATATTGAGGAAATTGCCGACATCCACGAAATACTGGTCGTCTTTCCCCTGCAGATCAACGCCGGCCCTGGAGACGGCATACGCACGTGCGTCATCCTGCAACGAGTTGCCGGAAATTTCGAACGCCGCAAACGTGATCCAGAGAAGACCGTCAGCAATCAGAAAGTACTTCCCTGAGCTGAAGCCATCAGCGTACAGTTCCCCCATCCCGGGCAATATCAGGGAATACAAGACGGCTAAGCCAGCTGATTTCTTTTCGGCGACCCCGGCCTGCAGAGTCAGCGGTGTGTGCGGAGAGCCTGCCTCGGGAGTGAGGCCGGCCTGGAGAAGATGCATCTCCCGTTCAAACGAAGTCAAAGGGGTATTCCCCTGACCATAAGCGGCAACTTGAAGCAGGACAAGACAACAGAGCACCGCTGACACCTGGCGTTTCATCATTCTATCACTCCTCGGTTTCACCAACATGACTCGTAACAACGCCCGGCTGTCTGGCCTCCTTGGTTTCTCTTGTTTCTGTGAGCAGTTGAAACACCTGTTTCCAGCTGCCATCGTAGACATGGACCGGAATCCCCAGATTCTGTTCGATCCCGGCAAGTGCTGTATCGTCCAGGAGAACACCATCCGCATTGAGGATTTCCGGAGGAAGGAGCAGGAGATCACCGCAATCCCGCCCATCAAGAACCGAATATATGCATTTGCCGGACAGGAGTCCAGCCACAGTAACACTGCTCCCGTACAGCACGTTCTTCGCGACATGCAGGTCGACTGTTAGCCCGTCAATCTGTTTCAGCCGCGGGAGAACCGTTTCGGCGATCACTCCGGCAGGCAGCTCTGCCGTCACCATCGTCAGCTTCCGGGAATCGACGGAAGCAGGAAACTTCTTCGCCTGCTTCCGGAAGTCTTCAAGGAACAACCGCACCATTCCAACGCCGTTCTCGATCTGGGGATAGCCGTCATAGTATGAGGCGGACGGCAATTCCCTTCCCGCGACGATGTAGAATTCATCAGACGGGTACACAAAATTCCGACCTTTCTCCTTCCGGAAGCCTGACTGCATCGCTTCAATCCGGTCAATCAGATCGATGGCATACTCACGGTCCACTTTCTTCAGCTCATGCAGACCGAAGCGGTGATCGGTCAGCCCGACCGGGACGATGGCGAGTGAGACGATTCTTTCGTTGAAGGAATACAGATCAGCGATCGTTTTCTCGAGGATCTCTCCGTCATTGATCCCCGGACAGAGGACGATCTGCGTATGCATATCGATCCCATTATCATGCAGCTGGCGTATCTTGTCGAGAATCAGATCGTCCTTTTTCAGACCCATCAGCCGTTTCCGGACTTCGTAATCCGTGACATGGACCGAAATATACTGCGGCGAAAGGCGCTGGTCGATAATCCTCCGGAGGATCGCCGGTCCGGCATTCGTCATCGTTGTATAATTACCGTACATGAACGAGAGCCGGTAGTCACCATCGCGGAAATAGAGTTGCTTCCGCATCCCCTTCGGGTTCTGATCCACGAAGCAGAAGATGCAGTCGTTGCCGCACGCCAGAATCTTCATGTCTTCAAAGTCGATCCCGACCCGCTCACCCTCGTCCTTCTCGATTTCAAAGATAGTGACCTCGCGGTCACGTGCGATCTTCAGAACCAGCTCCGGCTCCTCTTCGTGGAACCGGTAGTCGATCGCGTCCAGCACTTTCTTTCCGTTGACCTCGAGGAGATCGTCCCCCTCACGGAGTCCGAGGTCGGCGGCGATGCTCTCCGGTTCCACCATTGTAATTTTCATCCGGCCACCTCAGGAGTGACGATCCTGCCCCGGCACGCTTCATCATCGGCGCCGGAAATCATGGTATTGACAATCGTGTTCTCTTCCGTTCCCTCTGCGGGCACTCCGACACGGATATACTCCTCCGTGAACCCGAATCTGAGACCGTCCCGGACTTCCCCCTCAAGCAGTACAGGACGAACCGCGCCCATCCTGCTCTGGTGGAATGCATTTCGCTTCTTACGGCCGAGCATCCGGAGGGCTCTGCTTCGTGCAAAGCGTCGCTCCGGCCGAACCGGTTGATCATACTGAGCTGCGGGTGTGTTCGGCCGTTCAGAATAGGTAAAAATGTGGAGATAGGAGACAGGAAGGTTGTCCACAAATGAAACGGTATTCGAAAAATGTTCTTCGGTTTCACCCGGAAACCCGACGATCACATCAACACCGATACCGCAGTTGGGAATCCGATCCCGGACCCGCGCGATCCTGCCCGCATAGGCCCTGGTATCGTATCGTCTCCGCATCGACCGGAGGATCCGGTCATCACCGCTCTGGAGCGGAATGTGAAAATGGTTGCAGAGTACTTTTGAATCAGCAACAAGATCAATGATCGCATCGGTCAGGAGATTCGGTTCAATCGAGCTGATCCGGAGCCGTTCGATACCCGCGACAGATTCCAGCCGCATGAGCAGCTTCAGCAGGTTTTCGGAATCCTTCCGGCCGTAATCTCCGACATTGACCCCCGTCAGTACGATTTCTTTGTATCCCTGTGAGACCAGCATTTCCGCCTGCCGGACGCATGCATCGATCGGCTGACTCCGGCTCCCTCCCCTGGCAAGTGGAATGGTGCAGAAGCTGCAGTTATAGTCGCACCCGTCCTGCACCTTCAGGAACGCCCGCGTCCGGCCGTTTTCATCGGAAGAGTACGCCACGCCGAAGTCATCCCCTTTACTGATATCGGAGACATGCACCTGCGGCCCACCGGAACGGTTGTCGGGATTCAGGTGATCGAAAATACTGAATTTCTCCCGCGACCCGAGCACCGCGCCGACACCCTCGATCGATGCGACCTGCTCGGGCTCCAGCTGGGCGTAACATCCTGTAACCAGGACGAAGGAATCCGACGAAGCCCGGAGGGACCGCCTGATCAGCTGCCGGCATTCTCTGTCAGCACGTCCCGTCACCGTGCAGGTATTGATCACCGTCACGTCAGCACGCGCGCCGAACTCGACGACGTCGTAGCCGCGTTCGATGAACTGCCGCGCCATCGCGGAGGTTTCCGCGTGGTTCAGCTTGCAACCGAGCGTATGGAGGGAAACTGTGGGCATTGGTCTTCATACAAAAAGAGCTGCCCCGAGGGGCAGCTCCGGGACTGAAGCCAGGTCGGACCTAGTTTTCAGTCGGTATCGACGTATCTCCGCTCGCCTGATCACTGCCGGTGATCGTTGCAACATCGCCGATCGTATTGGCAGGAATCTGGTGGCTCGCGTTATACTCTTCGACTACTTTCGCCTCTTTCCCCTTCATATATTCAAGGACGGAAAGGACGATCTTCTTCGAATCCTTGTCGAATTCCACGACGGACAGCGGCAGCACATCTCCCACCTTGAACTTGTCTGAGATGTTGCGGACCGTCCCCTGGGCAAGCTGCGAGGCGGGGACAAACCCGTCCACGCCGAGCGGCAGTTCGACGATAACACCCTTCTCAATAATCCGGACGATCTTTCCTTCGACCTCCGTGTTCACGCTGTAGGTCTCCTTGAACTTGTCCCATGGATTATCGTCGATCTGCTTGTGGCCGAGCGAGATGCGCCTTCCGTCCACATCGACGTTCAGGATCACCACCTCGAGGTCATCCCCTTTCTTCACCATTTCACCGGGGTGACGGACCTTCTTGGTCCATGAGAGATCGGAAATATGGACGAGCCCGTCAACACCCTGTTCGAGTTCGACGAACACCCCGAAGTTGGTAAGGTTCCGGACCGATCCCTTGTGCCGTGAACCGACGGGGTATTTCTGCGTGAGTGAAAGCCACGGATCCGGCTCGAGCTGCTTGATGCCGAGCGAGAGCTTCTTGTTTTCCTTGTCGAGACTCAGGATCACCGCATCGATAATCTGCCCCATCGATACAACCTGTGAGGGATGCTTGATATGCTGTGTCCAACTCATCTCGGAGATATGGATCAGGCCCTCGATACCTTTCTCGATCTCAACGAAGGCGCCGTAATCAGCCAGTGAGACAACCTTGCCGCTGACCTTCGTGCCGACCGGGTATTTGACATCGATATTTTCCCAGGGATGCGGCTGGAGCTGCTTGTAGCCGAGGGAAATCCGCTTCTTCTCCTGATCGAAGTCGAGCACCACGACATTGATCGTCTGGTCCAGCTTGACGATTTCGGAAGGATGGTTGATGCGGCCCCATGAGAGGTCGGTGATATGGACGAGGCCGTCCACGCCGCCGAGGTCGACGAACACGCCGAAATCGGTAATCGCTTTCACGCCACCTTCCAGAATCTGGCCCTTCTCCAGCTTCTCCAGGATCTCCTTGCGTTGACCGGAGAGCTCTTCTTCCACGAGGATCTTGTGGCTGACCACCACATTCTCGGAGGCGGGGTTCAGTTTCACGACCCGGAAGTCCATCACCTTGCCGATAAATGCATCAAAATCGCGGACCGGGCGGACGTCGATCTGCGAGCCGGGAAGGAATGCGTCGATTCCGAGCAGATCGACAACAATGCCGCCCTTGATGCGGCGCATACACTTACCCTGAAGGATCTCAGCATTGTCGAACGACTTCGTGATCCGCTCCCAGACACGCATGAAGTCCGCGCGCTTGCGGGAGAGGACAAGCTGGCCGTCCTTGTTTTCAACGCTTTCGAGAAACACTTCGATTTCGTCACCGAGCTTCAGCTCGTCCGGCTTTGAGAATTCCAGAAGCGACACAAGCCCTTCGGATTTGAACCCGATGTCGATTGAGACATCCGATTCACCGATGGCAACAATCTTTCCGTTGACGATCTCCCCTTCACTGATCTGACCCAGTGTTCCCTCATACAGACTCAGAAGCTTGTTGCGCTGCTCTTCCGTATACCCCTGGTCTTCATCGTCATTCATGAATTTGGCGCCGTTGCGTATTCTCATCTCCACCGCGCTCACTTTTTCAGCTGACTGATTCGAAGTTGTTTCCTGATCCATTCGTCCTCCTCTTGTTCGACATACCGTCCTGCAGTACAGGACCTATTCCGCCTTGAGTCCGATCCGGGGCCATTCCACGGGTCCGGGACTTTCCGGGAAATATGCGACTTTATTGATATATGATTGATGAGTTATTCATGGCCCTGCGGGGTCAGACCGCTACCCCGGTCGTGCTGAGCTGTTCTATTGCTGTCTTGACATCTTCCATTAACCATTGCGGCGTCGATGTGGCGCCTGACACCCCGACACGTTCCGCACCGCGGAGCCAGTCGGCTTCAACCTCATCCACACTTTCGACAAAGTAGGAGAGCGGATTCGCATCACGGCAGATATCGAACAACACCTTCCCGTTTGAGGAATTCCTGCCGGCGACGAAGATCATGACATCATTGGACGCGGCAAACTCGCGCAGTTTCGTTTCTCTCCCCGAAACCTGTCCGCAGATCGTGTCCTTTGCATGGAAATCGACTGCCGATTCTTCGAAGGTGGCGACTTCGAACTCCCTGATCTTCCCTCTGAGTTCTTCGGCAATCTGCCGGAAGGTGGCCTTGTCCATCGTCGTCTGTGAAAAGAGCACTGTTTTCCTGGTCAGGTCGACCAGGCTGATCTCTTCAACCGTCCGGATCACAATCCCTTCCCTGTTGATCTGACCATTGAGGCCGACAACTTCAGCGTGTTCTTTCTTTCCAAAAATCACGATCTGGAAGCCCTTGTCATAATACTTTCTGATGCGCTCCTGGACCTTCGTGACCACAGGACAGGTTGCATCAACGAGAGTGACGCCGTGTTTCCTTGCAAGCTCGTACGTCGAGGCTGGTTCGCCATGGGCACGAATCAGAACAGTTCGGCCGCGCAAAGCCGGAAAATCTTCCGTACTGACAACATCCATTCCAAGTTCTGCAAGGCGTTCGATCTCGCGGGGATTATGGATAACCGGCCCGAGCGAGGAGAGCCGGACATCGTTCTTCATTTCCTGCTCGGCGATGGAGATCGTCCGAACAACACCCCAGCAGAATCCGGAATTATGGTCAACCGTTACTTTCATTATGTCCTATGTTTGCGCAGAAGCTCGTTCGCTTTTCTGACAA
>Ga0224505_10002561_pt1 | contig 10611 bp, 6 predicted proteins | sample SF_Jan12_sed_USG_FD_169102 | JGI IMG/M metagenome (GOLD analysis project Ga0224505, IMG submission 169102) | Sediment microbial communities from San Francisco Bay, California, United States - SF_Jan12_sed_USGS_4_1 | ecosystem: Environmental > Aquatic > Marine > Sediment | place: USA: California...
TCGGGTCCGGCCAGCGCCTCGACGTGGCCCTGGCCGACATGGAGGTCGACGTTCCCGACACCGAGGCCGACACCGGGGCCGACACCGAGACCGGCGCGCGGCGCGAGGACCTCGGGGCCGGTGTCACCGCGGCCGATCGTCGGGCGGCGATCGGCCTGTTCGTGCGATTCGGTCACGACCATCTCGCTCTGGACGGCGGTGCCACGGTCGGAGGCTTCGTGTCCTGGCTGCGCACGGCCACCAGCAGTGACGGCGGCGACGGCAGCGGTGATGCCGTCGAGCTGGCCACGTTCCACGCGGCCAAGGGGTTGGAGTGGCCCATCGTGCACATCGCCGGCCTCGAGGACGGACTGGTACCCATCGCCTACGCCCGGACCCCGGCCGCGCAGCGCGAAGAGCGCAATCTCATGTACGTGGCCATCACCCGCGCCGAGCGCGAGCTGCACCTCAGCTGGGCTCAACAGCGCCAATTCGGATCCCACCCGTCAAGCCGCACCCCGTCGCCCTTCCTCGTCGCCATCGAGGATGCCCTCGCGTCGCTGACCTCGGGCGTTGGTCCCAGCGATCCGCTCGCCCACATCGCCGCCCAACGCCGGCAGCTCGAGCAGACGCAAGGCCGCGAGATCACCATCGACCTCACCGACGACGATCCCGTGCTGCGCGCGCTGAAGGAGTGGCGACGCCGCGCCGCCGACGCGGCCGACGTCCCGGACTTCGTCGTGTTCCACGACGAGACGTTGCGGGCCATCGCCCGGGCCCGACCGGCCTCGATCGACGAGTTGTCCAGCGTCGCCGGCATCGGCCTGGTGAAGCTCGCCCGCTACGGACAGGCGCTATTGGCCGTGGTAACCCAGGCGGCCGGCCAGACCACCGGCGGTTGACTCAGCCGTGGTTGTTCTCCTCGGCACGACGCGGCAGGGTCACCACCACCACGGTGGCGTCGCAGTTCTCGAGCACCGTCTCGACGTTGTGGCCGAGGAAGGGCCGCCCATCGACGTTGCGCAGACCAGCGCCCACGACCACGAGGTCGGCATCGACCTCCCGGGCCGCTCGGGTGATCTCGTCGGCCGTTGACGCGCCGTGACGCACCAGTTGGCGTACCTCCAGCCCGTGGCCTTGGGCCCGTTCGGTGGCCTCGGCCATGAGCCGCTCGGCCACGGCCATCTCCGGTTCGGGTTCATCGCGTCGCCGCTGGAAGAGGCGGGGCAGGCCGGCGGCCGCCACCGCCGACGTGCGATTCACCACGTGGGTCAGTACCACCTCGGTCCCCAGATCCTCACTGATGCTGAAGGCCACCTCTTGTGCGGCCTTGGAGGACTGCGTCCCGGTCACGGGCACCAGTGCGCGGGAGAAGGCTGGCGGCAGGGGCCGCTCGAGCTTTCGCGCCCGGCGGACGATCACCACGGGAACAGGGCTGGTCTTCAACAGCTCGTCCACCATCGGTGACAGGAGCCCGCCCGGATGCTCGGTTGCCGCTCCCACCGCGATGGCCCCGTATCCGAGATGCGCTTCGGCCGCAACCGCGGCGGCGACGGCGCGGTCATCGGTGGCGGACTCGATGAAACGGAACTCGACCTCGCGATCGAACAGCACGTTGCGCAGCGGATCGAGATCGGCATCGTCGAGGCGACCCACGGTCAGGACGGTGGCGGCCGACTCGGTGGGCCACGTGTACTGCAACACCTGCGCTGCAGCGATGGATGCCGGACCCCCCTTGCTGGGCAACAGCACCCGCGAGGTGCGCACGATGACGTTGCGACTGAGGGCCTCTTCCCGCTCGAGTCGCTCCTGCTCCTCGGGCGAGCCCATCCAGTCCCGGACCACCCACCGCAGGGTGACCGACGCCACCACGGTGGTCACCAGCGGGACGAGCACGATCACCGTGTAGGCGCGGTCGTTGAGCACACCCAGGGAGAGCCCGACCGTGGCGATGACGATCTCCAGCGCGCCGCGGGCGTTGAGCCCGGCACCCAGTGCCACGGCGGCTCGATTGGACTGCCCGGCCAGGCGGGCACCCCAGAAGGCGCCGATGAACTTGGCCACCAGCGCCACCGCCAACACGATGCCGGCCCAGGTGAGCGTGGTGGAATCGTCGAGCAGTCCGAGATCGACACGCAGGCCGGCCGTCGCGAAGAAGACCGGCGCCAGGAAGCTCTGGGTGATGCGCTCGATCCGATCGAGCACCTCGGGCTGTTGGAAGCGGGAACGGTGCAGGACCACTCCGGCCACGAACGCGCCCAGGACCGCCTCGATACCGAGCGCCTGCGTGGCCACACCCATGGCCAGCATCGTGATGATGGCGACGGTGAGGGCACCGCCCAGATCGGGCCCGTTGCGCCGGACCTGGCGTAGCGATGCATCGACCAGCCGTTGACCGACGGTGAAGGTGACGAGCACGAACGCCGCCATACCGGCAAGCGTGGTGGCCACGCCAGAGAACGACACCGTGCCCGAGCTGGCCAGGCCGGCGAAGATGGCCAACAGCAGCCAGCCCACCACGTCGTTCGCCATGCCGGCGGCAACGGTGATCTGGCCGAAATCGCGTCGCATCAGCCCCAGCTCGGACAGGATCTTGGCGATCACCGCGAGCGACGAGACCGACAGGGCCAGCGCCACGAAAAGGGCGTAGATGCCCCGTGACGTGTCGGCCCCGAGGAACTGGTCGGGCATGGTGTAGCCCACGACCAGCCCGCCGACCAGGGGCACCAGCAGGCTCAAGGCCGTGACCGAGGCCGACGCCCGGCCCAGGCGCTTGATGAGGGCGAGGTCGGTCTCGAAGCCCGTCACCACGAGCAGGAGAGCGATCCCGACCCAGGCCACGGCGAGCAGCGCGGCGGACTGGGCCTCGTCGTCGGGCAGGAACCACTCGAAGCCGTCGGGCCACACCCGACCGAAGAGCGTCGGACCCAGCACCACGCCGGCCGCCAGCTCGCCGATCACCCGGGGCAGTCCCATGCGCCGCATGATCCAGCCCAACGAACGCGCCGTGACCACCAGGACGAGCAATTGGGTCCAGAACACCAGCAGGGCGTGTTCTTCGAGGGGAATGAGCATGCGGTGGACTCAGACGGCGAAGTCGGCGAACACGGGGGCGTGGTCGCTGGGCGACTCGCCCTTGCGTGCGTTGCGATCGACGAGCACCATCTGGGAGGCGGTCGCGAGGGTCTCGGTGGTCAGGATCAAGTCGATTCTCATGCCCATGCGTTTGTGGAAGTTACCGCCTCGATAGTCCCACCACGAGAACAGGCCGGCCTGGTCGTGGTGCCTACGGAACACATCCTGCAGCCCCCACTCGCAGATCTCCGTCAGCGCGGCACGTTCTGCGCGGCTCACATGGGTGGCGTCGGTGAACGCCGCCGGGTCGTACACGTCACGGTCGTCGGGGGCGATGTTGAAGTCGCCCAGCACCGCGACCTGGCCCGCGGGGTCCGCGTTGGTCTCCAGATCCACCCGCAGCCGATCGAGCCAGGCCAGCTTGTACGTGTAGTGGTCATCGTCGAGCGAGCGGCCGTTGGGGACGTAGCAGCTGGCCACCCGGACCCCGCCACACGTCGCCCACACCACCCGAGCATCGGGGTCCGGCTCGTGGCCGTCGGCGAAGTCGGGGCGGGCATCGGCCAGCCCCACCCGGCTGAGGATGGCCACGCCGTTCCACTGTCCCTGCCCGTGGTGCACCGACTCGTACCCCCGATCGGCGAACCGGTCGGATGGGAACGCATCGTCGGCCAACTTCGTCTCCTGGAGGCACAACACGTCGGGCCCGATCAGGTCGAGCCACTCCTCGACGCGGTCGAGACGGGCCTTCAGCGAGTTCACGTTCCACGTGGCGATTCGCATCCCGCACGACCATACCGGGCCAGCTCAGGTAGAGCGGGACCCCGCGCCGGGGCCACCTGCTCGGAGCCGTCGGACGTAGACTCGCCGACGTGACCGACGCCACCGGTGAGCCGGACAACGCACCCACCATGGGCCCCAACGCGTGGCTCATCGACGAGATGTACGACCGCTTCCTGCACGATCCGGGGTCGGTGAGCGAGAGCTGGCAGGACTTCTTCGCCGACTACGGCGACCAGCGACCCTCCAGCGTCGCCCCGTCACCCGCAGCCACCGTCAGCAACGCACCGCCCACCCCGCCAGAGGCGGCGGTCGCCGACCCCGTGCCCCGACCCGAACCCCAGGGGGAACCGATCCGCGGCGCCGGGGCCCGCATCGTGGCCAACATGGAGGCCAGCCTCGGGGTCCCGACCGCCACCTCGTTTCGCGAGGTTCCCGCCCGGCTGCTGGAGGTGAACCGCTCCATCATCAACGGTTACCTGGGCCGCACCCGCAATGGCAAGGTCTCGTTCACCCACATCATCGGGTACGCCGTCGTGCGGGCCATCGCCGACGCCGTGCCGGTGATGAACTCGAGCTACGTCGAAGATGCCGACGGCAAACCGCGGGTGGTGCACCACGAGCACATCAACCTGGGCATCGCCGTCGACGTCGAGAAGTCCGACGGCACCCGCACCCTGATGGTGCCGTCCATCAAGGCGGCCGACACCTTGGGCTTCCACGCCTTCGTCGACGCCTACGAGGAGCTCATCCGCCGCGTCCGCTCCAACAAGGTGTCACCCGACGACCTCGCCGGCACCACGGTCTCGCTCACCAATCCGGGCACCATCGGCACGGTGCAGTCGGTGCCCAGGCTGATGCCCGGGCAAGGATTGATCGTGGGGGTCGGCACCATCGCCTATCCCACGGCCTACCAGGCTGCCGACAAAGCCACCCTGGCCGACCTGGGCATCTCCAAGGTGCTCACCATCAGCTCCACCTACGACCACCGGATCATCCAGGGCGCCGAGTCGGGGATCTTCCTCAAGAAGGTCCACGAACTGCTGCTGGGCGAGGACGACTTCTACGTCGATGTCCTACGCAGCGTCGAGGTGCCCTACGAGGCGGTGAAGTGGCGGGTCGACGTCAACCCTCTCGACCGCGAACAGGTCATGCTCGAGAAGCAGGCCCAGGTCAACATGCTGATCAACATGTACCGGGTCCGCGGTCACAACATCGCCGACCTCGACCCGCTGCGGGTGCGCGAGCCCCAGATGCACAGCGAGCTCGACCCGGCCACGTACGGCCTCACCATCTGGGACCTCGAGCGGGAGTTCCTCACGGGCGGGCTCATGGGCATCCACGCACCCATCGGAGGCCAGCACCGGATGCCGCTGGGCGAGATCCTCAAGGTGCTGCGCGACGCCTACTGCCGCTCGATCGGCGTGGAGTTCATGCACATCCAGGACCCCGTGCAGAAGGAATGGGTCCAGCGGCACATGGAGGGGGTGGAACACCAGGTCGCCGCGGACGAGCAACGCCACATCCTCGAGCGGCTCAACGCGGCCGAAGCCCTGGAGAAGTTCCTGGGCACGAAGTACGTGGGCCAGAAGCGGTTCGGGCTGGAAGGGGCCGAGAGCGCCATCCCCATCCTCGACAAGCTGTTCAACGAGGCGGCCGATGCCCACATGGAGGACGCGGTCATCGGCATGGCCCATCGCGGCCGGCTGAACGTGCTGGTCAACATCGTGGGCAAGGACTACAACCAGCTGTTCGAGGAGTTCGAGGACTCCATCCACCCCGATTCGGTGCAGGGATCGGGAGACGTGAAGTACCACCTCGGCCAGTCCGGCACCTTCCAGGCCCGCAGCGGCAACAGCATCGCCATCGAGCTGGCTGCCAATCCATCCCACCTCGAAGCCGTCGACCCGGTGGTCGAGGGTATGGCCCGAGCCAAGATGGACCTCATCGAACCACCGGGTCGCTACCCGGTCCTGCCGGTGCTCATCCACGGCGATGCGGCGTTCGCCGGCCAGGGCGTGGTGGCCGAGACGCTCAACCTGTCCAACATCAAGGGATACCGCGTCGGCGGCACCATCCACCTGATCATCAACAACCAGCTCGGCTTCACCACCACTCCCGATTCGGGCCGATCCTCGGAGTATTCGACCGATGTGGCCAAGATGGTGCAGGCCCCCATCTTCCACGTGAACAGCGACGACCCCGAGGCCTGCGTCCGCGTCGCCGAGCTGGCCTTCGCCTATCGCCAGGAGTTCCACCGTGACGTGGTCATCGACATGGTCTGCTACCGCCGCCACGGCCACAACGAGGGTGACGACCCCAGCTACACCCAGCCCCTGATGTACCGGGCCATCGATGCCCGGCGCAGCGTGCGCAAGCTGTACACCGAGTCGCTGATCAAGCGAGGGGACATCGACCTGGACGAGGCCGAGGAGGCCCTGACCGATTTCCAGCGGCGCCTCCAGGAAGCACTCGACGACACCCGCCAGACGGTGGACGAGGGCAAGGCCCGGCCGGCCATTCCCCCGCGCGGGGTGCTACCACCGGCGGACACCGCGGTCGACGCGGCGGTCATCGACCACGTGTACCAGGCGCTCAACAACCTGCCCGACGGCTTCACCATCCACCCCAAGCTTTCCCGCCAGTTCGAAGGGCGCGACAAGATGTTCGCCGCCGGCGAAGTGGACTGGGCCCTGGGTGAGCTGCTGGCCATCGGCACCCTCCTCCACGAAGGCACGTCGGTCCGGCTCACCGGCCAGGACACGCGGCGGGGCACGTTCTCGCACCGTCATTCCACCTTGGTGGACTACGCCACCGGCGAGGAGTTCCAGCCGCTCGCCGCCCTCACCGAAGACCGGCCCAGCAAGCTGTGGATCTACGATTCGCTCCTGTCGGAGTACGCGGCCATGGGCTTCGAATACGGGTACTCCGTCACCAACCCGGCCGCGCTGGTGGTGTGGGAGGCCCAGTTCGGCGACTTCGTCAACGGCGCCCAGATCATCCTCGACCAGTTCGTCGTGGCCGCCGAGGACAAGTGGAAGCAGCGCTCGGGGCTGGTGCTGTTGCTGCCCCACGGCATGGAGGGCCAGGGGCCCGAGCACAGCTCCGGGCGCGTCGAGCGGTTCCTGTTGCTGGCCGCCGAGGACAACATCCAGGTGTGCAACGCGTCCAACGCCGCCCAGTACTTCCACCTGCTGCGCCGTCAGATGAAGCGCGAGGTACGCAAGCCACTGGTCGTGTTCACACCCAAGTCGCTGCTGCGGTCCGACTTCACACGATCATCGATCGACCAGCTCACGCATGGCACCTTCGCCGAGCTGCTCGACGACCCCTCCCCGCCTCTCGCCGACAGTGTGTCTCGGGTCGTGTTCTGCACCGGCAAGGTGTCAGCCGCGGCCCTGAGCGAGCGCGACCAGGCGACGGCCCCGGCGGCGGTGGTTCGCATCGAGCAGCTCTATCCCTGGCCGGCCGAGGCCGTGGCCGAGGTGCTGGAGCGCTATCCCAACGCCAAGGAAGTGGTGTGGCTCCAGGAGGAGCCCGAGAACATGGGGGCGTGGAGCTTCGTGCGGGGCCGCCTGTTCGAGGCCCACGAGCACACCCATCGCATTCGCCGGGTCAGCCGATTCGAGTCGGGCAGCCCGGCCACCGGCAGTGGCGCCATCCACAAGCAGGAACAAGGTGAACTGCTGACCAAGGCGTTCTCCCCCGACCTCTTCGACTGATCGAGTTCGACTGATCGAGCACCGTCGGACCGTGCCGTGCCATGGGCGCTCGGCACGAACCGGCTGGTGTCAATCGGGACGGCGGGCGGCGGGGCGGCACAGCAGGGTGGAGCCGCCCATGGCGATCAGCCGTCCGTCGCGGGACCAGATCTCGCCTCGGGCGCCGATGAGCCCCCCGGTGGCCCGAGGAGCCCATGCCCAGCTCTCGAGCCACTCGTCGTCTCGACCGTCGCCGATGAAACGGGCGGTGACCTCGGTGGTGGGCGCGAAGTAGTCCAGCTCGCCGATGTGGGGAAGGACGGCAACGGGCCACGAACCGACGTCGATCAACACCAGCGACCGGCAGGCGTCGACCCAGGGATCGTCGAAGCGGGCCTGCGGGAGGAAGCGGAACCATTCGCCGCGCTCGGCGGGCATGGCCGGCCGGTTGTCCCAGTCCTCGATCCAGTGCGGTTGACGGTTGTCGAGGTTCTGCCAGAACGGGTACGAGGGGCCCGACTCGTCGGCCATGCGTTCCGACGTGGGCGGCAGCGTTTCGGGGTCGGGCAGGGGGCCGGGGCGAGTGTGGGAGTGGTGCTCGAGACCGTCGAGGTCATCGACTCCCCAGACCGCCGCCTTCAAGAGCAGTTCGCCGTCCTGGCGGATCTCGACATCGACCACCGACGCCACCCGGGTTTCGCGCAGCACCTCGACGATGATGTCGACCGGCGCGAAGTGCCCGGCCCGACAGAACTGGGCGTTGATGGACGCCGGTCGGGGTCGACCGCACGCCTGACCAGCAGCCCGCAGCGCCACGGACGCGATGTACCCACCCTGTGGCCCCCAGATCCGCCAGTCCTCGGACAATGCGCCACGGTAGTGATCGTCTCGGCGTCGGACCGCGGTGTCTTCGGCCAGGTTCCCCATGGCACCGACTCTAGGTGGCCGTGGTCGGATCGCTCAGCGAATGATCCGACCCGTTCACGAGCCACCCGACAGGGGGAATCCCACCACCTGTTCGAGCTGTCGCAGCGCGTCGGTGGGGTCGACCACCTTGATGGTGGTCATGCCCATGGCCCGGGCCGGCTTCAGATTCACCCCGAGGTCGTCGAGGAACACGCAGTCCGGAGGGGCCACGCCGAGCTGCCGGCACGCGATCTCATAGAACTGCACCTCGGGCTTGCGGACGCCCACCTTGCTGGATTCCACCACCACGTCGAACAGCGCCATGATCTCGGTGAGCTCGCTGACGTGATCGGCATCGGGTCCCGCCGACACCATGTTGTTGGTGAGCAAGGCGAGCGGCAGGCGGCCGCGGATCCGCCGCAGGGCCTCGACCATGGCCGGACGCACATCGCCCGAGAGGCACGCCAGGACCCCTTCGCCCCGCACCTCATGGCCCATCGCGGCGGCCTCCTGCTCGAACAGCCGGCAGAACTCATCGATCGTCACATCGCTGCGCTCGAGCTTGGCCCAGGCATTGTGATCGGCATTGGTGGCGTTGATGGTGCGGATCAGATCCGGCGGCAGACCATTGTCCCGCTCGAAGCGGGCGAAGGCCTCGAAGGGGCTCGACAGGATCACCCCGCCGAAGTCGAACAGCACCGCGGACACCATGACCGCCGCACCCTAACGGGCGCCGGGGCGGGAGCCGACCGGCTCAACCGGCCGTTGGCTCGGTGAGCAGTGTCAGCCGTTCAGCGGTCGCAGCATCGATGGGATAGAAGAGCTCCACCGAGAGCTCTTCGGCGGTCACGTCAACGGCCGACCCGACGGTGGCCAGCACCGTGAACAGCGCCAACTCCCCCACCGGCGTGGCCAGGCGGACCGGCACCGCCACATCGGGCGGAACCTCGGCTGGGGGTCGTCGAGCCGCCACCACCGCCGACGCGGCCCACAGCTCGTCGAGACGATCGTCGCCGGGATGCACCAGGCGATCCCGTTCCAGACGTCGGCACATCGTGGCCGCCACCTCCGGAAGGTTCAGACAGGCACCCCCGAAACCCGTATCCGCGAGGGTGAGCGACACCAGGTTGAGGTCACCGTCGAGACTCTCGGGGGCCACCGCGGCGAGCAGCGCCACCGCTCCCCCGTTGGCCGCAACCACGTCGTAGGCCCGATCGATCACCACTGCCGGATAGGGCTCGTGGCGTTCGATAAGCAGCATCAGGGCATCGCGCACCGGAGTCATCTCGAGATCGCCGAGGCCGTGGCCACTGTGCCTCGGCGCATGGCCTGCGGCCAGCAGGAGTTCGTTCTGGGCCCGCAGCGGCAGCGTCAGGTGACGTCCGAGATGTACCAGCAGTTCGGCACTGGGTCGGGCCCGTCCCGTCTCGACGAAGCTGAGATGACGCTGGGACACCTCCGCGGCCGAAGCCAGGTCGAGCTGACTCATGCCTCGATGGGCTCGCCACCGCCGAAGGAGGTCACCGACTGCAGGCTGGGCCATCGGGCCATGCCACCACAGGGCGGCGCTCGGGGCCATTACCCACCACGTAATCGTGACGATGACCTGGTCGTCCCACAATCGCCTCATGACCACCGCAACCATTCCCACATCCACGTCGAGCGCGACCCGTGCCCTGCGGGCCAACGCCGGGTACTGCGCGTCCTGCGCGCTGGTGGCCCTCGCTGCGTCGGACCCGCTGTCCGAGGCGCTCGACCTACCGCGCTGGCTGCTGCTGACCGTGGGCACCGGGTTGGCCGCGTACGCCCCCCTCATCTGGCTGTTCAGCACGCGGCGGCCCGTTCGCCGTCCGGAGCTGCTGCTGGCGTTCTGGGGCGATGTCGGCTGGTGTGGCGTGGCCGTGACGCTGATCGCCTCGCCCAGCTCGTTGTCCGACGCGGCGCGTGTGGCGTTGGCGCTGGTGTCGGTACCGGTGGCCGTGTTGGCCACCTGGGAGTGGCGGGCCGCACACGACGGCTGAGCGAGGCGGCTGGGCGCCATGGCCGGCCGATAGCCTCGGCCTCCATGAGTGCCCAGTTCATCTACACGATGCACAAGTTGTCGCGGTTCCATCCTCCCGACAAGGAGGTGCTGAAGGACATCAGCCTGTCGTTCTACCCGGGCGCCAAG
>Ga0224505_10002563_pt1 | contig 10606 bp, 10 predicted proteins | sample SF_Jan12_sed_USG_FD_169102 | JGI IMG/M metagenome (GOLD analysis project Ga0224505, IMG submission 169102) | Sediment microbial communities from San Francisco Bay, California, United States - SF_Jan12_sed_USGS_4_1 | ecosystem: Environmental > Aquatic > Marine > Sediment | place: USA: California...
TGCATGGGCAATATCTGCCGATCGCCTACGGCGGAAGGTGTATTCAGAAAGGTGGTGAATGATGCCGGACTGGCCGAGCTCATTCACATCGAGTCGGCCGGTACGCACGCTTATCATGTCAACGATCCCCCTGATCGGCGCGCACTAACGGCGGCGGAACGGCGCGGTATTTCACTGGCCGGCATTCGTGCTCGCCGGGTCGATCCTGCGGATTTCGAGCGTTTCGACTATATCTTTGCGATGGATCGCGACAATCTGCAGCTGCTCATCGAAGAAGCTGGAGGCAAGGGACGTGCTCAAATCGCTTTGTTTCTCGAATACGCCACGGGCGGCCGGGAATCCGAGGTGCCGGATCCGTACTATGGCGGAGCGGCAGGTTTCGAACGCGTCCTCGATTTGGTCGAAGACGCGTCCGCAAGTCTGCTGGATATACTTCGCAGCCGACTTCCCTGATCCGCTTCAGCTGGCGTTATCGCTGTCCGGCGCCGGTTCTTTGCCTGCTTTCTCGATCGCAGCCGGTTTTTCCGGCGGCGCAGCTTGCGGTTCCCAGGGCAGCAAGCGACCTTGCGGCTTGGCGTCGTTGCCGGCAGGCGAAGATGGCTGCGCGGCTTCAGCGATGGGTTTCTTCTCCGGAGCCGGCTTCGTTTCAACGTCAGCCGCAGTTGCGGGTTTCGGCTCAGCGGCAGGCTGCCGCATCCATTCCGCCTTCGAGGATTCGACCGGCATTTTCTCCGCCGGTTGTGCCGACTCGGCCGTCCTGCGAATTTCTGGACTCGATTCGCGAATGACCGGCAATTCGGGTTGCGTGTCTTCGTAACCGACATCGGATCTGCCCGCGACTTTTTCAGGGACGCGATCGACCGTCGATGCAATGACCTGCGGAGCGGCAGATTTGACTACATCGCCCGCCGGCTTTGCTGTATCCGGCTGTTTTTGCGCCGGACCATCACCCGCATCGCCACGGTCTTGCCCGTTCGCTCGCGACTCACGTGCCGGTGCCGGTGGTCTTGCCGGCGCATCCGGCTGTGCCTGTTGAGGAGCGGTATTCTGCGACGGTTGATTGGATTTCGCTGTCTGCTGATCCGTACTGCTGTCCGTGTTCTTTCTTCGGCGCCGGCCGCCACGGGAGCGTCGTTTGCCGGGCTTTTTTCGCCCGGTGTCGCCACCGTCCTCGCGTTTTGCCGATTGATCGTCGGATTTCTGCTCCTGCGTCTTCTGCTCCTGCCGGGCATCGGCAGACTTTGTCTTGCGCCGGTTCTTTTTCGGTCGCGAGGAATCGTCACCGGCTGTATTGCCGCTTGCCTGCCGCTCGCCCTTTTTCTTGCGTGGCGGCCTGCCGCGATCGGACCCTCGTTGCCTTGAATCGTCGCCGCGACCGGACTGTCTGCCGCCGCGACGGCGGCTGTCTGAAGCCTGACGGCGTTTGTTGCGCTCCTGCGAATCATCGTCTTCGCCAGCATCCCGAGAAAAGAGCGACATGAATCGGGCAAATAAGCCCGGACCCTTGTCCTTCACGATCTTCGGCGGCGGCGCCGGTGCCGGCGCGGGGCCCGGAGCGGTAACAGTGACGATTGCCGCTTGTTCCACCGGTTTCTTGTCCTGGCCGGCCTGTGGCGAATCGATCTCGTCGTCCATTTCTGCGAGCGTGTAGCTGGTGCCGGTATTTTCCGGTAACTCGACCTGGTCGTCGCGCACGCGGCGAATGCGGTAATGTGGTGTTTCGAGCGCGGAGTTTGCAATCAGGATGACTTGTGTATCGCTGCGCGCTTCCAGGTTCTGCACCCAGTCGCGTTTTTCGTTCAGCAGATAAGTTGCCACTTCGACCGGTAGCTGTGCGATGACTTTGGCTGTGCGTTCCTTGCGCGCTTCTTCGCCAATGATGCGCAGAATAGCCAATGCCAGTGACTCGACACTGCGAATGTTGCCGATGCCGGAGCAACGCGGGCAGGTCAGGTAATTCGATTCGCCGAGCGAGGGTCGCAGCCGCTGCCGTGACATTTCGAGCAGCCCAAACCTTGAAATTTTGCCGATCTGTACGCGGGCACGATCCTGGCTGACTGCATCGCGCAAACGATTCTCGACATCACGCTGGTTTTTTTGCGGCCCCATGTCGATGAAGTCGATGACTACCAGTCCACCGAGGTCACGCAGCCGCAACTGCCGGCCGATTTCATCGGCTGCCTCCAGGTTGGTGTTCAGTGCCGTGGCTTCAATGTCGCCACCTTTTGTTGCGCGCGCTGAGTTGATATCGATCGATACCAGGGCTTCCGTATGGTCAATGACCAGGCTGCCGCCGGAGGGCAACGTGACGGAATGAGCAAATGCGGATTCGATTTGCGACTCGATCTGGTAGCGCGTGAACAGCGGCACTTCGTCGTTATACAGTTTCAGCTTCCGCAGGTTGTGCGGCATGACGTGTTCGACGAATTCGGCCGCTTCCTTGTATGCCGCTTCATCGTCGATCAGTATTTCGCCGACTTCGGCAGTCAGGTAGTCGCGAAGTGCGCGAACCACGGCGTTGCTTTCCCGATAGATCAGGAACGGCGACGGGCGCTCGACAACGACCTTTTTGATCGCTTCCCAGATGGACAGCAGGTTCTGCAGGTCCCATTCGAGCTCTTCTGCGCTGCGGTCTATTCCTGCCGTTCGCAGGATCATGCTCATGCCCTGTGGCACGTCGACTTCACGAACGGACTGGCGCGCCAGGTCGCGATCTTCGCCGACTATGCGGCGCGATACGCCGCCGGAGCGTGGTTTGTTGGGTTTCAGGACGATGAAGCGTCCGGCAAGGCTTACGAACGTGGTAAGTGCAGCACCCTTGGTGCCGCGCTCTTCCTTGTCGATCTGGACGACGATATCCTGGCCTTCCTTGAGAACGGCCTTGATATTCGGCTTGCCCGAATCGACGTCGGACAGAAAGTATTCGCTGGAGATTTCCTTCAGTGGCAAGAAGCCGTGCCGATCGGCACCGTAGTTGACGAAAGCCGCCTCGAGACTCGGCTCGATTCGCGTGATCTTTCCTTTGTAGATGTTGGCTTTTTTGCGTTCGCTAGATGGTAACTCGATGTTCAGATCGTAAAGGCGCTGGCCGTCGACCATTGCCATGCGCAACTCTTCTTCCTGAGTTGCATTGATTAACATTCTTTTCATGATGCCCTGCTTCGATGTTGTAGTCGGGCAGCAAATGGATCGGGCGCAGTGGTGCCTGAGCGGCGGGGCAGGGAACGGGTGCAAGTCGCAAGCACCGGCGTGCAGCGCCGGTGTCGCGGAATGCTGACTTCTGGTTAGCCGGATGCCAGCCGATTGGCTCGATCATCAGGCGCAACAGGAAACAAATCATAAGGTCCCTGCGGAAAAACCGCTCTGGCGCATGCCGTGAATCCGGGCTTGCTGCCAATTAGAGGCCGACCTCGCGCGTCGCGGTGTCGGAAATTCAGTCTTAATTTGCTTTAGGACCGGGCTTGCCGGTCCTTACGCGGCGATCGGGCATGAGACTCGAAATTCATCCTGCTGCCGTCACGGGCGGGTAATATAGCACAGCATTCACCCCCGGCAATGCCTAATAAGTCATTGACGCAACTTGAATAACACAATCGTGAGCCGGAAATGAACGAACCCCGAAGCCAGTCGGATCCGCAGACTCGCCAGACCGGCGTGCGCAAGATCCGAATCGATCAGGAGCAGGCGGGGCAACGCGTCGACAATTTCCTGCGGCGCGAGCTCCCGGGATTGCCGAAAGGTCGGCTGTACCGGATATTGCGGCGCGGAGAGGTGCGGGTGAACGGCGGTCGCGTGCGCGCGGATTACAAGCTGTTGGCCGGCGATGAAGTGCGAATTCCTCCCGCCAGGATCAACGCCGACGGGTCCGGCCCGCCCGCAGGAACCGGCCGGGCTTTGTTGCAGCATGTCCTGTTCGAGGATCGCCTGATGCTGGTGGTCAACAAACCGGCCGGTATGGCGGTGCACGGCGGCAGCGGCATCAGTCACGGAGTCATCGAGATCCTGCGAAGTGCGAGACCCGAGTTGCGGGATTTGTCGTTGGCGCACCGATTGGACCGGGAAACTTCCGGCTGCCTGGTGCTGGCTAAAAAACGCAGTGCACTGCGCAAGTTGCACGCGATGTTTCGTGAGGGTCAGGTCGAGAAAAATTATATTGCGCTTGCCGTCGGCGACTGGCAGTCAGGCGAGCAGCTCATCGATGCGCCGCTTTACGTGCAGCATCGGCAGGGCGGGGAAAGACACGTCATAGTCAGTCCGGAGGGCAAATCCGCTCAGACGAGAATTCGCTTATCGCAGTCATTCGGACAATACAGTTTGCTGCAGTGTCAGCCTCTGACAGGCCGTACACACCAGATCCGCGTGCACGCGGCGCATGCCGGGTATCCGCTGGCCGGCGATGAACGCTACGGTGACGCAGAACAGAATGCGAAACTGAAAACGATGGGCCTCAAGAGACTTTTTCTTCACGCTCAGTCGATCTCGTTTCCCGACGAGAACGGCAACGAACAACATTTCACGGCACCGCTGGCAGACGATCTGGCGCAGTTTCTCAATCAGCGGCTCGTATCCTGATCACTTTGATCGGGACAGCAAATAACCGAGTTCCAATAGTCGACCGGATAACCAGATCATAGGCAGTCCGATCAATGCCGTCGGATCGTCGCTGCTGACGGACTCGAACAGCACGAAACCAGCACCTTCAATCTTGAAACTGCCGGCACAGTCGTAAGGTTTGTCGTGACGGAGATAGGACTCGACCAGGCGCCGGTCAAAGTTGCGGAAACGAACAGTCGTGGTATCCACGTGCTCGAGCCTATGGCGCGTCACCGGATCAAGGATGCAGACGGCGGTCAGGAAACGTACGACTTTGCCCGATGCCGCCAGCAATTGCTCCACGGCTCTTTGATGGTCTCCCGGCTTGCCAAGGACGGTATCGTCCAGCACCGCAAGCTGATCCGCGCCGATAATCAATGAATCGCGATGCTTGCTGGAAACCGCTTCCGCTTTTTTCCTGGCCAGCACGGCCGCCAGTTGCTCCGGTTCGAGATCGGTAAAGGCGGATTCGTCGACGCCGGGCGACACCGATTCGAATTCGTGCAGAAAACGGTCCAGCAGCCCACGCCGGTAGGACGACGAGGAGGCAAGTATGATCGGTGGGGCAGACGGGTTTTGCATCGGAATTCAGTAGCTTGGGTATCTTATACACAGTCTAGCCAGTTTGCCGGACGCCTACCTGCGAATTATGTCGGATCGTGGCCTGCAAGCTCGCACAGGCCTTTGACAGGTAAGGGAATCGCACATATCATGCGCCCGCGATGGCCAGCCCGCTCACAGAACGCGCCACGCCGGCGGAGCTGGCTGAGCGAAGTCAAGCAATTGAAACTAAAGAAGAAATTCTTAGTTTTCCGCGGCTTTCAGAGATCATTGAGACAGACCTGGCGGGAGTTCCGTTCAGGGACTCGGCGGCGAAATGGCGGCAACTACCGGTTCAGATTAGACTCCGCTTCGGCTGGGCCGACTCGCGGCGCGAAATCGTTTCTCTGGTCGGGGAAATCCGGGCGCGGCTGGTCGCAGTTTGCCAGCGCTGCCTGGAGCCGTTCGAATTTGGCGTCAACGCCGACTTGAAGCTGCTGCTTCTGCCGCCGGGCACTCGAGGAGTTGACGGCGGGGACTACGAGGTCTGGGAACTTGACGAGGCCTGGCTGAAGCCGGCCGATCTCGTGGAAGAGGCGGTCATCATGGCCTTGCCAATGGTGGCCAGGCACGACGACGAAACAGAATGTAAGCCGATGGTGTCGGACGCACCGCCGGTACGTCGCGACACTGTCAGGCCCTTTGCGGGACTCAGGTCGCAATTGACGGACTCGAATTAATTTGCCTGGTGGCACGCCGATGTCATCGTTGACTGGAGATAACAATGGCTGTTCAAAAAAGTCGCAAGACACCTTCGACTCGCGGAATGCGGCGTTCGCACGATAAGCTCAGTGCACCGGCGTTGTCCGTCGATCCGACTTCCGGCGAGACCCATCTGCGACATTGCGTTACGCCGGACGGGTTCTATCGCGGCAAACAGGTCATCGTTAAAGCCGAAGAAGTTTCCGAAGAGTAGTCTTCCCGATCGCGGGTCGGGCGATTGCCTGGCCCTCAGATGTGGTGGGATCAAACTCCGTCATTTCCCTTGATGCGATGAGCGGCGACCTCGGCGCTGAGGTTGTCGTGCGGGCGGCTTATGCTTCCCTGGAAAAACACTCAGGCCTCAAGCTGGCGCTCGTCGGCGATGAGTACATACTCGGCGAACTGGTCAAGCGCATTATCGGCAGCGACAGCCGAATCACCATTCATCACGCATCCGAAGTCGTCGCAATGTCGGAATCCCCGGTCGACGCTCTTCGCAAGAAAAAGAATTCGTCCATGCGAATCGCAATTGACATGGTCAAGGGCGGCATTGCGGATGCCTGCGTCAGTGCCGGCAATACCGGCGCCTTGATGGCAACGGCAAAATTCGTGCTGAAGATGCTGCCTGGCATCGACCGGCCGGCGATAATTGCCGAGTTGCCTGCCATCGGTGGCACGGTTCATATGCTGGACCTCGGTGCCAATACCGTTAACGATCCGCAGCAGCTATTTCAGTTTGCCGTCATGGGTTCCATCGTCACCGGTGACATCCGGCATATCGAACGTCCGCGAGTGGCGTTGCTGAATATCGGAGTTGAGGACACCAAGGGTATCGAAACTGTGAAAGGCGCTGCCGCGCTATTGAACAACAGCGGCCTTAACTACGTAGGCTTTATCGAAGGCAATGAGATTTTTTCCGGCAAAGCGGATGTAGTGGTTGCAGATGGATTCACCGGAAATGTCGCGCTCAAGACGATGGAGGGCACCGTCGGCCTGGCCTCGCATTACCTGCGCCGTGCTTTCACTCGAAACGTTTTTTCCCGAGTACAGGCAATTCTCGCTGCTCCGGTTCTGAAAAGACTGAGTGTCGAAATGGACTCCCGCAAATACAATGGTGCATCTCTGGTCGGCCTAAATGGTATCGTTATCAAGAGCCACGGTGCTGCGGACTCGTACGCGTTTCAGCACGCCATCGATACGGCCCTGGTCGAAGTCGAGAATCAGGTCCCGGCGCAGATCGGTAACCTACTGCAACAGGAAGCGGCATGATCTATTCGAGAATCGAAGGAACCGGGCGCTGCCTGCCTGAACGGATCATGACCAATGCCGATCTGGAGAAAATCGTCGACACCACCGACGAGTGGATTCGTACCCGCACCGGCGTGGAACGACGTCATGTGGCCGCGAAAGACCAGACAACGTCCGATCTTTGCCTCGAAGCTGCAAAGATCGCGATCGAAGATGCTGGCGTTAAGGCCGAAGACATCGATCTGATCATCATCGGCACGACCACACCGGACCTCGTCTTTCCCAACATCGCGACACTGGTACAGCACCGGCTCGGGATTGGCGGATGCCCGGCATTCAGTATCGAAGCGGCGTGCACCGGATTCATCTATGCGCTGACGACGGCCGACAAGTTCATCCGTGCCGGAGAAGCCAAATGCGCGCTGGTAATCGGCGCAGAGATCATTACCAAGCTGGTCGACTGGACGGACAGGAGTACCTGTGTTCTTTTCGGTGACGGTGCTGGCGCCGTCATCGTAAAGCCGTCAGAAAAACCGGGCATCATCTCCTGCCACCTCGGCGCCGACGGTCAATACAAGGATCTCCTTTACTATCCGGTAGGCGTGTCAAAGGAACTGGAAAAGGCCGGCGTCGGCGATTCGAACATCATCATGGTCGGCAATGAAGTGTTCAAGGTGGCCGTCAAGACACTGGGCAACGTTGCTGAACAAGCACTCAAAGCCAACAACATCGACAAGGCTGAGCTGGATTGGCTGATTCCGCATCAGGCCAATTTGCGAATTATCCAGGCGACGGCCAAGCGCCTCGATCTGCCAATGGAGAAAGTCATTCTGACAGTACAGGATCACGGCAATACTTCGGCCGCTTCCGTTCCAATGGCACTGGACGTGGGCATTCGCGACGGTCGTATTCAGCGCGATCAGCTGATCCTGATGGAAGCCTTTGGTGGCGGATTCACCTGGGGTTCCGTACTAATGCGTTTCTGAGCACACGGGTTTACCAGAGCACCGGACTTTTCTTCCGATTCTTGTCCGTCTTCAGTCGTCGCTTCATGCGCTGGTGCAATTGCTGACGCTTGCGATCAATTCTGTCACGGCGCACAGCCGAGTCGATCCGGGACTTGTTGCTTTTGTCATAGTTTTCCCGGAAGTCGCAAAAATCATCGTAAGCGTCCCGCACGTGACGCAATTCGCGTACGACCAGTTCGATCATGATGACGTCATCGAGATACCCGACCACTGGTATATGGTCGGGCAAAATATCTTCCGGATCGCCGAAATAAATGAACGTCGCCAGCAGTCGTTCGCGTTCTTCGGCCGGCAACCGCCATTCCTCGTCCTGCAACATGCGGATCATTGACTCCAGCTGAGGAATTCGTCGGGAAACGAAATCGGGCAAGGGACCTTCGCCCTTGATCTCGCTCAGGACGTCGCCGATGGCCTCTATGATCTCCGACTCTTCGGCATCGCGAACGGCGTGGCGGGCTCTCGCAAGCGCCTCGCGAAAAAAACGCAGGTCGCGATCACTCAGATCAAGCGAGAATCTCATTCCCATTTCGATTTTCCGCGCGGTGCAAGGGTTCGAAGGCTACCGACAGAGACTTGGCGGGTCAATGCAGGCAGGGAATTCTGAAAAATGCGGGCGACCCGGGCGCCGGACGCCTGTAAAATGACGAAACTGATCGTCAAGCAGCATCGCGTTCCATCCATAATCCCGGGAAACTCAGGTGAATGTAAAACTGGTCATCGGCAACAAAAACTACTCGTCCTGGTCACTGCGGTCGTGGCTGCTGTTGTCGGAGGCCGGAATCGATTTCGAGGAAATCCGCGTGCCGCTGGATATGCCGGGTACGGCGGAGGAACTAAGAAAGCATTCGCCCGCTGGTCGCGTGCCGGTGCTGCTGCTCGATGGCCACACCGTCTGGGATTCGATGGCAATTGCGGAAACGGTTGCCGAGCGCTGGCCCGACTGCAACCTCTGGCCGGAAGATGCCTGGGCGCGGGCACACGCCCGGTCTGTCAGTGCCGAGATGCACTCCGGATTTTCTGCATTGCGTGCGTCAATGCCTATGAATTGTCGGGCGATGGGGCGTAAAGTACCGTTGCCCGACGCGCTGACGGCGGATATAGACCGGATTTTCGAAATCTGGTCGGATTGCCAGCACCGGTACGCGAGCGGTGGCGACTGGCTTTTCGGTCGCTTCAGTATTGCCGACGCGATGTTCGCTCCGGTGGTGCTGCGATTCCGTACCTACGGTATAAACCTGCCGCAATCGGCCAGTACTTACCCGGCGCGACTCCTGGCCAGCAAGTCGATGCAGAAATGGCTGCTGTCAGCGGAATCGGAAACCGAAGTGATCGAACACGAGGAGCTAGGACGATGAGATTTTCAGGGTGGCGCTGTGCGCTCGTAATCGCCGCCACATTGTTGTCGGGCACAGCACGCGCCGAGGTCTACGAGCTGCCACCCGACGGCTATGATGTCATCGGCGTAATTTCTACCGTTCGCTCGAGGGCGGAGGAAACATTGCTGGACCTGGCCCGGCGTCACGGCCTTGGCTATGAAGATATCGTTCGCGCGAATCCCGAAGTTGATGCCTGGTTGCCGGGTGAGGGCACCGAGATCCTGTTGCCGACGCAATTCGTTCTTCCTCCGGGCAAGCGACACGGCATCGTGTTGAATCTCGCCGAATACCGTATGTACTACTACCCGGAAAAGAGGCCCGGCTCGCCGGCACTGGTCATGACCTGGCCGATGAGCATTGGCCGGATGGACTGGGCTACGCCGTTGGGTCAGACGCGGATCACCGTAAAAGCGAAGAATCCGAGCTGGTATCCGCCCGAATCCGTGCGTGCGGAACATCTGGCGGACGGAGACCCCTTGCCGAGAATCGTGCCGCCCGGCCCGGAGAACCCGCTGGGCGCTCATGCGATGCGCCTGGATATCCCGGGTTACCTAATCCACGGTACGAACCGGCCGGCCGGTGTCGGCATGCGGGTGACGCATGGCTGCATACGCATGTTCCCCGAGGACATCGAATTCCTATTCGACCAGGTTGCGGTCAATACGCCGGTACGCATCATCAATGAACCGGTCAAGATCGGCTGGAACGGAGATGAACTGGTGCTGGAGGTGCATCGGACGCTGGAAGTCGTCGCGCCGCCGGAATCAGCGGACGAAAACGCGGTGGCTGAAAGTACACAAGCCACGACAACAGTGACGAATCCCCCGGAACTTCAGGCGCCGGTCAAAGATGCATTGACGTCGCTGACCGAACAGTTTGTTGTTGCGACCAGCAGCCGTCCGGGTGAACTCGACTGGGACCAGGCGGAGATTGCGCTGCAACATGCCAACGGCGTGCCGGCACCCATCGGACGCAGCATAAAAAACGCCGCGACAAGCGCGGCGTCTTACTAAATCTTCGTAGCGATTTACTACTTAGACATAGATTTCTGGAACATGC
>Ga0224505_10002565_pt1 | contig 10593 bp, 8 predicted proteins | sample SF_Jan12_sed_USG_FD_169102 | JGI IMG/M metagenome (GOLD analysis project Ga0224505, IMG submission 169102) | Sediment microbial communities from San Francisco Bay, California, United States - SF_Jan12_sed_USGS_4_1 | ecosystem: Environmental > Aquatic > Marine > Sediment | place: USA: California...
GGCCATCGCCGGCGGCATGCTCGAGGCCCGGTGGATTGGCCGCAGCACGGACGAGGCGCTGATGGAGGCGCTGCGCGCCCTCGGGGATCAGCCGTTGGCCGAGCGCCTGCAGCGGCGCCGGCTGTACAAGCGGGTGCTCGACCTGCCCGCGTCGGAGTTCACGCCGGGTGCCGGCAGCTGGTTGGCGGACGACCCGGATCTCGTGGCGCGAGTCGAGGATCGCCTGGCCGAGGAGACAGGCCTCGCGCCGGGTGCGGTCCTGCTCGACTTCCCGCGCAAGCCCGCTATGCTGGCAAGCGACGTCCCGGTGCTCACGCGCGGTGGTGCCGTCGCACCCGCGCGGCTCGGCATCCAGCAGGTCGCCGAGGACCTGCACACGGCGGCGCGCCGATTCCGGGTGTACGCGTCGGAGCCGGGGCCGCTGCCGGCGGCTGCTCTCTGTACGTGGGTGGAGGCGAGCGGCGCGGATGTGAAGGATCGACTCGACGGAGGAGGAGCATTCCTGTCCTGAGGTGCGCTACGCGTCCTCCGCCCGCCCACCCGCATCCGCTAACAGCCCCGCCACCCGCCTGTAGTACGCCGCATCCTCCATGCGCCCCGTCTCCTCCATCGAGACGGCACACACTTCGAGCGCATAGAGAATGGGACCGAGATGCTCCGCCGCGACTGCGGCAACGGCGGCCTGGTTCGGCCGTCGGGTCATGAGGTGGGTTGCGGACCGTTCTGCTCGAGCGCGTCGATGCGGACCACGATGACCGTGATGTTGTCCAGGCCGCCGACGCGGTTGGCCTCGGCCACGAGCACGTCGGACAGCTCCTGCGGCTCGCGGGACGACTCGAGCAACTGGTGGAGCCGCGGGTCGTCGATCATGCCGGTGAGGCCGTCGGACGCCAGCAGGAACACGTCGCCGGAGCGCAGTGTGCCCAGGTAGGTGTCCGGCACGACATCTTCGTTCGCCCCGACGCAGCGCGTGATCACGTTGCTGTACGGGTGCGTGCGCGCATCCTCCTGCGTGAGGTATCCGGCATCGACCTGTTCCTGCACGTACGAATGGTCCTTCGTCAGCTGGACCATCCTGCCGTCACGTAACAGGTACGCGCGGCTGTCACCCACCTGGCCGATCAGATAGCGGGGGCCCATCAGGACGAGCGCCGTGGCAGTGGTCCCCATGCCGCGCTTGTCGTGCTCCGTCAGCGTGCGGTCGAAGATCTGCGCGTTGGCCTCACGGATCGCCTCGCGGATCCGCTGCGCGGCCGCGCCTTCGTCGAGATCCCGGGGATCGCCAAGCTGCTGCGCGATGATACGCACGGCCATCTCGCTCGCGACCTCGCCCGCCGCATGTCCGCCCATGCCATCGGCGACGATGAAGACCGCCTTGTCCTGGACCATGAGGTAGTTGTCTTCGTTGCCGGATCGAACCACGCCGACATCGGTACGCCCTGCGCAGGTAAACCGCACGCGCCCCACCGATTACTTGGGTTCCGGCGGCAGGCGAATGGCCTGCAGCACCTTGGTGGACCCGCCTTGCACCGGCTCGTCGAGATCGACCGGCTCGAAGAACGCCCGAACCTCCCCAAACCGCAGCAGGGCTCCAGGGGAGAGCGGCGCGTCGTCGGTCACCCGCTCCCCATCGGCAAACGTTCCATTGGTGGACCCGGCATCCACGATCACCCAGATCCCCTCACGCCGCTGCAGCTTGGCATGCACGGTCGAGACGCTGTCATCCGGCAGGACGAGGTCGTTGTAATCGGCCCGGCCGATGTTCGCCAACGTCGTCCGCACGGCGAGCCGCTGCCCCTTGAGCACGCCGCTGCGGATCACCAGGTGCGCAAGCTCACCCTTGGAACCCGACGCTCGGGCCCGCGCAACAACCGGCGTCGCTTCCGGCGCTGCCGGTCGCTCCGCGGCGGGCGGAGCGGGCGGCGGCGCGGAGCGCGGGACGGGCGGCGGAGGCGCGGTGGCTCCGGGGGGCACCGCGGCTTTGATGCCGAAGAGCGTGTTGGCCAGACGCCGCTCGGCCGCGGCGGGCGGGGCCGGAGGCTCGGGCGCCACATCGGCGTAGAAGCGGAAGTCGTGGTCGCCGAGGCGCAGCACGTCGGCGCGCGACAGCAACAATTGCCCCTGGACCCGTTGCCCATTCACGAAGGTCCCGTTGGTGCTGCTATCCACGACGATATAACCCTGCGGCGTTGGCATGATCTCCGCGTGCCGGCGGGAGACGTCCTTGCTCGTGATCACCACTTCACAGCTCGCGTCGCGGCCAAAGACCAAGGACTGCTCGACCACGTACTCGCGGCCGTCCATCAACGACACCACGCGCCCACCTGTCCCGACCGTCGGCGCCCGGCCCGCGGCGGGTCGTCCGGCCGCGGCGGCCATCGCGGCGGGGTTGACCGCCTGGATGTACTGGGTGCTCCCACTCCGCCGCTCGTCCACGAACAGCAGCTCGTGCCCCGCAATCTCGACCTTGTCGCCGTGCAGGAGCGGGGTGGGCTGTGCCCCGAGCCGTACCCCGTTGATCAGGATGTCGGCGTTGGCGTCGGCCCGGTGCACGACCACCTGCCCGTCGGCCGTGCTCTGGAGCAGGGCGTGCCGCGGCAGCACCCGATCCCCGGGCAACACGACCACGGCGCCCGGATCGCTCCCGATCACGGACTCCCCTACGGGAATGGCTACCCGGCGACCGGCGACTTCCAACGAGGACATGGATTTGGCCCTAATGGACTAATCGGCAAAACCTAAGTGGCGCCGGGACCCGGGGCAACCGAATCGCCCCCAACCGTCATCGCCTCGGGTCCCTCGCCCAGCCGGTCCGCCTCCTTGAGCCACCGCCAGAAGACCACGGACCCGAACCCGACGGTCAGGTACGACACGAGGACCCGCCAAAGCAGAATGTAGGACGGCGTCAAATCCCGCGGCACGTAGATGGACATCACGGCGGCCGAGATGAGCTCGGCGAGTCCGGAGCCCCCCGGTGTCGGCGCGAAGTAGATGAGGAACGTGATCAGGGTCTGCAGCAGGACCACGTCCACGAAGTTCACGTGGATCCCGAGCATCTTCAGGACCACGAACCCGGCCACCAGCTTGTTGCCATGCGCCAGCGCCGACAGGACGACGCACGCGAGCGTCGCCAGGAGTCCGCGGGGCGTGGCAAACCGGCGCACGGCCGCGTGGGCGCGGTCGACGCCCTCCTCCGCCGTCGCGATCCGCGCCGCGAGCGCGTCCCGCCCCCGTCGCTCGGCCAGCCGGCGCACGAGTCCCGCCAGTCGGCGCCCCAGACCCGGAAACGCGATCAGCAGTACGATCCCGAGCCCAACCGCCAGAAACCCGCCAAGACTCACGGCGAACAGGTCGAACAGGTCGAAGGACTGCCCGATGACGCCGTGGTCGCCCAGCGACCGCCCCGCACCGAGCACCACCGCCGTCGGACCGGCGATGGCAAAGAAGATCACGGTCGCCACGAAGGTCATGAGACTCGCGACCATCGCCTCGGGTAACGGCGTACCGTACCGCTTGAGGACGTAGACCATCATGGGGCCGCCGCCCGTCTGCGACGGCGTGAGGTAGGCCGCCCACGTGTTCAGCCCGCCCGCCAGGATCGCGCCCTTCAGCGATTGCTGCGGGAAAACGTGGCGCGCCACGACGTAGAGACGGAGGCCACCCCCGAACCAGTCGAGCGACGCGATGCCGACCCCCAACAGCAGCCACGACAGCTTGAGGTGCAGGATCGCCTGCGCAAACCGCTCCAGGTTGTTCCCGTAGAGGAGCAACCCCGCGAGGCCCAGCAGCGATATCGCCGCGAAGATCTCGAGCCCGCGGCGGAAGAGACGGGGCGTGAGGACGGCCATGGTGGTCTGCGAACCTACGTGTCTCCCGGGCGGTGGGCAATGATGCCTTGTAGGGGTAGGCGCGGGGCGGGTAAGCTTCGCCGCGATGGCCGCCGATCGACTCATCCTTCACAACGCTCGACAGCACAACCTCCGCGGGATCACCGTCGAGTTGCCGCGCCGGGCCCTCACGGTCGTGACCGGGCCATCGGGCTCCGGCAAGAGCTCGCTCGCGTTCGACACGCTCTATGCCGAGGGGCAACGCCGCTACGTCGAATCCCTCTCCACGTACGCCAAGCAGTTCCTCGAGCGGATGGCCAAGCCCGACGTAGGTCGGCTGGAGGGGCTCTCGCCGGCCGTCGCCATTGAACAGAAGAATCCCACGACCTCGAGTCGTTCCACGGTGGGCACGGCAACGGAGATCTACGACTACCTGCGACTGCTCTGGGCGCGAATCGGACGCCCCCACTGCCACGCCTGCGGTGCCGCGGTCGTCGTCGACAGCCCGAGCAGCGCCGCCACCAAGGTCCTCGACCGCTTCCCCGACGGAGACGTCCTCGTCGGATTCCCGCTCCCGCGGTCCGCGCACGTCTCGCACGAATTGATCCTGGAGAACCTGCAGGCCATGGGGTTCAGTCGGGTCGGGATCGGCGGGGGGAAGGGCGGACCGGCGGGCGGGCAGAAGAAGGTCAAGCGACGGGCCAAGCAGCAGGAACCGATGGCGATCTCCCGACTCGATGCGCTGCCGGAGGGCGTGCGGCTCGATGCGTCAGAGGTGGTGGTCGTCGTCGACCGCATTCGTGCCTCGAATGACCAGGGTGGGCGCCTGGCGGATTCCCTGGCGTTGGCGTTTGCCGAGGGCGAGGGTGTCGCGCAGGCCTGGGTGGACGCCGACGTGGTGGTCTTCTCGCGCCACCCGCGGTGCCTGGCGTGCGGGACCCCCGCGCCGCGGCTCACGCCGGCGCTCTTCTCGTTCAACAACCCGGCCGGTGCGTGTCCGGCGTGCAACGGATTCGGCGCGGTCCTCGAGTACGACGAGGGGCTGATCGTGCCCGATCACGAACGCACTCTGGACGATGGCGCCCTCGACCCCTGGACGAAGCCGCGCTACGACGGCCGGCGCCGCATTCTGCGCGACACCGCGCGCGCACGCGGCATCTCCACGGACGTCCCCTGGCGTCGGCTCAAGGCCACCGACCGTCGGTTCCTGCTTCACGGCAAGGACAAGCGCTTCGTCGGGATGTTTCCGTTCCTGCGCGCCCTCGAGCGGAAGCGGTACAAGCAGTACATCCGCGTCTTCCTCCGCCAGTACCAGAAGGCGTTGCGCTGTCCCGCCTGCGGCGGCGCCCGCCTGCGACCGGAAGCACTCGCCGTCCAGACGGCGGGCGCCTCGATCGGAGCGGTCGCCGCGATGACCGCCGAGGAACTGGTGCGCTGGATGGATAGCCTGACCCTGTCGCCCTTCGAGCGGGACGTTGCCACGACCATCCTCCAGGAGATTGCCGGCCGGGTCACCTACCTGTGTGACGTGGGCCTCGGCTACCTCACTCTCGACCGGCAGACGCGGACGCTCTCCGGCGGTGAGGCGCAACGGATTGCGCTCGCCAACGCGCTCGGCTCCCGACTCACGGAGACGCTGTACGTCCTGGACGAGCCGTCCATCGGCCTGCATCCCCGTGATCTCGGCCGCCTGCTCGACCTCTTGATCCGCCTGCGGTCGGCCGGCAACACGGTGGTCGTCGTCGAGCACGACCCCACCGCCATGCGCGCCGCCGACTTCATGATCGAGCTCGGTCCCGGCGCCGGCGAGCACGGCGGTCGGCTCGTGTACGCCGGCCCCGTCGAAGGCGCGGCCCAGGCCGGCACACTCACCGGGGACTACCTGGCTGGCCGGCGCCAGATCGCGATCCCTGCCGAGCGACGCACCGCCGGGCCGAAATGGATCCGGCTCGAGGGCGCCACCCTGCACAACCTCCACGCGCTCTCGGTCAGCATCCCGCTCGGTGTCCTGACCGTGGTGACGGGCGTCTCCGGGTCGGGAAAATCCACGCTGGTGCACGACGTCCTCTATCGGCAGCTCGCCGCCCGGCTCCGCGGGGACCACGGCGCCAAGGAACACCTCGGTGAGCCGGTGGGTGCCGTCCGCGCGCTGCACGGATGGGACGCGCTGCACGACGTGGTGCTGATCGATCAGTCCCCCATCGGCCGCACCCCCCGCTCCAATCCCGTGACGTACGTGCGCGCGTTCGACGAGATCCGGGAGCTCTTTGCGGACCACCCCCTCGCGCGGGCCCGCGGCTATACCCCCGGCACGTTCAGCTTCAACGCGGCCGACGGCGGCCGCTGCCGCACCTGCGAGGGCGCCGGGCACGTGCAGGTGGAAATGGTGTTCCTCGCCGACGTGTTCCTGCCCTGCGAGGCCTGCGGTGGTCGGCGCTTCGAGCCCGAGGTGCTCGACATCCGCATCAAAGGACTCTCGATCGCGGATGTGCTCGAACTGACCGTCGAGGAGGCCATCACGCGCTTCCGCCACCAGGAACGCCTCGGCAAGGCACTCTGGTACCTGCAGCAGGTTGGTCTGGGCTATCTCCGGCTCGGCCAGCCTGCCACGACGCTGTCCGGCGGCGAGGCGCAGCGTCTCAAGATCGCGCGCCAGCTCGCGGTGGGCGGCAAGGGCCATCGCCGACTCTACATCCTCGATGAGCCGACGACCGGGCTGCACCTCGACGATGTGCGCACGCTGCTCAAGGTGCTGGACCGGTTGGTGGACCACGGACACACGGTGGTGGTGATCGAGCACCACCTCGACGTCATCAAGCGCGCGGACTGGGTCATCGACCTCGGCCCCGAGGGGGGCGGCGGGGGCGGCCGGGTCGTCGCCGAGGGCACGCCGGAGACCGTCGCCGCCACCGACACCCATACCGCCCGATACCTGCGCGACGCCCTCGCAGCTGCGCACGTGGCCGCAGGCGCACCGGTTGCCGGTGTCCCGAGCGGTAGGTAGACTCCCGTCTCTGGCGAAGGCCGGAGCGGTCCGGGGTAGCTCAATGGCAGAGCATTCGGCTGTTAACCGAAGGGTTGTGGGTTCGAGTCCCACCCCCGGAGTCACGAAGAGCCGCGCGTGCGCGGCTCTTCGTTTTTCCGGGGGTGGGACTCTTTGCAGCGCGGCGGGCGGCCACTGGCCGCCCGCCGACGTTGTCGAGTCCCGACGGAGCCACAACGAAAGCGGCGGGTGGCGCTCCGAGCGCCACCCACCATTCCTTCACGGTGTTCCGTGTTCCTAATCCGTGGCCATCCGCGCCCTTCCGTGTCCCTACTTCGTCCGAATCTCCACCCGCCGCGGCTTGGCAGCCTCGGCCTTGGGCAGGGTCACCGTGAGCAGGCCGTGCTCAAAACGGGCACTGATCTTCTCGGCCTCCACCGTGCGCGGCAGGGTGAAGCGGCGCTCGAACCGACCGCAGCGCCGCTCGATCAGATGGTACTCCGCCTCCGCATTCCCATCGGTCACTTCCTGCTTCTTCTCACCGGCCACCGTGAGCACGTTGTTCTCGATACTCACCTCCACGTCGTCCAACCGGAGCCCAGGGAGTTCGGCGACCATCTCGATGGCGTCCTTCGTCTCCCGGACATCGACCACCGGCGTCCAGGGCCCGGTGATGCCAGCCGCCTGTCCGAAGAAGCGATCGAACACGCGGTCAATCTCCCGCCGGGTGGTGAACACGTCGTTCCAGGTGGTCGGGGCGTCCGCCCGCCAAATCGTTGGGAAAGCCATAGCTACCTCCATACCGAAAGACATTTCGCATTTCGCCGGCCACCAGTTGACCGGCGTCGGGCCCGCGAAAACGCAGACCCCGTGCCAGCCGAGACTGTCAAAAGCGCATACCCCATCTGCCTTGATTGCAATGAGTTAAGCCTTTATGGCGGACACATCTCACTTGGTGGTGCGCGCGTTGGCACCGGCGAGCCCTCCGGGTATCTTGTCCCCACTCAATTCATCCCCGAGTCCAGTCATGATCCGTACGCTTGCCGCCCTCGTCGCCCTGCCGTTTCTCACCGCATCCGCGCAAGTCACCGCGAACCGCCCGTTCGGCACGCTCCGCGAGCAGGCCGCGGTCCAACAGCAGTGGCTCACGGAGCGGCTCGAGGTGAACCTGCCGGCGGTCATGCGGGCGCAGGGCGTCGACATGTGGGTCCTGGCCATGCGGGAGTACAACGAGGATCCCGTCTTCCGGGGGCTCGTCTCACCCACCACGTTCGCCGCGCGCCGGCGCACGATCTACGTGTTCTTCGACCGTGGGCCCGCGGAGGGCGTCGAGCGGCTGGCGCTCGGAGGCTCCAGCCAGGGAGGCCTCTACCAAGCGCTGCGGGACAACGAGACGGCGTCCGACGGGCGACCGCGGGAACTCTGGGGACAGGCCCAATGGGAGTTCTTCGCGCGCGTGGTGCGCGAGCGGAACCCCAGGACGATTGCCGTCAACATCTCCCACGAGCACAACTTCGCCGACGGTCTCTCCGCCGGAGAGTGGGAGCAGATGCGGGCGGCACTCGGCCCGGACCTCGAAGCTCGCGTCGTCCGCAACGAGCGACTGGCCATCGACTACCTCGCCCTGCGCGTCCCGGCAATGCTCCCCACGTTCAAGCGAATGCAGGAGCTGGCCCACGAGATCATCGGGACGGCGTTTTCGAACGCCGTGATCACCCCCGGCACCACGACCACCGACGATGTCGTCTGGTGGATGCGCCAGCGTCTCGTGGACCTCGGCCTCGATACATGGTTCCACACGAGCGTGGACGTCCAGCGCCCCGGCGTGGACATGCGGGACTCGGCGTCCCCGGTCATCCGGCGGGGCGACGTTCTGCACTGCGACTTCGGGATCACGGCGCTGGGGTTGAACACCGATACCCAGCACATGGGGTACGTCCTGCGCGAGGGCGAGAGCGCGCCACCGGCGGGGATCCAGGCCGCCCTTGCCGCGAGCAATCGCCTCCAGGACCTGGCCATGACCGAGATGCGGCCGAGACGGACCGGCAACGCCGCACTCGCGGCCACGCTCGAAGCCATGCGTGCCGAGGGAATCGACGGCACCGTCTACAGTCACCCCGTTGGCGACCACGGGCACGCCGCCGGTCCGCTCATCGGCCTGTGGGACCGCCAGGACGGTGTGCCCGGCCGGGGCGACGTGCCCCTCCTCCCCGGGACCTGGTTCTCGATCGAGCTGCAGGCGGCCACTCCGGTCCCTGAGTGGGACGGCCAGCTGCTCCGCTCGATGCAGGAAGAGGACGCGGAACTCACCCGGGAGGGTACCATGCGCTGGATCCTGCGCCGACAGACGGCCTACCATCTCGTTCGGTAAGGTCGCCCGTGACACTTTCCGCAACGTGCCTGCGTAGGGTCGCTCCGAACGCCCTGCCAACGGGAGAAGAATCGTGATGTCACGTATCCTGGTTTTCTGTTGTGCGCTCGCCGTCATCGCCCCATCCGCGGCCGACGCCCAGCTCCTGTCGCTCGGTCTCCGCGGTGGCGCCTCCCAATCGACCATGTCCCTGTCGAGTGGATCGCCGGCCAGCCGGACTGGGATCGTGGTTGGGCCAACCGGTGTGGTCTGGCTCAGCGACGCGCTCGCGGTCCAGTTCGACGCGCTCTATGTCGGCAAGGGGTTCAAGCCCAACACGGCCGGTGGGGTCACGAGCGCGTTGAAGCTCTCGTACATCGACATCCCCATCGTGGCAGTCTTCAGCCTGCCGAAAGCGGGATCGAGTACGATCCAGCTCCGCCTTCAGGCGGGGGGCACGTTCGGGTTTCGAGTGCAGTGCAGCGTGGATCAGGGCACGGGCGACGTCACGGGCATCACCGACTGCAATCCCGACAACGTGGGGACATTCGATTTTGGCGCGGTGGGCGGGGCGGGCGTGAAGATCGGCAAGGGCCGCGGGGGCATCGTGATCGACGCGACCTACACGTTCGGGTTGCTCGACGCCAATCTCGACTCGGGCCAGAGCGCCCGGAACCGGGCGTTCCAGATCAGCGCGGGCTTCCTGTTCCCGATCATGTAGGGACCGCCCTCCCCGATTCGCGCGCGTGACCGCTTCTCCCCGGCTCCTCGACGAGCTGCCGACCCCGGCGCTGGTGCTGGATCTCGCGCGGGTCGACCGCAACATCCTGCGGATGGCCACGCGCTGCCGCGCGCTGGGCGTGTCGCTCCGCCCCCACCTCAAGACGCACAAGTGCCTGGAAGTGGCGGACCGGCAGCGCGCCCAGGGCGCTCACGGGGTCACGGTATCGACGCTCGTCGAGGCGCAGGTGTTCGCCGAGCACGGGTTCGACGACATCACGTGGGCGTTCCCGGTCATTCTCAACCGCATTCCCGCGGCGCGCGCCCTGGCCGAGCGGGTCACGCTGCGGTTGTTCGTGGACGGTCCCGACGCGCTCGCGGCGCTCGAACGCGAGCAGTTCCCATTTCACGTCTGGCTCAAGATCGACTGTGGCTACCATCGGGCCGGCCTCGACCCGGCCGCACCGGAAACTCTGGACCTGGCGCGGCGGCTCGCGGCGTCACCGCATCTCGCGTTCGACGGCATTGCCACCCACTCCGGTCACGCCTACGATGCCGTCGGTTGCGTGGCGATCCGCAAGGTAGCCGAGGCCGAGCGGCGCGCGGTGGCGGACTTCCGCAGTCGCCTCGCGGACGAGGGGATCGCCGTGGCGGCGTCCGTCGGGTCCACGCCCGCCATGTCGTGCGTCGAGCGGCTGGATGGCGTGCAAGAA
>Ga0224505_10002566_pt1 | contig 10593 bp, 9 predicted proteins | sample SF_Jan12_sed_USG_FD_169102 | JGI IMG/M metagenome (GOLD analysis project Ga0224505, IMG submission 169102) | Sediment microbial communities from San Francisco Bay, California, United States - SF_Jan12_sed_USGS_4_1 | ecosystem: Environmental > Aquatic > Marine > Sediment | place: USA: California...
ATGGGGGGTGAGGTCTTCGCCGCGCCCTGCGATGTCCGGGATCGGGCCTCGGTGGACCGGTTTCTGGCCGAGGTGATGGAGCGGTACGGGGCGGTTCACTTCCTGGTGAACAACGCCGGCATCGCCATCGACGGCGCGCTCTGGCGGATGAGCGACGAGGCGTGGAGGGAAGTGCTCGACACCAATGTCACCGGGGCGTTCAACTGCCTCCGGGGGGTGGCGCCGATCTTCCGGCGCCAGCACTACGGCAAGGTCGTGAACGTGAGCTCGCACCAGGCGCTCCGGCCCGGCTTTGGGGTGGCCAACTACGCCGCCAGCAAGGCGGCGCTGGAGGGACTCACCCGCTCGGCGGCAGTCGAACTGGGTCCCGCCAACGTGAACGTGAATGCCGTGGCTCCCGGGTTCATCCGCACCGAGCGGATGCGGATGCTCCCCCAGGAGGTGACCGACCGGGCGCAGAAGCACAGCGTGCTCGGCCGCGTGGCCGAACCGGAGGACGTGGCCAACGTGGTGCGGTTCCTCTGCTCGGAGGATTCCCGTCACATCACCGGGCAGGTCATCGTGGTGGACGGGGGGCTTTCGCTCGATTGAGCCGGGCGTTTCCCGCCGTCGCCGCCCCCATTACGTTTCCCGCCGTGCCAAACCACATGCGAACTCCCGCGCTCCTCGCCGTGCTGGCGGCGTTCGGCTGCGGTGGAGGGGGGGCTGCCAAGTCCGGCCCCGAACCGGAGAAGGAACCGGTCCTTCCGCCGCCCATCCCGCTCGTGACCACGCCGTTCGCGGGACAGTCGATCGCGGTCACTCCGCTCACCCTGATCGTCGCTGCCGACACCATTCCGAGGATTGCGCCACTCAACGACCGAACCGTGGCCCTGGCATGGGCCGATTCGATCATCGGCCAGGCGATCACCTCCCGGGGGCCGGACGTGAAGTGGGTGCTCCCCGCCGAGCTCCGGAAGGTGGCCCGGCGGTCGCCGACCGTTGCACCGGACCCCGACAAGATGGGGCAGGCCGCCCTGCGTGAGCAGGATCTGGAAGAAGTCCCCGATCCGTTCCGCAACTACATCCGCAACCTGGTCGCGCTGATCAACGGCCGGTATGCGCTGGTGCCCGCGGCCCTGAGCTTCACCCCGAGGCCCGACGGCCGGATCCGCGCCGAACTGGCGCTGGCGATCGCCGACACCCGGAGCAACAAGGTGCCTTGGCAGACGGTGGCATGGGCCGACGGGAGAACCCCGGAGCTCGCGCTCACCGCCGCGCTGGCGACCGTCCTCCCCCTGGGATTCTGACCGGGCATGACCTACCACGTCACGCTGATCCCGGGCGACGGCATCGGCCCCGAGATCACCGCCGAGACCGTGAAGGTGCTCGAGGCGACGGGGTTGAGCTTCGTCTGGGACGAGCAGCTCGCGGGTGTGGCGGCGGTGGACGCCACTGGCACGCCGCTCCCCGACGCCACGATCGAGAGTATCCGGCACCGCAAGGTCGCGCTCAAGGGGCCGCTGACCACGCCGGTCGGCGCCGGCTTCCGGTCGGTCAATGTCCAGCTGCGCAAGGAGTTCGAGCTGTTCGCCAACATCCGGCCGGCCCGGACCCTGGTTCCGGGCGGGCGGTTCGAGAACGTGGACATCGTCCTGGTCCGGGAGAACCTCGAGGGGCTGTACGTCGGGGTCGAGCACTTCATCGCCATCGGTGGCGATCCCCGCGCGGTTGGTGAGTCGCTGGCCATCGTGACCCGGGCGGGGTGCGAGCGGATCATCAGGTACGCCTTCGAGTACGCCCTCCGGCAGGGTCGGAAGAAGGTCACGATCGTCCACAAGGCCAACATCCTCAAGATGGTCAGCGGGCTCTTCCTCGAGGTCGGACGCCGGATCGCCAAGGAGTACGAGGGGCGCATCGAGGCCGGCGACATGATCGTGGACAACTGCGCCATGCAGCTGGTGCTCCGGCCCGAACAGTTCGACGTCATGGTGACCACGAACATGTTCGGTGACATCCTGAGCGACGAGGTCTCCGGCCTGGTCGGCGGACTGGGGCTGGCGCCCGGCGCGAACATCGGCACCCACGCCTCCATCTTCGAGGCGGTGCATGGCAGCGCGCCCGATATCGCCCGCCAGGGCATTGCCAACCCGTCGGCCCAGATCCTCGCCGCAGCGATGATGCTCGACCACCTCGGCGAGACCGCCTCCGCGAACCGTATCCGGGCCGCGGTGGAACAGGTGATCGTGGAGGACAAGGTGCGCACCAGGGACCTCGGCGGGAGCGCCACGACCCGGGAGTTCGGAGATGCCGTCGCCAGGCGGGTGGGCGCCTGAGGTACCCTGTGCGCGCTGCGAGCGGCGCGTGCCGGGGCTGGCGTGGGGGGAGTTGTGCCGCGAGTGCAGGGCGGAGCGAACCCGCCGCGCGGCCGGTGTTGCCCGGCGCGTCGCGCTGGCCGCGACGACCGCTGTCGGGCTCTACGTGGCGCTGGTGACGCCGCCGGTGCCGCTGATCCGGGTCTACGGCATCGTCGCGATCCTCGCCACCTACCTGCTGGTCCGCCAGATCGTCCACCGCGTCGCCATGGAGCTGCTGCCGCGCTGATCACGGCGATCGGGGGCCCGGGCGTCGCCCCCGCCGGGCCCGGTCGAGCCGCCGCCATCTGTCCTGGAGCCTGAACATGCCATCATCCCGATCCCGCTACACCGGCGCGCTGGCCCTGCTGCTCGGCGCCGCGCCCGGCGCGTCCGCCCAGGTCGGCCTCACAATGTTCAACGATGGGCGCGTCCTGGTGCGCCGGACCGTGCCGGCGGACCTCAAGCAGGGCCAGTCGGAGGTCAGCGTCGCGATTGGCCAGGTGGATCCCGCCACCGTGTTCTCGCTCGACAGCTCGGTCACCATCCTCGGCAGCCGCTACGAGGGCGGGGTGGACGAAGGCAGCGTGGTGCGTCGCGCAGTCGGCCGGCGGATCACGTTTCTGTCGGGACGCGACACGGTTCGAGCCGAGCTGGTCGGGGTCGACCCGGAGCGGTACAAGCTCACCGATGGCAGCGTCGTGTTCGGTCGGCCGGGAACCGCGCTCTGGCCGGCCGACCTGGTCATCACGAACCCGACCCTGTCGCTGAATGTCTCCACCAGCAAGCCGCGCCGGGCGCTCCCGCTCGGCTACTTCACGATGAGTGGCGGCTGGGAGGCGAGCTATCACCTGCTGATGGGCGCCAAGGGATTGGCCTCGGTGAGCGGGCAGGCGGTACTCCGGGCGGGTCCGCTGAAGGTGAAGGAAGCCAGCGTGCAGCTTCTGGCGGGGGATCCGGGGCGCGCGATGCCGCAGGCGCCGCCTCAGGCCTATGGCGACATGATGGTCGCCCGGGCGAACATGGCGAAGGAATCGGGTGTCGGGGAGGCGACGGTCGGGGACGTCCACATCTACTCCCTCCCCGGCCGGGTGACCATCGAGCCCGGCGTCGTCACCACGGTCCAGCTCTTTCCCCCAGCGACGGCGGGAATCACGAAGACCTACGAGGCGCCCAGCGCGAACCCGTACTACGGCCCCCTGCCGCAGTTCGGGGAGCCGATGGAATCGCCGATCGGCATCACCTACACGGTGCGGCGGCCTCGCAAATCGGATTTCGGCGACCGCCCGATGCCGGCCGGCACCGTCAGGCTCTACGAATCCGACAGCGCCGGGCAGGCCCAGCTCATCGGAGAGGCCTCCGCGGGCCACACCGCGGCAGGCGAGGATCTCCGGGTCTCGGCGGGGGTCGCGTTCGATCTCGGCGCGACGAGGGTGCAGACCACCTACACCACGGGACGTGACACCACCGGCGGACGGAAACGGACGGTGGCCACGGCCGATTACCGCGTGACCCTGACGAACGCGCGGTCGGAGCCGGTGGCGGTGGACGTGCTCGAGGAGCGCGGCGGGGAGTGGAGCGTGGTCTCCAGCAGTGTGCCGGCCGAGAAGCTCTCCTCGACCCGGACCCGCTTCCGGGTCACGGTCCCCGCCGGTGGCGAGGCCATCCTGACGTACCGACTCCGGGTCCTCTGGTGAGCGTCGTCGTCGCTCACTTGTCCGACATCCACTTCGGCGGCCGGTGCGACCTGCCCCAGGTCGCGGCGCTGGAGGAGTTTCTGCCCACCCTGAATCCCGGGGTGATCGTGGTGTCGGGTGACATCTCGATCCGGGCAAGGCATGGCGAGTTCCAGGCGGCCCAGCGCTTCCTGTATGGCCTCGGGCGGAGCGCGCCGGTCCACCTCATTCCGGGCAACCACGACACCCAGTGGTGGCGGAGCCCGCTCGGTGTGCTCGGGACCCGGGTGCTTCATTCGAAGTACCGCCGGTATTTCGGGGAGGAACTGACGCCGGTGCTCGAGCTGGATGACGTCATCGTTGCCGGCATGCTGTCGGCCAACGGTCTCTCGCTCGGCTCCCTGACCTGGAATCCGAATGACTGCACCGTGAAGGGCGACCTGCCGGCCTCCGAGGTGACGCGGGTGCGTGAGATCTTCGCCGCCGCGCCGCCGCACAAGGCGCGGCTGGCGGTGCTGCACCACAACGTGCTGCCGGGAGTCGTCTCCCGGCGGTGGGGGTTGTCCCGGCCCCGCGCCGCGCAACGCGCGCTCGCCAGTCTCGGGGCCGATATGGTCCTCTGCGGCCACGACCACACCGAGGGGGCGGGCCTGCTGGAGGGCGGGACCGTGGTGAGCACGTCTGGTACCCACTCGGTCCGGACCCGGGGCGGTCGCCCGTCGGCATTCAACCTGCTCCGCATCGACGGGCGGCGGATCGATATCGAGTTCTTCATCTACTCGCGCGAACACCGCACCTTCCGTCGTGGGGAGACCGCGAGCTTCGCCCGGCCCCGCCGTGCAGCTGGTCCTCTGGGCGCCTGAGCCCGCGGCGGTCGCTTCCCCGCCTGCCGGGGGGGAGCATCCGGCCGTGGTGCTGGGCCGGCGCCTCCGGCTCGCGGGCCTGCCCGATGCGACCCCCGTGGTCACGCACCGCAACCAGCAGGTGATGGTGTCGTGGCGGCCGGGAAAGGGGCTCCGACTGCACGAGGGGTACGCGCACGCGCCCGACGACGTCCTGACGGCGCTGGTCAGCTTCCTCACTCCCGGGACGCGGCGGGCGGCGCGGCTGGCCGCCCGGCAGGTGTTCCTCGCGTTTCCGGTGGAGGACTTCGCGCCGGGGAGCCCGCGCGACCCCCTCACCCGGGAGCGCCCCGGTGACGAACGCGCGCTGGCGAGGCTCCGCCAGCTGCACCTGGAACTCAACCATCGTCACTTCGATGGCGCGCTCGGCCGGATCCCGATCCTGCTCTCAAGCCGGATGCGGCGCCGGCTCGGTGAACTGCGCCTGGAGCGCCAGACCGGGCGGGCGATCCGGATCACGCTGAACCGCCGCCACGTCCGCCGCGACACGTCGGTCGCCGTCATCGACACACTCTTGCACGAGATGGTCCACCAATGGCAGGCCGAGTCCGGCCGCGCGGTGGACCATGGCGCCGAGTTTCGCCGCAAGGCACGCGAGGTCGGCATCAGCCCCCGGGCGACGGCGGGTGAGCTCCGACCGGGCCGCATCGCCGCAGGGCAGGGCTGACCGGGCGGCGGGCGCCACGCCGCCACAGTATCTTCGGCAGCAACCACCGACCATGGGCTGGTATGGGAGCCTTTGAAGGCGTCGACTTCTACGACATCGATTCCCTGCTCGGCGAGGAGGAGCGCGCGGTGCGCGACACCGTGCGCGCCTGGGTCGAGGAGCAGCTCATGCCGGTCATCGGGGAGTGCTACCTCGAGGGCCGTTTCCCGAAGGAGCTGATCCCGGGGCTCGCCGAACTGGGCGTGCTCGGCGCCAATCTCCCGGAGGAGTTCGGCTGCGCCGGGCTGGGCAATGTGGCCTACGGGCTCATCATGCAGGAGCTGGAGCGGGGCGACAGCGGCATCCGCTCGTTCGCCTCGGTGCAGGGCGCGCTGGTGATGTACCCCATCTTCGCCTTTGGATCCGACGAGCAGAAGCGGCGCTGGCTGCCGCCGCTGGCCCAGGGCAGGGAGATCGGCTGCTTCGGGCTCACCGAACCCGACTACGGCTCCAACCCCGCCGGCATGATCACCACCGCCCGCGGGACGCGGGATGGCTGGGTGCTGAACGGCGCCAAGATGTGGATCACCAACGGATCCCAGGCGACGGTGGCGGTGATCTGGGCCAAGACGGGAGAGCTGCAGGATTCGAAGTCGGTCCGCGGCTTCATCGTGCCGACCGACACCAGGGGCTTCTCGGCGCGGGACCAGAAGGGGAAACTCTCGCTGAGGGCCTCGGACACCAGCGAGCTGGTGCTCGAGGATGTTCACCTGCCGAAGGACGCGCTCCTGCCCGGCTCGGGCGGGCTCAAGAGCCCGCTGATGTGCCTCACCCAGGCGCGCTACGGCATCGCCTGGGGGGCGGTGGGCGCGGCGATGGCGTGCTACGACGAGGCGCTGCGCTATTCCAGGACCCGCATCATGTTCGATCGCCCCATCGGCCAGACACAGATCCAGCAGGTGCGGCTGGCCGACATGCTGACGGAGATCACCAAGGCCCAGCTCCTGGCGCTGCAGCTGGGGCGGCTCAAGGACGCCGGCCGGGCGACGCCGCAGCAGGTGTCACTGGCCAAGCGGAACAACGTGAACATCGCCTGCGAGTGCGCCCGCGAGGCGCGGCGCCTCCTCGGTGCCAATGGCATCCTGGCCGAGTACCACTCCATGCGGCACCTCGCCAACCTCGAATCGGTGTACACCTACGAGGGGACCCACGACATGCACTCGCTGATTCTCGGCGAGGCGGTGACCGGACTCAGCGCGTTCTAGGCACACCATGCTTCGATTCGTCACTCTCGCGCTCTGTCTGGCGCTGCTCGCCCCCCCGCTCGCCGCCCAGCAGCCCGACAGCGCTCGGGCAGACTCCGCCAAGGCGGTTGAACTGGCTCCGATCGAGGTGATCGGAACGATTCTGGCTCCCACCGGGCCGCGCATCGGGTCGGGTGTCCCGGCCCGGACGACGATCCTCCGGCGGGAGCAGCTCGAAGCGATGGAACCCCGACTCCTCACTGACCTCCTGGTGACGCTACCCGGCTTCTCCAGCTACGACGACCTGGGTGCGAGTTACAAGATGTCCCTCTCGTCGCGCGGCTTCTACGCCTCGCCGGTGGTGGGATTGCCCCAGGGCATCTCCGTCTTTCTCGACGGCGTCCGGCAGAACGAGCCCGATGCGGCGCAGGTGAACTTCGACCTGCTGCCGATGGAGCACGTGACCCGGGTGGAGGTCCTCTCCGGCACAGCCTCGCTGCTGGGACGAAACTCGCTGGGCGGCGCAATCAACCTGGTGACCAACAGCGGCGGCGGGCCGGCACACGGCGAGCTGGAGGTCATGGGGGGCAGCTACAAGACCTTCGGCGCGGACGGCTCGGTCGCCGGCTCGATGGGCGGTGGCGATTGGAGCTACTACCTCGGCGGCGGCTATGACCGGGAAGACGGCTGGCGGCAGGAGACGGGGGCCGATGCCTACAACGGGTTCTTCAACCTGGGGCGGCTGGCGGAGCGCTGGGGTGTGCGCCTGCAGGGCTACGGGGCTGCCTCCTACGCCGAGCCGGCCGGGTCCCTGCCGGAGAGCGTTTATCGCACCAATCCGGACTCCAATCTGACGACCGGCGATTACGAGGACCTCGACAACCTGCAGCTGGCGGTGAGCGGCTACCGGACGACGGGGCCGGGGCAGCTCTCGGCGTCGGCATACTACCGCCGGCATCGGGCCGAGCGCTTCAACGTCAACCAGGCGAACGACCCCGACAACCTCGGCCGGTCGAACAACAAGATCTTCGGCGGAACGATCGACTACCGTTGGCAGGCCAGTGGCGCCGTCGGTGTTCGCATCGGCGCCGAGGGGTCGACCGCCCGCACGGCGGTGGAACTGTTCGCCGATTCCACCAAGTTCGGCGGGGCGGTCGCGCAGACCACTTTCGTCAAGAGCCCGACCTGGGACGTGGCGGGCTACGCGCTGGCGGATTACACCGTGGGCCGGGCCGTCTTCTCCGCCGGCGCTCGCTACGACTACGTCCGCATCCCGTTCGAGAACCAGCTCGACCCCACCCGCGACACCACCAGCTCCTATTCGCGGCTCAGCCCCAAAGGCGGGGTGTCGGTCGAGTTGGGCCGCGGTGTCAGCGTGTTCGGCTCGGTCGGGGCGGCCTATCGAGCCCCGGCGGTGATCGAGCTGGCCTGCGCCGACGAGGCCGAGCCCTGCCCGCTGCCGTTCGCTCTGGGGGACGATCCGCCGGTCAAGCCGGTGCGGGCGGTCACCTACGAGGCGGGAGGGCAGCTGGTCCTGTCACAGGCGATTCTCACTGCCTCGGCCTACCGCACCGACATCAGGGACGAGATCGTGCTGCTCGCCTCCGATCTCTCCCCCTCCGGATCCACTATCGAAGGCTATTTCGACAACCTCGACAAGACACGGCGGCTCGGGGTCGAGCTGTCGAGCCAGCTGTTCCTCAACGGCGGTCACACCCTGTACGCCAATTATGCCTTCACCCGCGCGACCTACGAGAGCGAAGCCGAGATCTTCAGCATCCGCGAGGACTTCGGCGGCGAGAACGAAGTTGAGGCGGGGGACGAATTTCCCCTGGTCCCGAGTCACCAGGTGAAGTTCGGCGGGGCGTTCAAGCTCCCCGCGGGGTTCTCGCTCGGCGTGGACGCCCGCTACATCGGGACCCAGTACCTGCGCGGCGACGAGGCCAACGAGGAGGAGAAGCTCGATGGCTACTTCGTGACCGATGCCCGGATCGGGTGGGAGGGACTCGGGTGGGAGGTCGGTCTGGTGGGGAACAATGTCTTCCAGTCCGAATACGCATCGTTCGGCACCTTCAACGTGAACCAGGGAGGGGGCGGCACCCTGGAGCGGTTCCTCACCCCCGGCTACAAGCGGGTGGTACGCCTGATCGTGCGCCGCGGCTTCGGCGGGTCCGGCACAGAGGACTGAGCCCGACCACCGCCCGGGGTGGCGGTCCCGCCCCCCGCGTGGCTACTTTGTCCCCGGTTTTCGCCGCAGCAACAATTCACGACGGCCAGAGGGTGCACGTGAAGATCGCAGTCTGCCTCAAGCGGGTTCCCGACACCACGAGCAAGATCGTCATCGGCGCCGACGGCCGCTCCATTGACGAAGCCGGCATCAAGTTCGTCCCCAACCCTTTCGATGAATACGCCCTCGAAGAGGCGCTCAAGCTGAAGGAAGCCGCCGGGAGCGGCGAGACGGTGGTGATCAGCGTCGGGGGAGATGCGGCCCAGGAGACGATCCGCACCGCGCTGGCGATGGGCATCGACCGGGGAGTCCTGCTCAAGTGCGGCGGATCACCCGACGGACTCGAGATCGCCCGGCTGCTCGCGGCCGAGCTCACGGCGGGCGGGTTCGACCTGATCCTGCTGGGCAAGCTTGCGGCCGACGACTACAACCACCAGGTCGGTCCGATGGTTGCGGAGCTGATGGAGCTTCCCTGCATCACCGCCGTGGCTCACCTGACCGTCGCCAATGGCTCGATCGAGGCCGAGCGGGAAATCGAAGGCGGGGTCGAGGTCGCGACCTGCGTGCTGCCCGCCGTGCTCACCTGCGACAAGGGGCTCAACAATCCCAGGCTGCCCTCGCTCAAGGGCATCATGGCGGCCAAGAAGAAGCCGCTCGAGGTGAAGGATGTGGCGGTCGGGCCGGGCTCCCTCGCCGTGCTTGGCCTCGCGCTTCCGCCGGAACGCGCGCCAGGACGTATCGTCGGGGAAGGACCGGACGCAGTGCCCGAGCTGGCCCGCCTGCTGCGTGAAGAAGCGAAGGTGATCTGACCATGCCCGTGATTCTTGCAGTCACCGAGCAGCGCGATGGCGCGCTCAGGAAGGTGTCGCTGGAGGTCGTCTCGGCGGCCCGGCGGCTCGCGGATCAGCTCGGGGCGACGGTCGACGCCATCGTCCTTGCGCCAGGCCCGGTCGGCGGGGTCGAGCAACTCGGCCAGCACGGGGCCGACCGGGTGCTCCAGGCGACGCACGATTCGTTCATCCGCTATTCGCCCGATGGCTTTGCCGCCGCCGTGGCCTCGGCGGGGAAGCAGGCCGCCGGCATCGTCTTCGCGGCGACCGCGACCGGCAGGGACCTGGCACCGCGGGTGGCCGCGCGCCTCGGTGTCGGGTTGGCGAGTGACGTCACCGAATTCGGCATGGAGAACGGGAAGGTTGTCGTGACGCGACCGGTCTACGCTGGCAAGGTGCTGCAGCGGCTCCGGCTCGATGCCACCCCCGCGATCATCTCCATCCGGCCGAATACCATCCGGCCAGTCCTCTCCGCCAAGGCGGGATCTCTCGCGGAGAGCACCGTGCCGGCGTTCACCGAACGGGTCAAAGTGACCGGGGTGAAGGCGCCGGCCGACGCGGCCCTCGATGTGGCGGAAGCGCCGATTGTGGTGAGCGGCGGCCGTGGCTTGAGAGAGCCGGAGCAGTTCAAGTTGCTGGAAGACCTGGCGGCCGCATTCGGCAGCGCGGCGGTCGGGGCGAGCCGGGCGGTGGTGGATGCCGGATGGCGCGATCACGGTTCCCAGGTGGGCCAGA
>Ga0224505_10002567_pt1 | contig 10590 bp, 11 predicted proteins | sample SF_Jan12_sed_USG_FD_169102 | JGI IMG/M metagenome (GOLD analysis project Ga0224505, IMG submission 169102) | Sediment microbial communities from San Francisco Bay, California, United States - SF_Jan12_sed_USGS_4_1 | ecosystem: Environmental > Aquatic > Marine > Sediment | place: USA: California...
CACCGTGCCTGGATGCAGGGGCTGTGGGATGCGGCCAAAGCCTTTGACCTGCCCGCGCGTTTTACGCCCGTATATTCGCCGTGAACACACGCTAATGGAAAATCTCGGTTTAAAGTACCACCCTTCCCCTTCAGACGTATACGTTCCATACCAACACAGATTGCTCACACACAACAGCCTCCAAGAGACTCCTCTTGGAGGCTGTATCGGAAACGGCGCTTGACATGCTGGCTCAGTGGGCCTCTCCCTCCAATGATTCAGCAGCTTCTGTCGCGTGCTTCTTCGCCTTATCCTTCTTGGCCTTCGCCGCCTTTTTCATCTCCTTTCTCTCAGCCTTGAGCGCATCTCGTTTTTCCTTCATCTCAGATCGCATGTGCTCTCGCTTGGCCTTCATGTCATTCTTCATCTGGTCTTTTTTCGACTTAAGACTATCCTTCATCTGTTCCTGTTCGGCCTTCATCTCACCTTTGGCTTCGCTGGCCATGGAGCCCATTTCACCCTTCAATTCAGAACCAAGATTCGTGAGCTCATCGGCTATGGCCAAGGCACTCGTCCCTGCAACCAAGGCGGACAGAACTGCAGAAATCATGATGACACGCATGAATAGCCTCCCCTGCAATAGGTGACCCCAATATGACCGGCGCCAGAAACTAGCGCCCAGTCTACGCCTACCCCGAGACAGAATTTCTGGCAACTAATTTGAGGTTTTCGACTCGCTTGAGCTACACGGAGGACAGAAGAGGCACGCTCGATAGAAGCACGGCCTTGATCAGGTTATGCCCGAGAGGCCGTGTAAGAGCAGGCCTTTGATCAAGCGCGCTCACTGCTGTCACATAAGAAACACACTAAGGCCTGATCTGCCACAACAAATACACCAACCCGACGGCCAATGCCGACATCACGACGAAATGCATGAACATCCTCCCTACAATTGATTGTTGTAATGGATCAGACGCCGGAAACCAGCATCTAGACTAGGGGTATCGCGAGATGGATTCTCAGGCAACTTATTTCAATATTTTGGCCGTTAGGCATGCGAGGAAAGGCAAATCCGGCGATCTCTTACAGACAGCTGGTGAGTATTACGTGACATGGGTGTCACTATGCATCCGACTGAAGACGTCCCAGTCGAACTGCTTCGACGTGACCGCATGGAGTGGAATCGGACCGATTGATCCCCGTTCACGATAGGCCAAGAGGCAGCCGACAATGTCTTCTGGCGACTCGATGAGCCGGTGCACCGCCTCATGGGCAAGATGCTGCGCAATCGCCTTGTCCTCCGGTATCGGTCGCGCACCTCGGAGTGTGTGGCCGAGGATGGTCGCTTTCGTCGCCAGCGTGAGCGGATAGTGATCCGGCCGCGCTTGCCGTTCCGGCCATCGGGCGATCACGCCGGCCACGTAATCGACGAGCCCATGGACACCGCCATCCCTGTGATGCCGATGCGGGGTGCGCTCGGCGACGACGAACAAATGGCTCTTATTCGGCACTCCCAACGTCCGTTTGAGTGTCCCGAGGATGACGTCATCGATATAGGCGTTGGGGTCGGGATGTTCATTGACCAACAACCCTTCGGCTCTAGCTTGGTACGCGCAGGCCAGCGCAAGGTGACCTGAGCCGGCACCCATCACCTCCACAAAGAAGACACTTCCCATCGCTGCGCTTGTGGCTTTGAGAGATTCGATGGACTGATCCGCCAACGCCACGGCGGACTGGAATCCGAGAGAGATGGTTCCTTCGATATTGTTGTCAATGCTGCCCGGTATGCCGACCACCTGCGCGCCGAATCCTTCGTAAATAGCCCTAGCGCCCCGCATACTGCCGTCGCCGCCAAGCACAATCAACGCGCCGTCACGCAGGTAGGGCTCGAGGTGGCGCATCGCCGCGTGCTGCACGGTCTCTTGCTTGAACTCTTCGAAGCGGCTGCTGCCGATGGGACTGCTCGGATGGCTGCCCATGCCGCGAGTATCTTCTTCAGTGACACGTTCAATCCAGTTGTTCGCCAGACCCAGATAGCCGTGACGGACAAAATAGACTTCCAATCCCAGACGTTGGCCGGTGACATGCAATTCTTTCAAGGCGGCGCCGGCTCCGGCAAAATCGCCTCCTGACACCAGGGCAACAATTCGCTTGAGGGATCTGGGGTTGAGTGTCACACGGTCTTTTCTCACGCGCTCCACCGCCACCCATGTGTTACGCGCGACTCGCTCCCGCTCGGATAGGCCAACCGCCGTTGAATAGCCGGACAAGCGGCCTTGTTCGAACGTGAGCAATACCACATTGTCTTGGCTTTCCTTGTAATCGCTGAACTCACTGAAGGCTTCATGAAACGGTCGTGGGTCCAAATAGATCATCAAGGCCCGCAGGGTGGAACTGTGCGTATAGAGGCAGGCGACTTTCCCCTTCTGCGCGGAGCCCAACCGGTGGAGACCGTCGATAACGTCCACATAGAGGTCGAAGAAAGAATTGCCATCCGGATAACAATAGAGCGGTTCTTTTATCAGCCGCTTGGCGATGGCGGTCTCCACACTGAAGGCCCGAGCGGCTTCCTCGAGCTCCAGCGTTTTTTCCAATCCCGTCACCCAACCGAAATCCGAGGATTCAAGAGCCTGCTCGATTCTCGGTTCTGGTGGAGAAACACCTTGCAGGAGCGCCATAGACACTCGTTCGTAGAGTTGCCTGGTATTCGGGCTACGGCTGATGCAATGCAGGAACGTTCGCGGGTCGAAGTAGTTGGTAAGGTGTAGAAAATCGAGTTGCTGCCCCACCACGCCGATCATGCGTGCGAGCGCCGTCCCTACTGCATCGGCTTTGGCAACACCTCGTTCGGGGTCCAGTTGGTTCGGCAAGCGGCATCCGACGCGATGGGTCTTACTGTCGACCTGTGAAAGGCCATGACGCATCGTAAAGAACAACGTTCGGTCGGCAAGATCCCGAGGCAACAACCAAAATCGGTCATCGCCCAGTTCCAAGACAATGCGGCCTTCTCCCAGCGTGGGCGTGAGTTGCGTACGAGGCACGATGGCCACAGGTCGCCGATAGGTCGGTTTAGCCACCGCCCCGATCGGAGCCCGGAGCAGCGGTTGCAGCGATCCGTCCGCAAGAAGCGCGTTCCAGGCCGCAAAGAATATCAGCTGATCATCGATGAGACTTTCGCGAGCTGACCGGTATGCGTCAGCCGTAGCGAATCCGGACCGAGCACGCTCAAGAAACGAGCGAACTTGTTCCATCTTAGCGTGGACGTGCTCAATGTCATTGTTTGACGTTTCTATCGGCTGAGGTACGAGGAGGCCACGCTGCACCGCCCTTCGAGCGAGGGCTCGACCATAGGCAAGGAGTCCTTCAATCGTGACGAACTCGAGGGGGTGACTCATGACAATCCTCAATACGGTGACAACCTGGCTCTCGATATTCTCGGAGCGAATACCGAGAATGATTCCATATCGGAGCTTTATGGCAAGATTGTCCGTTCAATTGTTGTTCAATCCTAAACCGATGTGCAGCTCGTAGCAAGGGATGCAATCGACGATGAGCAACAAACGGCAACCGCACGTACCTCACGCACTAAAATAATCGAAAGAACAATCCGGGCAGCTCAGGTATTCCATACACCGGATGACGTAACTTGCTATCAACCGTACGTTGGGGGTAATGTTGAGCAGAGTCCAAGTAGAGGGCTACATAGAACTATCAGCCCTTGAGGCGTTGCATGTATTAGAGCTAGTGAATGACTCGATGAATTGCTATAAGCAATGTTCATCTGACGAGTGAGGAATTCGCTGGCTCTGAAGTTGAATACATTCAGAAAGTGAGCGAGCAACTTGCCAAAAGAATGACGAGCGAGCAGATGGCAGCACTGGGCGCAAGAGCCAAGCAGACGATTGCGAACTTCTGAGATGGATAATAGGGTTTCTGAAAACAGAACAGATGCTGTCCCGGCCGGTACGATTGGGCCATAGGAAGAATGCGGCTGTGCTCAGGCCTCATCCGATTGAGGCAAGTATTAGCTCTCTTGTCGATCAACATAACTCACGGGGGCTGCTAAGGGCAGACACAGATCATGGGTGACTTTCGTTTTCTCTATTTAATTTACATCCCCGCAGGAATTGGATTTCTTATCATGCTCCTTCTCTGGTGGCTGATTGAATCCTTCAGGGATTGAGCTTCTGAAGCAATCGTAATCATGACTGCATGAATCGGATCGCGCTCCGTCTTATCACCATACTCGTAACTGGCTCCCCAAGCCTACCGCTTGCAATGGGGGAAGAACCGCCTCAACAACCTGGCGCGAAGGACCGATTACAACAGGTGCTAGGCACAGAAGGTGGAACAACTGTCTACGTGGATGCCGCCGGTAATGTACACAGCACGACTGACCTCCCGAACGGTGATCGAATTGTTACCGTGCAGCCGCCGCAAATTCAAGGGCTCAATCTTGGTCCTCCCCTGCAATTGAACAACCGGCCCCTTCAGCTTCCACCAACGCCTCCAGTGCCTGCCCAACCGTCTCCGCCGGATTTTCCACAGAGGGCTCGGTAGGGCACACCGTACTTCGAGTTCCAATCTCGCACTCTAGAGTACGATCGCGTGGTGACTCGCTCTCTCCTGATCCTCTCCCCACCATATTTTTCGTCTTGACGATCCCTTCAAAGGCACGCCATACTCCGAAAATCATGCAGACCCTTGGCATCATTCTTCTACTGTTGCTTGTCCTTTCCACAGAACAAGCGACGGCGTTTCCACCGGCCGGCAGTAAAGACCTGCAGACACTCCAGACCCAGGCGAATCAGGGGAATGCAGAGGCGCAGAATGGCCTCGGAGAACTGTATGCCAAGGGGAAGGGAATGCCTCAGGATTATGCCCAAGCTCGAGCCTGGTATGAAAAAGCAGCAGCCCAAGGTCATCCGCATGCGCAAAACAACCTCGCGGAGCTGTATTTTGCAGGACTGGGCATGCCACAAGACTATGTGCGCGCGTACATGTGGGTGAACCTCGCGGCGACACATATGAAGGGTGAGGACAAGAAGCAAGCAGAAGAGAACCGCGACGATGTCGCCCGGCTCATGACTCCCGCACAGATCGCCGAAGCCAAGCAGCTCTCAGAACACTGTCGGTCAAAACAGTTTAAGGGCTGCTGAGATTCAAGGGCGGTTTTTCCCACCCTGCGAATCCATCCTTCCTATTCCGTTCTCAAAACAGAGTCACAGCAACTTCTCCGTCAAGAAACCGGCATGGCGTGGATCAATCACCACATGGGCAAACCATCCATAGAACGTAATCACATCCTGTTCACGTCGGTGATACCAAGATCACCCCCATGGCTGTGTTCCCTCTAGCAACTGCAACATCACGCAGTGAAGAGAATGAGGCCTTTTCATCCACAGTCTGCTATCTCTGCTCCTCCCATGATGCCCTCCCGCCAACCAAAGTAGGAACTGCCGAAAGCACTGCTCCCAGTATCACCGCAGTCACTGCCCATATGCTATCGCTCACAAATGAGATGAAAATGGGTACCGATCCATTCACCTGACTCCGGACCAAACCACACGCTTACCGGAGCAGCAATATCAGCACCAAACCCAGAGACACCATCGCCACCACCGCTGTCACGAGACACATCGTCAGAAGACGTTCATACCGACGTTCCGCCAGAGCCGCCCCCTGTTCCAGCGCCTCGAGCGTGGTTCGCATTTGCATCGCCAAGTCCTTGATGTGGGTGTCGTTCCTCGCTGCGGCGGCCTGAAGCTCGGTGACCTGCTGTTGAAGCATTGAGGTCTGGTTGGGAGCCGCATCGGCACCCTTCTTGGTAAATACAGGGGCAGCTGCGGATAAGATCGTCCCCACATGTGGCAGAACGGCTTTCAACGCAGGAAAGAGCCAGGCAGGCATCGTCAAGGGCCTCACAAGGATACGTCTAAACCAGAGCAGCAGTTCAGGCTCATCACAAAACGAAATCCTCTATAAATTGGGTGATATTCTTGCAATGGCTCAGCCACTTGTCAACGTCGAGTATTTCACCGTCCCCTCTGAAAGGATTTCTCCCCTCGTCCCATATCCTCCGGTGAGGGCCGCCACAAAGCCATGGCGAGCGGGAGGAAGGATGATATGGGGCAAGACACGACTACATGCCAGCCGATTACATCATCTTTATGGCGTGATCCCCGCCTCTATCAAATTGTCAGCCTTTCGACACTCCTTCTCTACGGGCTTCTATTTCTGCACCTCGACGTTTCCCTTTGGCAAATCATCGTCACACTCGGTACCGCTCAACTGACTCAGTACGCCGCCACGAGATATGTCAACCTCCCCTCCTTCGATCCGAAGAGTGCGCTGATCTCGTCGCTTTCTCTTTGCCTCCTACTTCGAACCAACGACCTCGTCGTGGCCGCACTGGCCTCGTTCATTGCAATTGGCAGCAAGTTCGTCATTCGATGGAACAACAAACACATCTTCAACCCCACGAATCTTACTCTCGTCGTTGTCCTTGCCGGTGATCTTGGCTGGATTTCGCCTGGCCAATGGGGACAGGCCGTCTGGTTTTGGTTTTTCGCTGCATGCCTGGGAAGCCTGGTCGTCACCAGAGCAGCACGGGCCGATGTCACACTGGCCTTCCTGACCTTCTACATTGGACTTCTCGTTGTTCGTACGTGGTGGCTCGGCGATCCGCTGACAATTCCCCTGCATCAGATTGAAAGCGGCACACTGCTCATCTTTGCCTTCTTCATGATTTCCGATCCTAAGACGACGCCGGACTCACGAAGCGGTCGGATCCTCTTTGCATTCATGGTCTCGCTGACGGCACTGTACATCCAGTTTGGATTCTTCAAACCAAATGCCCCACTCTGGGGTCTCATCCTCTGTTCACCCGTCGTGCCCTTAATTGATCGGCTGTGGCCTGGCATTCGCTATGACTGGTCGAGACCTACCGTGGGTCACAGCTCAGTACCTGTTCATCTGACACCATCGTTTCACGCACAAAGGAGGTTTTCATGAGTCCCGTACTGGTCCCTCTGTTCACGTTCGTCCTGAGCCTACCGCTCTGGAGTGGTGATGCCTCGGCATTCTGCGGCTTCTATGTGGGCAAAGCCGATACGAAGCTTTTCAACAAAGCATCAGAGGTGGTCATCGCCCGCCACGACAGTAAAACCGTCATCACCATGGCCAATGACTTCAAGGGTAACGCGAAAGAGTTTGCGATGGTCGTGCCGGTGCCAACCGTCTTAGAACAAGATCAGATCCATATCGGCGATTCGGCAGTCCTGAAACACCTGGCCGATTACTCAGCGCCACGGCTAGTGGAGCACTTCGATCCCAACCCCTGCCAGATGATGTACCCGGAAAGCCGTGTCATGGACATGGTGGCGAAGTCGGCTGAACCACCGATAAACCGAGGGAGAGACAAGGCGTTGGGTGTAACCGTTGAAACGCAATACACCGTCGGCGAATACGACATCCTGCTTCTCTCCGCCACGGAAAGCCAGGGGCTCGAAACCTGGCTAACCGAGAACGGATACAGGATTCCAAAAGGAGCTTCAGGGGTGCTGCACAGTTACTTGAAACAGAATATGAAGTTTTTCGTCGCGAAGGTGAACCTAACCGAACAAGCCAAGCTCGGCTTTGCTCACCTGCGCCCGCTCCAGATTGCGTTCGAATCTCCGAAGTTCATGCTGCCGATTCGACTCGGGACCGTGAATGCCGACGGCGCCCAGGAACTTTTCATCTATACCCTGACAACACAGGGTCGGGTGGAAACGACGAACTACCGAACGGTCCGGCTGCCGGAAGCTCACGAGATTCCGCTGTACGTGAAAGACAGGTTCGGAGACTTCTACCGCGACCTGTTCACACGGCAAGTAAAACGCGAGAGCGAGCGCGGCGTGTTTCTCGAATATGCCTGGGACATGAATTGGTGCGATCCCTGCGCAGCCAATCCGCTATCGGCCGAGGAACTACGGAGTCTGGGCGTTTTTTGGCAAGACAATTCCAAGATGGTCGAGCGTGGACGACCGTTCATGCCACAAGCGCAGAATGTCTTTCTCACAAGACTGCACGTCCGCTATGATGCCACCCACTTTCCCGAAGACTTGATATTCCAGGAAACACCCGATCGCAGTAATTTCCAAGCGCGTTATATCCTTCGCCATCCTTGGACCGGAACCGAGGACTGTCCGACAGCGACGGCCTACCGGAAACAGGTGCGTGATCGCTATGAACGCGAGGCACAGGCGTTGGCGAATTTAACGGGATGGAATATCGGCGAGATCCGTAAAGCGATGAATCTCGCCTCGCTCCCGATGAGCGACGACAGGAAGTGGTATCAGCGCTTGTGGGAGAACTAAACTTGGAGAGACAGCGAGAAGGATCTCTCCGTGACCGACTGATACGCAACCAGCAGGCTGCGGCTGTCCGAGGAGGTCTCGTGCTCAGGTGACACGTCCCCGACTGGATGATGAGGGGCAGCAGCCTTTGATTCTGGTTTATGGCGCAGCTCCCCAGCAAGATGCTCCCGTAGCTGGTCGAGGAAGTCTGGAAGATTACGACGAATTTTGTCTATGTCGCCCCTGAGTTCATTCAGCGCCTCGAAGACTTGTTGAATCAATGAGGCGAACTGCTCGCCGTTCGCCGGCAGGGAAAGATGCGCAGTATCAGAAGATGCAGGTGACGGGGTGGGCGCCGTGGTACCATTGGACGACTGCGGGATCGCCGCAGCCGCCGCTGGCGCCCCACCCGGGGTACCGCCTGATGCCGACACAATGGTGACAGACCGGACAATCTCGACACTGAGATCAAGACTGGAGAGACTCTCCAACCCGTGAAACCCTTCAGCAAGGTGAACAGTTTGAGCCTTGGCCTCCTCATGCTGCCCCTGAAAGAATCCGCGAAAGATCCCTGAGACCGTTTCGAATAGCTTCTCTAGGTCCGTCACTTCATCTTCGTCGAGATCCCCACTGACTGTCACGCCGAAATTGTGAGCATGCGCACCCTGCGCCAATCCAGCCTTGAGGGTCCCAGTTCCCTGATGGGTTTGGACGGAAGAATGGAGGGAACCAGCTTGATACTCGTCATCACTATCGGCCACCAAGGTAATGCGGTCGCCATCTGCGGTGATCACATCCAACCGTCCTGAAAACTCACGTACCACCGAGAGCGCACTGACTCCTGTATCCAGTCGATAATTTCCTACCTCAGGTCGTGAACCAGGATTGAAGAACTGCCGTGGGTCGAAGGATGTCAGGGACTGCACCGACATAGACATGGCCTATCCTCAGTCTTACAATGTGTGAGGAGAAAATCATCCCGTCGATTTCCTATCGGCGCACGAGCGACCGAACTTGAGGGACTCTTATGGTATAGTGACGCCATCGTCCTTATCGATATGGAGGTCCACCATGCAGAACTGTGTACGATGCTTGGCAGCCGTGGGTGCAAGTCTGGTGCTCGGCCTGACTGGCTGCACGATCAAATCCACCCTGGAACAAATCACGGATACCACATCCAATGTGACCGGAACGACCTCAGGTGCAGCCTGGTGGAATGAAGATGGTCACCTCAAGCCAGACTTCAAGACCACCGCCTTTGTTTCCTTGAACTATGACAATCTGCAACACGATCTGGCGGCTGGACAGGGGGAGTACCTTGCATCCGTGAGCCGGCTGTTAGGGGTGCCGAGTCATCAGGAGCCGGCATTTTTTTCCGAGGCCCAGGCAGGGTACGCCACAATAGGCGACCAAGGTCCGACGGCGCTGCTCACGCTCCTTCGCGATCGAGCACAACCGTTCGTGAATTGATCAAGTAGCAGCACACATGGCATGAGGGTGTTGCCGAACGAGGCAGTTCAGCGATGAGAAGGAGCAGGCGCTGATCGCCACGCGAAGTGCCCGGACCTCACGCGCTTTTCTCGATTCAACGCATGTGCAAACGTCGTCTGCTCCTCTGAGCCTCCTCAGTACATGCCCGAGGAGGTCCAGAGGAAATGTTGACCGAACCAAGTCTCGTACAGCTTATTTCATGAGCGACGCAAAGAAATTGCGCGCCACCTCACCGCCTGAATTCCCGACGAAATCGTTCATGGTCTTGGTGATCCTGGGTACCATTTTAGGTCCCAACGCCACCTTCGCAAATGCCGATTCCAGTCCGGCTTGGTCGACAATCGGGCCGGTCACCGCCTTCACGTCGGTTGCCTCCTTCAGGTAGGTCCCCATGGCGGGAAAGGAGTTGCTCAGAGTCGAAAAATCTGCGGCCGGTATTTTCCCCTTGGCGTAGTTGAGGATGGAGCCGACTGCTGCCTTCCCTTGGCTGGGACCAATTCCATGTTGTTGGGCCACCAGGCTTGAGAGTGCATCTTGTACTTTCACAGCTGGTAGGCCGGCACAACCGGACAGTCCGAACACACCCAGAAACAGAGTGGCGGTGACGAACGATAGGTACTTCACGACAGGACCTCTTCGCGTATTGGATGAGATTAGACTTCTTGCATAACCATGCGCTACGGGTTTCCTTTCCGACCAGAATATGATTCCCTGCACTCCAGGACGGGGGAGGACCAGTCATGGAGCTACAGGGGTTTGAAGATATGCCGGATGTCACCTT
>Ga0224505_10002570_pt1 | contig 10585 bp, 9 predicted proteins | sample SF_Jan12_sed_USG_FD_169102 | JGI IMG/M metagenome (GOLD analysis project Ga0224505, IMG submission 169102) | Sediment microbial communities from San Francisco Bay, California, United States - SF_Jan12_sed_USGS_4_1 | ecosystem: Environmental > Aquatic > Marine > Sediment | place: USA: California...
TTTGCCGGCCCTGCAACTGCAACCGTGGTGGAAGCTGCGGACACGACGGGTTCGATCGAGCTCACGTTCAACCTCGGTGGGAGATCCTCGACCATGCGCCTCGACCCCGAAACGGCCCTGCTCGACGCCGCGCTGTCGGTGCGGCCCGAGTTGCCGTTCTCGTGCAAGGGCGGCATGTGCGCGTCTTGCAAGGCGAAGGTCGTCGAGGGTGAGGTGGCGATGGACAAGAACTATGCCCTGATCCAGGACGACCTCGATCGCGGCTTCACGCTGACCTGCCAGGCCCACGCCGTGACCGATCGGGTCGTCATCGATTTCGACCAGAGGTGATGTGACGACAATCCGCAACACCCGAGACGATGTGGTGAGAGCCGCCGGCCGATTGTTCGCCGACCGTGGCTACCACGGCACTTCGATGCGGGATCTCGGAAAGGAACTGGGCCTTCACGGGAGTTCGTTGTACTCCCATATCACCTCGAAGGAAGCGCTCCTCGTCGACGTGGTCATGCGGGGGGCCGAGCTTTTCGAAGAGGTGGCCAACCGAGCGCTGGAGACCGATGCGGCGGCGGTGGAACGGCTGAGGAGGCTCGTCGTCGGTCACGTCGACGTGGTCCTTGATCACCTCGACGAAGCGCGTACCTTCCTCAACGAGGCTCGCTCTCTCGAACCCGAACACCGGGCAACGGTGGTCACTGCGAGGGACCGCTACGAGCAGGCGGTCCGCACGATCATCGGCGGTGGAGTCGAGTCGGGCGAATTCGCAGCTTCGGTCGACCCGCGCATGTCATCGATCTACCTCTTGTCGATCCTCAACGCCCTCGACCGGTGGTACCGCCCGGAGGGCGACCTCGATCGGTTGGCCCTCGTGGACTCCCTGATGGAGTTCACGCTGTCGGCACTAGGGGCTGCACCGCAATAGCATGCCACCGTGGCGGAGTTGAAACCCGGGATCAAACGGACCGACGAAGTGACGGTGACCGAGGAGATGTCTCCCGCTCACCTGGCACCCAAAGTGGTGCTCTCGACTCCCAAGATGATCGAACTCATGGAATGGGCGGCGACCCTGTCGGTACAACCCCTCCTCGGCGAGGAGAAGACCACGGTGGGCATCCACGTCAACGTGTCGCACGAAGCTGCCGCTCTCGGAGGAGAGACGGTGGTCGTCTCCTCCGAGCTTGTCGACGTCGACCGCCGCAGGCTCACCTTCGCCGTATCCGTTCGGGTCGGCGACCGGGTCGTCGGAAGAGGAACTCACGAGCGGTTCGTGATCGACCGCGACTGACGGTCAGTTGTCCCTTTTTAGCTTGCCGCTGCCATTCTGATGGTCGCCGGTACGCGGATCCGTCGCATGGTGGACGCCCGGTTCCAGCACCCACCCCGGGCACTCGCGCTCCTTGCAGTTTGTCATTCCGCCGAGGTCCAATCCTGAAAACGGGTCGCCGGCGGGCAGGGGCACCAGATCGAGGGTGGTGGGCCCCGCGGGCTCGTCCGAGCCGGTCGGTAGCCCAGCGTCGCCGGAGCCGGGTCCATCGATCTCTGGGTCGCCGGGTTCGGGGTCGCCGGGTTCGGGGTTGCCGAGTCCTGCCGGAGTGCCTCCACCGGATGGGTCCGTGATATCGTCGACCGAGCCCGGGTTGGGGTCGTCGATTTCCGAAACCTCCTCTGGTGTCTCAGTCGGCGCCACTTCACCGGCATCCTCCGTGGGCTCCACCTGGTCGACATCGGAGTTGTCTCCGGTGTTCGAAGCCGTTTCGTCGATGTAGGTGAATGCCGCCGGCAATACACCACGCTCACCGGTCACGACGTCCACGACCTCCACGTCGACAGGGCCGGCCGCATGCGACGCCGTCTCGACCACGGCGAAACCATCACCAACGGTGACGAGCCTGGCGGGAGCGTTCCCAAAGCTGATGACCGGGCGAGAGGGGATGTCACCCACCACCGTGACCGTCGTACCACCCATGACCGAGCCGTGATCGGGGTTCACCCGCACCAAAGCGATTGTCGGCACCGGCCGTTCTTCTTCGGGGCTCTCGGCGACGGGGTCTTTGGCGTCGACCTCGGGGCTGCCATCTCCGTCGACGGCCATGCCGTCGACAGGGGCTGGATCATCCTCGTCCACGGGTGACTCGCTGTTCTCGGAGGGGTCCCCCTCCGTAGCCTCGTCCGCGGGCTCGGATTCGGTTCCCGGATCGCTACCGGGCTCGCCGGCCTGGGGCTCGGGGGACTCAGAGTCTCCGCCACCGACGGCCGGGTCCTGCCCGACACCGGAATCCTCGGGGTTATCGTCCGGATCGGCTTGCTCGCCAGGATCGGTCTCCTCGCCGGCGGGAGGTTCGGCTTCGACCGGATCTGCGTCGGACGGCGAGTCCTGACTCAGCCCGGGCAGCTCCCGAATGATGGCCGGGTCGACACGACCAACCGTGAAGAACACGGCCGATGGGTCACCCAACGTCACGGGCCGCTGAGGATCGGACATGTCGACCAGCTCTATCACGCCGGCGTAGGCGCCCTCGGGCAATGCGATCTCGAGATTCAGGACCTCGGTGCCGCGAACCAGCGCGGAACGCTTTGACCGGGTCAGTTCCTCGGTGACGAACACACGTCCCGTGGCATCGGTCTCCACCGTCCCGCCGGCGGTATCGATGGAGAGGCCGGTGACGGCCATCGGCCGTCCCTCGACCCCGGCCAGCATCGTGAACCGAAATCGAGCAGGCGTCTGAGGCGGTACGGTGAACGGGTCGTAGACGTGAGTACGGATCTGGACGGGATGTGCCTCACCGGGCTCGAACGAGTTGAAGTCGACGAAGGTGTACCCCACCGAAGGCGAGAACACCCGGGCCTCCACGGCGCCTCCCACATCGAGGCGCGGACCGGCCGCAATCGGCTTGGCGCGGTCGACGAGGGCACCGACGACGTCATCGACATCGGCGTTCGGCTCGGCCGACCACAGCAGGGCAGCCGCAGCCGCCACGTGGGGCGCGGCCATCGACGTTCCAGAGAACGTGGAGTAGCCACCGGGCACAGTGGACACGACGTGCTCACCCGGCGCCAGCAGATCCACCGGTCCGCCGGTGTTGGAGAACGAGGCGAGGGCATCCGTGGCCGTGGACGCACCAACAGTGAGCAGGTTGGGCGCATCGAGCGACGCCGGGTACACCCGCTGGGCAGCGAGATCTGCACCGTCGTTGCCGGCGCCGGCCACCACCAGTACTCCGGCGCTGCCCGCGGCGGCGATGACACGCTCGAGTACCACCGCCGCGGCGGGATCGGATGTGACCCACGATGCATTGATGATCTGGGCGCCGTTGTCGACGGCATAGGCCATGGCCTCCACCGCGGCCGACAGCGTCGGCGATTCGTCCCCGATCTTGAGCGGCATGATCGTCGATTCGTACGCCAGACCGGCCACGCCGATGCCGTTGCCGGCTCGTGCCCCGATGATTCCGGCGACGTGGGTTCCGTGTCCGATCGAGTCCTCGACGTCGGCGGTACCGTCAGCGAAGTCCCATCCCGAACAGTCATCGACATACCCGTTGGCATCGTCGTCGACGCCGTTCCCGCACGTTTCGTCATCGTTGACCCAGATCGCTCCGGCGAGATCCGGATGGGTCACGTCGACGCCGGAATCGACAACGGCCACCACGACGCCGCCGCCACGGGCGCGGTGCCAGGCTCGGGGCCCGTTCACGTCGGCATCGGCGACGCTCTCGATCTGGGTCGACGTACCCAGGTTTTCCAGCGGCCACTGCGCACCGAAGTACTCGTCGGCCGACGCGCCGGCGATTGAGACGTCCTGAACGGCTTCCTGCACACCCGGAACCGCGGCCAGCTCTTCGGTCGACATGGTCGACGCAACGAGATACGTGTCAAACCCGAGCGACCGGACCCCGGAGACCTTCGAGTTCGCGACCAAAGAGGCGAGGGTCAGATCCTCGTCGGTGAGATAGCCCCCCGGGTCGATCGCCCTTCGGATCTCTTCGGCGTCGGTGGAGTCCACGTCGCCATGATCCGGATTGATTTCGAGCGTCCCATCGTTGTCGATGAGCCGTCCCGGTGTCTGCGATTCGGGCGCGAGCGTGACGATGTGCTGGCCGGCGATGCGGGACTCCGCGGCCCAGTCGAAGAAGCGTGGGTCGGGGGACTCCACGGGCGGAGGTGTGATCTCGGAACCGATGCCCACGAAACCGATGACGAGCGAGGCCGAGAGGATGGAAACAGTCGCTCCGAAACCGAGGCTGTGCGCCCGCAGACTTCTCACCATTTCGTGCGCTCCTTCGCCGATTCACCGATCCGTGGTCGGTTCCCTGTCGGCTGAAGCCGTCGATCCATTAGGGGCGTCGACGGACTGCTCGGTCGAGCGCCCACACCACAAGAAAGAGGGCCGGTCCCCTGGGGACCGGCCCTCTCTTCGATTCGACGTTGTCGGATCAGCTCCAGCTGACTCCGCTGCTACCGCGGCCGCTCATCGTCGAAGCGGTGCTGGTGGAACCGTCCGAGGTCGAGGTTGCTCCGGTTCGAGCGCTGGCGATCCCCGGAAGGATCATCATCGCCGCCAGGATCGCCGCTGCGATCACACGACGCTTGCTTCCATCCCAGCTCAGACCTTTGCGTTTCATGATGGTGCCTCCCAATGCCCTGATTGATGTTGTTCGGTGTATCGGTCGGTCTTCGTCCGGACCTGAGGGTCAATACCCGCGGACCCTTCCGCGCTAGTCACGGACCGCCGGTGCGGCCGCTCGGGCCAAGAAAAACGGGGCCGGCCCGAAGGCCGGCCCCGCTTCTCCTGGAGTTCAACTCCAGCTGACGCCTCGGACCGCACGTCCCGTCGTGTAGCTCTGGGTGAGGGAGCTATCGCTCGTACCCTGGTCGGCCGACAGAGAGCCGCTCCGAGCCTGGGCCACACCCGGGAGGATCATCATCGCCGCCAAGACCGCCGCTGCGATCACTCGACGCTTTCCTCCGTCCCAGCTCAATCCTTTGCGCTTCATCTCCGGCCTCCTATGTCCGCTGCAAGATTCGATGCCGTCACTCTCAGTGATCGGCTTCCCACTGAACGAAACCGGAGAACTAAACGGGTCACCCCCCAACGGACTAGTCACCGCTGTCGCCCGGCGGTCAACGCTGGTCGCGCAGGAAACGCTCGATCTCCGCCGCCAGATCCTCGCCCGACACGACGTCGGAAGTGTCATACAGCTGCTCGAGTTGTTCGACCATCGCCGAGACGTCAGCGCGCTGTGCCACCAAGTCGTCGAGCTGAGTTCGCTGCTCTTTGGCGCTCACCGCGAGATCAGCCGTGTCGAAATCGAGACCCAGGTGATCCCCGACTCGCTCCGCGACCGCCAACGCCGCCGCAGGAAACGCCGCCCCCACGTAGTTGGGAACCCTCGCCCAGAACCCGATTGTCGCCACCCCGGCGAGGGCCATGGCATGTTCGAAGGCGCTCACAGCGGCACCGGGTACACGCAGAAGGCCCTCCGGATGAACCCCGGTCAGTCGGTCCGGAGACGTCGACGTCGTCATGACGGTCACAGGGCGCGTGTGGGGAGCCGCCCATGGCACGCCCCCGACGCCCACGAACTCGACCACCCCCCAGGCGCGGGCGGCATCCACCAGTGCGCCGCACATCCGCTGCCAGTTCCAGTTCGGCTCCGAACCGGTCATCACGAGAATGTCCCTGCCCTCCCAGGCCACGCGGGTCACGCTCAGCTGGGGCCATGCGACGGACGACAGAACCCCGTCTTGGAAGTCGATGGACGGCCGCAGCATTCGGTAGTCGTACAACAGGTCGGAATCGAACCTGGCGACTGGGACCGCGTCCGACCCGGCGATGACCTCGGCCGCGAGGGTCCCGGCGGAGCCGGCGTTCACCCACCCATCCAGTGCGACCACCAACGTCGGGGTAACGAACGGGCCCTGGTCCAAGATTTCGAGCATCGACGGACAGGGTACGACAGCTCGTGGATCCTTGCGTGCCCGGTTCGCATCCTCGGTGGCACTATCGGTAGCCTCGAATCATGGGCGAGACGATCGTCGTCTGTGGCGCCGGACTTGCCGGGGTGTCCACGGCCTTCCATCTCACCGAACTCGGAGCAACCGACGTGGTCGTGTACGACCCGCGGCCACCATTGACGCTGACCTCGGACAAGAGCACCGAGTGCTATCGCAACTGGTGGCCGACGTCGGACATGATCGCTCTCATGAATCGCTCCATAGACCTCCTGGAGCAGTTCGATCAACGGTCGAACGGATACTTCAACCTCAATCGGCGGGGCTACCTGTACGTGACCGCCGATCCGACCCGGATGAAATCGCTCACGGCGGAGGCCCACCACGTCTCGAGCCTCGGAGGAGGTCCGGTCCGAGTCCACGACGCACCGGACACCTACTTACCGGCATCGGACGAAAGCGTAGGCGTAGGGGCACTCGATGGAGCCGACCTGCTCGGCCCTGCCGCCCTCCGCGCCCATTTCCCGTACCTCACCTCCGAAGCGGTCGGCGCCGTACACGTGCGGAGAGCGGGCTGGATGTCGGCCCAACAGCTCGGTGCATGGATGATCGCGGAAGCCACATCGAAGGGCGCTCGATTCGTCAGCGCAGAGGTGATGTCGGTCCACATCCAGAACGGGGGGATTGCCGCGGTCTCCACCTCGGACGGATCGACCCAGCAGACCTCGGCGTTCGTCAATGCGGCCGGACCGCTCATAGGGAAGGTCGCTCAGCTCGTCGGCGCCGAGCCGCCGGTGCATTCCGAAGCCCATCACAAGTTGTCGTTCCGCGACTCGAAAACGACCGTTCCCCGGGACGCGCCGATGCTCATCTGGTGTGATCCACAACGTATCCGATGGAGCGACGAGGAACGGGACCTACTCGCGGAAGCCGGCCGGCCGGACCTCGCCGGCCTCATGCCGGGGTTCTGTCACGGCCGGCCAGAGGGCTCGGAAGAGTCCCCGTGGATCCTCGCCCTCTGGGAGTACGAGCGAACGGTCACCGAGCCCGTGTGGCCGATGCCCGAGGACGACATGTACGCCGAGGTCGTGATCAGGGGAATGGCCACCATGGTCCCGTCGATCGCCGAGTACCTCGACCACATGCCCCAACCGTTCGTCGACGGTGGCTACTACACGAAAGCTCCGGACAACAAGCCCCTCATCGGAGCGATCGGTCCTGGAGGCTCGTATGTGTGCGGTGCGATCTCGGGATATGGCGTCATGGCCGCCGCTGCCGCCGGCGAACTCGCAGCCCACTGCGTGTTGGGCACCTCTGCCCCGATCGACCCCACCCCGTTCGAACCCGCCCGATTCGACGATCCCGACTACGTGGCAACGATCACCGGGGCAGACGCCGGCCAACTTTGAGCCCCAGGTCCTTATTGCGGTCGTCGCCGTTCCGTTACCGTCGTGCGCATGGGAACAGCACTCCTGTCGGACCTCGCCCGGAGAATCGACGAACTCAAGGCGGAAGGCCTGTACAAGACCGAACGGGTCCTGGCAGGACCTCAGAACGCCCGTATCGACCTCGAGGACGGAACCTCGGTCTTGAACTTCTGTGCCAACAACTACCTGGGCCTGGCGGGCGACCCGTCGATGGTGGATGCCGCACGGCGGGCCCTCCTCGAACACGGCTACGGCATGGCATCGGTCCGATTCATCTGCGGCACCCAGACGATCCACAAGACCCTCGAGCACCGCGTGTCGGAGTTCCTCGGAACGGAAGACACCATTCTCTACTCGTCGTGTTTCGACGCCAACACCGGACTCTTCGAGACGATCCTCGACGCCGAAGACGCCATCATCTCGGACAGTCTCAATCACGCTTCGATCATCGACGGCGTGAGGCTGTGCAAAGCGGCGAGGTTCCGATACGCGAACAACGACATGGGCGAACTCGAAGCCAGGCTCCAGGAAGCGTCGGGGGCCAGGTACCGGCTCATCGCCACCGACGGGGTGTTCTCGATGGACGGCGTCATCGCCGATCTGGAAACGATCTGTGACCTCGCCGACCGTCACGATGCGCTCGTGATGGTCGACGATTCGCATGCCGTCGGGTTTGTCGGACCGGGTGGTCGCGGTACACCCGATTTGACCGGAGTGGGCAACAGGGTCGACATCGTCACCGGCACGCTGGGGAAGGCCCTCGGCGGTGCATCCGGTGGGTACACATCGGGCCGCGGAGAGATCATCGAGTGGCTCCGACAACGGTCTCGGCCCTACCTCTTCTCCAACAGCCTGGCTCCCGTGATCGCAGCCACGACCCTGGCTGCGCTCGACCTGGTCGAGGGATCGACAGAACTCCGCGCCCGGCTGGCAGCCAACGCCGAGAGATTCCGCTCAGGAATGACCAAAGCCGGGTTCGAGCTCGCCGGTGCCGGCCACCCGATCATTCCGGTGATGATCGGAGACGCCCAGGTCGCGTCCGACATGGCCGACAGGCTGCTGGCGCTCGGTATCTACGTGATCGCATTTTCCTACCCGGTGGTACCACTGGGCACCGCTCGAATCCGGACGCAGATGTCGGCGGCACACACACCCGCCGACATCGACAACGCCATCGACGCATTCATCGCGGTGGGCCGGGAGATGGGAATCGTGTCGTGAGGGCACTCGTGAAGGCCGAAGCCGCCCCCGGCCTCTGGATGCGAGACCTCCCCGAACCCGAGGCGGGTCCCGGGAAGGTGAAGATCAAGGTGAAGAAGACTTCCATCTGCGGGACCGACCTCCATATCCACGCTTGGGATGCGTGGGCGCAGGCGACGATTCCGGTTCCGATGGTCGTCGGGCACGAGTTCATGGGGGTCATCAGCGAGCTGGGCGATGGTGTGGAAGGTTTCGATGTCGGCCAGCGCGTCGCAGGAGAAGGTCACGTCACCTGCGGACACTGTCGCAACTGCAAGGGCGGGCGACGCGAGTTCTGCCACAACCACAAGAGCGTCGGTGTCACCCGACCAGGCGCGTACGCCGAATACCTGGTCATCCCGGCCGAGAACGTGTACCCGATCCCCGACCACATCAACGACCGTGTCGCTGCCGTGCTCGACCCATTGGGCAACGCGACCCACACCGCGCTCCGGTTCGACCTCGTCGGCGAGGACGTGATCGTCACCGGCGCCGGGCCGATCGGCGTGATGGCGACGGCCATCGCCAGGCACATCGGTGCCAGGCACATCGTGGTCACCGACATCAACGAGTACAGGCTGGCGATGGCATCTCGACATGGCGCCGACCGGGCGATCGATGTACGCAGCGAGTCGCTTCTCCCCGTCATGGCCGAGCTCGGGATGACAGAGGGATTCGACATCGGTCTGGAGATGTCTGGGGCCGAGTCGGCTTTCAACCAGCTCCTCGACGTCATGAACCACGGCGGCAAAGTCGCGGCCCTGGGGATTCCCCCCGGGCCGATGACCCTCGATATCAACGATGTCATCTTCAAAGGCCTCACGATCCAAGGAATCTACGGGCGGCGAATATTCGAAACCTGGTACAAGATGGCTGCCATGCTCCAGAGCGGCCTCGACATCGAAGGTGTGGTCACCCACGACTTCGACGTCGCCGATTTCGAAGCCGCATTCGAGGTCGTACGAAGCGGCGAGTGCGGAAAAGTGTTGCTGGAGTGGGCCTAGACATTCACCGCCGCGAGGCGATCACGTCCCGGTACCAGAAGAAGGACGCCTTGGGGATACGCTCGAGCGTTTGCCGGTCGACCCACACCAATCCAAACCGCTGGGAAAACCCGGCAACCCATTCCAGGTTGTCCAGCAGACTCCACAGAAAGTAGCCGTCGACCCGCGCCCCTCTGCTGCGGGCCTCGTCGACGGCGGCGACGTGCGATGCGAGGTAGGCGATCCGCCGCTCATCGGCCACGACCCCGTGCCGATCAGGTGCGTCCGAGTAGCTCGCGCCGTTCTCGGTGATGATGATCGAAGGCGGGTCGTACTCCTCCTGCACCCGCACCAGGAAGTCGGCGAGTGCAGAGGGAACGATCGGCCAACCCATCTCCGTGTGCCCGGGAAGAGCAGGGTGACCGGGAGCGATTCCGGAATCGTCGACTTCCTCACGGCCTGCGCTCACCTGGAACGCCGTGTAGTAGTTGACCCCAAGGAAGTCGATGGGGGTGCCAATCGTCTCGATATCTCCAGGTCGAACCCAGTCGGGGTTCCACCGGCCGAGGCGTTCGTAGACCTCCGCCATGTCGGTCGGATAGCCCCTGCCGAACACCGGGTCGAAGAACCAGCGGTTGCGGAATCCGTCGAAGTGGACCGATGCTTCGAGGTCTTCGGGACGGTCCGATGCGGCCGAAACGGGACGGCAGTCGAGGGCAAGACCGACTCTGGCGTCCGCTACCCGCGACCTGATCTCGGCGACCGCACGACCGTGTGACAGCAGGAGGTGATGGGCCGCCCCCAAGCCGTTGTCCCAACCGGTCACTCCCGGCGCGAATACACCCTGCTGATATCCCAGCGTCGAGGCGACCCACGGTTCGTTGTGGGTGATCCAGTTCGTCACGCGATCACCGAGAGCATCGGCCACGACGCCGGTGTACTCCGCGAAAGCGTCCACGACCTCCCGATTCACCCATCCACCCCGAT